>Ga0099364_10000413_pt1 | contig 71449 bp, 49 predicted proteins | sample TergutTh196P3_FD_73070 | JGI IMG/M metagenome (GOLD analysis project Ga0099364, IMG submission 73070) | Microcerotermes parvus P3 segment gut microbial communities from Pointe-Noire, Republic of the Congo - Th196 P3 | ecosystem: Host-associated > Arthropoda: Insects > Digestive system > Gut ...
CGGTGCTTGCGGTGGCGGTGGCGGTTGTGGGGCCTACTACGGCTGCGGTTGTGGCGGCTTCGACGGATGCGGTTGTGGCGGCTTCGACGGATGCAGCGGTGGATGCAACGGTTGATTTAGTGGTAGAGGTTGCGGCAGCGGATGCAGGGGCGATGGCATCGCGCCTGATTGCATGGTTTTTGTCTTCTATGTAGGCTTCGTGGATCTTTTTTAGATCCGATATATCGTCGCCAGGGAAGATTTGCTCGTGGGCGCCGACCGATTTTATACGCGAGAGTTCGTTTGTAGAAACACGCATTTCCCGGCGCGTAGTACACACCTCATATCCGAAACGGCGGTAAAACTGGTGGCTGAACGGAACCAAGCACGAAAATATCACGCCATCGGCATACGCGCCGTTTAACAGCGAGTCAAATATCATCCGTACCTTGCCGCCCTTCCGGGCTTCCGGCAACGTAGCGACGCCGCCGATGCCGCTCATTTTGACGTCGTTGCCATCAAAACGCATTACATAAGGCAATTCTGTCATTTTGCTGACCATCTTGCCGTTTTCAAATGCCCCCCACGTCCATATGTAAGGATCTTCAAATGGATCGGGCGTTTTATCCATATCCTGATCCTGGGAAAAATCGTGCCTTCCATTAAAAGCCACCACGCCGATTTTTTTCGAATCGGTGACTTCGGCTGCATTTATTCTCCGTATTTCGAGCATAAAAAATGCCATTCGCAGGTTACGCAAAATAGCACATTGCAAATGTACAGCCTCGCGCAACAGTTCTGCCCTTTCTATATAATAACTGGGACGCTGTGAGCAGCGTCCTCTACAACATTGCCGGGAGTCTATGGGTAGCGCCCCCTATAATATCGCTGGGGCACACAACATCGCCAGGACGCAGTGATCAGCGTCCTCATACACATTTAGGTTCTCGGGGCGCTTAGCCAGTATAACATAACCTTTTCTGCGTTACCATGTAAAAATTCGCAGGGGCATTAATAAATAACATTCAATTAATCTTCAAAAAAATATGTTTAATACGTATAATAAATAAATATATGCAATGGATTAACGGGGGCGCTATATGATCATCAGATTGCCATATGGAAGCGGGTATCAGACGCTGGAGATAGACGATATGTATGACGTGGAGACGCTGCGTTCGGGCGCCGATGGGGGTGGCGGTGTGGGTGGAGCGCGAGTGGGCGGCGGCGCGGGCTCATCTTTCGTGGAAGACGAAGATGACATAGTCCTTGCAGCCATGGCTGCGCCTATCGGAGCGCCCCGCCTGGCCGAGCTGGCTCGCTCCGCGCTGAACGCCGTCATCATTTGCAGCGATCATACCCGCCCGGTCCCCAGCCGCCGCATCATACCGCATATGCTCGATGAACTCCGCCAATATAATCCCGGCATACACATAACTCTGCTAATCGCGACAGGTATGCACCGCGCGCCCAGCCGCGCGGAGTTGGAATTAAAATTCGGCCCAAAAATTATAGAATCCGAACACATTGTTATCCATGATAGCAAAGACTTACATTCCATGCGTCGTATAGGTAGGCTCCCATCCGGCGCCGATCTTATTATAAACAGCACTGCGGCTGACGCGGATCTGCTCGTCGCCGAAGGGTTTATAGAGCCGCATTTTTTTGCCGGCTACTCCGGTGGGCGCAAAAGCGTGCTGCCGGGGATTTGCGCATACGAAACGGTCCTAGGCAACCACTGCGCGGCATTCATAGCCGATCCGGCGGCGCGGACCGGAGAGCTTGACGGCAACCCGATACACCGCGATATGGTTGCCGCGCAGCAAATGGCTGGACTCGCGTTTATCGTAAATGTGATAATCGATGCAAACAGGCATGTGCTGCGGGCGTATGCGGGAGAGCCGGTCAAGGCGCACGCGCGGGGGTGCGGCGATCTCGATGTGATGTGCAGAGTGGCTCCTGGCCGGGCTGCGGACATAGTAATAACAACCAATGGCGGCGCCCCGTTGGATCAAAACATATATCAAGCCGTCAAATGCATGACGGCGGCGGAAGCGGCGGCGGCGCCCGGCGCGGTTATAATCGCACTATCCGAATGCGCGGACGGAGTGGGCGGGGATTCATTTTTTTCGATGATGCGCAATTGTAAAAGTCCGGCTGAGCTGCTGGACGCGATTGGGAACGTGCCCATGCAAGAGACGGCGGAGGATCAATGGGAGGCACAAATTCTTGCAAGGATAATGGCGAAGCACCGTGTTATCTTGGTCTGCGCCGAAGGGGCGCGGGAAGCCGCGCGCCAAATGAAGCTGCTGACGGCAGGCGACGTAAACGAGGCGCTGGCGCTGGCGTTGAGGATGCTCCCGGCGGATGCGAGTCGGAGCGGTGGAGGCGGCGAGGGCAGTGTTGGCGCTGTTGGTGGCATAAGTGGTGGCGTAGGTGGTGGGAGTAGTAGCGGTAGCGGTAATGGAATAGGCGGCGAACGTATTGGAAAAAATCCGTACATCATAATTATTCCGGATGGTGTATCGGTTATAGTGTCGCCTGCGGAGAAGTAGGGATGAATCAGAATTTTTAAGGGGCGATAACGGCGATGGCAAGCACGGCGGGGGCGAGTACGGCAGGTGCTTCAGACTACGCAAAGCAAATTGGTAACTGGCAAATTGCACATACCATGTAGGGGCGACCGCCCTCGGTCGCCCGCGAAGTGACGCATAGCATAATAACCGTTTTACAGGCGACCGGAGACGTTTTGCGGGCGACCGAGGGCGGTCGCCCCTACGAAACATCGAGATTTTTGCACAGACGGGGCGTTCCGCCCTACGTCGTTTTACGTTATTGGTTTAACAATAAGTTTAAACCAATGGTATCAAAATGGCACATACATGCGCGGGCGCGGGCGCATGGCATTTAACGTGTGTCGGTTGTTTATGCGTTGGCGCCTTCTGGGTGGCATAGGACTATTGTTGTATCACCCGTAATTTTCAAATTAGGTATGTCGAAGGGGAAGAATATTTCGTCCCCGCGCGATATATCCATTTTGCCGGCGTCGCAGGTAAGGGCGCCTTTCCCCTCAATGACGATGCCGACTTGCGGGAACCCTGTGCCCAGGATATCCGTTTCGCCATTGACGGTCAGCTCTGTAAAGGAAAAATATGACGTTTGCTCCGGCCCGATCACAAAAGACTCCGATCCCCAGTCGCCGCTGCGGACGACCTTGCGCGGGATGAGCCAGCGACGGAGGTTTTCCTCCGGCGAGCAGCCGTCATACAGGTACGCCCCCAGTAAACGCTCGTCGTATGTCGCCTCGTCGACACCGGGGTCCCCCCGGAAGCGCGTTTTCATGAATTCAAATGAACGCGCGCCCACAGTGATGTCCGCCGGTTCCTGCACCTCTATTACAAAACATCCCTCGCCGAGCGCGTGCGGCACGCCGCCCCCGACCATAAATGCGTCCCCCACCTTGACTTCGATCCGGTGGCACAGGTTCTCCAGGGCCGCCAGGTCATCATTGCGGTAGTGCTTCTCCCATACCTCCCGGGTGACCCCCTCCTTGAAACCCAGGAGGATATACGCGGGCGCCTCGGTATCGTCCCGCGTGCCGATGACATACCAGCTTTCTTCTTTGCCGTAATCGCTGTCCCACATCTTTTTCGCGAAAGGGCGCGTGGGGTGGCATTGCAAACCGTATTGGCGCTGCGCGTCCAAATACTTAATAAGCATCCCGAGGCCTTCGCCGTTAACGTCCAAATGGCGACTCCCCATTATTTCCTGTGGCGCTTCGTGGATTGCCTCAAACAAGTACATGCGTCGACCGTCCGGCAGCACCGTTTCCGAGCGCCCCCAATTTGGATTGTCCGCAGGCGGCCTGCCCACGGCAGTGGTGGAGCCAATCCACGCCTCCGAGCCGGTTCTGTCGTCGACAGCGGGGGAGACGCCCCTGAATTTATCTATCTCGCGGCCTCCCATGCCTCGGATGCGGTTGGGAACAAGTTTCCAGGGTTGATGATAGATTGTCATTATAAACCCTCCGATAATAAAATAATTAAAATTGTACCCCCCAGGATTTATTGGGCCGCTTGCCCATTGTCAGCTCCAAGGTGCCGCCGCCGGCGAGATCGGTGTGATCCAGCCAGGGCGAATTATATTCTTCCCCGTTGAGCTTGGCGCTCTGGATGTATTTGTGCTTCGCATTTTGATTATTTGCGATTATTGTAAATGTTTTGCCGTTCTCCATATGTATCTTGATTTTGTCAAAGATCGGGCTACCGATGTCGTAAACCGGTTTACCGGGGCAGGTAGGATAGAACCCCATCGCCGCGAATGCGAACCAGCCGGACATCGCGCCGCCGTCTTCGTCGCCACAGATGCCAAACGGGTTGTTGGGGAACCACAGCCGCATCAGCTCGCGCACTCGGCGCTGCGTCTTCCATGGCTGGCCGCCGTAATTATACAAGAACGGTATGTGGAAGGAGGGCTCGTTGCCCATGCAAAACTGCCCGACCAGGCCGGTCGAATCCGGGAATTGGCTTAAAAATTTGTACTTGGATACCTCGTACTGCTCGCGGAACAGTTGATCCAGCCGCTCGCAGAATATATCCTTTCCGCCCATCAGCTCAATCAGGCCGTCGATGCGGTGCTGTACATGCCAGGTATATGTCCAGGAGTTGCATTCGGCGAAATACGCCCGCCCGCCCTGGCCTCCGGACAGCTTGGGGTTAAAATTTTCTACCCAGGCGCCGTTCGCGTATTTGGGCGCCATAAACCCTGTCTGCGTGTTGTAGACGTTTCGATAGTTCTCGCCCCGCTGTATCAAGCGCTCATAGTCTTCGTCCATGCCCAGCTCTTTGGCGATCTGCGCGAGGCACCAGTCGTCATAGCAGGTCTCCAGTGTCGTCGCGACGCTCTGGCGGCGCTCGAACGGATGGGACACCACCGTTTCAGCCTGGCCTTCCGGCAACGCGGGGAAAAAGCCCTTTTCGAAGTAACAAAGATCGAAGGCCGAAATCGTGCCCTCCGTGCGCGTAATCTTCGTAGCCAGGTCAGCGTTTTTCAGCATGGCCTCGTATGCCAGCTCGATGTCAAAGCCTTTGTAGCCTTTGCGCCATGCGTCCACTATCATCGCAGTCGCGTGCTTCCCGATCATGCCGTTGGAGTTGCCCGCAAGATGCGGGAACGACGGCAGCCACCCGATCGTTTCGTATATGCGCAGGTAGGAATTTATAATGTCCATCTGACGGCCTTCCTGCAGGATCAGTTGGAGCGGGTGCGCGGTGCGGTATGTGTCCCATATACCATCGTTAATGTAGAAGTCCGTGTCGTCCTCGTGCACCTTTTTGTCATACCCGAAATAGCGCCCGTACTCGGTGATGTTCTGCATGCGGCCATAGACGCGGTATAGCGCCGTATAGAACGCGATGCGCTCGTCCTCCGTGCCGCCTTCGACTTCAATCAGGCCTAGCGCTTCGTTCCACGCCTGTTTGGCCGCTTCGACAGCCTGATCAAAAGACAGCGCACCGATCTCTGACCGCATGTTTTCGGCGGCTTGATCGGCGCTGATGTATGACATACCAGCTTTAATTTCCAGCACCCGTGCTTGCGCTGACGGAGCGTATGTAAACAACGCGCCCGCGTCGTCCTGCGCGACACTCGCTGCCGCTTCCGACAGCTCTACATGGAAATAACCGTTGACTTTCGCGTACTGCTTTGTATTGCCGCACAGCACACGGCCATCCGTAATGTCCAGGCGCATGCCATATGCGGAACCTGCGCGCGCGCCGCCGCGACCGCCCTGAGAAACCAGCCCGTTGAATTTAAACGTGTTCCATGTGCCTGCAGGAAAAGTGACTCTGTAATACACGCTGCGTTCACCAGCGGTATATTCTACGAGGATGTCTGAATCTTCCAAAAGCAACTCTGCGCGGTAGCACTTAATGTCCTCGCAGTCGTGGTCGATGCAGGCGCTGCCCCGGATCGCGTCCGACTCCGTCGACCGCGCGTCAACCATGAACGATGACATGTTGATGGGGAACCCGTGGACTGTCTCGGCAAGGTAGTTGTCGACCACGCCCGGCGTATATATCGGGAAGATGACCGCCATGCTATGCGGCCGCATCACAACCGGTTTTGTCGCTTGCAACAGGTGCCCGATGCCCCCTATATGCGGGTTGACCAAATCTGCGTAGTTAGTGGTGGATCTACTACTCATAAAAATGCCATGCACAGACTGCGCACAAATTACCATGAAAACAGCAATGGCAATGACAAGCCTTAATCCTATACGCTTGCCTTCGCGCCACAGTTCTGCCCTTTCTGATATTTTTACGTTAACCCTCTCAATTCCTGTTAATTATACATCAAATGACGGCGACGACGTCTTTCATTATAAAAAATGTGAATTTATTTGTGCGGAGCGAATAAGCCGTTAGCAACTGCGGGTAGACCGCGCGCACCGTCTGCTTGTCCGCCTCTGTGATCTCGTGGGCGCTGTATACAAGTTTTTCGAACACGCCTAAGGCTGAAGCCAGACCCGTGTGGCTGATTTTCAAGGCGCTGTCCGCCCGCCTGGTGAACTGCGACAGCGTCTCGCCCTGCTCGATCCTGTATTTCAGCTTGGAGAGTATCGATAGATAATGCCTGTACATGCTGCGCACCGCCTGCCCAGGCTCTGCGGAAAACGCCATAAAACGCCTGTTCGCCCGGCGGCGCCCCATCGCGACCACAATGATCGGGACAAGTATCACCATCACAATCAGGCATATGCGGAGTATCGAGAATACCATCGACGAACGCTCCCCGCCGGTCAAGTAGCCTTCCGGGTCGAACGCGCCCATATAACCGAAGTAGTCGTACTCGCGCATCATTTCGTCCATGAAATCATAGTAGTCCCCGCCGAACCCTTCGCCGGAGGCGTACTGCATATCATCGGAATAATATTCCAGAAACTTGAAGCGCTCCTGATATGTCGCCGTCGGCTCGAACTTGCGCCATCCGTAGCCTTCGAAATATATTTCCACCCAGGCGTGCGCTTCAGCGTTTGTCACTTTGTAGACTCCGTCCTCGCTGTATTCGGCGGGCATCGTATAGCCTTCCACATAGCGCGACGGGATGCCCAGGCAGCGCGCCATCACAGCCAGCGCCGAGGCGAAATGCGTGCAGTAGCCCTCCGTCAGCTTAAAGAGGAAATTGTCCACGAAATCCTCCCCGGAGGGCAGATAGCCCACATTGAGCGAGTACTCGTAGTTCGTGTACAGATAGTATTCGAGGAGAAGCGCCTTTTCGTAATCAGACGCGGCGCCTTCCGTCAACTGCTCCGCCAATATCCATACGCGCTCGGGCAGGGTGTCGGGCAGGCTGGTGTAGCGGGCCCGGATGTCGTCGGCGCGCTCCGCGAGTTCAACTAAGCTTTTGCGTTCTATAAAATCGCTGATGGTTAAAAAGAATGCATTGCCCTGCCGCCTGCTATTTGGGTTCTGCGAAGCGGGCGAGGAGGCGGAAGCGGAGGCGGATGTGGAAGAGGCCGACGCGCCGGACAGGCCTGGCTGGGTCGCGGAGGCCCCGCTCCTGGGTGCGCCTTGGTCGCGGTTTGTTCCGGAGGGAGGCGACGAAAAGTTGTCTGCGGAATAGCTTACCACGACAACAGTGTCGTAATCATTGAGCATATCGCGGTACAATCCGGGATAACTGCTGTATAGCAATAATTGCGAAGCTGTCACATGGTTTTCTTCCTGGTAATATTCCAATTCGTAACTGAAACCTTCCGCCATTATATGCTCCAGTGTGAGCGCGCCGTTCTCTTCATATACGTTCCCAACCTGCATGTTGAAATTATGGAGCCCTGCCATTTTAGAGGGCGTAAACAACGAAAACGTTTTCATTCGATCAAAATACACCGTCGCGTTCATAAGGTCCTGGCTCAGCATCCATCGGCTCGAGCGCCGCAGGGTTTCTGCGGTGACGCCGATGCGCTGTAGCGACGGGTTGGTGCCGCCTGCCATGAACCTGTACAGGTAAAGCATATGGTTTTGAGAAAATTCGGCCACATCCTGCTGCACTTCGGTGTTGCCTGTATAATACAGCGGGCCGGGGTCGCGGGTGGGCGCCCCTGATTCCAGGCGCGCCAGTGCGTCCTCCATATCGCGCACGTCAACGAGGTCGGGCGACTCCAGATCGGTGACATGGTGCGTGCGGGCGGCGGGGGCGGGGGCGGGATCGGCGGCGGTGATGGGGGCGCTGGAGGCGCCGGCGTTTGTGGCGTTGGGGGCGTTGGCGCTGGGGGAAGTGCCAGTAGTGTTGGCAGGGGTGTTGGCGGCGTTGGCTGCGTTGGCGGCATCGGCGGCATCGGTAGCGCCGGTAGCACCGGTAGCGCCGGTGGCGCCGGTAGCGCCGGTAGCGCCAGTGTTGCCACCGGGCGTGGTTTCGTTGGAAGCGCTGCCACTCTCGGCGTCGTTACCGCTGTCATAACCATTAATACCGTTTTCATCATTGCGTCTGGATAAAATGTCGCTTTCGATCTTATCGAGGAGGGCTGCGCTGGATCGCGGCTCCACCAAGCCGTCAGCAATGTCAAGTTCAACGGTTTTTGCCTCTTCGTCCGCGTCGGCAAGGGCGGCCTCGCGGTTTGTCAACTGGCCCGGCAGCTCAACTAGCAACGACGATATGCCTTCGGGAGGCGTTTCCGTCTGTTTTATGCCCCATGGCGTTTGCGCGATACCGGCGTCTATGTATGTAGTATATTGCGAGTAAGCAGCGTCATTCGACGCGCCATCTGCCCTGCTGTTACTGTTATTGCTGCCGCCGTCAATGCCGCCACTGTCATTGTCACCGTCATCGCTGCCGTCAACCCCATCCAATGTGGCGTCCGACTCCTGCCAAAACGGCCTTTGGATGTTTTTCCATGAATTCCCCGTGTATATTTCCTTGCCGTTTCCTTTTAAATATAACGTCGGATCTTCGGTCACGACTGTAAGGACCTGCGTGTTATTCGGCCTTACGGGCCCCGACAAAAAACTCTCGCCGCTCGAGAACCCAGTAGTGTTCAACGCAAAATTGTCGACGCGATAATAATAGTACCTGTCGTAATAACTGTTCGTCACCCTATTGTATACATCATAAAGCCATTGCCAGCGGATGGGGCTGTTCGGTACAGGCGTGACTGCTATCATAATCACCATGCAAATAAAAATCGGCGATATTGATTTTAAGAATCTGGCCGGATTAAAAAGCGAAGACGCCTCGCCGTATTGAAAGCGGTACTTTAAATAAATATGCCAGATATAACCGACGATTGCGACTCCAATGAATGCGAATAACGCGAGATGCCCGGCAAAAAAGCCATAGCACCACTGCACGCAAAACGTGGCGAACCCAATGGCAAACATAAATGCGTAGTGGTACCGTTTGATTGTCGTAAAATACACGAACAAGCATATGGCAGTGCAGAGCAGCATAAACAGGATAAATTCATAGCGCTCGATTTTCGGCTGACCGGTGTAGAAAAAACTGGCCGCCCAGTATGTAAAGCGACGAAAATGGTATGACGCAATGATCCTGTAATCGTCAAGCCGATCGGTCCTGTGCAGGCGAAATATGTATATGCCCAAGGCTGCTATTGACGCGAGGATTAACCCGTTGGCCACGTAGGCATTATAAAAGAGGACGGCAAATACAATGAGCAACGCTGCGCACGTAAAAAAAACGTCCGATTGCGTTACGCCGAGGCCGGAGGTCTTCACAACCGCGTATACGACAGAAAATGACAATACAACAGCTAAAATGTATTTTATTAAAAAAGACGGCGCCGTGAATGCATTTATGTTGAGCTTTCGGGCAATCCCCGACACAAGGCCATTGAGGTTCAACCCGGCAATAACGGAGCTGAGCGGTCCATCGGCGGTTGGGTAGGCGGAGGCAGCCGAGGCGGCAGGGGCGGCAGATGCGGCGGTTAGTACGGCTGGGGTGGAGGCGCCCGAGGTAGTGGTTGGTGCGGCTGGAGTGGAGGCGCCCGAGGCAGCGGCTGGTGCGGCTGGGCTGGTTTGGTTGGATGGAGCGGCTGTGGTGGTTTGGGCAGTTTGGGCAGCTTGGTTGGACGGAACGACCGGGGCAGCTGGGGCGGAATTATTAGCGGCGTTCAAGGCAGAAGTAGTAGCGGTAGCTGGAGCAAACGCCGCATCGGCGCGCATGTTGCCGCTCCCGTTGTTGGCATTGGCGTATGCATTGTTTGCGCCGTCGCCTATGTCGATTCCGGCGCCGACACTACTGCCACTTCTGCTAATGTGACGTCGATTATTATTGCGCCTATGGTTAAATTCGTCTCCGAAACGGTTTTCGCCGCTACGACCGTCGTCTTGAAAACCTGCATTTATATCATCTTCCTCTGCGGGAAAAATGACCTGTCTACTGCCATAGCGGTCTCGGCCGAACATCATATTGTTGTCGCGGATGTTCCGGGAGCGGTCGGAACCCTCCCCTCTGCCCTCCATATCCTGGCCCGTACCACGCTTCCCCGGGAAGTTGAAACCGCCGACCGCAAAATTTTGCCAATCGCCGCTTCTATTTATATCATGCGATATAGAGTTTTTGTTATCGTCTGATTTATCGTTGGGACGCCAGCCGATGCTGGCGGTTTTTTCTTTTTTTTTCAAGATTCGCCTCCAAACAGCCTATACATTCATGCATTTTTGCCTTAATGTTTTTATATCTTTATGCATTTATGCCTTAATACCTTAATGCTTTAATGCCTTTATACATTTTTCATTTGTGCATTCATGTATTGCTGTAGTCAAATCGGGCATCTAGGATATAATATTTATTAAATATTATACTACATATGGTGTATGGTAGAATAGCAGTATGGCAACCCAGATTGGCATATATGGCGAAAAAACATTGCACAGGGAACTCAAATGGATGATTGAACCTACGGGCGCATACCATGAAGTACCTGTTGGCAAGCATATAGCAGATATTAAAACCGAGTCCGGTATTATTGAGATACAGACACAGTCGCTCCACAGGCTGCGCGGTAAATTAGCTGCGTTTTTGCCCGATTATATAGTGACGCTGGTTTACCCGATGCCGCACGAAAAGCTTATTCTCTGGATGGACGCGGAGAACGGCGAAATTTTAAGGACGCGGCGCTCGCCGAGACGCGGCAGCTATTACACGGCTTTTCGCGAACTGTATTACATAAAGCACTTGCTAATATCAGAAAACCTTCGCCTTCGGCTCATATTACTCGATGTGTCCGAGCGCAGGATCGGTGGCGGCTGGCGCAAGCGGTACCATAAAATCGATACCGACATACGTTCTGTGTATGGCGAACTGGCAATAAACAACCTCGCAGACTATCAGCTCCTCGTGCCCACAATGTTGTCTGAACCGTTCACATCGCGTAGTTACGCGGCGGCCACCGGGCTGAACATGAAAGACGCCGGAGTGGCGCTCAATGTGCTGTACCATGTAGGCGCCGTCGAACGCATTGGAAAAACAGGCAATATGTACCTATACGTAAGGCATACGCGGTGTGCGTCACAATAAGATTTCAAGACGCAAGCGCCTCGCGAAGGGGCCTTGCGGAATCAATGATAAAAAGACTGACCGGGCTTTTATTAATTGCTTTGACCCAATTGGTCCTCTCTAGCCCATACCTTGTTTCGCATACATAAAGCAGTGCTATCCGAGAGCCCAGCTCCGCGTAACGAATTACTCTGTCGAGCAGCTCATCCGTGACCTCTTGGGTAATCACGCATAAATTGAGCCGTTCGCCTGCAGTGTCGAGGCTGACGTTTTCAACAATCTTTGCGATATCGTAAGCTGCAGAAAAATCAACGAAAGCCAGATGATCATATGCCATCCCAAACATACTGGTGTCGCTGAGGCTGTATGTATAATATTCGTTTTCGTAATAACACAGGGTGACGTTCCAAAATTGGTTGAGAAAATGAAACGCTATCGAGACAGCTGCTTCTATGACCCTGTCTTCAAGTTTTAATTTGTTTTCATATGTGACATCGGTAATTTGTGACAAATTCAAAAGCAATGTGAGGCGAGACTTTGTAATATTTTCATAATTTTTAGACATAAACGACATCATGCGTGCAGAAAGGTTCCAGTGAATTCTGCGCATGCCGTCCCCGACCATATATTCGCGGACGTCGGAAACGGCAGTAATATCCTCTGAAATGTTCTCTGGATTCACCTGGTTATCCATATCAAATTTGCCAACAGCGGCAAATTCATCCAGTTCGCATACATGCGGATAGACCAACACATCGGGGAGTTTAGGGTATTTTATGACAGTACTGACAATACCTAAAAAATCCAATAGACGGATTTCAGGCAGATTGACGTCGTATTTACCCCGATATTTACTAGTCAGCGCCACACGGGCCCGTTTACCGGAAAAGCCCGCGATAGAGAGTGTTTCGTCCTGCATTTCATAGTCGAAAGCGATAGTGTTTTTAAATGAAATATTAATGTAGGGAATGAACAGTGGGCTATTATTTTTAATTTCAATTGTCAGGACGATGTCACCGCCTTTGACGACGTCGCGTTTGTCCAAAATGCAAATGACATCACATAAAAGGCGCGTGACAAACAAATACAGGAGCGATACTGCTACAAGGCCAAGCGCCGTGTATAACAAAGTATAAGGAACCAATCCGCCATAAAAAAGCACGAATGACAATGTCGTTAAAAAAACTGCGGCGCACAGCAGCCTGTTTTTTAATAATCCTAATTTATTCATGAAAACGTATTTGCATCGGATCTAGTTTGGTTTGAGCTGTCAGCGCCTTTGGCGTTGTTGCTGTTGCCGCCGCCGCTGTTGTTGCCGTTGTTGTTGGTGCCGCCACCTCCGCTACTGCCGCTGCCGCCGCCGCCAGAGTTGACGGGAACGCCGGGAGCGCCTGAAGCGCCAGTAACGCTGGGACCACTAAAACTGCTTACGTTACCGTAGCCGCCTTGGGCGCCGGAACCACCTTGGGCGCCGGAACCACCTTGAGTGCCGGAACCGCCTGGACCACCGGTGGAACCTACGCTACCGGAAACGCCGGCGGCGTTTATCATACCATTTGCAACCGCGCCTACAGGTATTTGGTCGACTGCTCTGTCATTTGCGCTCCATTGATTTCGTGCAGCCACAGGCACATACGTGCTTTCTATAATATTATTTATAATGGCTTCAGGTTGTAAGTTCCTCAACCGTGCGTCTTGGCGGAGCTTTAACCGGTGCGAAAGAACAGGGTAGGCCATATCTTTAACGTCATCCGGTGTACAATAGTCCCTGCCCCTACAGCACGCCCATGCTTGCGTAGCGCGGTACAGCGCCAGCGAGCCTCGGGGGCTGATACCAAGTATTACGTCTTGATGATTACGGGTGGCCCTGACTATTTGAACGATGTACTTGCTGACCTCCGGATCGACATATACACTGCGAACAATCTCTTTGGCGGTCACGATTTCACCGGGCGATGTAACGGCGCTGAGATTATCCAGAGGCGTATCGGAGCTAAAACGATCGAGCATGTAAATTTCTTCATCAGGTTGAGGGTAGCCAAGGCTCACTTTCATTAAAAAACGGTCAAGCTGAGCCTCGGGGAGCGGGAACGTACCCAAATACTCCACTGGATTTTGCGTGGCGAGTACCATAAAAGGCGCCGGCAAGGCATACGATTTTCCGTCAACCGTCACCTGCCCTTCCTCCATTGCCTCCAGTAGACTGGATTGTGTTTTGGGGGACGTCCGATTTATTTCGTCCGCAAGCACAATTTGGCTCATAACTGCGCCCGGTCTGTACTCGAACGCGTTATCTTTCATGTTGTACATGGAAAAACCGGTGACGTCCGTGGGCAGCACGTCGGGGGTGAACTGGATGCGCCTGAAAGTGCATGACACGGATTTTGACAGGGCCGAAACCAGGCTCGTTTTCCCTACACCCGGTACATCTTCTATTAATACATGCCCCCCGCTTATTAATGCAACGACAACATGTTCGATCGGAGCGCGTTTACCGACAATGACCTTTTGTATATTATCCGCGATCCGGGATATCAATTCGCCTACAGAAGCGCTTGTGTGAGTTAGAACAGAAAACCCTTCCTGACCATTTACCATGCGCAAAGGCCCCTAACATAAAATTTAATATTTCGTACATCGTAATAAATTTACAATTACAAATAATGTGCATATTACATTCTATATATGCAGCAGTTAGCTAAATGCGAAGCGTAAACTACATTATACTGAATTATAAATAAAAACACCAGATGGAATAAAATCACAAAATAACTTTCATTAGATAATGGTAACAGATCACATCTAACCAATACAGAGTTCATATTAAACATGCAAACGAATAGGAATGTTTCACGTGAAACATTCCTATTCGTTTTTTATGCAGCAACAGAATAAGCCATCTTCGTCTGTTAAGATTAAATGGCCGCATTTCATGCATCTTCTGTACTCTCCTTTTCGTCCGCCGGACAAGAGCGCATTGGTTTCGCGTATCATCGACCCATAGGTTCCCCTCATCCATGGGCTAGCTTCAATATACGCAACATATTCATTACTGACGCGCGTCATCAATTCGCCCATCGTTTCCCAATCTAATGTACCGTACCCCGGGGGTAAATGTGTATCGCGATCGCGGCTGTTGTCTTGCAAATGGTACAGATAGATCCGATCTCCCATCGTCTTATGATCATCGGCTAGATCCCCCAGATAATGCGCATGCCCAGCGTCGAAGCATCCTTTTACATATGGGGAGGCCAGCATGTCTATCAGTTTGCATATTTTACTCATATCGTCATATACTGTTTCTGGTTCTTGTGGAGGACGCGCGTCTGTGCCGTAGCCGCCGTCCCAACGCTGTGGTACGGGGAAGAATGTGTTTTCTATTGCCAATATGATGCCCGCTTCCTGTGCAGCAGGCGCCACGGCGTGTACAGATTCCGCGCATAGTTCCAGCGCCCAGTTTGGCGCAACGGCAAGGCATGCGCCATTTGTATGCAGCGGGGCAGTTTTGACGCCGAGGATTGACATCCTTTCCATACCATTTTTTAATTGCTCAATATATAGATTTCTCTGTGTTACATATTGATTTGCCAAACTATTGGCAGAATTGTACGATCCAAACCTGGGATGCGCCGTTAAAGCCTTTATACCGTTCGCTGCCAGTACTGCGGCGCGCTCCTTAATTATTTCAACGGGCGCAGACTCAATAAAATCATATGGCACGCTTATAGCCGTGACGCCTTGTTTCGCAATTTTTTCAATCTCTGAATCATTAATCATTTCGGAATACAGTAATTCAACACATAATTCCATTATTAGTCTCCTGTGATACTGTTTGTTTTTAAGTATAATATTCATTCATATATAATAGTGTTCACGACAGTACCGTCACCAGCATGGCACAAAAGTCTGTTGTCGTGAGCACTATCGCGGCGCAAGGCGCCGTGCGGGCGTTTCACGCCCGTAAGGTGAGGGGAACCGCGCTTCCCCGAACCGACAACTTTCATAATAGGTAATCGCATAAAATTTATGGCCGTATTTATTTTTTAGCAGCCCTCCTAATTGCTGCCTGCATTGCGTCTTCTGCTTTTTCCATATCCGATACCAGCTTAAATTGCGTTCTGCAGCGTATCAAATTGTGTTCTTTGTATGCGGTGCGATAATATTCGTCTCCGCATAAATAGTCAGTGAGGAAGCGGACGCCGTTTTCCAGCGTTATTGTATATGCTCCGTCACACAGGCTTGCAATTTCGTCTGGTTCAAGATATGCCCCGCAGGCTGAAAGAAAACCTTCGGCATAGGTCTCAAAAAGGCGCAATGACAAAGATACCTTATCAATGCAGGGTTCATCTTCGGCCGCAGTCGAAGCGCCAAAACGGATGGAGTCGCCAAAATCCGTTACTGAAAAGCCGGGCATGACGGTATCGAGATCGATAACGCAAAGCCCCTTGCGCGTCCTGCGGTCGAAAAGTACATTGTTGAGTTTTGTGTCATTGTGTGTGACGCGCAAGGGCAGCGCGCCTTCGGCGTGCCGCTCCATAAGCGCCCCCGCACGCGTCTCCCTCTCCAGTGCAAATTCAATTTCGCGCGCCGCGCCCTGTACGCGGCCGCAGCGATCCTCATTTACAGCCTCGCGAAAAGCGCGGTACCGTGTAGGCGTATCGTGAAAACCTGGGATTGTGTACCCAAGCGAATGGACGGGAAAATCCGCCAGTTGTTTTTGAAAGGCGCCAAAGGTCGATGCGCTTTCATAAAACAATGATAGATTATCCGTTTTTTGATAGCATACGCTGTCGGTTATAAATGAATAAACGCGCCAATAGTCATTCGCCTCATCTACATGCCACAACCCACCGTCCCGCGTCTGCACAAGTTCCAAGACGTGCCTCGGCGATTGCGCGGTATGTGAAAGGCTGTCAATCACTGCCGTGATATTACGCATTACACATAATGGATCTTTAAACACAAATGTATTAATTTTCTGCAATATATACGTTCGCGCCGTATCGTCCATAATTAGGTATGTATCGTTGATATGCCCGCCGCCGTAACGACGGCAAAATATGGGTTCGCCGTCCAATTGAAATAAGTGGAGCCGCTCTTTGGCTGTTGTATCTTTTGCCAATAAACCGTCATCAATGCCAATACTGCTTGCATTGCTCATCTTGATTGCCGCCTTTCAAAATACAATAACATTAACATATCACATACTTGTTCTTGCCAGCCTATTTATGCCAGCCCGATGGCGCCCACCGCGCGCGCCACGGCCCTCGTCCCCAAATACACCGAATAATTTCCTGTGTTAGCCTCGTCAACTACCAATGAACATGAGACGTCAATCTCCCCTTTAGCGCCGCGCCTTACCGCTTCCTCCCTGACGCCGGCGGACGCCTCCTCGACAGCAAAGGCTTCTGCTTCCCTGATCGATTTGAATATTAATGTTTCATCCAATCCCGAAACAGTATACCCGGTTATCCCGGCCACACCATAATTCGGCCTAATGTCCACAGTGTATACCGCGCTTATGCTGCCTGCGATGGCGCCCAGCGCATTGGCTACATCGTAGTGCTTTGGTATCACGGCGGTAGTGCCCAGTAGCGCGGCGACGTCGTGCAAAAATATATGGATCGGCGCGCCCACGCCCGTCAAGACATAATCCGTAGTAAACGTCGCCGATATGATATCAGGAAAGCTGTCTTGGCAGCCGGACACAACGTTACAGCCCGCCACGCGGTGCAACGACGCCATTTTGTAGCATTCGTTTATTAGGCGCTCAACGTCCATGCCAATCCCGTCGCGGCTATAATGGCTCTCCTTGTTTTCCAGTAAAGCTTTTATTATGTTTACATACATTTTTCTCTTAACTTCGTTATATACGCGGTTGCACAAGTCATCTACGGACACATCAAGATGCCTCGCCACATAGCTGGCGCCCAATAAAGATGCCTCGGCCGGGAATTTGTTGAAGTCCCCCTTGATATGCATAATATCCGTAGGTGTGAGCCCGATAACTTGTATAATGCCTTCTTTAATCAACCTGGTAGCATTAAACTTGAAAACGTCCCCGCCGGGGACGCACTCCGCCGCTTCCCGCATAGACATTGGGCCGTTGGCTTCCAACGTGCGGCACAGCGTTTTTTCATCATCCGAATATCGCGGATTGCTTTCTATATTTTTTACCAGCATGTAATGCTCGTGCAGATACTTTAAATGTTTCTTGCCATCTGCCAGCAGTTTTTCCAAGTTTTGCACTATAGTCGAGCATTGCTCGGCAGCGACGCAGAATGGCACGACACGATAGTCTTCCAATATTAAATCATTGCCTATGTAATGGACAGCCGAATCTCCCCCAAGCCCGAACGTTTTTATATACAAGCCGCTGACAAATGTTTTCCATTTGCCGACCTGCACGCCCCCGACCGCCTTTACGGGCACATTCCCGGTTACGAGCGCTATGTCTGTAGTCGTGCCGCCCATGTCAACAACAATGCTGTTTTTCTGGCCGGAAAGATACACGCTACCCATCACGCTGGCTGCGGGCCCACATAGCAATGTCTCCACGGGCCGGGTGTGGGCGAAGCTGTCCGACATCAAGCTGCCGTCGCTGCGGACAATATACACGGGGGCGGTGACTTTGCGTTCATCCATCGCTAGTTTAATAGCGGCCAGAAACTCTTGTATCACAGGGAAGAGCCGTGCATTCAACAGCGTGCTGGCGCCACGACGCAAACTGTTCAATTCGCTGAACAGCTCATGGCCGCACACGACCGGTATATCGTATAATTGTTTGAATATGTCCCTCGCCTTGCGCTCGACAACCGCGCTGTTCTTCATCGCGTAGATCTCTATGATCCCTACGCCGTCCAGCCCAGTAAATTTATGTCGCGCAGCATCCCGGAATTTGTCCCAGTCCGGCTCGCGCTCAAAACCGCCGGAAAATGTCGTAAAACTGTCTTGCAAATATATTTCGTCTACAGGCGGCAGCCCGTATTCTTCACCATACTTTCGTATGACCCTGTGATCTCCGCCAAAAAATATGAGCGCGGCGCTGCCTCCTTTTTCCTCTACGCACGCGTTTGTGGCAAGCGTCGTTGACAGTGATATGATTTCAGCCTTTGTCAGGTGTTCCGAGGGGAGCGCGTCAATGGCATTGAGAATACCGACAGAAAGGTCTTCCTTTGTCGTGAGGGCCTTTGTGGCGCCTAATATTCTCCCGGCATCAAAATCAACTATCACCGCATCCGTATATGTACCGCCTGTGTCTATCCCTATGCCTATCTTAATATAAACACCACCTATTCATTGGTTGATCGCAAAATAATCTCCATATTAATAAATGGAGCTTCACGGTGCGTAACCGTGAGCTAAAATAATACAGATGCTTACATAATATCATTAAATTATACTATGATCATATATTCATATATCAACAAACCTATTACTTACGGTTTACTTACTGTTTTACGCGTGTTTTGTTATAATGGAGCATGTTTAAAATGTTTAGGTGATTTTGCGATATTATTGACGATTTATAGATAATATTAGACGTTTATTTGGCAATTTGCTGTATTTATGGATAATAATTTATAGATATATGGCTATATGACACTATGTGCTATATTATGTTATATCTGTAATAATATGTAGGCAGGGGCATATAGGATTCACCGGCAGCTTTTGTCATCGCTCGAAAGATGATTTGATGGAGCGCATAAATGGAACAAGTAACGTTAGTTTTTGAATATACGCAAAATGAATATGTAAAAGCAGAACGGCAATATTTGATTGCAAATAAAACAATTCGAAAATATGATCCAATTATTCTTGTAATCATTTTACTGATCAATGCATGTTATCTTTTTCTCCCTGCATTCAGTGCTTCCAGCAATATTTTTAGCATTATATTTTTTGTATTATTAATGATTGTATTAATAATCGGAAGTTATATATATTTTTTAATGCCCATCCTCAAATTCAAGCATACATCCAAATACTATGAAAAATATACTTTGATTTTCACAAATGAGGGAATAAATTTCAAAACCCCGAGCGTTGATTCCAATTTGCAATGGGCCATATATTCCGAAATTTGGGAAAACGACGATTTTTATTACTTGATACAAGCCCCGCGTATTTATACTCTCATACCGAAAAGGACGTTTAATACCACTGCGGATAGACAGTATTTTGAAGACTGCTGCCTGTCAAACATACAAAAACCAAAAAGAGTGCTATAGTCAAATTTGATATGCCGAAACAGATAGATTATAAGGGGTACTACTATGTATAAATCGCTTGTTGAACGAAAGAATAAATGGCTTCGCTTTTTGGGGGATGTAAGCAATGAGCGTACCATGTATTTAATAGAAGCGGACTGGGGAACGAAAAACACGGTCGCCAGGCCCCTGCCTTGGCCCGGGCTAGTCGATGAGCGCATCGAATGGGCATATGAAAGTTACAATATGCAAATGGAACAGATGGAATGGTTGCCTGACGATAGGATACCGTACCTTTCCCCATACACGGGCACGCAAATATTCGCGGAAGCCTTCGGATGTAAAGTGCATTATCCTTCAAATGATATGCCGTTCGCCATCCCCATGTTTGGCAGCATTTCAAAGGCCGCATCGATCAACGTTCCCAACGTGCACGACACGCCGCTGTCCAGCTTGTTCGAGATAGGCCGGCGCCTGCGGCAGAAAGCCGGCCCGGACGATATATTACAACTGCCCGACGTGCAAAGCCCGCTGGATATTGCCGCGCTTATGTTGAACAAGGAAGAGTTTTATGTGGCGATGCTTGAAGAGCCACAGGCAGTGCATGAAATGGTACTTAAAACGAAAATGCTGTTGACGGCTTTTTTTGACGAATGGTTCAACGAATTCGGAACGAATTGTATCGCCCATTTTCCTTCATATTATATGGAAGGCGGTATAACCCTTTCTGAAGACGAAGTGGGGGCCTTTAGCCCGAATATGTTCAACGAGTTTGTACTCGGCGCCATTAACGATTTGTCAGACAGATATGGCGGCATCGGCATCCACTGCTGCGCCGACTCCGAGCATCAGTGGGAAAATTTTAATAAAGTTAAGAATCTCCGCCTGCTTAACCTCTGTAATAAATATGATTTAATCGAGCGCTCAATTATATTTTTTGGGAACACAATAGCGCAGTGGCCGATGGCGGATCGGCTGCCACCGCCGGGGCAAAATCCCGCATGGCTTTCGACATGCCCCGCAGACGCCCGCGTGGTGCTAACGTACAAAGCGTCGGACCGAATCGCTGCCCTGGAGACGGCCAAAAGAGCGGAAGAACTCGCCTGGAAAAGGAACACGGCTGCCGCATCAAATTAAGTGGATGCAGGATCGCCGCAAATGAACCGCATGCGAATGACGATGGCCCCGTAACCGCATATAAAATTATTTATTCGCATTATTGAGAATACGGATTCATATTTTGCGTATTTTGAGTCACCGTCTATGTTTTTTCCCTGATTCCGCTTGAAATTTGCTATAAATATTATTAAAATAATTAAAACTCTGCGTGATGCATTTACAATTATGAATTAAAGCGATATACTAATCATTAAATTATATATGATCATTATTTGATCAATTATACAAACGCGATAAAATCATAAAGGAGAAGAGTTGTTATGCCAAGAGGAAGAGCCAAAAAACCGGAAAGCTTTGAAGACGAAATTGCGGCGCTGGACAAGCAAATCGATGAGTTGACAGAAAAACTCAAGGTGCTCAAAGCGACAAGAAAGGCGCGCGTCAAAGAAGAAAATGAAAACAAGGACGCAAACAAATGGGAGCAGATCCGCAATTCCGGCTTCAGCGCTGATCAAATACTGGACATGGTAAACAAAAAGTAATTATGAGATAAAATCAAATTGTTTTTTGATTATTAGCATTGGTGTGTGGGGCTTGCCCCACATCAGTTAGTTCATATTAATTATATATAAACGATATATAAACGCGGTTCCGCAGGCAGGTATCTGTCATCGGCGCCGTTTTTTTATGAAAAAAAGTATTGACAAGCACGAATGTATGTAGTATATTCATGGCGAATGTTGATTCGTGTTCGTCGAATAAACTACTACGGGGGAAAAAGAATGCTTTTTGGAGAAAAGTTGAAGCAGCTCCGGCTGGCAAACGGATTTACACAAGAAAAGGCTGCGGGCGCGCTGGGCGTTACGGTGCGCGCGTACCAAAACTATGAGGCGTGCCGCGTGTACCCAAAAAACACGGCCATATTCGGCAAGGCCGCCGCCATGTTTAGCGTGACCGCAGACTACCTACTGTCCGACGAAGATCGTTACATCATGGACGCGTCGGAGAGGGGCGGCCCCAGGGCGCGCAAGGACGTCGCAGAGCTCGTGACGGAACTCGGCGGCTTTTTTGCCGGGGGCGAATTCTCCGAGGAAGACAAGGACAAGGTAATGAAGACCATCAACGACCTTTATTGGAACGCCAAGGAATCCAATAAAAAGTACACGCCGGAGAGGTTTCGGCGTACGGCTTCCGAATAGCGACGGCGCCCACAGCGGGGGTTTAATGTGAACGAGAATATTATCAGAAGGGCGCGGCGGCTCGCCCGCCAGTGCGAAACCAACGACCCTTTCCGGATCGCGCGGGAGGCCGGGGCGGAAGTGTTTTTCCGCGACCTGGGCAAACTTAAAGGGATGTACGCTTGCATAAAGCGCAACCGCTACATCGTGATCAACCAGCATATGGGCATATGGCTGCAGAAGCTCGTCTGCGCGCACGAGCTGGGCCACGACCAGTTTCACAGGGAGCTGGCGACAAACCGGTGGATGCATGAGTTTATGCTCTATAACATGAACCAGCGCCCCGAGTACGAGGCCAATGTCTTTGCGGCGGAGCTGCTCCTGCGCGATATGGACATCATCGAGCTGTCGGACAGCGGCCTCGACATCGAGCAAATCGCCCGCTCCATGTACGCCGACGTCAACCTGGTGGCGCTCAAGCTGGGCCTGCTTTCGCAGCGGGGGTATCGGTTCAGGCAGTTCGATTATAAGACCAATTTTTTGAAGGTGTGACTGTGACTGTTCATCCATAAACCAATTTTTTTGAAAGCGTGACTGTTCAACATGGAGCAACGGGTCGTCGCCCACAGCGACTTAAATTGTTATTACGCCTCGGTGGAAATGCTGCGCAACCCGCGTCTGCGCGACGTGCCTATGGCCGTCTGCGGCCGCAGGGAGGAGCGCCACGGCATAGTGCTCGCCGCCAACTATCCCGCAAAGCGCAAGGGCGTCAAGACGGGCATGGCGAACTGGGAGGCGCGGCGCCTGTGCCCCGGCATGTACACGGTCCCGCCCCACTATGACGACTATATCCAGTTCAGCGGCTTTGTGCGCGATCTATACGCCGACTACACGGACAGGATAGAGCCGTTCGGCCTCGATGAGTCCTGGCTGGATTTCACGGGCTGCGTCCCCTCGTTCAAGGCCGGCGAAAAGCTCATCCTTGAAATTCGGGAGCGGGTCAAGCGGGAACTCGGCGTGACGGTGTCGATCGGGCTGTCCGACAACAAGGTGTTCTCAAAGCTGGGCAGCGACATGAACAAGCCCGACGCCTGTACCCCTATCCCGCGCGAGCGCTTCAAGGAGATCGTGTGGCCGCTGCCTGTCGGCAGCCTCCTCTACGTCGGCAGGGCGACAGAGGTAAAGCTGCGCCGCCGCTTCATCGAGACAATCGGCGATTTGGCCAACACCGATCCCGAGAACCTGCACCGCTGGTTCGGGAAAGTGGGGCTCATCCTCCACGCATTCGCCAACGGCGAGGATCAGTCAATGGTCGCGCCGACCGGCTTTGAGGCGCCGATCAAAAGCATCGGGAACAGCCACACCTGCCCGCGCGACCTCTGCAACGACAACGACGCGAAAATCATGATCTACGCCATGTCGGAGAGCGTAGGCGCGCGGCTCATGGAGCTGGGGTTCTACGCCACGACGGTCGAGCTGTTTTTTATCAACAACGACATGACCGCCTGTTGGACCAAGCGGCGCAGGCTCCCCGTCCCCACGAACATCTCCGGGGAGATCGCGGAAGCGGCCTTCCGGCTTTTTACCAGGACATACGGACACTGGCCTATGCCCCTGCGCAAGATCGGCGTCCGGGGCTGCGACTTGATCAACGACACCTCGCCGCGCCAGACCACTGTTTTTGCTGATGCACAAAAGATGACGGGAAAAGAGGACCTGGAGCGCGCAATCAATATACTGCGCGCCAGATACGGCAACAAGTGCATCCAAAGGGCAATCATGTTCACGGACGGCGAGCTGTCCGGGGTGGACGCAAAAAAGGATCACACCATCCACCCGACGGGTGTGTTTAATGGAGGGATGACGGTATCATGGGGCGGTTATACGACTACGATTATGCAATAAGGATACCATTGACAATGATCCAGCTCACGGAGCGCGACGGCAGGGCCTACCCGCTCGCCTTTGACTGGGTGGACGACGAGGGCGCCACGGCCCACGTGAAGATCGATAAGGTCTACTCCTACACGCCCTGCGCGGAGCAAAAGAGCGGCGTGGTCGGCGACCGCTACGAGTGCCTGATCGGCGGGCAGCGCGAGTACCTGTATTATTCCATCGTCGCGCCGCGCAAGTGGTTCAAGCTAAAGCCCGTAACCGAGGACGAGTACAAGGAGTATTACCGGCTGCCGGGCGAGGGCGTCAAGGAGCCGAAGCTACGCCGCCCGAGGGGCATAAAGATCGCAGAAGACCCTGCCGCCTACGGCGCGGACATGGACGGCGCCGCGCCCGCCCTGCAATGATCGTGCATTCCCAGCATTCTCCCGCCGGGCGCCGTGTCCGGGTGTAATCTTGCGTTGTGCAATCAACCGTACGTTTTACTTACGTTTTATGGGCGCCCAGATGTCCATTTCGGGCCATGACGCCACTTCGAAACGCTTGTCGTCATATACTTCGTACGCCACCCCATGGGCCGCGCTTTCCCATTCGCCGGAGCGCCCCAGCCACTGGAACAGCTCGTCGTAGCCCGGCGTGAGCGCCTTGGTCGTAATGGTTTCGATGTCCGGCGCGGAAAAAGTGACGCAAACGTAGTCTCCGGCTGGAATCACATAACTGCGCAGCGTATCGGGCAGCGGGGGGGCGGCGGCAGTGGTGGAGGCAGTGGAGGCGGTAGTAGTGGAGGCAGTGGCGGAGGCGGGCGCGGGCGCTTTCGCCTGATCGCCCATCATATAGGTGAATTCCCCGGTTTCCGGGGCATACTCGGCGCAGATGCCAAAGCGCATGGTTGGTTCTACATGGTTTGGTATCATCGCCGGCACGTCGTCTCCGAAAAAGTTTTCAATAAGCTTCCTTATGGAGGGCATATGCTCCGGGCTTCCATACTTGATGCGGACGCCTCGGCCAATAACGAAAATATCCTTTGCAATATTGATGACGTTTATAATATATTCGGTTTTTTTATCCATAATATCCACAAATCTCCCTTTTGCAATTTGATTTTCCAGTGACTCCAGTTCCGCTTCGATGCGGGCAAGTACGCGCTGCTGACCGCGTATCGCGCCAAGATGCCGATGGATGCCGTCACCCCATTGCCCCCTCGGCAATTCGGCCAGTACCTTTATATCGGACAGGGGCATATGCAGCGCGCGCAGAAACATGATTAGCTTCATCTTGTCATATTCCGCCTGTCCGTAATTATAGTACCCGTTCGCGGGGTCAACCCCTGCGGGCGTCAATAATCCAACATCATGATAATGGCGCAGGAGTTTTTTAGAAACCCGGAACAACCCAGAAAACTGGCCGGATGTATACATTGTCCCACCTCCGTAATCATCATATACTGCGCCCCAAGGGCGCGGTCAAGTGTTTTTTGTTATACATTTTTTTGCGAAAAATTTTTTGCAAAAAATTACGGGCGCAAAATAATGTATAATATGGATAATGAGGGAGGGCTGTCATTATGTGCGGCAGGTACTATATAGCTATTGAAGAGGACGAACTACGCGATATCGGCGAAGAGGCGGAGAAGATTGTGCGGGCGTTTTCCGAGCCGATACCGTTAAAACTACAGGGCGAGATATTTCCTACAAATGTCGTCCCGGTCCGGACGGGGGCAGATCGGTACGTGCCGATGAAATGGGGCTTTACCGGTTTTGACAAAAAGGCGATCATTAACGCGAGGAGCGAGACGGCGTTGCAAAAGCCCATGTTTAAGAGAGCCATGCTGGAGCGCCGTTGTTTAGTGCCTGCGAGCGGCTATTATGAATGGAAGAGGGGCGGGGAAAAGAAAATCCGCTACCAGATATATAAAACGGGCGAGCCCATATATTTCGCTGGCTGCTATCGCCAGGAAAAGGGCAGCCCGCTACGGACGTTTGTCATATTGACAAGAGCGGCCGCAAACGGGTTGGAGGAGATACATGACCGAATGCCCGTCATCATTCCGCGCTCGCATATAATGGACTGGCTGGGCGGGGATATGGGCGCCATTGAGTCGGCAGACGTCAACCTTGAATTCAAGCCAGCAGTATGACATGTGATAATAAGTTTTAGTTATAGAGGATTGCAGGGATGGCCGCCCCTTCGGGGGCAGTAAAATGGCCAATTACCAAGGAGGCGGGTATGGGGATACCATATGTTGAAGGTTTTGATATACATTTTGGGCTTTCGGGGAAAACGGCGATCATAACGGGCGCGGCCAGCGGCATAGGCAGGGCGATAGCGCTCATGTTCGCAAAAAAGGGCGCCAATGTGGTTCTGGTCGACAAAAGCGACGATGTGCGTGATGTCGGAGATATAATCAACGGTGGCGCGATAGATACAGGAAATGTGGGCGAAAACGGGGGCGGGCGAGGTGCAGGGCGATCCGTCTGTATAGTCGGCGACATTACCGGTAAGGGGTTCCATGATAACATTGTCAATGTGGCTGCCGGTACATTCGGCGGCATCGATATATTGGTAAACTGCGCGGGTATTGTGCTGCTCGACGAGGCTGAAAATTTATCGGAGGAATATTGGGATCTGACGATGGATGTAAACCTAAAAGCGGCGTTTATCCTGTCACAGGCTGTTGGCCGTCATATGATTCGGCATGGGGGCGGAAAGATAATAAACATCGCGTCGCAGGCGTCCGTCATATCATTGGATCGACATGTTGCGTATTGCGCAAGCAAGGCGGGCCTTGTCTCGGTGACTCAGGTACTCGCGGCGGAATGGGCGGAATACGGCATCTGCGTTAATGCCATTTCGCCGACTGTCGTGCTGACTGAACTGGGGAAAAAGGCTTGGGCCGGGGAAGTCGGCGAAGCAATGAAAAAGCTGATCCCGGCAGGCCGGTTCGGTTACCCCGAAGAAATTGCCGCGTGCGCTTCATATTTGGCGAGCGACGCGGCAAACCTTATAACGGGCGCGAACATTGTTATAGACGGCGGTTTTACCATAAAATAGCCGTCTTGCGGTAACGGGGGTGGCATGGTGGGCAGAACGCCCGGCCAGGAAACCGGGTTGAACGATTTGTACCTGGGGGGCGCAGGACCGATTTGATAAATGTCGAAGCTGTGTATCGGTTTTAATTGCATAACTGCTGCGGAGGGAACAGCGAATGGAAATAAACGAAATAAAGGCCATTGGGGACAGGCTGTGCGAAAACATTGAGCGCGTGATAATTGGCAAGACCGGCGAGATCCGGCTAATCCTCGCGGCGCTGCTGGCGGGCGGGCATGTTTTATTAGAGGACGTGCCCGGAACCGGGAAAACCATATTGGCAAAAGCGCTTGCGCGATCTGTCGACATCGGTTTCAGGCGCGTGCAGTTCACGCCGGACCTACTGCCGTCGGAGCTGACTGGGCTCAATGTTTACAGCCCGAAGACCGGGGACTTCAGTTTCCGGCATGGCAGCCTGTTTACGAATATTCTGCTTGCTGACGAAATCAACCGGGCGTCGCCCCGCACGCAGTCGGGGCTCCTCGAGAGCATGGAGGAGCGGCAGGTGAGCGTCGACGGGAAAACATATGTCCTGCCTGCACCGTATTTCGTAATCGCGACGCAAAACCCTGTGGAAACCCAGGGGACGTTCCCGTTGCCGGAGGCCCAGCTTGACCGCTTCCTGGTGCAACTAAAACTTGGTTATCCCGATGAAAATGAAACAGTGGACGTGCTAAAAAGATATGTGGGCGGCGACGAACCCGATTCCCCGCTGGCTTCGTTGAAGCCGATATGCGGCGAGGAAGCGATGCTCTCCGCTATCAACGCAGTCCGAAGCGTATATGTGCACGACGAAGTTTTTCGGTATATAGTCCGCCTTGCGGAAGCCACCCGCTCGCACGAGGGCGTGGCGCTCGGCGTCAGCACGCGCGGCTGCGTTTCGCTCGCGCGAATCGCACAAGCCTATGTCGCGCTCGCGGGTCGCGCCTTTGCAACGCCGGACGACATCAAGGCGCTGACACCGCCGGTTTTTACGCACCGCTTGATATTGAGGGGCGGGCGCCAGAGCTTCCAGGCGCAAAAGGTATTAGACGACGTATTGAACGCGGTCGTGCCGCCGGTTGAAGATTGGCCGACGGCGCAACAAGCGGACAATTGATCCAGTCACAGCGCATACGACGGTGGCGGCGATAGTGGCGGCGATAGCGGTGGCGATTGTGGCAACTATAGCGGCGACGATATTGGTGGCTGGGGTGGCTGGGGCGGGTAACGCTGTGACAGCCATCGGGCCACCCCGTCGTCTTTGTTTGAGCCAATTATGCCTGTCGCCGCCGCTTTGACTTCATCTTTCGCATTGGACGGGGCGTAGCTTTCGTCACATTCCAAAAAAAGCGGCAAATCGTTCAGGTTGTCCCCAAAACCGACTACATGATCATATCCCCCCTGTTCGCGTAGATAACGCACAGCCTCTCGCTTTGACGCCCTGCTGCTGAAACATTCCAAAAAGCAAAGCTCCGGGACATAGTTGTCCTCACAAATAATCGCGCCGATGCCGCCGATTTTATTCATTGCTTCTTGCACGGGCAGCAATTCATCTTTTTTCGCTCGAAGCGTAAAATATATGACGCGCCCCTCCGATTGAATCAGGTGTTTAAAAGATCCTGTTTTATCAAACCGTTTGCCGTACAACCGCGCCCGTTCATCGTGAAACATGCGCAGCGGGGCGGCTTCGAGGCTTTCATAATATGTTTTTAACTCATCGCCCCGCATGGCGTACATAAACCCGTCAAACCCAAAATGCTCCATTACCTCTGTAACGCCCAGCGCCGCAGCTTCGTCGATATATGCGACTTTCACATAGCGGCGTTCGTTCAAATCGTACACAAGCACGCCATTCATCATTATAATGGGCGCGTTTATGCGTATCGGCTCCACCAGTTGGAAGGCCGAAGCGGGGGAGCGCGCGGTCGCTATGGTGAAATGCATGCCCTGGCCTATCATGCGGTTGATTTCATTCTCCGTATATTTTGAAAGTTTCGCGTTGGCATTGAACAGCGTTCCGTCCAGGTCGGAAATATATAATGTCTTTTCCGGCGCCGAACGCTGCGCGTTCCCTGTGTCTGTTTTTGCTGACGCATTTGCGATATATTTCTCACTCTCGCTATTCATAGCACTTTTACTATTCGCAGCTCTCACACTATTCATAGCACTTTTGCTGTTCGCAGCTCTCACATTATTCGCTGCACTTTCGCTATTCGCAGTACTCACGCTATTCGCAGCACTCTCGCTATTCGCAGCGCTCTCTCTATTTACGGCGCTCACACAATGCTGAGCGCTTATCGCGTTGATCATTTCGAACACCGTGTCCGCGCTATCGGCTATCATGTCGGGATCGGCGCCCGCTGCTAACAGCGACTCGCGGTCGCGAAAGCCCCAGCTCACTATTATATAAGGTATTCCTGCGTTCAGCGCCGTTTCGATATCCACCTCGGAATCGCCCACATACAAGGATTGCGCCGGTACGCCACCGACTTGCGACAATATCGACTGCACAGCGCCCGGCGCAGGTTTTAACGGTACGCCTGTGCGCTCGCCCGCCGCTGCATCGATAAGCCCGCTAAAATGCTTTTTTGTCAGCCCTGCCGTGAACTCATCCGCTTTATTAGACAGTATAGCTGTTTTGTAACCGGCGCCGCGCACCTTGCGCAGCAGCTCCATCACCCCGGGGTATGGCCGCGTCCGAACCGCGTAGCATTTGCGGTACTCGTCGCGAAACATGCCCAGCGCCGTTTCGATCTCGCTATCGTTCGGTTCACCGGGCAGCAACGTCTTTATGGCCCTCCTGATCCCATTACCTATAGCAGCGAGCACCTCCGCCTCCGTCCTCTCAGGGTGGCCGAGCGACCGCATAACGCGGTTGGCGGCGTCCGCGAAGTCCCCAACCGTGTCGAGCAGCGTCCCGTCCAAATCGAACAGTACCGTAAATGATTGATTGCATAAATTTTTTGGATTATTAGACATGCGTGGCTCCATTGTTTTGGCGCAGCCAGATCAGCAGCACGGATATATCGGACGGCGAAACGCCCGATATCCGCGATGCCTGTCCAACTGATTCCGGTTTTTGTGCGTCGAGTTTTTGCGCGCCCTCGATGCTGAGGCCGCGGACGCCGCTATATTGTATGCCTGCCGGCAGCGGCTTGGCTTCCAGTTTGCGGAACTGCTCGATCTCCTTCAACTGCCGCTTGATATACCCTTCATACTTGATAGATATTTCGACCTGTTCCCCTACATCCGGCGCAAGGTCGGGGCGCCCGGCATCGACGTCGGCCAACGATGCATATGTGATTTCCGGCCTCCGTAATATTTCGGCCATCGGGGCGCCCGTACTGATGGGCGTACTGCCTATCGACGCGAGCAGCTCCAATACTTCACGCGAAGGCGGGAGCGTCACCGATTTTACGCGCTGTATCTCATCCTCAATCAGCTTTTTGCGGGCCAAAAACCGTTCGTACCGCTCCTTGCCGATGAGCCCTATGTCGTAGCCATATGGCGTGAGGCGGATGTCGGCGTTGTCCTGGCGCAGCAGCAGCCGGTATTCGGCCCGCGACGTCATCATGCGGTACGGCTCGTTCGTGCCCTTGGTGGCCAGGTCGTCTATAAGTACTCCGATATAGCCGTCAGAACGCTTCAATATCAACGGGTCGCGCCCGCTGAGCGCCATTGCCGCGTTGATGCCCGCAACAATGCCCTGCGCAGCCGCTTCCTCATAACCGGACGTGCCGTTGATCTGGCCCGCAGTAAACAGCCCGGCGATATCCTTTAGCTCCAGCGAGAGCCGGAGCTGCGTCGGGTCTATACAATCATACTCTATCGCGTACGCGCTCCTGGTTATTTTGGCGCTCTCCAGCCCCGGTATGCTATGAATGAAACGCTCCTGCACGTCCTCGGGCATGCTCGACGACAGGCCCTGCAGGTACATTTCCCTCGTCCCCGTGCCCATAGGCTCGATGAAAACCTGGTGCGAGCGCCGTTCCGCAAAGCGGACGATTTTGTCTTCGATGGACGGGCAGTAGCGCGCGCCCGTCCCTGTTATTTGCCCGGAAAACAGCGGCGAGCGGGAAAGATTCTGCCGGATTATCTCATGCGTTTCCTCGTTCGTGTGTGTCAGCCAGCAGGACGCCTGCTCAATGCCGATATGGCCCGATGTGAAGGAAAAGGGCGTTATACGCGCGTCCCCTGGTTGCTCTTCCATTTTCGAGTAGTCCAATGAGCGCCCGTTCACGCGCGCGGGCGTCCCGGTCTTAAAGCGGTAAAGCCTGACGCCAAGGTCGCGGAGGCATTCGGACAGACTATTGGCGGGGAACAGGCCGTCCGGGCCGCTGTTGATGGAAAATTCGCCGATGATGACCTTGGCTTTCAAGTAGGTGCCCGTCGTCAGGACGACCGCCCGGGCGCGGAACACGGCGCCGGTACGTACGCGCACGCCCGCAACGCGTGGCCGCGCCGACGGCGCTGCTGCGTCATTCCTGCAGCAGCTCGTCTCCATTAACAGTTCGACGGCCTCCGCCTGACGTACGTCGAGGTTCTCCTGTTCCTCCAGGGTGCGCTTCATGTAACGCTGGTACTCGCGCCTGTCTATTTGGGCGCGCAGCGAATACACTGCCGGGCCTTTCGCGCGGTTGAGCATCCGCGACTGTATCATCGCATGGTCCGCAGCTTTTCCCATCTCGCCGCCGAGCGCGTCCACCTCGCGAACGAGATGGCCCTTGCCCGTCCCGCCGATATTGGGGTTGCACGGCATGTTTGCGATACTGTCAAGATTAATGCTCAGGATTAGCGTTTTCATCCCCAGTCGCGCCCCCGCGAGCGCGGCTTCGCACCCCGCGTGGCCGGCGCCGACGACGACGATGTCATACTCGCCGGCGATGTATTCGTCGCAAACGGCCGCATTCCCCGTATCCGTTGCGTCATGTTCATCGGCGGCGGTGGAATTTTCTGTTTCTTTGATTATCTGGCCGTTTTTTATGTCTTTAGCTATCATGCGTCACTTTCCAATACAAAACTCCGAAAAAATCCTGTCGATGATATCATCGGAATATGTTTCGCCCGTGATTTCGCCAAGCGAGGACAGAGCCTCGCGCATGTCGATGATGGGCATCTCCAGGGGCAGGCCGGCGCCAAGCGCTGCTCTCGCCCTGTGTACCGCATCGAAACCGCGCATAACCAGCGCATAGTGCCGCGCGTTTGCCAAGGCTGCATCGCCATAGCCCGGCGGCGTATGCCCGGCGAATAGGCTGTGGACCGCGCCTTCTATGTTCGAAAGCCCGTCGCCGTTAATCAAAGAAGCTTCGACTACTTCATACATATGTGAGGCGGCAGGGGAGGGGGCAGGAGAGGCAACAGGAGAGGGGGCAGGGGCGTGGGCGATGCTGTGGGGCGGGGCGCCGGGGACGGCGGCTTCTGTGATGGCCTCTCGCAACGCGTCTACGGCGCCGGGTTCAGCCAAATCTGTTTTGTTTATGATAAAAATGCGTTTTTTCCCCTCAGTGAGTTTTATTAGCTGAGCGTCGCTGCCACAAAAACCCTCGTCCGCGCCAAATAATAACAGCGCGATATCCGCCTGCCCTATCGCGCCGATTGCCCGATCCACGCCAATCCGCTCCACTGCGTCGTCCGTCTCCCTAATCCCTGCCGTATCCAAAAACCGCACAGTGAACCTGCCCAAGTGGACATATTCATCTATCACGTCCCGCGTGGTTCCTGGGATATCCGTTACAATAGCCCGCTCCCTGCCCGCCAGTAAATTAAACAAGGTGGACTTGCCGACGTTCGGCCTCCCGATGATCGCGGCGGTCAGCCCGTCACGCGCGACCCGCCCATACTCGAAACTCTCCGCGAGTTTGCGTAGGCTCTGTTCGATGTCGCCAAGCTCGCCGTCGACCTCCGCAATGCTCCGCTCATCCACTTCATACTCGGGGAAATCCAAAAAAGCTTCCAACGAAGCGATAAGCCCTATTAGGGCTTCACGCATGCTCCCAAGCATACCGGACAGCGCGCCCTCAAGCTGGCGCATCGCCATCGAAGCCCCGGCGTCGCTTTTTGCCCGGATCAAGTCCATAACGGCTTCCGCCTGTGACAAATCGATGCGGCCGTTTAGAAACGCGCGTTTTGTGAATTCCCCGGGCGCTGCGGCGCGTGCGCCACAGGCAAGGATGATGCGCAAAATGTTGCGCTGTATGCTGATGCCGGCATGGCAATGTATTTCGACGACGTCTTCGCGGGTATAGCTCTTTGGGGCGCGCATTTTGATGATAAGGACCTCGTCAACGGCGCGGACTGCGCCGTGGCAAGGCGCCGATGCTAACTCGTCGACTCCCTGCCCCTGCGAACTAAAATTCAACTCCGCTGTGCCGCCCTGCTTTGCTGTGCTGCCCTGCCCCGTTGTTTCGCCCTGCCCCGCTGCGCTACCCAGCCCTGCTGTGCTGCCTTGCCCCGTTGTTTCGCCCTGCCTTGCCGTTCCGCCCAACCCCGCTGTGCCGCCTAGCTCTGCGGGTTCGACAATGAAGCCATATCCGACTGTATATGGCTTCATTTCGTTGAATGGTTTTATACCACGGAATATTGTACCGGCAATCGAAAACGCGTCGGAGCCGCTCATTCTAATGACGCAGATCGACCCGAGCTCCTCCGGCGCTGTGGTATATGACGCGGACGTCGCAACAGCGACGATCGTATCGCTATCGGCCGCAATCGTCATCGCGACGAATAGCCGCCCCTGTTTTTCATTGTGACGACGACTTTGCGGTTCGGCTCCTCGCCCACGCTGTATGTCTCCACCCTTGGGTGGTTTTGTAATGTGGAATGGATAATGCGGCGCTCATAAGAATTCATCGCGTCCATCGTAAAGTTTCTACGTAGGCGCACAACTTTATCCGCCATTTGACCGGCTAGCCTTATTAAAGCTGCCTCGCGTTTCTTTTTATAATTCTCCACGTCGACGGACACGCGCATGAAGCCGTTCCGTCCTTTATTCATATAGAGGTTGAGAAGGTACTGGATGGCATCCAAGGTTTCGCCGCGATGGCCAATCAATATCCCGCTGTCTTCGCTTTCAATATTGATGGAAAAACCATCTTCAGAGGGTTCAGCGTCCATGTCGACGGAAACGTGGATTCCGTTGAATATTTCGCTTAAATACTCTAAGGCGCGGTCAATTTCCTGTTCGAAGCTGTATCCCTGTTCATCATCTGGGTAGCTATCGGCATCCAGACCGCCAACATCCATCCCGCCCCCTATGGAAGCGTCATCATCCACATCCCCTCCGGCCGGATCGCCGCCGGCGCTGCTCGCGTATGAAGTATCCCTTTGTCCGCCGGAACCTATGGACGTATATCTGCTATCGCCGCTTTCTTCGTCTTCGCTGCTTGCGCCGTCGCCGACACCCATATTAATTGTGGCCCCACCATTAACGTCCGCGTCCGCTTCTGCTTCTGCATCTGCATCTGCGTCCGCTTCACTATAATCCCCGCTCCCAAATTGAGTATCATTAACCGACGCATCTTCAACAACGGGCGAGGTCGGGCGGGAAGTGGCTCTAGCAGAATCTGTGCTTCTACCAGAGGAAGTGCCACTATTAGAGGCGCCGATATATCCGGGCTGCGGCATTCGCTCATCTTCGTCCAACTCCGAAACCCGAACCTTGGCAGGTTTGCTGCTTAGCAATCCAAAAAGGCCGGTTTTACCCTCGTTAAGCACATCGACATGCACATCGTCAATAGAGAGTTCCAACTCTTCAAGAGCTGCGGTAATCGCATCGTTAACGGTTCTGCCAGACTTTTCCACAGACCTTCCCATATAAAACGCCTTGCGCGAACTACGCGTAAATAGCCCTGAATAAACATTGGCTATCATGACAAGTCACATTTTTCGTTGTCAATTTGCGCAACAGTTCCGCCCTTTCTTATATTTATCAATCCAAACCACTATACACCAACTATACGCCAACAGCGCACAAAAGTACTTGCTATAGATAGGATCGTAGTGCCTTGTTGCGGTGCGCTGAGGACAGCGCACCCTACGAGGGCAGCGAACCTGACATCAATATTTTACACGCTGACCAATTTTGGTTGCAATGTCCCTATTTTTTCTTTTTGCGCTTTTGGGTGCCATAATTTTTTTGTGTGTTCGACCGCGTGTCCCCGCCTCTCGGGCGCTGTTGCTGGGTCGCGCCCGGCGCGTTTTTCGCATTCATCGCATTCATCGCATTGTTCGCACCGCCGGCGTCTGCGTCATCTTTGCCGCCGATGCTCACGCCTTCTCCGTCCCCACTCTCCCCACCGCCGCCGTCCCGGTCGCCGCTGTCTTCGCTATCGGGAACAGAGCCATCGTCCACAGTAGTAACACCAGGTATCCTATATTTAGTTTCAAAAACACCGCCGTGAACAACACCGTCGGAACCTGAGGATTTTATCTTTCCGCCGCCCGTCCCGCCTGTGCCGCCCAAAGAACTGATGACCCTGTTAATCATGGCGCCGCCGTCATAGAGGTTTTCCTGTGCGCCGCCAGCCTGCGCATCGCCGGATATCGCTATGACGCCGCCGTCCGCGCCTATGTATTCGCCCGAGCTAGCTCGCTCTCCCGCGCCCGTGCCCGCATTACCCGCTCCTGTGCCTGGCAACGTTCCGCCGCTTTTATCGGGAAGCCGCTTTCGGGCGCCCGTTGCAGCGCTTTTCCCAGTGAACACATTATCCAGTTTTAAAACATATTTGTTAATGAACAACTGCTGTACTATTTGAATCATGTAGCCTGCAATCCAATATACCAATACGCCCGCCGGGAGCTGGAACGAAAAAATCAACGTCATAACGGGCCCCAGCACCTGCATGGACTTGCTCATCGAAGACGCTTGTTGGTTCTGCGTCGACTGGGCGGCGGTCGAGGCCATGGATATCCTGCCGGAAATATATGTCGAAACAACGCCTATGATAGGGATCAAAAGCAGCGGCAAGTATATCGGCATCAACTCGCCGAACAAAACATCGGGCGAATAGGTCGGCGTCAGGCTTAAATCCAGCCCGAAAAAATTCATGTTTATAAAATCCGCCGGCAGCAGAAGGTTGGCCGATTCCGCTTGCGCCATATGCGCCGGGTTCATTTTGAAAAAATTGACGACCTCCATCTCCTGTACGAAAGACCTTGTGTTTCCGGACAAGGTGTTATAGAGGTCCTGCAGAGCCGCAATTTGCTCCTGCGTTTTTCCGAGCATATATCGAAGCGGCCTGGTCACGACGGGGTAGAGCGAAAATAAAATGGGGAACTGGATAAGCAGGGGAAGGCATCCCCCAGCGGGATTGACCTTTTCTTGCTGGTAGAGCTTCATTGTCTCTTCTTGGAGTCGCTTTTTGTCAGTGCCGAACTGCCTCCGCAGCTCCTCGAGCTTTGGGTTGAGTTTTTGCATCTTTGCCGTCCCCTGGTACTGCTTGATGGTCAGGGGCAGCATCAACAGCCTGGTGAGTATGGTAAACAGGATCAACGTGAACCCGTAGTTCTCAAAGGTGATATAGTTATATATGAAATACATCAGTCTCCCAAGCGGGATCGACAGCGGATCAAATAAATTCATCATTTTACTGGGTCATAGCCTCCCTTTCCAAAAGGATTGCATCGCAGGATCCGCCAAACGGTCAGCAAAAAACCCCTCATAGCCCCATATCTGCCTATCGCCTCGACGGCATAGGCGGAACATGTGGGCTGAAATCTGCAGCTCGGCCGCTTCATGGAAGATAGATGGTTTCTATAAAAGTTTATCAGGGCTATCAAGCCCCGTTGTGCGATTTTCCCCATATGCGATAGCTTATGTTTATGCTTTAGCTTATGCTTATGCGATAGCTTATGTTTTAGCTTATGAGCGAGCTTATGTTCATGCGTTAGCCTATGTTCATGTGTTTGCTTGTGCTTTAGCTTATGATTATGTTTATAATGGTCTTTCGCATGCGCCCGCCCTGGTTAACAAATGCACCATCTCGCGCCGGATATCATAAAAACCGGGCGCGCAGCCCCCCGGCCTCGCCTTGGCCGTGAACACAAACAGGTAGCCGTTTTTTACCTGCCCCTCAATCTGCCGATAATTTTCCTTAATTAAGCGTTTCATACGGTTGCGTCGGACGCTGTTTCCGGCTTTTTTGCTAATGGCGATACCCAATGCGTTGCCCATAGCAATGCATTGGGTGTTGCCTATGGCATTGCAATGAGTATTACCCATAGTATTGCATTTTAAATTGCCTATAGCAGTATTTTTTGCGCTATAAATGGCGGCGTCCGGCGTTCGGTCTATAAGGTTTTCATTTAATACATGCAGAACCAAATGTTTGCCGGAAAAATGCTTTCCGTTATTATATACACGCGTGAAATCTACTTTTTTCTTTATTGTAGCGGTATATTTCATTGTCAGTAAAGAAAAGACCACTTTCGCGGCCCTGTTTCTTTTCGTCATTCCGTCATATGGATTTGTACAATATAGATATAGATTTTCGTGCCGCTGCGCTGTCTGTTACAGCGACAGGCGCCTCCGCCCCTTTTGCCTTCTGCGGCGCAGAACTGCCCTGCCGCCCTTGGCGCTCATCCTGCTGCGGAAACCGTGCACGCGGCTCCGCTGCTTCTTTTTCGGCTGATATGTCCTTAACATCGGTAAACTCCTTCCGGTTGCACCAAATGCAACTTAATAATTATATGTAATAACAACGAGGGTGTCAATCCTAAGTCAAGGTGATTGGTTTATTTGGCCGTTTTTTACGTTGAAATAACTGGCTTCGATGGAGGTGCTGCCGGGCGGGGCGTAGCGTTCGACGCCCGTTATGATAGTCTGGGCGTTTTTCATGTTCTCAGATAGGTTTTCCCTGCGGCTGCCATCCAGTTCAGACATGACGTCGTCCAGGAGCAGCACAGGATAGTCGCCGGTTTCATCGGCCATCACATCCACTTGTGCCATTTTCAACGCGAGCGCCGCCGTGCGCTGCTGCCCCTGCGAACCAAAGAGCCGTAGGCTCCGGCCGTCGACCGCGCTTGTCAAGTCGTCCTTGTGCGGCCCGTATTGCGTCGCCATACGCGCAACGTCCGTTTGCAACCCGTGTTCCAAGGCGTTTTCGAACGCATGCGCATACGCCTCTTCGACGCGACGCTTAATCTCCTCATCCCAAGCGGCGCCGTTTTCATTTGCCTCAGAGCCCTGCTGCCCCATCGCTAAATCCCCTAACCGATCCCCCGTCATTTTTAGCGACGGATCGTATAAAACAGACAGCATTTCACGACCGCCAGTAATCCGCGAATGGTTAGCTTTCGCGAAATAGGCAATCCGCCCGGTAAAATACGTCCTCTCCCTCATGACCTTCGCTCCAAAATCGGCAAGCTGCGCGTCCCAGGCCCCTATTGTGCCAAGCAGCGACGGATTCTCCCTGGACTGGCGCAACAGCGCGTTTCGTTGGCGGAGGGCGCTTAGGTAACGTTGCAGATTAAAATAGTATGCGGGCTTTATCTGGCTGATAAACATGTCGAGGAAACGCCGCCGCACTGCCGGTTCGTCTTTTATTATCGCCAAGTCCTCCGGGGAAAAGATGGCGCAGTTCAACCGACCCAGTAAATCGCCGCCCCGGCGCTGGGGCACGCCGTTGATAATTATGCTCTTGCGCCCGGTACGCTGGATTTCAATCTCAATGTTAAAGCTGCCGAATTTTTCGCGTTCCAATTCCAGGGATACGACTGCAGCCTCCTCCCCGAATTTTATCATTTCCGAGTCTTTGAGCGTCCTGTGCGATCGGCCTGTGGAGCATAAAAAAACGGCCTCAAGGATATTCGTTTTCCCTTGGGCGTTTTCCCCATACAATACGTTTAACCTATTGGAAAATTCTACTGTCTGCTGCCCGTAATTGCGAAAATTGCGGAGCTGCAGGGTTTTTATTGTCATATATATTTACTCGCCGACTTTGACGGGCAATATCAGGTATGTGTAACTATCGTTGTTAACAGGCCGTATCACGCATTGGCCGAACTTTGTAGTAAAACGTATGACCACCGTTTCATCGTCTATGGCGCGAAGCGTCTCAATAACATAGCGGGGGTTCAGCGCCACTTCTATGGGATCGCCGGACATATCTATTGCGATTTCCTCGTCCGCGTTGCCCCTGTCGCTCAAGGCGTGAATGAGGATCGACTCTTCTGAAACCTTGAGCAGGACAGGGTACAGCCTGACCAGATCGGAACTGATAATCAGCGACGCTCGCTCTATCGCCTCGAGCAGCCTTTGCTTGTCGATCGTCACCTGCGTCCTGTATTCGGACGGCAATATATATTTGTAGTTAAAAAACTCCCCATCGATGATGCGCGTGTACATGCGGCAGTTCCCGAACTCTATGACCGCCTGGTTGTCGCCGCCGTACAGGCGCAGCTCGCCTATCGTGGACGGGATGATCCTCATTAGCTCGCTGACCGTCCGCGAAGGGATGATCATCTTTATTTCATTTACTGCCGGCTCCACCGGGTTCATACGCAGCGCGATCCGGAAGCCGTCGACAGCAACGGCCCGCAGCTCGCCGCCCCCGCTCTCGAGGAACAGCCCCGTCAGGACTTTACGCGACTCGTCGGTGCCTATGGCGAACGACGTCTGCGTAAACATGCGTTTGAGCGTAAACTGGTCGATGCTGTACACATTTGTCGGCTCGACCTGCGGGAAAGACGGAAATGTGTCCGTCTGTATGGAAAATATTACATACACGGACCCGCCAGAATTGATCCGGATTTTTGTTTCGTCCAGCGTTTCTATGGCGACCTCGTCGCCGGGCAGGTTGCGCACTATGTCGTTGAAAAGCCTCGCGTTGACAACGGTCTCGCCGGGCTCCGCGATGCGCGCCGGGAACGTGCATTCAATGCCTATCTCGTTGTCGGTCCCATACAGGATGATCATGTCGCTCTGCGCGCTGATGTGGATACCTTCCAGGATGGGCATGGTAGACCTTGCATTTACCGCCCTTTGTACATTGTTGACCGCATCCGCAATCTCATCCTTGCCACACTCGAAAAACATCAAACCTTACCGCCATTCGTAAAATTTTCCATAAAATCCCATATCAGTGTATATATCTATTTATATAAATAATAAAAAATAGTTATCGTAATAGGCGCTGTGCATACTGTTTATAAACCGGTTAAATAGTGCGCCGGATAATGCGCCGGCTCGTTTTTATGACCGCTATGCTATGTGGATATGCTGTGGAAAATTTGCTTCGCTATGCACAAGGCAAATTATAACTTTTAGATGTCTTTGGTTTTCCACATAAAATAAACATCATTTTTATCAACATATGCACAAAAGTGTGGATATAAAAAACAAATGGGCATTAACGCACGTTTGCTCAAGTGCTCTTGTGCTAAAAGCGCCGGGCGCCGGGCGTCGGGCGTCGGACGCCGGACCCTTTGCTTTGACTAAAACACCGGCCCTTTTATATCGGAAATCAAGTTCTCGATGAGCCTTTTCGTCTCGCCGCTGGTCAAAATCTCCTCATTCACTTTTTTTATCGCATGCATGACCGTCGTGTGGTTCTTTTTCCCGAATAGGGTCCCGATGCTCGGCAGCGACATGCCCAACAATTCCCGGCAAAGGTACATGGCTATCTGCCTTGGGTATACAATCTCGTTGCTGCGTTTCTTCGACGATACAAAATCGTCGTCCCTCAAATCGAAAAATTTGCAAATGGCGTCTATGATGACGTCTTGGGTGATTTCGCGGCTTTCGCCGCCCGAAATGATATTTTTGAGCGCCTCCTCCGCTATGGCCCGCGTGAGATCGTAGTCCGTAAGCGACGCGTACGCCACAACCCTGTTGAGCGCGCCCTCCAGCAGGCGGATGTTCGACGGGATTATCTCGGCAATATACGCGATGATCTCCTCAGGCACGATGAGGTCCTGCAGCCAGGCCTTCTTCCTGAGTATCGCGACCCTGGTCTCGAAGTCGGGCTCCTGCACGTCCGCCGTGAGGCCCCACTCGAAGCGCGTGCGCAGCCGCTCGTCAAGGAGCGGGATGTCGCCGGGCTTTTTGTCGCTGGCGATAACGATCTGCTTGTCGGCGTCGTACAGCGTGTTGAACGTGTAGAAGAACTCTTCCTGCGTGCGCTCCTTGCGGCTTATGAACTGCACGTCGTCCAGCAGCAGCAGGTCGACGCTGCGGTACCAGCTCCTGAACTCGTTGTTTTTGTCGTCCCTTATGGCGTTTATAAGTTCGTTCGTAAATTTCTCCGTCGGCACGTACAGTACGTTTGTGTGCGGCCGCTGTTTTAGCACATAGTTGCCAATGGCGTGCATGAGGTGCGTTTTGCCAAGCCCCGCCCCTCCGTAGAGGAAAAGCGGGTTGTACGCTTTCCCGATGCTCTCCGCGACCGCAACAGAGGCGGCGTGCGCCAGCTTGTTGCTGTTGCCTATGACAAATGTGTCGAACGTATATTTGGAATTTAGAAGGGTTGTATATTGAATGTTTTCTTCGTTGGTATTTTCAGCGCCTGCGATGCCGTCGTCCAGCAGTATGTTTATGGAATAGTCCTTGTGCGTGACGACCTGTATCGCGTTCTTAATCAGATTGACAAAGTTCTGCTCAATATGGTTCTTTACAAACTCTTGACGGACTGAAAGGTCAATCGAATTGGCGTTTAGAGAAATCGGTACGATAGGTTCAAACCATGTCTTATATCCAACTTCGGACACTTCTTTTTCAAGAAGGACAAGGGTGTGGTCCCATATGGCGCTCAACTGGCTGCTCATTCGCACATCCTCCCCAGGCCTTATGTATATGTATGTGTGTTCGCCCCATCAGGGTTGTAAATGCAATGCTTCCGCTATACCTCCGTTTTATTGTTTAATAGTGTTTAATAATGTTTGTCGACACGATATTATAGCACTGCCTTTCGGCATATGGGCATAATTATCTCGAACATTTAGGTATCATACCAAATCCATTGTTAATTATCAATCCATAAAATTCTCCCAAAATAGCGAATTTAAATCCGATTTGAGATATAATGCTACGGTATGATTATATCACAGACTTTGTTATTATTCATAAATAAATGGTTAAAATTGCCCATTCATCCGTTTAACCTGAGCAACGAGGGCGACAAAACGTACGCTGAGTGGCAGTTTGAGAAGGGCGCCCAGACGATCGCGTATTATATGCCGGTCGCGACGCCGGCCGATATGTTTGAGGGGAAGGACGTGCTGGACATCGGGTGCGGGGCGGCGGGGAAAAGTTTGTATTACGCGTCCCTGGGAGCGCGGCGCGTCGTGGGGCTGGACGTCGTCGAGCACTACCGGGACGAGGCGATGGGGCTGGCGCGAAAGAAAGGATTCGACGGCACGTTCGAGTTTGTATGCGCCGACGCCGCCGAAACCGGGTTCGGGGACGGCGCCTTTGATACTGTCATTATGAATGACGCCGTGGAGCATGTGGCCAGGCCGGAGGCGGTGCTGCGCGAGGCGCTGCGCCTGCTGGCGCCGGGCGGGCGGCTGTATTTGAATTTCCCGCCCTATTACCACCCATATGGCGCCCATTTGAGCGATGCCATCGCCATGCCGTGGGTGCATGTGTTTTTTTCGGAGAAGACGCTGATCGCCGTGTATAAGCGGTTGGTGGGCGGGCTGCCGGACGCGGGGCGGAGGGTGGCGCTGCGCGTTTCGCGGAGGGGCGGCGGCGTAGGGGATGATATCGGAGGCGCGGGCGCAGGCGATGGCGGCGGTGCGGGCGGTGGCGCGGATGGCGATTCGGGCATCGGCGGCACGGGCGCGGGCGACGAATATTTGTCATTTATCAACCGCATGACGATTCGGCGGTTCCGGGGCATATTGCGGGAACTGCCAGCTGAATGCGTATATTACCACGAAGAGCCGCTCAGGGGGTTTTTGCGCCCCCTGTCGCGGCTCCCGGGGTTCCGAGAATTTTTTGTCAAAATGGTCGTCGCAGTGCTGGCTCCGAAGCCATAACATAAGCGGCCATAACATAAACGGCTATAACATAATTAATTAATAAGCCGTATTATAATTATTAATTAATGATTATCAGTTCAAATTTTCCACGGCGGCCTTTTCTATTGGCAGCCCTTTTATGTATCTATCGATATACCGCGCGAAGCCTTCTACATCGCCGGCGTCCGGTTCTATCAACGAGCCTGCGTCGTCTTTGAACACCTTTTTATCCAAATACTTGGCGAGCGGCTCGGGCGTATTTTGCCCCGTCGCTTTCGCGCCCGTCGCAGCCTCTGCCGCGCTTGCGCCGTACGCCGCGAGGATGGCCATGCCCCACGCGCCGCCCTCGCCTGCGGATTCCATTACGGCGATGGGGACGGACAGCGCGGCGGCCATGAGCCGCTGGCCCACGATCTTCGTCTTGAACAGCCCGCCGTGCCCGGTCAGTTGGGCGAGCTTGATATGCTCTTTATCCACGATGATGTCCATGCCGATCTTCAGCGCCGCCATCGTCCCGAACAGCATGGAGCGCATGAAGTTCGCCAACGTGAAATTGGCGTCCGGCGTGCGCGCGAGCAGGGGCCGCCCATGCTCGAATCCGGTAATCGGTTCGCCGGACACATAGTTGTACGCCAAAACGCCGCCACAGTCCGGATCGCCTTTGAGCGCTTCATTATATAGCGCATCATAGAGCACAGGCTTGGGGACGTCCGCCCCCAGCAGCGCGTTCAGCTCTGCGAACATCCTCACCCACGCGTCCAGATCGGACGTACAGTTGTTGCCGTGCACCATCGCGACGGGCTTGCCGTCCGGGGTAGTGATCATGTCGATCTCCGGATATATCTTTGAGAGCGGTTTTTCGATGACAGCCATCGCGAATATGGAGGTGCCTGCCGACACATTGCCGGTCATTGTCGCGACGCTGTTGGTCGCCACCATGCCCGTGGGGCCGTCCCCCTCCGGAGGGCACATCGGGACGCCCGGGGCCAGCGCGCCGCTTGGATCGAGCAGCCGCGCCCCGTCCGCAGTCAGCGCGCCCGCGTCCTCGCCCGCTATCAGCACAGTGGGAAAGATGGACTTTATTTTCAAGTTGCCGTGCCCGCACTTCTCCATCAGCGCGTCGAATTTTTGGACCATGCCCGCGTCGAAGTCGTTGGAGGCGCTGTCTATTGGGAACATGCCGGATGCTTCCCCGACGCCTATCACCTTGCGCCCCGTCAACTTCCAATGGACATAACCGGACAGTGTCGTCATGTACGCGACCTTGTCGAGGTGATCCTCGCCGTTCAGGACCGCCTGGTAGAGGTGCGAGGCGTTCCACCGTATGGGCAGGTTGAAATTCAGCAGCGCCGTGAGCTCCGCCGCCGCTTTTTCGGTATTTGTGTTGCGCCATGTGCGGAACGGCACAAGCAGTTCGCCGTCGGCGTCGAACGCCAGATAACCGTGCATCATGCCGGAGACGCCAAACCCGCGCAGCTTCGCCAGCGGCTCGCCATAGCGCTCCATGACGTCGCGGGATAGCTCGGCGAAGCTGTGGCGCAGGCCCGCCCACACGTCGTCGAGGCTGTATGTCCAGTAGCCGCCCTCGAGCTTGTTTTCCCAATCAAAGTTGCCCGAAGCAATCGGAGCGTGATCCGCGCCAATCAGCACGGCCTTGATGCGCGTGGAGCCCAGCTCAATGCCGAGCGAAGCCCCGCCCTCCCGTATGGTTTTGGCCGCATTGGCGATAGCAGTATCGTTATTTTGTGCCATATAGTGCCCCTTTCCGAGTGATTTTATAATCATATTACGTGATTTTATGATTAAATTTATTATTGGAATTATATCATCATTTATATGGCGCTTCCATTTACATGTTTAATCGCGTATTATTAGGCATATGATCATATCTGCGGTTTTATAATCGACTACATAATATTATAAAATACGGGATTGGGAGGTTTACGTTATTATGTTCAAGGCGACGTTTGATTCGTTATATGGGTACGAGTGTCCGGACTGGTTCCGGGACGCGAAATTTGGGATATGGAGCCATTGGGGGCCGCAGAGCGTGCCGATGTGCGGCGACTGGTACGCCAGGAACATGTACATCCAGGACAGCCCGCAGTACCTGTACCACTTGCGCCACTACGGGCATCCGTCCAAGTTCGGCTACAAGGATTTATGCGCGCTGTGGAAGGCGGAGAGGTTCGATCCGGAAGGGCTGATGGATCTGTATTACAAGGCGGGCGCGCGCTATTTTGTGGCGCAGGCGATGCACCACGACCATTTTTTCAACTATGACTCGAAGTTCAACCGCATGAATTCGACCAAAGTCGGCCCGATGAAGGACATCTGCGCACTTTGGCACAAGGCCGCCAAGCGGTACGACCTACCGTTCGGGCTCACGGAGCACTTGGGCGCGACGTTCTCGTGGTGGAAGGTGAACAAGTGGAGCGACGCGTACGGGCCGTACGCGGGCGTACCTTACGACGGCAACGATCCCGAGTACCGCGATTTCTACATGGACAACTATGAACACGCCGGGGATTTGAATACGGCGTCCAGCCCGTGGTATACAAAGAACGAGAAGCACCATGCATACTGGCTTTCGGTGTTCAAGGAGATGGTGGACAGCTTCGCGCCAGAGCTGGTTTATTCGGACGGTTCGCTGCCGTTCGGCGACCACTGGCACACGGGCGACCAGGGCACCGGCGCGGGCGATGGCGACAGCGCGTATAAATACGGGCTGGAGGCCGTGGCGTATCTGTACAACGCGTCGATAGGCAAGAACGGGAAGAACAACGCCGTTTACCTGCAAAAGGACCGGAGGCCGGAGATTTATAGCGTCGGGATAGTGGACATCGAAAAGAGCCAGCTCCCGGGTATCGTAGACAGGCCGTGGCATACGGACACCTGTATCGGCAACTGGTTCTACGACGCGAAGATGCCGTTTAAGAAACCGGGGCATATCGTCGAGATGATCGTCGATATCGTGTCAAAGAACGGGACGATGCTGCTCAATATATTGCAATTGCCGGACGGATCGATTGACGACGAGGCAAAGTTTATATTGGACGAGCTGGCCGCGTGGTTCGGCGTCTGTAGCGAAGGGCTGTATGGGACGCGCCCGTACAAGGTGTTTGGGGAAGGTAGCGCGAAGGTGCTCATCGAGGGCTTCCGCGAGGAGCGGACAGCCTGGGGCTTCGACGATTTCCGTTATACGGCTAAGGGAAACCATGTGTATGCGTTTGTCATGGATGCGGACGCGGGCAAGGCCGGGAGCGGCGGTGTACGGCAAGGGGGCGGCGCAGGGCAAGGCGGCGGCACGTATGTGCTGCGGAGCTTGGCGGACGAGCGCGTGAAAGGCGTATGGTTGCTGGACGGGGCGGGCGGCAGGCCGGTGGAGTTCGCGCAGAATTTCGGCGTGCTCACAGTAAAGCTGCCGCCGGAGCTGCCGGTGAAGTTTGCGAATTGTTTAAAGATAGAGGTGTAAAGGCGCTGGTTTGCGAACGCCAATGCGCCGGCGGGGGCGATTAACACTCGCCTCTACCGGCGTATTTGCATTCGTAGGGGCGATTGTTAATCGCCCGTGTACAACGTTCTATGGACGCCTATGCCCCGTAGGGGACGGTCGCCCGCGTACCCGTGCAACAACCTATACCTCATTGGACATCGCACCCTGTGGCGCGTCATTCGCCGACCCAGCGGTCGACGATTTGTTGCCGGTACTCTTTGGATAGCGACTTGAAAAATGCGCTGTAGCCTGTCACCCGTACGACCAGGTCGGGGTATTTGTCCGGGTTCTCGTGCGCGTCCAGCAGCTTCTCCTTAGAAACCACATTGATATTTACCAGCGTGCCGCCCATATTGTTGTGCGCCATCAAAAAATTCTTGATGATGTCGATGCCGCCGAACTCCTTGGCCAGCCCCGCGTCGAGGTCGATCTGCAGCGGGGTCGTGTTGCCCCAGCCGCACTGCACGCGCGCCACGGCGTTGGCCTTGGCGGTGGGCGCCGACGTACCGCCCTCCATGAACCCTGGATCGGGGTCGGCGCTGTGCGAGATGGGGTCGCCGTCGAAGCGCCCGTTCGGCGTTGCCGGCAAGTTCTTCCCAATGGCGTACACCACGCCGTGCGAGAAAAGCCCCGGAATCACGGGGAAGCCGCCGGGCGTGGGCGTGCCGCGCACCAGCCCCGTGAACAGCTTGGACACCAGCAAAGCGTAGTCGTCTGCGCGCGAGCCGCCCGAGCCGTACTGCGGGACGCTTTTGAGCGACATGCGGATATCCTCGAAGCCCTCCCAGTTTGCCTTGAGCGCCGCTTGCAAACCCTCCCAGCTCAAAGCGCCCTCTTTTACGATGCGCTGCTCCATGGCCGCCAGCGAGTTAGCAACTGTAGCCAGCCCCACGCCGTCGCTGGTGAAATACATGATGTCCACGCCGCCCGCCGACATGTCTATCCCGCGCTCAATCGGGCCGTGCGCGAACAGATTGAGTACTATCTCCGGGCGGTTCAGCCATTTATATTTAACGTGCCAGTCGATGCCATCCTTTATGAGATTTATCCCAACCTTCATGTGTTCTTCATAACGGCGCAGCAAATGCTCCATGCTCGCCGGCTCGTCGCTCGCTATCATGTCGTCCAACGCGAGCAGCAACGGTTTGGACAGGCAGTACCTGTGCACGTCCTGCAGGCAGTACTCGATGCCAGGCAGGGCTGTCCAGTTGCACCCGACCTTGGCGCGCATCCTGGCCGTGGAGACGGGCTGGCCATTGCGCATGTAGCCTTTGTCCAGCCCCTCCGAGCAGGCGTAGCTGACGCCCGTGCCGTCCTCGAACAGATACTGCACGCAGCGGGTGAACAGCTCGTCGTTTGTATTTTCGTGCAGGCGGAGGGCCATGTTGATGGGAATGCGAAGGCGGTGCATCGCCTCGAGGATGATGAACGACATCGGGCTGGACATATCGTGCCCGTCCACCGGGTGCTGGCCGCCTATCTGGCTGTAGTGCGTGTCGTTGAACAGCAGCGAGACTATATACCAAATGGCCTCCTCATCGCCGCCCTCCAGGCGCCCTGCCGCTTTGTCGGCCTCGTAATACGGCCGCAGCAGCTCGTCCAACTCCTGCAACGCGCCCCCCAGGTAGTACATGCGGTCCACCGACTGGAACCAGCCGATGAACTGCACCGCCTCGCGCAGCGTGCGCGGCGGGTTGTCGACGAGCCATTCGTTCATGTCCGCGATGTCGCCCATGTTCTTGCGGACGAACGCGTCCGGATCGGATGCGGCCAGACCCCTGGCGTATTCCACATGGCGGCGGATCCAGCGCTGTATGGCCTCCACAAAGCGCTCCTCGCCGTCATAGAAATCCGTGACCTGCGGGCGGTTTTTGTCGCGGTAGCGGCGGATTTTTTCCAGCAAGCCGCCCCAGCCGAGCTCCAGCCCGATCTGCATGTCCGGGGCGCTGTGGTTCATGGCGTACTGCACGCGCCCGGTGATGTTGTACAGTTTAAACACCTCTTCGCGGTCGTCCATGCGGTGCTCGGGCCGCCACGAGTCGAAGCCGACCGTACCTGTCCACGCCCCGGCGATGGCGCTGTACGGGTGTATATAGACGGGGTGGGCGTCCAGCCACGCGCAAAATGTGCGCGAAACGGCGTCCATGCCTGTAGTGAGCCCGCTGGCCGCATCTTTGAAACGGGTGTATTCAAACGGCGGGAGCGGAATCCACCCATGGTCGTCGTTGTCGTACGTGCCCTTCATTACGATTTTTTCGTCGTTGAATTTCAATTTAGTTTGATGGATGGCTTCGTTGCGCTCCTGAAAGACTGCTGCGTTCATATGACCCTCCTGCTAAAAATATATTTAATACATCAAATTGCATATATATATTGTTGGTTAAATTATAAACCCGTTAACAGTAATGTCAAACAAAATGTGCATGCAAGCCCCGCCCCTATTTTTGTGCTGCTTTTAAAATCGTAAAGATTGGCTATTTATCGTAAGGAATGAATATTTAATGCCGTTTAACCTTTAGTATATGATTATTTAAATATCGTATGGTCGGAGAAACGCCGTCATTTTAGCGAACTGCCGCCGCACCATTCGTCTGACAGGAGAGAAATATATGTGTAATATTCTATTTTTCGTCATCGACACTTTGCGTTATGACTGTGTCGCTGAAAAGAAGCCCCCCGGTTTAAAGACTCCCGCTTTCGATAGGCTGCGGGAGCGCTCGATCACATTTGAGCATGCCTATACAAATTCGTATCCCACGATTCCGTGTCGCAAGGATATGGTATATGGGACGTACGGCGATCCGTTCAACCGCTGGCACCCAATGGACATCAATAAAAGGACGTTTCCGCGCGTGCTTTTCGAAAACGGCTACTGCACACAGTTGATACACGATACGCCGCATCTCGTGAATGGCGGGATGGCGTTCGACTACTTTTTTAACGCCTGGACTTTTTTACGGGGCGCCGAGGTGGATCGCCCGATAATAACAAAAAAATGGACGTTCCCGGACAACTGGGCGCCGGACCCCGCATATGACGCATGGGGCAAGGCCGACGAAAGCTTGATCGAGCGCGGTCATTATATGGCGACCTATCTTCAGAGCAACGCCCACAGGAAAAACGAGGGCGACTGGAACTGCCGCCGACTGTTCGACGCGGCGTCGCTCTTCTTGGAAGACAATGCGGGGCGCGATAATTTTTTCCTGTGGGTTGACTGCTTTGATCCGCACGAGCCGTGGGACTCGCCCGAGGAGTATGTAAAAATGTATCTCCCGGAGGGCAACGGCAAAATAGATCCGCGCCTGTTGTTTGGCGGCGTCGGCTCCGGCGACACAATGACAGAAGAAATAAAACGGGTCAAGCGAGCGCTCTATATGGCGAAGCTCAGTTTTGTCGATCGGCAGTTGGGCAAGGTTTTGGACACGCTGGAGCGCACGGGGCTGGCGGAGAACACGGTTGTCGTGCTCACTGCAGACCATGGTACCAACCTGGCGGACCGGCCCGGGCTCGGTTTTGGCAAGAGGCGCCTCCCGCAACAATATGAGGCCCGTATTCCACTGTTGATATCGGCGCCGTGGCTAAAACCGCATGTCCGAAAGGATATCACTGCGCCGCAGGACATTTATGCTACAATTTTGGGCCTCGCGGGCGTGGAATGTAATATGTCCAGTTCTCAGGATCTGCTAAAAGGCCCGTCTAAGCGCGAGTATGCCGTAACGGCGTGGGGGCCGATCGACGTCGGCAAGGACACGGCGCCGCAGCAGCAACTATTTTCTGTGCTCAACTGCGAATGGTGCCTGTCGGTCGCCGCCGACAACGCATCGTGCGCGTTATACGCCATTGGCGGCAATGACGAAGTGGCTGCAGCGAACCCCGGCGTGGTAGCGGAGTTAAAAGAAGCCGGCATAGCATTACTGGTCGAGCGCGGCATGCCCGGCGATGTGGCGGCGTGGCTGCGCGGCGGCGGTGTAGGCTTCGCGCCCGAGTGGCCCGCGCCCACGGATTATCTGAGCCGGGGCTTCGGCGGGACGGAATATGCGCACTCCTACGAAGGATGGCGCGAATATTGGTGCAGGAACTATTTGCGCGAACCTAAAAAAACCATGAATTAATTTGAAGTTAAAAAGGAGGATTGGATTATGTTTAATAGAGCTATATTTATCATACTGGCGCTGATACTGGCATTGTCCGTGGCAGCGGGCTGCACAGCGCCCGGCGGCGCACCTCCAGCGCAGACGACCGCAGCGGCAGGAGCAGCCGCGACAACGGCCGCGCAAGTCGAACAGACTACTGCGGCTGTCGCAACTACTACCGCAGACGCAGCCGCAACCACTACCGCTGTATCAGACGCGGCTGCAGCATCTACTGTTGATACGCTAAAAGGTGGAACTGTGATCCAGTCTACCGGCCCATATAACGGTTATGTGCTTGCGAACAAGGACGACATAATGCTTACATCGCTCTCCGCGTACAACCAGGTATGGCATGACATGCCGGAGGGACTCACCCGGGAGAACAATCCGTTCGTCAACTGGTCGCAGGACAACGCGCCATACAGGACGGAGTCCGATATGCTGCCCATGGACGGGGCGCTGGACAAGGTCACCATGATCCTCGCTTCCGGCGAGCATCCGGATTATTTTGGGTTTTCCATGACAAAAGCGCAATATTCATCGCTGGCCAAGACCGGGGCGTTCATGGACATAGAACCGCTGCTGGAATTCATGCCCTCAGTGAAGAACTGGATACCTGAGTCGGTTTGGACAGCCATGCGGATAGACGGCAAGATATATGCGATCCCCAACCTTACACCTAGGCTATTCACTAACGCAATCGCCGCGCGTATCGACGTGATGGATGAGTTGAACCTGGAGTCGCCCCGGACGCTTGACGAGTTCTATGAATTCTTTAAGCAAATCGGCGATCCCGACAATAACGTATACGCGCTGGGGCAGATTGGTAAAGGCATTACAGGCGACGGCTTTCGTGGGGCGGGCCTGTTCGACGGCTTCACCGGCGCGTTCGGTATCGGCGCCTCGACTATTCTCCGGGACGATGGCAAACTTTATTATTCATATATCGAGCCGGAGGCGTTGGAATATTTAAACTATATGCACATGCTCTACGCCGAAAAGCTACTGTACCCTGAATTTCCGACGACCGACCCGCTCAAACTCCGCGAGGTTATCGCCGCCGGAAACGTCATGGTGGCCACGCTGCCATTCTTTAACATGAAGTGGCAGACGGATCAGCTCGAAGCCAATTTCCCCAACGCCGTTTGGGACTGGATTGAATATCCGGTTGGCGAAAACGGCGAAGTCGGCGTCCAAGTGGAGCCGATATATAACAGTTTGCATTTTATCCCGTCCCGGTCAAGGTACCCCGTGGAAGCCGCCCTCATCCACGAATGGTCCATGTCGGACGAGGTCCAGGACGTCAGGTCGGCTGGCTTTGAGGGCGAACATTACGACAGGGTCAACGGCGAAATCGTGATCCGCGAGGACAACCCCAAGCCAACATGGGGCAGCGCGGGCACACTGGATTGGAAGTCATTCAAGCTTCGGCAGACCATCGCCGGCGTATACGATTTCCACGAGCGCCGCAAAGAGTACGGCACAATCATGGATTATTACCTCTACTCCCCGTATATTGCTGATGTGGAGGATGTTTGGAACGAGTTGCACGATTATGTCAACGAGCAGTATATTAAGTTTATCATAGGCACAAGGCCGCTTACAGATTTTGACAAATTCGTAGGCGAGGTTAAGGCGCTTGGCGCCGACCAGGCGTTTGCGGCTCTCAATGAATGGTACGTAGAGGCGTATTAGCCACTGGAGTGCGCGGTGGGCGGGGACGGGGCAAGACTTACCCCCGCTAATAATTTGCTGTATTGAAACAGCGTCGGCATATAAGAGAATTTAGTGCTTCAATCGGGCCGTTGCCTACCGTGAAAGGGGGACGGATGTATGCCGGCGTTGTTTAAGAAAGCCTCTTTCCGTTATTTTATCGGGTATTTGTCTATCTTGACAGTACCCGTCATTGTCAGCGTCGCCGTGTTTATATCGTTTCGGGGGTATTTTCACGAGGAGCTGGAGAAATACGGTTTTTCAATACTGAGCCAGATAAAGACCGGCATGGACGACAAATTATATGGCGTAAGCCAAAAATCCATGGACATTGTCATTGACCGCAGGATCACAAAGTTTTCAACTCTAGGAACGAAGATCGACGCTTACGGAATTGAGACGCTGGTACTCGCTCAGGCGTTACTGGACAGGGCGAAGGTTTCGGACAACTATATCTCCGACGCTTTTTTAATTAATTACAATGGCGGGTTTGTGCTGACTTCCAGCGGGAAAACGGACTTAGGGGAGCATTTTTCAAGGCACAGGTTTTACCAACCTGACGGCGGGTCTAACTGGGAATCGCTCATTTCCGGATGGCCAGAATATGGATTTTTCATTATCAGTAGCCCTTCGGAGCAAAAACAATATATAGTGCTGGCAAGGGCGATCCCAGTCACTGCCGTGCGTAGGGAGGATTGCAAAGCGGCGCTGGTGATGCTGATAGACGTGGATATTATCAGGGCTGAATTTGTTCGCTTGTCTTCGCTCGATCAGTCCGGCTTGTATCTTGTTAATAGTCAAGGGGATGCGGTTATCGGAGTAGGTATAGGCGCTAGCGTCAGCGCAGTCGCAATCGTAGGCGACAATTCCGCTGTCGCGGGCGCTTTCGCAGGCGGCGGCTATGGCGGCAGCGCTTTCGATGGGGTCGCCGACTGGGAACCCGGACTGTTTAATCCGGAGGGCGCAAGCGGGGTATATAAGCCCTCGCCGGATATTATACTTTGTTACGCCGCGTCGGACTTCAGCCCATGGTTGTATGTGTGGCTCAACTCCATCGACAGCATATCCGCGAACCTGGCGCTTATAGAAGCGCTGATGGCATACAGCCTACTGGCCGCGACGGCGCTGGGTCTCGTGATATCCATATACCTGACTCGAAACAATCTATCGCCCGTCACTGAAATTATCAGGCTGATTCGTCGGCAGCCCGAAGCCGGGAGGCACCAATCCACGACGGAAGAGTTTGTGGACATCCGCCGGGGCATTTCTATCCTCATGCAGAGCCACCAAGCTATGGAAGGCGAACTGGAGAGAGCGCGCCTTCGGTTAGTGGAGCTGACGAAGCATTCCGATGCGGAAATGGGCAATATACGCTATTCGCAAATAGAACAATATATCCGCGAACATTACTATGAGATCAACCTCAGCCTGGAGCAGGTGGCTTCGGCGTTTGGTATATCGCCCCCATATCTGTCGAGCCTTTTTAAAAGCATGCACGGCGAAAGTTTTTTAATATATTTGCGCCATGTGAGGATTGGTAAAGCCAAGGAATTGTTGAAGACGGGCAAGACGCTTGAACAGATAGCAAGCAATGTCGGATATATCAACGCGAATATTCTTATACGCAATTTCAAAAAGGATGTAGGTATGACGCCGGGGCAATATCGGATGCAGGTGCCATATATACCCGATCAGGCGTCGGATGCACCGGCCAGTCCACAGTTGTGAGCGGAAGGGGTGAGCGGTAACATGAAAACGATGAGAAGCATTATTAAAAATATAGATATGTACTTGATGATATTGCCCGCGTTTTGTTTTTTGGTGGTGTTTGCTTATATACCGATGTATGGCATTGTTATAGCGTTTAAAGACTTTAATATTTTCGAGGGTGTGATGGCCAGCCCCTGGGTTGGGTTCAAACATTTCCAAAGGCTGTTCGAGACCCCAAAATTTTGGGAGATATTCAGAAATACGCTGATCATCAGTATCATGAAGCTGACATTTTACTTCCCATTCCCCATTGTGCTGGCGCTCGCACTCAACGAGATTCGCAATCGTGTGTTCAAAGTTTCCATACAGACAATATCATATATACCGCATTTTATATCCTGGGTCATCGCCGGGGCTTTGGCGATGGACATTCTTTCGTTGAACTACGGTATCGTTAACGCGATTATTAAGTCGTTAGGGTTCGAGCCCATTTATTTTATTGTCAGCCCCTCGCATTTTCGGTGGGTGCTGGTGTTTTTGGATATCTGGAAGTCCTCCGGGTGGGGCGCGATCGTGTACATCGCCGCGATCTCTTCTATTAATACGGATCTTTATGAGGCCGCTACAGTGGACGGCGCCGGGAAACTGCGCCAGATGTGGCACATCACCCTGCCGGGTATTCGTTCAACCATCGTGGTGCTGCTTCTACTCCGGTTGGGCAACCTGATGGAAGCTGGCCACGAGCAAATCATGATGCTGCTCACGCCCGCCGTGTACGACATCGGCGATATAATAAGCACATATGTCTACCGCATGGGCATTGGCCGGATGCAGTACAGCTTTACCACGGCGGTCAATCTGTTCCGCAACATTATCGGTTGCGCATTGTTGTTTTCTGCGAACTATTTCGTAAAAAAACTGGGCGAACCGGGGATCATATAATGGGCAAGGGATGGGATCGGGGCACAGATTGTGAACCGGAGAGGGGGACGAGCCATGAAACGCTTATCCATTGGGGATAAATGTATTACGGCCATTGTTTACATGTTTTTAATGGTGATTGGGATAATTTGCCTGTTTCCGTTCGTCAACGTGTTTTCCAAGTCGATCAGCCTTGAACGGTTTGTGGCTTCGGGGCAGGTGTTCCTGCTACCCAAAGGCTTTCAGCTTGATGCGTATAACTTTATATTAAAGAACCGCTTCTTTTTTCTATCGTTTCGCAATTCGGTCATCGTCGTCACGCTGGGGGTCGCCTTAAACATGAGCCTGACGGTGCTCGCCGGTTACCCGCTGTCCCGAAAAGCGTTCCCGGGCCAAAAAGTCATCATGTATCTGTTTATATTTACGATGTTTTTTAGTGGAGGGATGGTTCCGCTATATCTCTTGCTGTTCAACCTCAAACTGCTGGACACGCTGGCCTCTTTGATCCTTCCGTCATTTTTAAGCGTATATAACCTGATATTGATGAAAAATTTTTTCCTCAGCATCCCGGACGAGCTGGAAGAATCCGCGAGGATGGAAGGGTGCTCGAACTTCGGCATCCTTTTGAAGATATTTGTACCGCTGTCTATGCCCGCCATCATGACGCTGACGCTGTTTTATGCCGTTAACCACTGGAACGCTTTTTTCAACGCGATGATGTATATTACTAATGAGGAAAAACAACCGTTGCAAATTTTTCTGCGCAACATCGTGTTGGACCTGGTTCCGGGGGCGACCAATGAGGAAAAAATATTCCTGCAGTTTGATATGCAGTCGGTCAAGTCCGCGACCATCATATTGTCCACCATCCCCATAATGGTCATCTACCCATTCATATCGAAACATTTTACGAAGGGCGTCATCGTAGGGGCAGTCAAGGGGTGAGAGGCGAGCGACCGGGGGCGACCGGGGGTGACCGGAGGCAGCCAATAGACGAAAAGAGGGCGACCGACGACGGTCGCCCTTAAGTATTATTATTAATATTAATAATTTAGTATGCCTATTCCCTGGGGGGCCTGGGGGTTCGGCGCGGGGGTTCCGCGCCCACGTCTTCAGTGGCGCCGGCTGTTGTCGGCGCGGCCGTCGAGGCCTCCGTCGGAGGCGAGGTCGCGGCTTCGGTGGTAGGCGCCGTCGTCGTCGCTTCTGTTGCAGGCGCTTCCGTCGAGGACGATGTCGCGGCCTCGGTTTCAGGCGCCGCCGTCGTCGTTTCTGTGGGCGTATCGGTATCTTGCCTTGTTGTCGTCGGCTCTGTTGTGGACGTTGTAGTGTCGGTGACGGGCTCGCGGGTCGGGCGCGGCGTCCTAATCGGCCTACCGTTTTCCGCAGTCGCGGGCTCTTCCCCGGCGCCGCCCTGCTCGCCGCCGGCCTCCCCTTCGCCGCTGGGCTGCGTCGTTACGTTGGCGTCTGAAATATAGTCTTCCTCACCCTCGTCGGGCACGATCAGGGTCTCCGAGGGGTCCTCGCCCGGGGGCAGCGGCATCGTGCCGATGGTTTCGATTTGATCCATCGCCTTGTACCTGCTGGTAGTGATCTTAATCGTTTCCTTCGGCCCGTCGCCTACCTGGACGGTTTTGTACGAGTCAACCGTGTAGCCCGTCCTGCCCGACTGAGAGACTTTGGTCGTGCCAATCGGCAGAGAGGGATCCTCGGAGGTTATCCGCGTGAACGGAGTCGTCGCTGTGACGTTGTGAGAAAATGAAATGGTTTTTTTCGGGCCGACTTGCGTACCGAGCAATGTAAACGTTATCGTCGTGCCGTCGACGCCGCAATCAATCCTGACGGGATGGTTGGAACTGTTTTTGAATTTGAAGTCCGGCAGGGGGTATGAGACCGTTGCGTCGAACCCGTCCCGGACATAGCCCACGACATATGAATGGTTTTGCCGCATGGTGACGTCGAGTTCCGCATACAGAACGGCGTTGTACAGCGTGGAGGACACTTGGCATATGCCGCCGCCGACGTCGTCGATGAGCTGGCCGTCCATAAACGCGCCGGCCACTTTATAGCCCTTGGCCTCCGTGCGCATCCCGACAGTTTCGTTAAAGGCAAACTCGTCGCCGGGCGCCAAAATGTAGCCGGTAATCGTCTTCGTCGCGAGTGTCATGTTGTCGCGCCTGTTCTTGTTGTTCGTGCTGCCGACCGTAAAGTTCGTGCTGGCGCTCCCGAGCTTGTCGTTGAACAGGCTCCCGTCCAAATCGGCCTTCTTCACCGTTGGGTCTACTGTTACGAGCGGTATCGTGACCTCCTCCGAAGAGTTGCTGTTCAGCGAGTCGATCGCGCGAATGAGCCTGTCCCTGTCGACGGATTGGCCCAATACCTCCGCTATGACAGAAATGGACTTTTTGTCCTCAGAAACCTTGTAGTACGCGTCCACGGCGTCTTTATGGATGGTGTTGAATATGCTGTCGGCGTCGATCCGGTCCGGCTGCGACATGATGAGGTTGACCTCTATTTCTGCGCTCTCAAAATTGTCGAGGGCGCCGTGCAGCTTTTCTGTGAGATCGTCCTTGTCTATCCGAACGCCTTCGCGCCCGGGCTTTATGATTACCGACGTCGGCGTGTAGCGGACGTCCGCGTCTTCGATAAGCACGCCCGCTTCTTCCGCTATGCGGTTGGAGAGCTCGGTCACTTTATCGTGGTCGTAGTTGTAAATTAAGTTCAGATTGATGGGGTCGCTGGCTATAATCGAGATCTCGCGCATGCGGTCGGCGCCGCTGCCGACACGGCCGATGTCGAACGCCTGCCGCGCCGCTTCGTCTATATTATAGCGGACGCCCAGCTCGGCGAACGAATATTTTTCCGTGACGTCGCCGATTTTTATCGTGATGAATTTGTTTTCCAGATTGCCGCCGAATTCGCTGTTTAAAAAGAATAGCAGCTCCTCGTATGTTTTACCGGACACATCCGCGCCGCTGACATACACGCCCTCGTACACCATGTCATGGTCATATTCTTCTGAAAGCGTAACGGGCGTAAGCGCCGGCCCCGGCCCCTGTTTCGAGGTATTGTTGTACAGCAGCACGATTGTGGTGATGACCCCCAGGGACAGGACGATCAGCATGATGTTGACTATCTGTGTGACCCTGGATTTTTTGGTGGTCGCCTGTGATGGCCGACGCGCAGGAGCGCGCCCGGACCCGGAAGCGCTGCGGGAACCGCCGCTTGAGCCGCCGCGAGAACCGCCGCTGCCGCTGCCGCGCGAGCCGCCACTTGGGCCGTTGCGGGAACCGCCGCCCGCGCCGTTGCGGGAACCGCCACCGGCGCCGCCGCGCGAGCCGCCGCCTGGGCCGCCGCGAGAACCGCCGCTTGCCCCATTGCGTGTATTGTTGCGGTTACCGGAACCGGCTGCGCTGTTGCGCGATGCGCCGCCGTTGCCGGGAGCCCTTGCGCCGTTACCGGGGCCGGCCCTACCGTTCCTTGGAGCGTTATTATATAGCTCGCCCTGGCCTCCGCCGTATTGCGGGGCCCCTCTCTGCTGGGCGCCAGGCGCGCCTCCCCTTGGGGGCGGGCCGTTTTGTGAGCGTAAGTCGCCCTGCGAACGCATATCGCCCTGTGGGCGGTAGTCGCCTTGCGAGCGGTAGTCGCCCTGCGAGCGGAAGTCGCCCTGTGGGCGACCGGGAGCGGCGCCCCTTGGGGGCGGGCCGTTTTGCGGGCGCATGCCGCCCTGTGGACTGTTGGCAGAGCCATACTGCGGCATACCCCTTGGCGTACGCGATGTTTCCTGAGAGCGGAAAGCATCCTGCGAACGGTAACCGTTCGCAGAACGGTTTTGAGGCTGCCCGCCGTTTGGCTGCCGGGCGCCGCGACTTGCAGCCGCGCCCTCCTGTTGAGCCGTATGCCTCATGTCGTTGCCGCGCCGTACATCGCCCATTGTTTGATTGTAAGCATAACCATTAGCGTAGCCATTTGAATTGCCGTTAGCGTAGCCATGTGAATTGCCATTAGCGTAGTTATAATTACCAGTGTCATATTGGTTGTTTGCGTTGTTATTATATTGATATTGTCCATCTATATCAGCGTCGGCGTCCCGGAAACTCGAAACGCGGTTAATATCGGCGCTTTCCGATGCGTTTTGTTCCGTATCATCAAATGCCGCGCCAAAGGCTGCAGCCGGAGCCGCGCCTAACGAACCGTTATGTGCTTCGCTAAATTCCGTATTGTTACTGGGCAAAAAATTCCCCAGTTGCCCCTGTTCCGCGCTGTAGGGAGCCGCTGATGCGTCTGATGTGCGATCGCCATTAAACCCGCCGTCGTCTTGAAAACGCGGATTTATGTGTTGCGGACGGGCAGCGGCGCGGGATCGCGGCGAACGCCCGACAATGCCGCGCTGATGGACTCCACCCCGCGAGGTTTCATTTCTTTCAAGATCAGACATAATATTAACACCCTTATAAACAAACGTTAGAACAGAAATGGCAGCAGTACATATATTCTACGTGGTTTTAGTCATTTTTTCAATCCATTTTCCCCATAAAATCGTGCTAATCTTTATTACCTTTTCATTACATCCTGCCTGTGATATTATGTATGTGGCCGCGCGGCGGCTTTATTGCGTATTTTTATCCATTTTTATTGTTAAAAAAAAGCTGGCCCGGCGTACTGGTGATAAATTTGATATCTACTAATGATAAAATTCCGTATAACAATAGACGCACAGCCGGCGTTTTCCGTTCCGTGGCGATGGTCCTTGCAATATTTGTTGTGTCGTTGGTCACTCTTGGGATTTTGGCATACAGCGGGGTGAACGTCCCGTTTTTTAGCAATGCGCTAAATGGTTCGATCAACGGCGCTGGCAGTGGCACAAGTGGCGGCTCGAGTGGCGGCTCGAGTGGCGGTACGGGCGGCGGATCGGGCGGCGGAAGCATGGGTAACGGCTCGGGCGGCGGCTCGGGTAGTGGTATAGGCGGCGGTGCGGGCGGCAGTACGGGTAGTGGATCGGGTAGCGGCTCAGTTGATGGTTCGGGCTCGGGAAGCGGCTCGGGAAGCGGCTGGGTTGGCGGGGCGCCTTCTGAACTTATGGGTTCCGGCGGGGCATGGGACGGTTCGGAGATACGCATACCGGCGATGTCTTTGTCCTATGACTCCGGTGAGGAAACGGAGTTTTGCCTGTACGGCAACTATCTCGCGGAATGCTCCCGCGATAGTTTCAGCCTGTTGGACAGTGAGGGCGCGGAGGTATTCCGCAAGAACATCGATTTTACCAAGCCTGCGCTGCATAAACGCGGCGACTATTTACTTGTCAGCGATATCGGCGGCAGGTCTGCGTTTGTGATGAAGGGCGCGAAGCTTGTATGGGAGGAATCGTTTTCGAGCGGTATCGTGAACGCCTCAATTAATAAAAACGGCTATATCGCCTTTGTTTTTGACGCGGTGGGCTACCGCAACAGCGTTAAAATTATGGCGCCGATGGGTAAGACGCTGTTCGACTGGGTCGTCGCCGATGATTATGTGCTCAGCTCGGAAATAGCCCCGTCGGGCAAAGAGCTTGTGATTAACCGGTTAAAAACAACCGGCATCGGTGTAAGTTCCGGCCTTGAGTTTTTTGATATTAACGCAGAGCCAATTTTTACTATAGATTCGGACGAGGGCGAGGTGTTCCTGGGTGTCCGCTATCTCGATGGCGGTATGATGGCGGTCGCGTCGGAGGATGTTTTCCGGCTCTATTCGGAGCATGGAGAATTGATTATTCAGGAAAAATATGAATCAATCATGGCGATGTGCGAGTTCCCGCGCGGCAAAGCGGCAGTTGCCGTGCGGTACAACAATCGGGCGTTGGTAATGGAATATGACGGGGACACGCCGAAGGGGCGGGTTTTGTATATTTCGGAAAAGCCTATCGTTAACATGTCGGCGGACAATGGATATTTGTTTATCAACCTCGGCCACGAGGTTGTGGCCATTAAAGATAACGGCAGTATTGTGTCGCGCCTGACGCTGGATTCAGAAACGCTTTACGGCGGGGCGTCCGAAAAGTTTGGCATACTCGCCGTCACAAAAAAGAGCGCGGATATATTCCCGTTCTGATTCGTAGCGGAGCAGTGAATATGCAACGGGCAGCAAAATGTATGCAAAGTGGAAAAAAGTGCAAGCAAAGTGTGAGTAAAGTGCGAGCAAGGTGCATACAAAGTGCAAGTTAATTGCAAGCAAAATGCAAGACAGTACGTTTACAAGCAACGGGCGGATAAATGGAAAACATTGAACGGTTAGTCTCAACGATATTTGATAAGAACTGGCTGGACGTCGGGGTTTTGATAGCCATAGGCGTTTTTTTCCTCATCGGGCTTTCCAGCGGGATCATTTTTTCGTCTTTCCGCTTGTTGTCCATGTTCATCGCCTTAATTATGTCGCTGGCGTTTTACGACAGGCTCGCCGGGTTTATATATGGGACTTATGCAGAAACCGTCATCGACGCTTTTATTTACGATAACTTCCTCTCGAACCCGGAGGTGAGCGCCGCCCAGTTTGAAGTGAACATCGACAACGCGCTCATCGGCATCGTCGATATGCTCCGGCTGCCCAACGGCGTTGCGGAGGCGATTTTTACAAGGCCGGCGAGCCTTGCATCGATTTCGCGTACGAACATTTTCAATGACATCGATATTATCGGGCATTTCAGCGCGCAATGTACACATGCGGTGATAGCGCTGTTCTGCCTCGTCGTCGTTTATGTAATTATCAGGGTAATTATCGCCATTGTTAAAATATTCTTAGACGAGATCGCCGCATTGAAAATGTTCAGATTGTTCAATTATATAGCGGGCCCTGTATTCGGGCTAATCGAGGGGATAGCTGTAGTCTATATTGCTCTTGCGGTAATAATGGTCGTCAATATTGTCATACAGTTGGAACCCCTCCATGATTTGATTGAAAGCGCGCGTTTTTCAAAGGGCATGTATGAAAATAACTTGTTTTTGAACTTTGTACTGCCGCGCATGAAGCTGTGACTGTATTTGAGTGGGGTTTACGGGAAATCAATGCGTATATGAATCATATTTTGTTATGTAAATAAGGGGAAAATAACTGGAAAAAATGGAGATAATGGACAAAATAAGGAAAGAGAGGAAAACGAACAAAATGAACAAATTGGGAAAAATGGGCATAACGATCAAAATGGAGAATAAAAATACCGGCATGCGGACGGGGCGGCATATCTCGCGGACGCTTTTGCATGTGCTGGCGCTTTCGCTCGTGTTTGCGTTGTTGGCGGCTTCGCTGGCGGCGTGCGGCGGGCAGCCCGCGAATGTGACTACAGCGGCGGCTGCGACGACGGTCGCAGCCACGACCGCCGCGCCCGCGACGACTACAGCAGCAACCACAACCGCCGCAGCCACCACGACTGCCGCAACCACCACCGCTGCGCCAACGACGACCACGACGACTGCGGCGCCAACGACGACCACGACCACCGAGGCGCCCACAACGGCTGCCGACGCCCTGACGGACGAAACATGGGAGAGAATACAGCGCGAGGGCAAGTTTATTCTCGGGCTCGACGACTCGTTCCCGCCAATGGGCTACCGCGACGAGAACAATGAAATTGTCGGGTTCGACATCGACATGGCGAGGGCGGCCGCAGAGTATTTGGGCGTCGAAGTCGAGTTAAAGCCGGTCATTTGGGACACGGTGCTGCTCAGCCTGAACAGTGGCGAGATCGACTGCGTCTGGAACGGCATGTCCGTCACAGAAGCGCGCAAACGGGAGATCACATTCAGTAAGTCGTATGTCAACAGCAACCAGATAATCGTCACGCTCGTGGGTTCGGATATCATAACGAAAGGCCACCTCGCAGGCGCCATTGTCGGCACGCAGATGGGCAGCTCCACGCTCAACGCGCTGGACGACGAGCCCGCTGTGCGCGATTCGTTCGCCGAACTCCGCGAATATGCGGATTTCACGCAGGCGATGATGGACTTGAACAACAGGCGCCTGGACGCAGTAGTCATCGACGGGATAGCGTTTTACGGCGACTTTAACGTCAAAGCCCCCGGCGAGTACACGGTGCTGCAGGAGAATTTCGGCATGGAGGAGATGGCGATAGGGCTCCGCCAGTCGGACGAGGCCTGGATTGCGAAGATCAACGAGGCGCTCGACTATCTGCGTTCTTCCGGCATAGCCGCAGAAATCAGCATCCGCTGGTTCGGCGAGGACATATTGATTATTTAGTATTAGTTATATATTTTATTCAATTAATTTAATCAACATGCATATTTGCTGATGGATTTATTGCGATATATTGCGCGGATTAGTCCGCAAATGCTCGTCGGCGTGGCCGGTACGCTCCAAGTTTATTTTGGCGCGATATTTCCGGCCATGCTGTTGGGCGTTTTTTTTGCGATTGCCAAAACGGCGGGCCCGCCGCCCCTGCGGGGGCTGCTCAATGTCTACACATGGGCGTGGCGCGGCGTTCCGCTGCTTCTGCAGTTGATGATCATGAAATATGGGCTGATGCCGCTGCTGGGCGCGCGCGACGATTTTCCGGGCGCGGTGTGGGTGTTCGCGCTCAATATGGGCGCCTACATAACCGAAATAATGCGCGCGGCCATAACGTCTGTCGACCGGGGGCAGTATGAGGCGTGCCGCGCGCTCGGGATTCCATATTGGCGCATGATGTTCCGCGTCATAATCCCGCAGTCTATCAGGATCGCGCTGCCGCCGGCCTGCTCGGAAGCCATCAATTTGTTGAAGGATGCGGCTGTGATCTCCATCATCAGCATGCAGGATATCGTGCGCGTTTCCAATCAAATAACATCGCGCGACAAGACAATTGTTCCATATATTTACGCGTTTGTGATCTACCTGGCGCTGACCAGCATTTTGGTTAAACTGTTCAGCATGCTGGAACGGCGCTTTACGGCGTACGACTGATGATGTGAGGGGGTGGTGGAGACAGTGGACGAGTTGGCGCGCCTGCCATTTTGGCCGTATTTGCTGGACAAGTTGCCGGCATTGGCCGAGGGCGTTAGAATGTCGTTTATTTTGTATTTTTTGATACTGTTGTTCGCCATTCCGCTCTCCTTCGCCATAGCCATCGCTAAAACATCGGGACCAAAGCCGGTACGGGCAGCGCTGAACATGTACACTTGGGTGTTCCGGGGCAGCCCGCTGGTGTTGCAATTGAGCGTCGTATACTACGGGTTCCCGCACATTGGTATTGTATGGACGCCCATTACGGTCGCGCTGGTCGTGTTTTCCCTGTCGTTTGCCGCATACGAAGCCGAAGTCATACGCGGCGGTATTATCAGCATCGACAAGGGGCAGTACGAGGCGTGCAAAGCGCTTGGGATGAGCTTTTTCCAAACAATGCGACGCGTCGTCGTCCCCCAGGCGATCAGGCGCGTCCTGCCGCCGACATGCTCAGAGATGATAATTTTGTTTAAGGATCTGTCGCTGGTCACGAGCATTGCGCTGATGGACATGATGAGGACGGCCCAGCGGATAGTCATCCGTGATTTGCGGATCGACGCGTTCGCGTTTGTGCTCGTCGTATATTTATTGATGGCTTCGTTGCTGGTCATGCTGTTCCGCAAGGTCGAAAAAAAACTGGTCGACGCGATAGGCCTGGGCAATACGCTGTAGGGATTCGAATAGTGTTTTAAAGGAGCGAACTATTGGCCGAGACAATGATCAACCTTAAAAATATCCATAAAAACTTTGGGGCGCTGCGCGTATTGAGCGGGGTCGATCTGTCTGTGGAACGGGGTCAGGTCGTTTCGATTATCGGGCCGTCCGGTTCTGGTAAGAGCACCGTTTTGAGGTGCGTGAATGGGCTGGAGACAATCGATAGGGGCGTCGTCGAAATTGAAGGCGTCGTTGTGGCTGCCGTTGGCGTGGATGGAGTGAAACCGGATTCAAAAGAAAAGATACGGTCTGTTTTATCGAAAACAGGCATGGTTTTTCAGAGTTTTAACTTGTTTCCGCATATGACCTCATTGCAAAACGTAATGGAGGCCCCGCTGATTGTTAAAAAATTGGGCAAAGCGGCCGCCCGCGAGCTGGGGTTTGAAAAACTCCGTCGCGTCGGGCTGGAAGACAAGGCCGATGCGTACCCGTCGCGGCTGTCGGGCGGCCAGAAGCAGAGGGTCGCAATAGCAAGGGCGCTCGCGATGGAGCCGGATGTCATGCTATTTGACGAACCTACGTCCGCGCTGGATCCGGAGCTTGTCGGCGAGGTGCTGGACGTTATCAAGTCGCTCGCACGGGAACACATGACGATGGTGATCGTGTCGCACGAAATGGGGTTCACACGCGAGGTGTCCGATCGCGTCATATTTGTCGATAATGAAATCATAGTGGCGGACAGCCCGCCCGAGGTGTTTTTCAACAACCCCGATCACCCGCGCATCGAAGCGTTTTTAGATAAGATGCTCAATTGACATAGTTATTAATATTAATATAAATATTTACGCTTACATATATTATGCCGAACAAAAAGTGGACGGATGAACAGCTTAACGCAATAAATTACCGTGGCGGCAATTTGTTGGTCGCCGCCGGGGCGGGCTCGGGCAAGACGTCCGTGCTTGTAGAGCGCGTGCTGCGGCTCATAGGCACCGGGGGCGAGGCTGGCTATGGCGGGGTTGAGAGCGGCGACAGCGAAGCAGGCGGCGAGCGGTTTGTCCTCGACGCTGCGATGGGGATAGACAGGCTTTTGATTGTCACATTCACGACGGCAGCCGCTGGTGAAATGAAAGAGCGGATAGCGGAGGCCCTCTCCGACAAGCTGGACGCCATTGAAATGCAGAGCATTGATAATGAAGCCGCCGAGCAGGCGGCATACCTGCGGCAACAGCTCATTTTGTTGGACAACGCGTCCATCAGTACCCTCCATTCTTTTTGCTACTCGGTCATTAAAGACAATGTAAACTTGATTGACGGACTCGATTCCGGATTTCGCCTGATGGACGACGCCGAGGCGTCGCTGCTTCGCGCGGATGCATTGGACGATGTACTGGAGGAACGCTACGCCGATGAGACCAACGCGGCGTTTGCCAATTTGGTCGAAAGCTACGGCATGGGGCGCGACGACAGGAAGGTCGCGGAGGTCGTTCTGAGGACATACAATTTTACGCAGAGCGCCCCATGGCCGTCGGAGTGGCTTGAAAGAATGACCGAGCGGTTTTGCGTGGATACAAAAGAAGGCTTCGGCGCGTCCGTCTGGGCGGGCTGTGTCGTGGAATTGCTGGCGGGCGAGCTGGATTCGGTGACGGCCATCCTGCGACGCTATGGCGCTACGGTACTGGAATGTATAAAAAACGAAGCAAAGCGCGACGAAGCCGCGCACGCCATAGATGGCATATTCGAGCTGTATAACATGTGCTCGGGCGCGGTTGGCGGCGGCGATGACAGCGGTAGCAGCGGTATCGATGGCAGTAGTGGTAGCAATAGTAATGATGGCGGTGGCTTCGGCGGCGGTATCGGCGACATCGGCGGTGGCAACGGTACGATAATTGATTGGGAGCGCCTGCGAAGCGCGGCGATGGCGCTGGGCGACATGGCGTGCCTTTGCCCGAGGGCAGCGAGGGGCGAGGACGCCGCGCGCAAAACGGGGCGCGAGGCCGTAAAAACCGCAGTGCGTAAATTAAAAAACGAATATTTTGATAAATATTTACTGCTGGAATTTTCTGATATTGCCGATGAATTCCGGCGATCGCATGCCCTGCTCCGCGAGCTGTCTTCCGTCGTCGACGCTTTCACCCGCCGTTATTCGGAACTTAAGCGCAGCCGCGCCGTCGCCGATTACAACGACTTGGAACACTTCGCCATCAATATATTAATGAAGCGCGACGCCGCGACAGGCAACTATGTTCCGTCGGAAGCGGCAAACGCCTACAGGAACAGGTTCGCGGAGGTGTTGGTTGACGAGTACCAGGATATCAATATGGTGCAGGAATATATCATAAAAGCCGTATCGGGCGGCAGGATATTCATGGTCGGAGACGTCAAGCAAAGCATTTATCGGTTCCGCCAGGCCATGCCGGAAATATTCATGGATAAGTATCGTTCATACGTCAATGTGGGCGCGGGCGCGGGCACTGGTGCAGGCGTAGGCGTTGGCGCGGTTGCTGACGCGCCTGTCGCTCCGTCAGTCGCTCCGCCAGGCGTAAAAGCCCTGTTATATGCCAATTTCCGTAGCGATCGTCATATACTCGACTTTGTAAACACGATATTTGGCTCGATTATGTCAGAAAAGGCCGGCGAGCTCGATTATACGGAGGAAGAGTGGCTGCGGCCCGGAACGGTTGATCAAGCGCATGGTTTTATCCCCGAACTACATATTATCAGCAAAAAGCCGCCTGTATCGGCTTCTATAAATATGCGCGGCGCTGTTAATTTCGCGAGCGAAAGCGATGGCCTTGATTCGTCGCATACAGGCGACGATATGGCGGACGGCGCGGCGGAGTCGGGGGACATCGGCAGCGCAGTGCTTGATGACTTCGGCAGTGCGGAGCCGTGGAACGTCGATAATGCGGAGCCGGAGGATGTAGAAAGCGTGGAGCTGGAGGACATCGGCAATGCGGAGTTAGAAGCCCGGTTTGTCGCACAGCAAATATATGAACTTATGCGCGAAGCGCGCCTGCCCGATGCGGGGGGCGGGGAGAGGGCTGTTACGTACGGTGACATAGCCGTGTTGATGCGGGCGACAAAGGTGTCCGCGCCCGCGTTCCGCGACGAACTTATCCGGCTTGGCGTCCCTGCGTATACAGATTCCGGGTCTGCATATTTTGAAAAATACGAAATATCAGTCATGCTCTCGCTGCTGAGAATCATAGACAATCCGTTGCAAGACATTCCCCTTTTCACAGTTATGCTTTCCCCGATCTTTTCGTTCACGGCTGAAGAGGCCACAATGATTCGGCGCGCCGCAACACCGCCCGGTGCCGATGCGAAGGCCGTACCAAGAGAGTCCGACACTGGAACCCCTGGCGTCGCTAATGCAGAAACCCCTGGCATCGTTAATGCAGAAATCACTGACGCCGCCGATACGGAAACCCCTGGCGCCGCCGACGACGCCCGCAGCGGCGGCGCCCATAAGCCCCTCTATGATTGCCTTGCAGAAATCGCTTCGCTCCGTTCTTCCGACGCGCATATCATGTTTGACGGTATTGACGGCGCAACGGTAGAAAAAGCGCAAGCAGCAATAACCGCTCTCGCCCAATGGAGGCGTCTCTCCATAAATAAACCGGTCAGCGCGCTAATATGGGGTTTGATGCACGATACAGGTTTTTATCTGCAGGCGTGCGCCATGCCCGGCGGGGAGCAGCGCCGCGCGAATCTATTAAAATTATTCGAATATGCGCGAACATATGAACAAATCAGTTACAAGGGCATTTTCAGTTTCCTGCGGTTTGTCGACCGCATGATTGAACAGGGCGACGATCTGGCCGAAGCGAGCTTGTTCGGCCAAAACACCGACAGCGTCCGCATAATGAGCATACATAAAAGCAAGGGGCTGGAGTTTCCTGTTGTGTTCCTTGCTGGATGCGGAAAATCATTTAATATGAGGGACACAATGAACCAGCTCCTGCTCCACAGGGACGCTGGTTTTGGGCCGAATTACGTCGATCTTGAGCGGCGCGTCGTCGACGACACCATCGCGAAAAAAGTCATTGCAACAATGATCAGAAACGAGGCTTTGTCCGAAGAAATGCGTATTTTGTATGTCGCGCTGACACGGGCGAAAAACCGGCTGTATCTGGTTGGAACGCTCGCGAATGCTGACAATTACCGGCGCAAAATTGATGATCTGTTCGCGCCCTACGGCGACCAGCCCAGCGCCATATCCAAGTTCCCGCCCGCGTTCGCGTTAAAAGCCGATAAGTTTATGTTTTGGATATTATCATCATTGAAATCCCGTCCCGAATTTCCTATATATATGTATGCGGCGAGTGATTTTACGGACGCCGAAGCATATTCGAATGGCGCTTCTGACACGCCTCAGGATGCGCCGCAAACAGGAGAGCCGCTACCAGATGTTTCGCCAGCGGGCGCGCCAGCGGATGCGCCGCCGTTTGACGGGTTGTTGCCGGACAGGTTTTATGACGAGCTGGACGCGCAGCTCTCATGGGAATACCCATATAGCTGGCTCTTTGACATACCCAAAAAAGTGACGGTCACCGATATTGTGCAGGCGCGGTCAGATGCGCGGCGCCACATGGATAGAATTGAAGATAACAACGACGGCATCGAAACAGAAATCAGTCTGTTATCACCCGAGGTTACAGATATTAGCGGAGACGCGACAACGGGGCAGCGCTTGGACACGCTTGCAATCCCAAAATTTATGATAGGAACCCGCGATTTTACGCGCGCGCAAATAGGGACGTTTACCCATCTTGTCCTTGAGTGGGCGGATTTTACGCGCGACGCAGAGCCGGACGCGCTGGAGGCGCTGATTGAAGGCCTTGTAGAAAATGGAACCTTGTTACCGGAACAGGCGGCTGCAGTCGATCGGCGGGCGATATTGAACTTTTTAAATTCTACGCCCGGGAAGCTAGCGGCGGGCGCAGAAAAACTGAACCGCGAAACGATGTTTACAGTTAAATTGACGCTGGATGAATATTGGGGGCTGACGCGCCACGCAGGAACCGGATTGCCCATGTTACACGAAACACTAATGTCGCCAAAACTGCACGAACCGCCGGAGACGCCGGAACTGCACGAGCTGCCAGATTCGCTGGAACCGTCAGAACCGCCGACTGACATGCCTTTTGTACTCATGCAAGGCAGTATCGACTGCTGGTTTGAGACTTTGGACGGCATTGTATTAATCGACTATAAAACCGGGTTCACCGCCCAAAAAGACATCTCAAACGAACATGATAGCAAATACAGGCAGCAAATAGAACTGTATGCGCTGGTGTTAAAAAAGATCACCGGCCAAGACGTCGCCCGCAAGTTCATTTGTATGCTATCGGCAAACAGCTACATTGAAGTATAAATGAGAGGGAATAATGAAATGAATATTATTGACGCGCATATGCACTTTTCCGACATAGCCTCGTTCCGCGAATGCGGGCTTCGGACTTCCGTCGTCGAATACTCGGAGGCTGGCTACAAATCGGAGGCGGCAGCCTGCGGCATTGTCCGCTCTATCTGTATGGGGCTGTCCGAGCGCCCGCCGTCTGTGTTTCCGGACAACGGCGCCGAAACCCCCATGCTGGCCGATCTCTCCGGCGGGCCGCCCCCGCCCGAAATTTTGCTATGCCTCGGAATAAACCCGCACACGTTGACGCACGGCGCAATAGATAAGATGGAAGAGGCATTGATCGTCGGTAATAATTGTGGCAATATTGTCGGCATCAAAATTTATGCCGGGTATTACCATTATGATGTAAACGACCCCATATACGCACCGGCATTTGATTTTGCCGAACGGCATAATCTGCCAGTTGCGATCCATTCGGGCGACACATACTCCGAAAAAGGGAAGCTCATCTATTCCCAGCCGCTGAGCATAGACACCCTGGCGGTCGACCGGCCGGACATGCGCATCATCATATGCCACATGGGCGCGCCATGGATATACGACGGCTGCGAGGTCGCCGGTAAAAACAAAAATGTGTACATGGACCTGTCCGGCCTGCTGGTCGGCGACGCGGCGTTTTTTGAGTCCATGCTACAAAAACAATTGATCGTGGATAGATATAAGCAGGCACTTATGATGATGGACGGCTATGACAAGGTGTTGTTCGGCACCGACTGGCCCCTCGCGCCGATGGCGTCGTACATAGAGTTTTGCAAAGCCCTCGTGCCGCCGGATGCCTATCAAAAGGTCTTTTTCGAAAACGCCCGCTACGTATACAACATAACAGACGGAACCGCATAACAGACTGAAAAGCATAACAGACTGAAAAGCATAACAGGCGGAACAATATAGCAAACTGAATATGGTGGCGGGCAGAACAAGATGACAGAAAGCCTTGGTCTGTCTTTATTCGATTAATGCGTGTCATTTCGCAACAATAGCTGAATCTACCATAAATAACATACATTCCGCTGATGTTAGCTTCTGATGATCTGCTCATAATATTGCGTTAATATGGAGTATATCAGTATATTCCAGTGTTCTCAAGCAAATTAGCCAGTGACATAAAAATAATGCATCATTTTCACATTAGCGGTATCTAGGTATAATTTATGAGATTCCGCTAAAGTGGAAGCGTCATACAAGGTGGTGGATATATGCCTGTCCCATTTGTCTGTGTCCCATTTGTCCCTTGACAGGAAGCGGCAATTCAATTAACATAGTCATTACAGCGGCGAAAGCGCGTCAAGCAATGAAATTTATGCTTGGCAACCATATTTTGGGGGTGTAGCTCACCTGGGAGAGCGCTTGAATGGCATTCAAGAGGTAAGGGGTTCGATCCCCCTCATCTCCACTAACGGTACAAATGGTACAAATAGTACAGACGGAGCGGCGGCGAGTTGACAAATGGGAACGGGGCGATTATGTCAACCCGCCGCCGCTCCGTCTGTAATCCTCCGTGGCGGCCC
>Ga0099364_10000414_pt1 | contig 71408 bp, 71 predicted proteins | sample TergutTh196P3_FD_73070 | JGI IMG/M metagenome (GOLD analysis project Ga0099364, IMG submission 73070) | Microcerotermes parvus P3 segment gut microbial communities from Pointe-Noire, Republic of the Congo - Th196 P3 | ecosystem: Host-associated > Arthropoda: Insects > Digestive system > Gut ...
GGCCCGCCTTGTTTTTTGTAAACGGAACCGACGGCGCCGAGCCCCCCCAGATTGAGGAGCAGCCGGTGGCGTTTGCGACATACATCCTGTCGCCGAAGAGCTGGGTTGCGAGCTTCGCGTACTGCGTCTCGCCGCAGCCGGAGCACGCGCCCGAGAACTCAAGCAGAGGCGTCTTGAACTGGCTGCCCTTGACGGTGGTCTCCTTGAATTTCTCCCCTACTTCTTTCTTTTCAGGTATATTGAGGCCGTAAGCGAAAATTTCCTGTTCTTTTAAGTTGTTGTCCATCGATTCCATGACGAGCGCCTTGTTGCCTTTTTTGCCGGGGCACTCGACGACGCAGACGCCGCAGCCGTAGCAGTCAAGGGGGGATAGCGTCATCACGAACTTATAGCCGGGAAGCCCGTTGCAGTCCATCGTCTTCATACCGGCGGGGGCTTTCGCGACCTCTTCGTCCGTCATGACGACGGGGCGGATGACCGCGTGGGGACAGACATAAGCGCAGAAGTTACACTGGATGCAGTTGTCGGTGACCCAGCAGGGAATGTCGACGGCAATGCCGCGTTTCTCGAACGCGGAGGTGCCGAGCGGGAATGTGCCGTCCGCGCGGTCCGCGAATACGCTGACCGGCAAATGGTCGCCTTTTTGCGCGTTGATGACGGTGTGGACGCGGTCGATGAAGCCGACAAGCTCCTTGTCCTCGCCGACGGCTTTCTTGTGGACGATGCCGCCTGTTGCGGTTTTCCATGAATCCGGGACCTTGATTTCGTTGATTCCCGTGATGCCGCGGTCGATGGCGTCGTGGTTCATCTTGACGATCTTATCGCCCTTGCTGCCGTAAGACTTGGTCGCGGCGTCCTTCATATAGCCGACGGCCTCGTCAACGGGGATGATATTTGCAAGCTTGAAGAACGCGGCCTGCAAAACGGTGTTGACGCGGAAGCCAAGGCCGAGCTCGCGTGCGATGCTGATGCCGTCGATTGTGTAGAATTTGATGTTGTTATTGGCGATATACGCTTTTATCTCGCCGGGGATGCGTTTGTCAAGCTCGTTTATATCCCAGTATGTGTTGAGCAGGAACGTTCCGCCGGGCTTGATGTCGGCGACCATATCGTACTTGTCGATATAAGAGGGGTTATGGCAGGCGACAAAGTCCGCTTTCTTGACAAGGTACGTCGATTTGATCGGCTTGTGTCCGAAGCGCAGGTGGTTCTTCGTAACGCCGCCGGATTTTTTGGAGTCGTAATCGAAGTAGGCTTGCGCGTACATATCGGTGTGGTCTCCGATGATCATGATGGAGTTCTTGTTCGCGCCGACTGTGCCGTCCGCGCCAAGGCCCCAGAATTTGCAGGAGGTCGTGCCCTCGGGAACGGTGTCCGGGTCGTCGACGATGGGCAGCGAAAGATTCGTGACGTCGTCTTCGATGCCGACGGTAAAGCGGGGCTTCGCTCCGGTCTTCGCGTTCTGGTAAACGGCGATGAAGCATGAGGGGCCTGTGTCTTTTGAGCCTAGCCCGTAACGTCCGGCGTATACCGGCACCTTGTCAAACTTGGTACCCTTGAGGGCCAGAACAACGTCGAGGTAAAGCGGCTCGCCGTGGGCGCCGGGCTCCTTGCAGCGGTCAAGGACGGTAATCGTTTTAACGGTGTCGGGAATCGCCGCCACAAGCTTATCCGCGCAAAACGGGCGGAAAAGATGGACCTTGACAACGCCGACTTTTTCTCCCTTTGCGTTGAGGTAATCGATGGTCTCCTCGTTGGTCTCCGCGGCGGAACCCATGATAACGGTGACATGCTCGGCGTCGGGGGCGCCGTAGTAATTAAACAGGCCGTAGTTTGTTCCGGCTTTCTTGTTTACCTTGTCCATATATTCTTCAACAATATCGGGCAGCGCGTCGTAATAGCTGTTCGCGGCCTCCTTCGCCTGGAAGAAGATATCCGGGTTCTGGGCGGTTCCGCGCTGTACCGGATGCTCCGGGTTCAGGGCGTTTTTGCGGAAAGCGGCTAAGTCTTCCTTATCGAGCATTTCTTCGAGGTCGGCGTATTCCCAGACGCTTATTTTGTTCATCTCGTGGGATGTGCGGAAGCCGTCAAAGAAGTGCAAAAACGGTATGCGGGCCTTGACTGTCGCAAGATGGGCAATCGCGCCTATATCCATTACTTCCTGTACGCTTGAGGACGCGAGCATCGCATAACCGGTCTGGCGGCACGCCATAACGTCGGAGTGGTCGCCGAAGATGGAAAGCGCGTGCGCCGCAATGGCCCTTGCCGATACGTGGATGACGTTGGGCAAAAGCTCACCCGCGATCTTGTACATGTTCGGAATCATAAGCAGAAGCCCCTGTGACGCGGTGAATGTGGTTGTCATCGCACCCGCTGCCAAAGAGCCGTGGACGGAGCCGGCGGCGCCCGCCTCGCTTTGCATCTCGACGACGCGCACTTGCTGGCCGTAGATATTCTCCTTGCCGGCAGCAGCCCATTTGTCGACGTACTCCGCCATGTTGGACGATGGTGTAATCGGGTAAATCGCAGCCACTTCCGTGAACGCGTAAGACACGTGCGCGGCGGCTGTGTTGCCGTCCATTGTTTTCATTTTTCTTGCCATCAAAAAATTTCCTCCCTCTTATATAAATCTATTGCGTAAACTGACATACGTTAAGATAATACCATTTTTAGCGGGAAATGTAAACATATTTTGTCCCGCGGCTTAACTTTTTTGAAAAAATTTATCTTTATTTGCGTAAAACTTGAGAATCGCGCTTCATTCTGGTATACTATTTTAAACGCAGCGTCAAAAAAGTAGAGGGGTTTGTTTTCTTGGATACTTCCAGCTGGATAATGCTCATCGTCATCATAGCCCTTATCGGATGCTCCTCGTTTTTCTCGCTATCGGAGACGTCAATCTCAACGTTTAATAAAATCCGTATCCGCAAAAAAGCGGAGGACGGCGACAAAAACGCGAAAAAAGTCCTGTATATATGGGACAACTTCGACAAAACGCTGTCGGCGATCTTAATAGGCAACACCGTCGCGAACGTCACGGCGGCGACGATGGCGGCGGCTTTGTTCGCGTCGTTTTTAGGCGCTGCGACCGGCACTGTCGTCGCAACGGTTTTTTTAACGCTCACAACGCTTATATTCGGCGAGATTGTCCCGAAAAGCTACGGCAAGGAAAACGCCGACAAGACGGCGCTTAAGGTCGCGGAACCGCTAAACGCGATAACCGTGTTGTTAAGCCCGCTCAGCGCCGTGTTTTTAAAGCTTACGTTTTTGATAAAGCACCGCTCCGGCAAGGAACGCGCCCCCTCTATCACGGAGGAGGAGCTCATCTACATGATGGACACCATCGAGGAAGAGGGCGTACTCGAAGAACAGGAGCGCGACTTAGTGCAGTCGGCGCTTGCGTTTGATGAGATTCCAATCGGCGATATTTTAACGCCGAGGGTCAACATCACGGCCATCGACATCGACGCAAAACCGGAGGACGTCAAAAAAACCGTTATTGAATCTGGATTTTCGCGTATTCCCGTTTACCAAAGCACAATCGACAAAATTGTCGGCGTTTTGTATACGCGCGATTACCTTCTCGCGATGGTAAACGGCGGGGAGATCAGGCTTCGCGGGATGCTCGGCAATCCGCTGTTCGTGCACAAGGGCATGAAGCTGTCGCACTTACTTGCAAGCTTTAAGGCAAAGAAGCTGAACCTGGCGGTCGTCGTCGACGAATACGGCGGGACGCTCGGCATCGTGACGATGGAGGATATCCTCGAGGAGCTTGTCGGCGAAATCTGGGACGAGGACGACGAGATTCCGATCGGGTTTATCGAGGCAGGCGAGGGCCGGTTTGAGGTCGAGGGCGACTTCGACCTGTGGGATATGCTCGAGAAGCTTCAGATCGACGAAGAAAGCGTTGACAGCGACTACAGCACTGTCAGCGGATGGGCGCTTAAAATGTTTAGACATATCCCCGCGGTAAACGAATCCTTTGAGTTTAGAGGCTTTCGCTTTCACGTTCTTGATATGGACGGGCGCCGCCTTAAAACAATGGAGATCAAAAAACTGCCGGTCAAAACGGACGGCTCGGGCCCGAGTGAAACTGAAAAAATTAGGAAGTAAAACAATTATGAACTGTTTTCAGGAAGCGAAAAGAATCGTTGTAAAGGTAGGCACTTCAACGCTTACATACGAAACCGGCATGATCAATATCCGCCGGATTGAAAAGTTCGTAAAGGTACTCGCCGACCTTAAGAATTCCGGCAAGCAGGTCGTGCTTGTTTCGTCAGGCGCAATCGGCGTCGGCGTGGGCAAGCTCGGGCTTTTCGAAAAGCCGAAGGATACCCCCGCGAAGCAGGCTGCCGCCGCCGTCGGGCAAAGCGAGCTGATGCAGATTTACGACAACGCGTTTTCGCTTTACAACCATACCGTGGCGCAGATTTTGATGACAAAGGATATCGTGGAGTCAAGTAAGCGGCGCACAAACGTCATCAACACGTTCGAGCAGCTTCTTTCAATGAATGTGATACCTGTGGTAAACGAAAATGACAGCGTGTCCACCGAGGAGATTGAATTCGGCGACAACGATACGCTTTCCGCCGTCGTCGCAAAGCTTGTGGGCGCGGACGCGCTTGTAATCATGAGCGACATCGACGGGCTTTTTGACGGCAACCCGCGCGACCGTGAAAACGCAAAGCTGATCCCCGTCGTCAAAAAGATTGACAAGAGGATTGAGACAATGGCTTCCGGAACAGGTTCACGGCGCGGCACAGGCGGTATGATTACAAAAATACAGGCCGCGAAAATCGCGACCGCCGCGGGGATAGACGTCGCCGTAATCAGCGGGGAAAACCCGTATACCTTATACAAGCTTTTTGACGGCGAGGCCGTCGGCACCCATTTTGTGCGGCAGCAGCTTTAAATAAGCAATATTTTAGAGAATAGAAGTGTCTTTGTATGGAAACGAACATAAGAATGGCGGCTGTTGATGATATTGAAAAATTAATCAACGCAAGGTTTGATTATTTTGAAACGGAGAATTGGGAGGCACCTTCAGAACAGCGCCCCGTTATCGAATTGAATTTACGGCAATACTTCACAAATCATCTGAACATTGATTTTTTCGCCGCCGTCATTGAGGAAAACAACCAAATCGCATCGCTTGCGTTTTTATCAATTTCGGAATGTCCGGCTAACCCGTTTTATCCGACGGGGAAAACAGGCGTGATCCGCAATGTGCTCACTTACCCCGAGCACCGGAAAAGAGGCCTTGCCACAAAGGCGCTGTGTATGTTGATTGAAGAGGCAAAACGGCAAAGCTTGTCTTTCCTTGAGCTTTCCGCGTCTGAATCCGGCAGGCCGCTGTATAAAAGGCTTGGGTTTCGGAAAAAAGAGCCTTCCTGTTATACGGAGATGCGATTATCTTTACTTTAGGGTCTGTTGACATAAGACGAAGTTATACGCGAAAATCTATTTCATAATTTCTGACCGGTCACAACACTAGTTATAAGGGATGGTCAAAGCTATGTCATACTTAAAAGAAATCGGCGGGCGCGCGAAATCGGCGGCGTTTACGCTGTCGCAGGCTCTGACAGACGAGAAAAACAACGCGCTTTTGTCGATAGCGGAAGCGCTTGAATCAGGACAGGACGATATACTTGCGGCAAACGCCGGGGATTTAAAGGAAGCTGAACAAAACGGCATGGGCAGCGCAATGCTTGACAGGCTGCGGCTAAACGGCGCGCGGATTAAAGAAATCGCAGACGCCGTGCGCAACGTCGCCGCCCTGCCGGAACCCGTCGGCAAAACGATCGGGGGCGAGACGAGACCGAACGGGCTTGAGATTGTAAAGGTAACGGTGCCGCTCGGCGTCGTCGGAATCATCTTTGAATCGCGCCCGAACGTCACCGTGGATTGTGCGGCGCTCTGTTTAAAATCAGGCAACGCGTGCATTTTGCGCGGCGGCAAGGAGGCTATCCGCTCAAACGCGGCGCTCGTGAGCTGTATGCAAAAAGCCCTTGAAGGTACGAAAATCCCGCCCGGCTGCATACAATTGGTCGAGGATACTTCCCGCGAGACAGCCGCCGAAATGATGCGCCTGAACGGGTATATCGACGTATTGATTCCGCGCGGAGGCAAGGGGCTTATCCAGTCCGTTGTGCGTAACGCAACCGTTCCCGTCATTGAAACGGGCGCCGGTAACTGCCATGTTTTCGTGGACGAATCGGCAAAGCATGATATGGCCGTCAATATCGTAAACAACGCGAAAACGCAGCGCCCCAGCGTGTGTAACGCAGTTGAAACGCTTCTTATACACAAAAACTGCGCCGATGCGCTCCTGCCTGAAATTGCCGGGAGGTTAAGCGAATCGTCAACCGAAATCCGCGGCTGTGAAAAGACGCTCGCCATATTAGGAAAAGTCGCCGTCCCCGCCTGTGAGGACGACTACATGACCGAATTCGGCGACTATATCATCGCGGTCAAGGTTGTCGGCGGCATTGACGAAGCAATTCGGCATATTGAGAAATATTCCACGCGTCATTCCGAGGCAATCGTCACCGAAAGCTACGAAAACAGCCGGCGTTTCCTGCGCGAAGTCGACAGCGCCGCGGTCTATGTAAACGCGTCCACCCGCTTTACGGACGGCGGGGTGTTCGGGCTCGGCGCCGAGATCGGCATATCCACACAAAAACTGCACGCAAGGGGCCCGATGGGGCTTACAAGCCTTTTGAGCACGAAGTACATGGTCACCGGCAGCGGGCAGATTAGGGTCTAGCTGATATAAATGTGAACGCAAGTTCGCGTGCAATTTACACCATGACGAAGCCATGCGCAAAAACCGCTAAAAAGACGGGCCGTTCGCTTTATGTCAACAGGCCCTAGGTAGAACGGAGATATATTCTATGCAAATGAAAAGTACGCGGCGCAGGTACGCGGCTCCGATTGGCGGCCTGTTTATCACTTTGGCCGTTATCGGAATCATAACCGTCATCTCTATTGCCGTGAGGCTGACGATTCTGGCGATTGACAATACGTCTGAAAAAGAAATGTTCGGCGATATAATCATGCCTGTCGTAATGTTTAACCCTCCCCCCTTTGAAAGGCCCACCGATATCGAAATGCCAGGGCTTTTGCTGTACAGCATGTGGTCCGCGCTGCTTGACAGCGAACGCAATTATCAGTTTTCCGATGAAAGCGGCGAGCTTTTGGTTCCGGCAAGCGACATCGACGTTGCGGCCGCAAGGCTGTTCGGGCCTGAGGTTGCGTTGCAGCATCAAAGCTTCGGCGAGTTTGAGAATACTTATTATTTCGACGAAAGCACAAGCATGTACATCGTGCCTGTCAACGTGCAGTACAACGTGTATACGCCGTCTGTCGAGGAGATCACAAAGAAAGGCGAACTCTACGAGCTTCGCGTGGGGTATATACCGTCCGGGATTACGTGGCAGATCGATTTAAGCGGCGGTATGGGTCAGGCGGCGCCGGATAAATATATGAACTATATCATGCAAAAATCAGGCGGCGGCGGGTATTATATCGTGAAGCTTCAGGACGTTGAATCTTCCTATGTCCTGTTCCAGCCTGAAGATTATGAGAACGGCAATAACAATGAGAATGACGGTGAAAACGAGGACGCGGAAGAACCGGTGGAATGACAAACAGGTTTAACAGGCAAAAGGACGGCGCCGCTTAAGCGGCGCCGTTTTTATATGTCAAAATTGCGTAATCCACCCCCCTAAAAACCTAATACATCCCCCTTTGCTCAATAATCGAAATGCGGTATACTTAGTGATAATGAATATAATTGAATGCGCTTCAAGCATGGGAGATGGGCATATGGGCGAAAAAATCATATCGATGAAAGGCATCTGCAAGAGCTTTCCCGGCGTGAAAGCCTTGGATGGTGTGGATTTTGAGCTCAATTCAGGGGAAGTCATGGCCTTGCTTGGCGAGAACGGCGCGGGGAAATCCTCCCTTATGAAAGTATTAAGCGGCGTTTACGCTCGTGATTTCGGCGAGATGGAGGTTTTAGGCAGGCGTTACGGGAACCTGACGCCGAAACAAGCGCAGGAGATCGGTATCGCGATAATCCATCAGGAGCTTAATATGTGCAGGCATTTATCTGTCGCGGAGAATATTTTCCTAGGCCGCGAGAAAACGAATAGGGGCGTGTTGTCAAACGCGGAGATGGAAGCCGAATCAAAAAAAATACTCGATGATTTAAAAATAGACATTGACCCCGGCCATGTCGTCGGGGACCTGACTATATCAAAGCAGCAGATGGTCGAGATAGCAAAGGCGTTGTCGACAAACGCGAAAATCCTGATTATGGATGAGCCGACCTCGTCGCTGACCGCAAAAGAAATTGAGGATTTGTTCCGCATTATACGCGACCTAAAATCAAACGGCTGCGGCATCGTGTACATATCCCACAGGCTGGAGGAGCTTTCGCATATCGCGGACCGCGTGATGATCATGCGCGACGGGCAGTATATCACAACAATGAATTTCGCCGATACAAATATCAACGAGATCATTACGCATATGGTCGGCCGCGAAATCAAGGAAAAATTCCCGCGATTATCCTGTGAAAAAGGAAAAGAAGTGCTAAGGGTCGAGAACCTAAACGCCGGGCGCATGGTCCGCAACGTAAGCTTTTCCCTGTACGAGGGCGAGGTAGTCGGGCTCGCCGGACTAATGGGCGCCGGAAGAACAGAGGCCACGCGGGCTATTTTCGGCGTCGACGCAAAGGATGGCGGCGATATCTTTCTCGAAGGCAAGCCGTGTAAAATAAGCCATCCCGAAGACGCGATCAGGGCAGGCATCGTGTTGGCTCCTGAAGACAGGAAGAAAGACGGGCTTTGCACAAAACTTAGCATCCGCCATAACCTGACGCTGCCGAATCTCGATCTTGTTTGCGGCAAGCTCGGCGTTTTAAGCCGCCGCAAAGAGGAGGAGCTCTGCGAGCGCGCTGTCAAAAGCCTCGACATCAAAACGCCCAATGTGGAGATAGACTCGGGCAACCTTTCAGGCGGCAACCAGCAGAAGGTCGTCGTCGGAAAGTGGCTGGCCCGCAATTCCAAGGTTGTAATTTTCGACGAGCCCACAAGGGGAATCGATGTCGCCGCAAAGGTTGAGATATACAATATCATCAACGAATTAAAGCGCAAAGGCATCGCCGTTATGATCGTTTCTTCAGAAATGCCCGAGGTAATGGGAATCGCCGACCGCATCATCGTCATGTGCGACGGAAGCATAACCGGGGAGGTCATGGCCGGTGAAACCACGCAAAACGAGATAATGACGCTCGCCACACGATTTGAAAACAAGATGAGCGAAGCCGGTAATATTACATAAGCGGGGGAAAAGTAAATGGAGAAAAAATCGTTCTTAAGGCGGATTCTTGGTATCCGGGGGATGAGGCCGGCCCTGACCGCGTTTGCCGGACTTATCATTATTTACGTTGCGTTCGGCTTGATAAACCCTATGGTGTTTTCCCCGATTAACCTCATGAACCTGCTGCGGTCCATGTCGAAGTATCTCTTAATCGGCATCGGGCAAAGCTTTGTCCTGATCACGGCAAACATTGACTTGTCCATCGGCTCGGTGGTCGGTATGAGCGCCATGATATCCGCCACGCTCATGACAAAAGGCGTGCCGGTTTTCGCGGCATGCCTGACCGCAATGGTGTGCTGTCTTGTGATTGGCGTAATAAACGGCATTTTGGTCGGCAAGTTTAAGCTTCCGCCCTTTATCGCCACGCTGGGTACCATGTTTGTCGCAAGGGGCGTCGCCTATATGGTAAACGGCAACCGCAATACCGACACCATTGCGTCCGGCGTGGGCAAGCAGGCGGGTGACGCCTTTCAAAGCGTCCTTTACTACGGTACAACATTGGGCGTCTTCAATACCTTTCTGATTTCACTTTTAATATTCATAATGTTCTTCTTTTTCCTTTCCAAAACAAAGAGCGGACGCCACATTTACGCCATCGGCTCGAATGTGGAGGCCGCAAAGCTTTCCGGCGTCAACGTGGAGCTCACGGTTACCAAGGCTTATCTCATCAGTGCGTTTTGCGCGGGTGCGACAGGGCTGATCCTGTGCGCGCAGGCCGGTATGGGCAATATGGAAGCCGGTATCATGTACGAAATGTACGGGGTTGCCGCGGGCGTCATAGGCGGCGTATCGCCAATGGGCGGGACTGGTATATTGCTGGGTACTTTGGCTGGCGCAGCCGTATGGCAGACGCTTGAGAACGGGCTCAGTATGATCGGCGCGCAGGTGGGAATACAGCGCGTCGTGATTGGCGTTATCGTCGCAATGGCCGTTCTTTTGGACGTTATTTTCCGCAACAGGAAAAAAACATTTAAAAAGAGCGGCGTTTCGTCTGCTTCCAAGGGTTAGATACTCCGCGGGGACGCCCGCTGTCATATTATGAAAAATCAAAATCATTGAGGAGGAAAATTGAATTGAAAAAGAGTTGTTTAGCATACCTGATTATTGCATGCATGATTTTGGCTGTGTTCGCCGGTTGCGGCGGCGGCCAGACATCCGCGGAAGGTACGGCCTCCGGCGGGGACTACAAAATCTCGGTCATCACCATGGACCAAGTAGACCAGCATTGGGTAGCGCTATATGAAGGCGCCGAGCAGGCGGCAAACGAATTGGGCGTTTCCGTCACTTTCATGTCCCCGATGCAAAAGGACGACGCGCAGCAGATCGAGCAGGTGAATAACGCAATTGCGGGTGGGTTCGACGCTCTTTTAGTGGCCGCAAACGGCCCGGACGCCATCACGGGCGCTTTGAATGAAGCGCTGGCTGCCGGATTGAAGCTCATCTATGTCGATTCCCCCGCAAACGTTGCGGCTGAGGCGACGTTCTCCACCGACAACAAGGCCGCCGGCAAAACCGCCGGCGAAGAAATGCTAGGGGCCCTAGATACAGCCGGAATAACCTCCGGCAAGATAGGCATAGTCAACGTAAATCCCTCGGTCGATTCATGCGTGAACCGTGAGCTGGGTTTCCGCGAAGCGTTTGAGGGTTCGGGCTTTGAGATTCTTGAGACACAGTACGGCGACGGCGACGCCGCGAAATCCCAGACCATCGCCGAAAACTACATCACCCAGGGCGTAGTCGGCATCTTCGGCGCGAACGAGGGCTCCACCGTCGGAACAGGCAACGCCATCAAGGCGGCGGGCGGCGGCGTGATTGGAGTTGGCTTCGACCAGTCCGACGCGATAATGAACCTGCTTTCGGACGGCTGGCTTCTGTGCGCTATGGCGCAAAACCCCGACAAGATGGGCTATGAGGGCGTAAAGGCGGCTGTTGAGATCCTAAACGGCGCAAACCTGGGCGGAAAAGTCGTCGATACCGGAGTTTCGGTGTTGAGGGGCTAACAGAATAATACAACCGAAAGAGCGTCGGCCATGTATAAGTCCGGCGCTCTTTTTCATTGAGGCGTAGCCGGTTATTTGTTTACATGACAGTGCCGGATATGGTACACTGAACACAATACAATACGCTTGGAGGGTATCGGAAAGTTGCTGCTTAAAGTCGTGATTGCCGATGATGAGGCACGAGTGTGCAATCTAGTGAAGATGCTGGCCGATTGGGACGCGCTGGGTATGGAGGTTGTCGGAACGGCATCCAACGGCTTTGAGGCGCTGAAATTTGTCGAGCAGATAAAACCGGATATACTCATCACCGATATCCGTATGCCGGGCTGCGACGGGCTGGAGCTGATACGTCAGGCGAAGCTGCTGGTGCCTAATCTTGAAATCGCCATCATCAGCGGATACGCGCAGTTTGAATATGCGCAAACCGCTGTGAGTTATAACGCGGGGGCTTATCTTCTAAAGCCGATAAAGAAAGACGTGCTCATCGCAACGCTTGAAAAATTGGGCGGCAAATGCCGGGAGCGTGCGGCTTCTAAAAGCGCTTTGGAACATCTCCGCCAAAACAGCGATACGAACCGGGAGCTGCTGCGCAGCAGGCTGCCGGAGGATTTACTTAACGGTCGCCTTCAAGCTCCGACGCGCGAGCTGCTGCGACGCGACTACGGCTTTAAGCTTCACGACGGTTTATTTCAGGTATTCATTTTAAAAATGGATTATGACCGCGAAACGTTCAGCGCATCCTCCATCGCGGTCGCCCGTGCGAAAGCGGAGGAATTCATCGACTCGATGCTGTTTTCCCTGTGCATCTCCGGCGTATTCCAGTTTTACAAATCGGCCGGATATGGCGTGATTCATTATGCTTCTACAGATTCCGATCCGGTAAGGCGCGCTTTGCGCCAATGCTTAAACCAGCTGGAGACGCAAAAATTCATCTTCGGGCCCGTCGAGTTTTCGTTATCTGTCGGAAAAGCGGTGAAATCCCCCGAGGATCTGCCGCTTTCAATGCGCGAAGCGCAAAACGCCGTAACGGAACGAATCGTCGAGGGGACCGGCCGGTTGCTGGAATCCGCGCCTAGGCGATCCCTGCTCAATGAGGGCAAGTTGCTCGACCAATATAACCGGGCGCTTAACCATGTCGCGGATACCCTTGACGCTGAAGACGCCGACAAGGCGGCTGATGATCTGCAAAAAGAGGTCGGAGGCATACCCGGTCTGCATGGATATGAGCTGCTGGGTCTTGTTTTGGCGGCCGGTAAAATGTTTACAATCCGGTTTAATATAAAGGATGAGCCGGGCCTTACGCACGAATTTGAAAGCCGGTGCGAGCTGTGCGCCTCCGCAGACAAGCTGTTCGATTGCCTGCGCGTGTTCCAGCGGCAGTGGATCGGCGTTGTACGTGAGCGGCGGGAAAGCGAGAAAAGCCGCCCTATACGCATAGCAAAGCAGTATATCCACCAGCATTTCAACGAACCGATCACGCTTGAGGACGTCTCTGCCGCCACGGGCTTCAGCGTAAATTATTTCAGCGCTATGTTCAAAAAGGAAACCGGCGAGGGGTTTTCCAAATACTTGACGCATGTGCGGATGGAACGCGCCAAGGATTTGTTAAGGGATACCAATTATTCCGTTGCGGAGATATGCCGCCGCGTAGGCTACAGCGACTTAAAGCATTTCACGGGGGCCTTTAAAAAGACGACCGGCTTAAATCCGGGGCAATACAGAAAACTATGCTAGCATATAAAGCGAACATGCCATAATGTAAGGGAAGAAGCAAGATGAAACAGCGGTGGAAATACATATCGTTTCGTGTTGCCGTGCTGTTTTGCGGTATTGGCGCGCTCATGGTTTCGGGCGCGCTTTCGCTCATACCGCCGCCCGCCGTTCTGGCGGGCTTTGCCGCGATTGCCGCCGCCGGATGGCTTTTAGTCGTGCGCCCCTATCTTAAGACCAGCGAAATGATCCGCTTGTTTTTGGAAGGGTATACCTTGTCGGAATCGCAAGTATCCGAAAGCCGCCCGATATCGGGCGTGACGCAGATGCTGTTTGACCAGTTCCAGGAGTTTTTAAGCCCTGCTCAGCTATTTAATATGAACAAGCGGCAGGCGCAGTATTTAGCGCTTCAAAACCAGATAAACCCGCATTTTCTCTACAACACTCTGGAGGGTATACGCAGCGAGGCGCTCATCGCAGGCTTAAACGATGTGGCCGATATGACCGAAGCGCTGGCCACGTTTTTCAGGTATACGATCACAAAGGTGGAAAATCTTGTGTCCGTGGAGGAGGAGCTTCAAAACTGCGAGACTTATTTCAGCATGCAGCAATACCGCTTCGGGGACCGCCTGGAGCTTTCGATACGCTGCGAGCCTAAGGACAAGGAAGAAATTTACCGCTGCCGGATACCAAAGCTTACGATGCAGCCGATTTTAGAAAACAGCATCATCCACGGCACGGAGCTGAAAGTCGGGACAGGGCATATGGCAATCCATTTGGAGCTGACGGAAAAACGGCTTTTGATCCGGGTGTCAGACGACGGCCTCGGCATGGACGAGGAGACGCTGATGCGGCTCAACGAGAAGCTTGGCAAAGGCAATTTCAGCATCGCGAAGCAGGAGCGGGAAGCAAAGGGCGGCCTCGCCCTTGCCAATGTCGACAACAGAATACGGCTGCTGTTTGGCGATGAATACGGTCTTCATGTCTTTTCGGCGCCGGGCGTCGGCACAGACGTGGAAATCTCCCTGCCCGCCATCGGCAGCGACAGAGAGGTCAAAAACAGAGAGGTATTGCAATGAGGCAAGAGGTACTCCGAATGGAGCGCGTGAGCTGCGTAGAGCAAGGCGCCGTCCAGCTTGACGGCTTTAACTTAAGCATCCTCACAGGGGAGATTATGGGGCTGCTGCCCGTCAACAACCACGGGCTCTCGGCGCTTATAAAGATTCTCCAGAGCAATATGCCGCTGAGCCGCGGATATGTGTATTACCGGGAAAAGCAGGTAAACACATGGCGGCATTCAAAACCGCGGGACAACCGCATCGGCTTAATCCAGAGCGAGGAATGCCTTGTTGAGGGGCTGACGGTAGCCGACAACATCTTTGTGCTTCATCCGCAGTACAAAAAATGGATGGTCAACCCGCCCAATATGAGAAAACAGCTCTCGCCGTTTTTAGAAAGCATCAACGTCTTTATTTCGGCGGATACATATGTTGACGAGCTTAGCGTATTTGAAAAAATCGTCGTCGACGTGCTGAAATCGGTCGTGGCCGGATGCAGGCTGATCGTGTTGCAGGACATCAGCGCAAAGGTCGGGGAGGCTGAGCTTAAAAAGCTTCATGAGCTGCTTAGGTATTACGCGAAACAGGGAATCACCTTTATATATATCGATTTTCATCTAAAGGAATTATGGCGAATCTGCGACAAGGTAGCGCTTATGTCAAATGGCAGGATTCTTAAAGTTTTACACAGTGAATCCGAGTCTCCTAATTTCGGGTATACGGGCAGCTACAACGGCAGCCGGGGTCCAAGTCCCGTTGTTCCTGCTAAAGGCGGGCGAGGCTTCGCGTTTGAGGCAAAGAAGCTTTCAGGAGAATTCATAAAGGATCTAAGCTTCACCGCCGCCGCCGGGGAGTGTGTGACGCTTCAGCATATGGATATTATGGCTTTCAGGGAGTTTTTATCGTTTCTGATCGGAGAAAGCGTTCCCCAAAGCGGCGAGATACGGATTGACGGCAAAAAGACCGATTGCCTGTTTGGCGGCGGGTTTGCGGTGATACAGGAGCTTCCCACTGAAACGATGCTGTTTTACGAGATGAGCTATCTTGATAATCTTTGTTTTCTTCTGGACCGCCGCCTGCCGGAAATCTGGAGGAGCGCAGCCGCGCGCGAGGGAGTGAGGCGCGAGTATTCCCGGATATTGGGCGGCGACGTATTTAACAAGCGCGTAGACGCGCTAAGTAAGATTGAGAAATATGAGCTGGTATACACGCGCGTTGCAATCCAAAAGCCAAAGGTGGCGTTTTGCGTCCAGCCGTTCCGCCGCGCGGACATGGAGCTTCGCACACGCATTTTGGAGCTCATAAAAATGCTTCTGGATAAGGAAATCACGGTGGTTTTGCTTGCAGCAAACCTGGCCGACAGCCTGTCGATTTCCGATAAACTGATCCGGATACGCAAAGACGGCCCTGACGAGGTTTATTTGCGCGACGAATTCTTAGCGGTTGAGTCAAGCTAGGGTAGGATCTCATGACATAACTTGAATTATAAATAGAAATATCAAAAAAATTGTTGCCCATCAAGCGCAAAAGCTTAATGGGCAACGAATATTTATTCTAAATCAATCTTGCCGAACGAAATGCCGGTTGTAGCTTCTGCTTCCGGCGTCTGTTTCGGAGGACCTGACGTCGCGGGGGAAGCCTGCTGCCTTCCGCCGCGTCCGCGGTCGCGGTCGCCGCGGTCACGCCTGTCGGGCCTGTCGGATCTTGCGCCGCGCTCGGGGGGCCTGCCGCGCCCGGGCATGGACGGGCGGACGCCGCCGCCCTGGCGGTATCCTCCGCCTCTTGTAGGCTTTGCCGTCGGGGAGGTGATAACAACACGGCGGTTAGGCTCCTCTCCCACGGACAAGGAGCTCACCCCTTCAATTTCGTAAACCGTCGAATGTATAATCCTTCTCTCAAAGGGATTCATCGGTTCAAGCGTCTTACTGACGTTTGTTTTTAACACCTGGCTTGCAAGCTTTCTGGCGAGGGCTTCTAGCGTATCCTTGCGCTTCATGCGGTATTCGCCGCAGTCTATCGTGAACCTTACATAATCGCCGCCGCGGTTTGCGACAAGGCTTGTAAGGTACTGAAGCGCGTCAAGTGTTTCGCCGCGCCGCCCGATTATCATGCCAAGCCCCTCGCCCGTGATATTGATGCTGCTGCCGCCGTGCTCGCGTACGATCTTAAATTCCGCATCAAGGCCCGCTGACTTCAAAATATTTTGTAAGTATTCCTTTGCGATTTTTTCTTTTTCGGAAATTTTAGCTTCATCCACGACGACCGCCGGTTTTGTTTCCCTTATCTCTTTTTGTTTTTTAGGCTGTTCGCTTTTCGCACGTTTTTCGCGAAACGCCGGCTGAGGCGGCTTTTGCTTTACCTGTTTTTGCGGTTGCTCCGGTTCAGGTTTTTTTTGTTCCGGCTTCGGCTTTTCATCCGGCACCTCTATAGACACGCGCACCTTTGCCGGATTGTTTTTAAGCCCTAAAAATCCCTTTTTCGGCAGGTCAATAATTTCCCACTGGCAATCCTCGCGTTTGCATCCGAGCTTCTCGCATGCCGAGTCGATCGCCGCGTCAACGGTTTTTCCGGTTTCAAATATCTCTTTTTGCATCAGTAACCTCCATCATCTAAGGTCTTCATCCGTGACTTCCACATACGTTTCGCCGTACCTTTCGGCGTCGCGCTTTCTTGCCTCCGCAAGCTTTCTCCTGTTTATTTCCTTTTGGCTCATCGACTTTTGCTCGGTTTCCTCGCCCTTTTCTTTCGCGCGCTTCTTCGCTTCAATGCGCTCAAGCCGTTCCTGCTCCTGGCGCTCGGCATGCTCCGCCCGTGCTTTTTCGGCCATTTCTTTCGGGTTATAATATTTATTTAGTATAAGCGACTGAGCCATCGCAAACAGGTTCGAGTAGCACCAGTAAAGACCGACGCCCGCCGGAACCTGAAACGCGATAAACAAAGAAAATATCGGCATGGTGTACATCATGCCTTTCATGCTCGCGTTAGCCCCGGTGTTTTCCGTCGAGGGCATGACCCTCATGGAAATAACGGAAACAAGCAGCGCCGATATGCCCGATATGATAGGGATGAGAAGGACCGGGTTCCAGATACCTGAAAGGATGTCCCCGAACATACCGAGCTGCGGTATTTCGCCTAAGTTCATGCCGAAGAAATCGAGTTTGAAATCACTTATCTGACGCACGATACCGGCGCCTGCCGCATTGTACGCGGCGTTTCCGGCCTGTACGTCCTGAATGACTGTAATCTGCGCGGAATTAAGCCCGCCTAAGTTGCGGATTTTATCCGGGTGCAAGCTTTGGGCGATCGTTTCAAGGTTTATGATAATATCAGCGGGTAAATGTAAAATATGCTTTAACGGGCGGTAAATAACCTCAATGAGCCCGAAAAGAATCGGCATCTGTATCAAAAGCGGCAAACAGCCCGACGCCGGATTGTAGCCCTCTTTCTGGTAGAGCTTCATCATTTCTTCGTTTAACTTTTCGCGGTTATTTTTGTATTTTGCCTGAAGCTCGTCCATTTGCGGCTTTAAAAGCTGCATTTTTATCGTGGACTTTTGCTGCTTTAAAGACAGCGGGAATAATATCGCCCTGATAATAAGCGTAAAGACAAATAACGCAAGGCCGTAGTTGTTTACAATCTGATAACAGGCCCACATGACATATCCCAGCGGTAAACCGAGAATCCGATAGACAGCGTCCAAAATTTTTCCCTCACAAACCTATGATTTTATGATTTTAGATATGAAGCATCTTCTGCGGCACCGGGTCGTATCCTCCCGGATGAAACGGATGGCATTTCAAAATACGTTTTAAAGCAAGAAAACCTCCCCGCAACGCGCCGTGCTCTGAAACAGCCGTCAAAGCATAGCTCGAACAGGTCGGGTAAAACCTACAGCTTGGCGGTTTTAACGGGGATATAAATCTCCTGTAAAGCCGTATAACCAAAAGCATCATAGTCTTCATTTAAAATTTCACGTCTCTCAGCGCCGACATTATGTCCTGCGTTTTTGAAAGCCCTGCTTTTTTTCTTGCCGCAATAACGATGTCATATCCCACCGGCAATTCAGGCTCAAGCAGCCTGTAAGCTTCTTTTATTACTCTTCTGCACCGGTTTCTTTCGGGGGCCTTGCCTATTTTTTTTGTGGCCGTCAGTCCCAGCCTGTTGATTTTTAAACGGTTCTTTCTATAATACACGACAAAATACTGCGTTACTATATTGTTCCCACGCCTGTACAGGCTTTTAAAAATCCGGTTTTTGTTTATAGAAACCGTGTTTTTCATAACAGATAGACGGCCTTTCCACCAGCCTGAAAAAAAAGCCACAACATAAAATTGCGGCCACATTTTTCAAAAGGCTCTTTTAATGCGTAAGCCTTGCCCTGCCTTTTGCCCTTCTTAAAGCAATTACTTTTCTTCCGTTTTTAGTCTTCATCCTTTTACGGAAGCCATGCTCACGCTTGCGCTGCAGCTTCTTAGGCTGATATGTCCTTTTCATCTTTTAAAACCTCCTTCGCCTAAAAAATAAAATTAGGCTTAAACGCCCTTAATCCACATCTTTGCATTAAGCATTATATAGCATAGTATAACCCTGTGTCAAGTCTTTAATTTAAGATTGATTTTTAGATATACATCATATTGTGGGTTTTTAATTATATAACCACTAATGTATAGAAATAATCGCAATATTGACACTTTATTAACTTGAAAAACCGTATCTTATATGTTAAAATTATGTAGTGTAAAAAACCGCGTTTTACCGGTTTTTTTATTTGACCTCTTTCTAAATACAGAGGTCCATTGTCTGTTGATAGGGGAAGTTATATTATGGGGCAAGTTGAATCCTTTGACCAGGTGTTTGAAAATGTACGGGAATATTGTAAATCACAGCTTTCCGACGTAAACTACACGCTTTGGATCGAAGACCTCACTCCTTTGAAGTTTGAGGGATTAACCGCTTATTTAAAAGCAAAATCCAAATTTAAAAGGAATATCATCATCGAAAAATACAAAGACATACTGTTAGACGGGTTTTCAAATGTCTTGGGATTTCAGGTTGATCTTGTAATAGAATACGACGAGGTCGGCAAAAAGCAAAGTGACTTTGAAAATGACACGTATGAAAATAATTTGATGAGCGGCCATTATGAATATACCTTTGATACTTTTATTGTGGGTCCGTCAAATAAATTCGCGCATGCGGCGTCGCTTGCCGTCGCAACAAACCCGGGCAACGCGTACAACCCGCTTTTCATTTACGGTGATTCCGGGCTTGGCAAAACACATCTGCTTTACGCGATCTCACATGATATTTCAAAAAATATACTAGGCAAAAATATTGTTTTCGTAAAGGGCGACCAGTTTTCAAACGAGCTGATAGACGCCATTAAAAGCGGCGCCACAAAACATTTCCACGATAAGTACCGCTCTGCCGACGTCCTTTTGGTAGACGATATCCAGTTTATCGCCGGCAAGGAATCGACCCAGGAGGAATTTTTCCATACATTCAACACGCTTTTCCAGGATAAAAAGCAGATAATCCTTACGTCGGACAGACCGCCCAAGGAAATAAAAACACTGGAGGAAAGGCTTCGCACAAGGTTCGAGTGGGGGCTTTTGGCCGACATACAGGTGCCGGAATACGAAACGCGCTGCGCAATAATCAGACGGAAAGCCGAGCTTATAAGCTTAAAGCTGCCGACGGAGGTTGTTGAATATATCGCAAACCGCCTTAAAACAAATATCCGGCAGCTTGAGGGGACAGTCAAAAGAATAAAGGCTTTTTCAGATTTAAACAAAACGCCCCCGTCTATCATGACGGCGCAAAACGCGATACGCGATATTTTAAATGACAACCAGCCAGTTCCGGTAACTGTAGAGCGGATCATAAACGAAGTCGCGCGAACATACGGGGTTTTGCCGGCCGACATCCGCTCATCGAAAAGAAGCTCCAATATTTCGGTGGCAAGGCAGGTTTCAGCCCACGCGATACGGGAAATAACGCAAATATCATACCACGAGATAGGGCTTGAGCTTGGCGGACGCGACCATTCAACAATCGTATACCAGCTAAAGCAGGCCTGTAAAAATATAAAAAAAGATCCGCGGTATAAAGAAACCGTTGACGATATAATAAGAAATATTAGAGGCAGCTGACTTTAAACATATTTTAAACTTTCAACATTCGTTTCTAAACAATTCTTATAAATCAAATCTTACATTAAACAAAAACCAATTTCATTCAACAATTTTATAATCATAATAATAACCCAAATTTCTTTTTTATAAAAACGTCACCTTAACATTTAAACATTTTAAACAGCCCCTACTACTGCTACTAATAAATTAATCATATAATAAATATATTTATTGCGAAAAAGAAATAAGCTGAATGATTAACGTCATTTTCTTTTTGCTTAACGCCACACGAGTGTGTTTACTTTTTTGCAAAAGAAAAGTAAGGGAGAGTAGTTATGAAGTTTGTATGTGAGAAAACATTATTAACGGAGGCCGTTACAAATGTTTCGCGCGTGATCCCGTCTAAAAGCAGTATCCCGGCGCTGGAGGGTGTGCAGATAAAAGCCGTCGGCGATAAGCTTTATTTAACCGGTTACGACATGGAATCGGGAATAAAAACAACAATCGACGCTGAAGTTGAAGCAGACGGTGAAATCGTGCTGATCGCGCGACTCTTCGCCGATATGCTAAGGAAAATGCCAGGCGATAAGGTCTCTATAGAAGTCGATGAAAAGAATCTTACGGTTATAAAATCGGGACTTTCCGAATTTACGATATTAGGTATCCCGTCCGATGAATATCCGGAGCTTCCCGAAATTGAAAAAGAAAAAAGCATAAATATAAAACAATCGGTTTTAAAATCGATGATAGACCATACGCTATTTGCCGTAGCAACGACGGATAATACGAAGCCTGTACATACGGGTTCGTTGTTCGAGCTTAAAGACAACATTTTAAACGTGGTCTCGGTCGACGGCTTCAGGCTCGCGCTTCGGAGAGAAAAAATAGATTTAGATGAAAATTTGCGTTTTATCGTACCGGGCAAAATATTATCCGAAATATCGAAGCTTCTGGATGAAGAAGGCGAAAACGACGCGTACCTTATGGTGAGCAAACGGCATATCGTGTTTGAAATAGGAAGATACTCTATCGTGTCAAGGCTTTTGGAGGGCGAATTTTTAGATTACGCAAATTCTATTCCGTCCGGAAGCGTATCAACCGTGAAAATTTCGACAAGGTCTTTTATAGAAAGCGTCGACCGCGTATCGTTACTCATATCGGACCGGCTGCGCAGCCCGCTTCGCGTAATATTTGACAAAGACAAAATAAAAATAAGCTGCTCGACGTCTATCGGAAAAAGCTACGATGAGTTTTCCTGTGCTTTTAAAGGAGAAAAAGTTGAAATGGGATTTAACAACAAGTATTTACTCGACGCGTTAAAGGCCGCCGGTACCGACGAGGTGCGGCTTGAAATCAGCGGGCCATTGTCGCCGATAAAGATAATGCCGCCTGAAGGCGAGGAGTTTCTTTTCCTTGTGCTTCCCGTGAGGCTTAAAAATGAACCGTGAAAAAATCGAGGTAACGACTGCGTTTATTAAGCTCGATTCCTTTTTGAAGTTTTGCGGGGCGTGCGCGACAGGCGGGGAAGCTAAAAACATAATCAAAGACGGGTATGTTTTCGTAAACGGCGAAAGGTGTGAAGCCCGCGGCAAAAAGCTGGTTCACGGGGATATCGTAAAAATCGATGACAAAGAGTTTGAGGTTATAAAGGTTGAGGGTTGAGTCTCTTATAATCAATCGGCTGCGCAACATAGAAAATATAAATCTTTTGCCGTGCGGCGGCGCTAACATCGTTTTTGGCGACAACGCGCAGGGAAAGACAAACCTGATTGAAGCCATCTGGCTTTTTTCAGGCGCGAGAAGTTTCAGAGGCTCTAAAGACCAGGAATTTATAATGTTCGGGCAAGACGTCGCGAAGATTGAGCTTACGTTTTTTGCGAAAGACCGCGAACAGTCCGCATCAATTGTTTTATCGGAAGATAAAAAAAACGTGTTCCTAAACGAAATAAAACAGGAAAGCGTGACGAAGCTTGCGGGGGAATTTTGCGCGGTAGTCTTTTCGCCTGACCACCTCTCGCTTGTAAAGCAGGGGCCAAGCAAACGGCGCAGGCTGATAGACGTATCGCTCGGACAAGCGTACCCGAAGTACATGAAAATTTTAGACGGGTATAACCGCGTACTAAAACAGCGAAACGCGCTTTTAAAGGATATAACCGCGCGTCCGGCGCTTTCGGATACCCTTGAGGCATGGGATAAATCTTTAATCGATTACGGCGCTTATATCACGCATATGCGTGGACGATACGTAAAAAAGCTTGCGTTGTTGGCGTCGGAATTTTACAGCGGAATCTCTTCGGGAAAAGAAAGCTTTTCGGCCGTATACACGCCGGGATTTAATATAGATAAAGACATAAAAAGCCGTGAAGAAATAAGCCGCGAGCTTAAGGCCTCGCTTTTAAAAAACCGTGACGCCGATATACGCTTTGGCGTGACGTCGCAAGGGCCGCACCGCGACGACATGGAAATTATGACAGACGGCGTTTCATCCAGAATATTCGGCTCGCAGGGACAGCAAAGAAGTTGTATTTTAGCGTTAAAACTCGCCGAATGTGCAATACTTGAAGAGAGGAACAGCGAGCCGCCGGTTATTCTGCTTGACGACGTCATGAGCGAGCTTGACGGACGCCGCCGCGATTATTTATTAAACCAGCTCAACGGCAGGCAGGTATTCATTACATGCTGCGATGCGGAAGCTTTTTCCGGTTTAAAAGGCGGCGAGGTATTTAAAATCGAAAACGGCGCGATTCAACAATAGATGCGGCAGGTGTTTAAATGTATTTGTATCTCGGGCAGGACACCGTAATAAATTCAAAAGACGTAATCGGGATTTTTGACCTTGACAACACATCGGTTTCAAAAAGAACGCGGGATTATTTAAAACTCGCTCAACAATCGGGGAAGGTGGCGACGGTTTCCCCGGAAATACCAAAAAGCTTTGTCGTATGCGATGAATGCGTTTATCTTTCACAGTTATCTCCGGCAACATTAAAAAAGAGAAGCAAATTGCAAAATTTAATTTAATTTTTATGCGGATAAAGAAATAAGCTAAATAGTTAACGTCGTTTTCTTTTGCTTACTTTTCTTTTTCGCAAAAGAAAAGTAAGAGAAAGGCTAGTATATGGAAAACATCGAAAACACGGAACATTTTGATTACGATTACGGCGGCGAGCAGATACAGGTTCTCGAGGGGCTTGAAGCTGTAAGAAAACGTCCGGGCATGTACATCGGCTCGACAGGGCCGAGGGGGCTGCATCATCTCGTTTATGAGATTGTCGACAATTCAATAGACGAGGCGTTAGCCGGGTTTTGCGACAAGATAAAGGTTAAAATTTTACCCGGCGATATTGTAACGGTTGAGGATAACGGGCGCGGAATCCCCGTGGATATCCAGCCGAAGCTCGGAATACCCGCGGTAACGGTAGTATTTACGGTACTTCACGCCGGCGGCAAGTTCGGCGGCGGCGGTTATGAGGTTTCCGGCGGTCTGCACGGCGTCGGCGCGTCTGTTGTAAACGCGCTTTCCGAATGGCTTGAGGTCGAGGTTTGTAAAGACGGACGCCGGTACTACCAGCGTTTTGAGTACGGCGAGCAGATCGATGACCTTAAGATCGTGGGCGAAACCGACGAGATCGGCACAAAAATCGCATTTAAGCCCGACTCCGATATTTTTGAAGAAGTGCGCTTTGACTACAACACCTTGCTTGACCGTTTGCGCGAGCAGGCTTTCTTAAACGCGGGCGTCAATATCGTAATAACCGATATGCGCGAGCCCGAGCCCGTGGAAACAAAACTGCATTACGAGGGCGGGATAGTCAGCTTTGTCGAATATATCCACAAGAGAAAGCAGATGCAGGTTATAAACGACGAGGTCATTTACTTAACCGCGCAAAACGGCGCCAGCAGCGCCGAGATTGCAATGCAGTACAACGACAGCTATAACGCGCTGATTTTAAGCTTTGCGAATAATATCCACACGATTGAGGGCGGAACCCATGAGCTTGGTTTTAAAAACGCGCTGACACGCGTGTTTAACGATTACGCCCGCAAAAATAATATCCTAAAGGAAAAGGACGCGAATTTGTCGGGCGACGACGTGCGCGAGGGCATCACCGCCATCATCTCGGTGAAGCTTCATGACGCGCAGTTCGAGGGACAGACAAAAGCGAAGCTCGGAAACATGGAGATACGCGGGCTTGTCGAAAACCTTGTATCGGACAAGCTCACGACATATTTTGAGGAAAACCCGAGCGTCGCGCGGGCGATACTTGAGAAATCATTAAACGCGGCGCGCGCAAGAGAAGCGGCGCGCAAAGCAAGGGAGATGACGCGGCGCAAGTCCGCGCTTGATTCGGCGGCGCTGCCCGGCAAGCTTGCCGACTGCATATCGAAGGACAACACATTTACGGAAATTTATATCGTAGAGGGCGACTCGGCGGGCGGCAGCGCAAAAGAGGGGCGCGACCGGCAGTTCCAAGCGATCCTGCCTCTTTGGGGCAAGATGCTCAACGTCGAAAAGTCGCGGCTTGACAAGGTTTACGGCAACGACAAGCTTATGCCTGTCATCACGGCGCTCGGTACAGGAATGGGCGAGGAATTTGATATCACAAGGCTGCGGTACGGTAAAATCATAATCATGGCCGACGCCGACGTCGACGGCTCGCATATTCGCACGCTGCTGCTCACGTTTTTCTTCAGGTTCATGAAGCCGCTTTTAGAAGCCGGACACATTTACATTGCTCAGCCGCCGCTTTATAAGCTGTCAAAGGGTAAGGACGTCCGCTACGCGTATTCAGACCGGGAACGCGACCGCCACATAAAAGAAATGAACCCCGAGGGCACGGGACGTTCGCCTGAACTCCAGCGGTACAAGGGCCTCGGCGAGATGGACCCGCAACAGCTTTGGGAGACCACGATGGACCCGGAAAGCCGTATTATCCTAAATGTCGGGATGGCAGACGCGGCGGCTGCCGATGAAATTTTTACCATCCTGATGGGCGACAAGGTTCAGCCGCGACGTGAGTTTATCGAGCAAAACGCGCGGTACGTGCGGAATTTGGATGTGTGACGGAGGAGTGGATTGACATAGAATATCATGTTATCGACGTATTTACCGATAAATTATTCGGCGGAAACCCCGCCGGAGTCTGTATGCTTGACAAATGGTTGGAGGATGATGTTATGCAAAGCATAGCGTCTGAAAACAATTTGTCGGAAACAGCGTTTTTAGTGAAACAAAAAGACTATTATGATTTGCGGTGGTTTACGCCGGAAATTGAGATTGACCTTTGCGGCCACGCTACTATGGCAAGCGCGTTTGTGTTGTTTGAAGAAGCCGAAAAGGCTGCCGAAAGGATAAAATTCAAAACCATGAGCGGCATGATGGCGGTAACAAAGGAAAACAATATGCTTTATCTTGATTTCCCGTCAAGGCCGGTAACGCCCTGCCCTGTTTATCGGACTTTTGAAAAAGCGTTCGGCGTCAAGCCGGTTGCCAGCTACAAAGCCGTAGATTTTTTACTGCTTGTGGACAGCGAAGAAACGCTTCGGAATCTCAACCCCGACTTTTCCATTCTAAAGCAAGTGGCAACCGAAGCCGGTAACTCCAGCTTCGGGATAATCGTAACCGCAAAAGGTAACGACTGTGATTTTGTATCCCGTTTTTTCGCGCCGCACGCCGGTATAGCCGAAGACCCGGTTACTGGACGCGCTCATTGTTCCCTGATACCGTTTTGGAGCGAAAAGCTGGGTAAAAAAATTATGACGGCACAGCAATTATCCATGCGCGGCGGCGTCCTGTTCTGCGAAGATTGCGGTGAGCGCGTGAAAATTGGCGGTAAGGCAGTTAGATATTTAAAAGGCAATATATGTACTTAATTAATATATCAAGACAGGAGAAGTAAAAAAATGAACAATATTAAAGGGCATTGCGCATGTGGAGCGGTTGAAATTATCATAAAAGAATACGGCGATTTCGTTTACGCTTGTCATTGTGACGATTGCCGCCGGATGAACTCGGGGCCGGTGCTGTCCGTCAACCCCGGGCCGAAGGAAAACGTAACGTTTGAGCGCGGGGAAGAAAAAATTACAATCTACCATGACGGAGGAATCGAGCGCGGCTTCTGTTCGGTCTGCGGCAGCAATCTGCTCTGGTACAATCCGGCTGAAAACAATTACTGCATGAACGCGGAATTATTCGACGACATCATTCAAAACGCATCATTCGGCGCGGAGTTGTTTTATGACATGAAGCCCGGATACTACTCTTTTGCGGGTGAGCGCAAGAAGCTCAACCGTAATTTTGAGGAAATCTGAGCGCTAAATTACCTGGAATAAATCACAAGCGAATACAATCTTTAAATCCCTTTTCCTTATTCTTGTATTTGCGTTACCAGCGTTTGAGCTCCGCAGAGCGATCCGCGGATGATAGATGTGCATTTGCGGATAGGCTGTCGCCGGCCCATATTGGGGGTCCGGGGTCTCCCCGGCGCATTTTGGTCACTTTGTTGCGTTACAAAGTGACGCCCACCGCGGCAGCGGCAAAACAACCCGCCGCGAAGCGGCAAACATGAAGGTAAAAACGAGGTAGCTGCATGTACAACAAACATAGCGATAGAATCATATTGGCGGCTATGGGGGATTTGAATTGCAGCATAAAATGATTGCGAATTATCACGGCGAACAGCATGAAGTCTGTAAATACCTATACAACACTCCAATATAAGCGTTGTCCGCTCTCTGGCGCCCGCGGGTTCCCGCGAAGGCAAGGTAAAAGAAAACGAGGTAACTAAATGTACAACGAACACAGCGACAGGATCATACTGGTGGATATCGAGGACGAGATGAAAAAATCGTTCTTAGACTATTCGATGAGCGTAATCGTTTCGCGGGCGCTGCCTGATGTGCGCGACGGGTTAAAGCCCGTGCACCGCAGAATCCTGTACTCCATGTTTGAGGAGGGCCTGACGCCGGATAAAGCATACCGCAAATGCGCGTCTACCGTCGGCTCCGTCCTGGGCGACTACCACCCCCACGGCGACCAGAGCGTTTACGACGCTTTGGTGCGTATGGCGCAAAGCTTTTCGCTTCGGTATCCGCTTGTAGACGGCCACGGCAACTTCGGCTCGGTCGATGGCGACCCGCCCGCCGCTTACCGTTATACCGAAGCGAAAATGAGCAAGATATCCACGAATATCTTAACCGACATCGACAAGGAAACCGTCGATTTCGTATCGAACTACGACGACCGCAAAAAAGAGCCGTCGGTATTGCCGTCGCGCTTCCCGAACCTTTTGTGCAACGGCTCGATGGGCATTGCCGTCGGTATGGCGACAAATATACCGCCGCATAACTTAACTGAGGTTATAGACGGCGCTTCGATGCTGATCGACAACCCCGACGCCACTCTCGACGATTTGATGGTGCATATAAAGGGGCCGGATTTCCCCACAGCCGGCATTATCATGGGACACGCGGGGATGCGCTCGGCCTATGCCACGGGGCGCGGCAAGATTGTCCTTCGCGGACGCGCCGAAATTGTTGAAAACGAAAAGACAAACAAAACGCAGATCGTTATAACGGAGCTGCCGTATACGGTAAACAAGGCGCGGCTGATCGAGCATATCGCCGAGCTTGTCAAGGATAAACGCATTGAAACAATATCACACATCGCGGACCACTCCGACCGCGACGGCATGAATATAGTGATAGACCTAAAGCGCGACGCGAACGCGCAGGTGACGCTCAATCAGTTGTACAGCTTCAGCCAGCTCCAGTCAACGGAGGGCGTGATATTGCTGGCGCTTGATAAGGGCGTTCCGAAAATCATGACGCTAAAGCAAATGCTGCAAAGCTATATTGATTTCCAAGGGCAGGTCATCATCCGGCGCGCGCAGTATGAGCTCAGGAAAGCAAAGGAGCGCGCGCATATCCTTGAGGGGCTTTTGATCGCGCAGGACAACATAGACGAGGTCGTTAACATATTTCGTACAAGCAAATCGACGGCGGAGGCAAAGGAGCGCCTGATTGCCCGTTTCGAGCTTTCGCCGGAGCAGGCGCAGGCAATCGCCGAGATGACGCTGTCGCGTCTGACAGGGCTTGAGCGTGAAAAGCTCGAGGATGAGCTTAACCGGCTGCTTGAAAAAATCACCGAGCTTGAAGCAATCCTTGCCGATTACAACAAGGTGCTTGCCATCATAAGGGAGGAGCTTTTTGAGATCCGCAAAAAGTTCGGCGACAAACGCCGCACGGAAATACAGGCCGTCAGCGGCGAAATGGATATCGAAGACCTTATTCCCGTCGAGGACAGGGTCATCACGCTCACCCATTACGGCTACTTAAAATCACAGGATATGGACACGTACAAAACGCAGCGGCGCGGAGGGCGCGGAATCTCCGGCATGAGCCAGCGCGAGGAGGATTTCGTCGAGGAGCTGTTTATCGCGTCAACCCACGATTACATTATGTTTTTTACAAGCAAAGGCCGCTGTTACAGGCTGAAAGCTTATGAAATCGGCCAGATGAGCCGTACAAGCAAGGGAACGAACGTCGTGAACCTTCTGCAAATAGAAAATGACGAAAAAATTACCGCCATGATACGCATAGATAATTACGACGACGACCGATACCTTGTCATGATGACGAAGCAGGGCGTGATAAAACGCACGCACCTTTCGCAATACAGGAATGTGCGCCGCGGCGGGCTTATTGCCATCAACCTTGACGACGGCGACGAGCTTTGCGGCGTAAGGCAGACAAGCGGAGAGAATGAACTGATCGTCGCGACGAAAAAAGGCATGGCGATTCGCTTTAACGAAAATCAGGCAAGGGCGCTCAGCCGTGGGGCAAGAGGCGTCAAGGCCGTTACTCTCGCCAAAAAGGACGACTACGTTGTCGGGATCGCAAGGGTGCGCGAGGGCGCGACGCTGCTCACAATCTCCGAGGACGGCAAGGGCAGGCGCACGGAGCTTGACCAGTACCGGCTGCAAAAACGCGGCGGCAAAGGGATATCAAACTATAAAACGCTCAAAAACGCGCCTGTCGCCGGAATTAAAGTAGTTGACGACGACGACGACGTCATTGTGATTTCCGACGACGGTATCATTATCCGCGTGCCGGTGTCGCAGATAACGGTGCAGTCGCGTTACGGAAGCGGCGTCAGGGTCATGCGCTTGAGCGGCGAGAACCGCGTGGTTACGCTGGCCCGTTCCCCCAAAGAAGAGACAGGCGACGACGAGGGCGAGCCTGAGATTATAAACGAAGAAGCGACAGAAGAAGTGGAAGAAACAAGCGGGGATTAAGTGCTAAAACCCCGCAAAAAGACGGCGCTTTACAAAAATATACGCCCGGCAATTGCCGGGCGTATATTTTTATGAGCGCTTTTTATCATCGCCTGCTTTTTCGCGGGTTCCCGATTGTTTTTTATTGTTTCTGTTTTCGCCGTCATGCGCGCTTTCCGCTAAAGTGTCGCCGCCCTTGGCTTTTTGTTTTCTTACAGGCTTCGGGTCAATCTGGCTGTCTTTTGCCATTTTCATCACTCCTCGATGGCGTGAACTGCACATGAACTACCGTTCATGTTTTTTCACATCACCTATGCTTTCTCTTTCGGCTTAAAGATTAACGCTACGATAAGCGCAAAGAAAATCGATGCGGAAATACCGGCAGCCGTTGAGGCAAGGCCTCCGGACAGCGCGCCAAGCAACCCCTTTTGCTTAACGGCTTCAAGCGTACCCTTTGCGATGAGGTGGCCGAAGCCAATCAGCGGGACGCTCGCGCCTCCGCCCGCGAATTCGACAAGCGGCTGGTATAAGCCGAGCGCGCCGAGGACTACGCCAAGCACGACGAACGAGACTAAAATCCGCGCGGGAGTCATTTTCGTGTAATCAATCAGCACCTGTCCGACGGCGCAAATCGCTCCGCCGACAACAAACGCCCAAAAATATTGCATAAACATAAGGTCTTTACTCCTTTCGCGTTGAAAGATGTATAAGGTGCGCGATACCGGGGATGTTTTGCTTCTGCTGCAGGCTTGTGGGGGACATCAATGCTCCGGTTGCGACAAACAGCACCTCATTGAGCTTTCCGCTTTTCATGGAATTTAAAATATAAGAACACAACACTGTGGCGGCGCATCCGCAACCGCTGCCGCCGGCGCACACGTCCTGGGTTTCGCGGTCGTATATTAACATCCCGCAATCGGCGTGCTTTCCGCGCAGGTCGTAGCGGTCCTGTTCCATGAGCTCGTATAAAAGCTGTGAACCGACATGCGCAAGGTCGCCTGTGACAATCAGGTCGAAGTTATCCTCGTTCGTCACGGTATCCTCGAAATACTGACCGATGGTCAAGGCGGCGGCAGGCGCCATCGCGGCCCCCATGTTGTTTACGTCCTTTATGCCTTTGTCTTTGATGGTTCCGATTGTCATCGCCTTTACAAAGGGGGGCACGTCGCCGTGTCCGAGAATCGCGGCGCCCGCTCCCGTCACCGTCCACTGGGAAGTGGGCGTGCGCTGGCCGCCATATTCAAGCGGGAACCGGTACTGTTTTTCCGCCGAACAAAAATGCGAAGACGTCACGGCCATTGCATGGTCGGCAGCTTTCGACTCGACAAACACGGCTGCCGATATGAGGCTCTCCGCCATCGTGGCGCACGCGCTGTAAAGCCCCATGAACGGGATTCCGAGCTCAAGCAGTCCATAGTGGCTGCCGATGCACTGGTTTAATAAATCGCCGGCAAACAGGCAATCTATATTACCGGGGCTAAGCTTCGCCTTTTCAAGAGCCTTTAACGCGACGTCGCGCTGCATTTGGCTTTCGGCTTTCTCCCATGTTTGCTGGCCGAACATCGGGTCTTTGCTTAAAATATCTATATACTGCGCCATCGGACCCTCAGACTCTTTTTTAGATGCGATGGATGCAAAACCGATTACCGATGGCGGGTGATTGAACTTTATGGTGTTCTTACCGAGTCTTTGCATAAGGAACCTCCATATATTGTGTATGTTCCACGTGGAACATACACAATCTTGTAAAATTAAATTTCAAATAACTTGAAAATTAAAGCGGAACACTACAGCTTAAGCACGTAAGCCGCAAGGCCGTATAATATGCCTGAAGCGATGCCATAGACAATCACGGGGCCGGCTATTGCGAAAAGCTTTGCTCCAAGCCCGAGGATATACCCCTCGCTTTTAAATTCAAGGGCGGGAGCCGTGATGGCGTTTGCAAACCCGGTAATCGGAACAAGCGTACCGGCCCCGCCGAATTTTGCGATATTGTCGTAAAAATTAAGACCGGTTGCAAGCGTCGCTAAAAGAATCAGCGTAATTGAAGCCGCCGTAAAGGCGGTATCTTTGTTTACGCCCATAGACAGATAAAAATTGATAAACGCCTGTCCAAGCGCGCAAATCAGGCCGCCCGTGATGAAAGCAAGCGGGATGGTCTTATAGCTTTTTGTAGTCGGGGATTGTTTTTTTACAAGAATATCATAATCATTATTTGTAATATCGCTCATAATCTCTTCCTTTCACAGGAGATTCGGATTAAACGTCTTCCAAGCATATTTTCTGCCTTGGAACAGAAAATATGTAACGTGGCAGAATCTGTATGAAACGGATTTTTTTGTGAATAATATAACCGGAGGGCAATAAAATGCCTAAACAAGAAACAAAACAAAAATCAAAAGCGTGGTATTATCCTCTGGGATTTACCGCCGGATTGCTAAACGGGTTTTTAGGCGCCGGCGGAGGCATGGCGATAGTGCCAATGTTAAGAGGGCTCAAGGTGGAGCAAAAAAAATGCCACGCCACTTCCTTGATGATCATGCTGCCGCTTGCGGTGTCGTCGGGGTTTTTGTACCTGCGCTCGGGAAGCTTCCTGCTTTCCGACTCGCTTGTCTATTTACCCGGCGGGCTTTTAGGCGCGTTTTTCGGCGGATGGCTTCTGCCGCGGCTAAAGACGGTGGTGTTAAGGCGTGTTTTCTCACTGGTCATGATTTTTGCGGGCGTAAAGCTTATAGGGATATTCTGATGGCTGTTTTTTTCGTTTCATTTTTCGGGGCTGCGCTTTCCGCGCTCGGCATGGGCGGCGGCGGAATCCTCTTGATTTACCTTACGGTATACCTCGGGCTCGACCAGCTTAAGGCTCAGGGGATAAACCTTATCTTTTTCATACCCATAGCGGCGGCGGCGCTTATCATGCATATCAAAAACAGGCTGGTGCAGTGGAGGATCGTCTGGCCCTGTATATTGCTGGGGCTTCCCGGCGTATTTTTAGGCGAGAAGCTGGCAATGCTGATAGGGCCGGGGATGTTACAAAAAATATTCGGCGGATTCCTGCTAATGATCGGGATAAAAGAACTATTTTCCAAAAATACCTAAAAAAATTAGAAAATAAAGCATAAAGCGTGACTGCATGGTTAAAACTATAACAGGAGGTGCAAAATCACATGAGTAAAATAAAATTTTCAAAAGGTAAAGTGAGTAAATTTTTATCGTCAAAAGGTTTTTATGCGGCAATCGCAATTTGTCTTGTAGGAGCGGGGGCCGCCACATGGCTTGCCGTTGACAGGACCATCACCGGCACCCTTCAGGACAGGGGCGGCGTGATACAGCATGAGGATATGTTCAGGGATTTTCCTCAAGCCGAGGAGGCGGAAAAAGAAGCAGAAGAAGTCGTAAGAAGAGATTACTCGATTCCGATCGACAGGCCGTCCCAGCAACAGCCTCAGCCGCCGTCAAGGCCGTCGTTATCCTCCTCAACGCAGCCCTCATCGCCAGAGCGGCAGTCCGAGCCGGAAGGCATGCCGGAACAATCGCCGCCATCGGAAAGATTGCCGACCTTGGCATACGCATCGCCCGTCGTCGGAAATATTACTAACCCGTTTTCAAACGGCGAGCTTGTCAAAAACGTTACGCTCGGCGACTGGCGTACACACGACGGCATTGACATTGCGTCGGAAAAAGGCGCGGACGTTTACGCCGTTGCGAACGGCGTGGTGAGCTCGGTGCGAAACGACCCGCTTTGGGGCACGGTAATCACGGTCGACCACCACGACGGCAGGCAGAGCATCTACAGCGGCTTAAACAGCGTCGTCACGGTCCAGGAGGGCGAGATCGTACTCGGCAGGCAGACCTTGGGAAAGGTTGAAGGTGTGCCGTGTGAGATCGCAGAGGAAAGCCATATCCATTTCGCGATGAAAGAAAACGGCGCGTGGATCGACCCGCTCACCGTTTTACCGAGATAAGAAAAAATAAAAAAGACAGGGAACGGTTTTACCGTTCCCTGTTCCGCTATCTGCTCAAACGCCCTTCGCCGCCCATAGCGTATGCAAACCTCCCGGTTTGATACACTCTCTGTTCTGCCTTTCAAAAAACCTCGTCCCTTTCTGATTTTCGCCTTACAAAAAACAAAAAGCGCAGTATATTACTGCGCTACAAAAACGATTTTGTCAAATACAAGTGCGTCAATAGCTTTTCTCAACAGAAAAAACCTCTTGTTTAAGGCTGTTAAAGTTTATAAAGGAATAAAACTCTTGAGCGACAGGATCCGGTTCGCCGTCATCGTTCTCGGCGTTTATGGCGTCATCCATCGTTTCCCATGTCACTAAGTCGACCCACGTATCGCCCTCGGTGAGAACTTGCCAGGAAATAAAGCCTTTTTTCTTGGACAAAACCTCATTGTGGCATTTTTCCGATGCAAGCAGGAAATCCGGGACAGACGCCCCCTTTACAAGCTTGTAAGATATAAACCATACTGCATTAGACATAATAGCAGACCTCCTGCAATATTAAAATTATTTTAAACGAACACGTCTCACAGCGCCTCCGCCGCGTTATTTGGAACCGCGCGTCCGGAGCCCGTTGCTTTAAGTGCAAAACAGCTTGAAAGGGTTTCCGCGACATTTGATTTGTACCCCTCGTTGCGGCCCCAGTAATTGGTATATGCCACAAAATACGAACGGCCCACCGGTACTACATAATATTCCTCGTAATAAAAATCCTCCCCGTGCATATAAAACGGCGTGACTTCAACAAGAAAACGCGTGAAACGATGCCCCGATATTAAAGCCTCGCCGACGGAGGCGATTTCGTAAAGGTACTCGGCGTCGGATAGCTCCTGTATAAAAATTTCCAAAGACGAAAGATAATCCTCTTCGCTGTAATCCGGCGCGTAATCGGCGTAAAGTATGATTTCCACATGGTCGCTCCTCGACGAATCGTCGACGTTTTGCATGGTAATCAGCTTAATCTCAAAGACGCTTTGGTCGCTGTTGCCCGATAAATCAAGGGACGAAAGGCTTTCCGATTCTTCGGGGACGGGCGTTAGGTTCCTTAAGTTTTTATACTCGGTAAGCCATCCGGCGGGAACAGTTACCGCAAGCCCCAAAAACCCGTTATAAGAAACGTCGGGCAGAGGCGGCGGCGGGACAAGGCTTGAGCCGCACGCGGAAAACAAGATTAAAACCACAGCCGCCGCGAAAACCGCAGCGATTTTATGATACATACCCATGTATGTCAGTACCCCACAACTTCAAACGCGCCGCAGCTTTCAGGCAAATAGGGATTGCCGGAGAAATCCGCGCCGTAAAAGCAGCCCATATGGATATTCGGCTCGTCAAGGCAGATTTTATAAAAATTGCCGTAAAGCTTATTCCCCGGGGACAGAAGCGTCTTACCGCCCCATTCCTCCAAAAGTTTAAGAGGGATATCTATCGCGTACCCCCAGTACACGCCCTGAAGGTCCTCGCCGTTATGCGGATGTATCGCGATGCTTTGCAGCTTCTCCGTAATCTCGGGCGCTGCTGGAAGCTCCCCGCCGTTTTTTAACAGGCCGCAGCCGAGGACGTCGGAGCCCTCTTCGATTTTCGGCACGGCGACAATGGCAAGGGCCGTGTCGGGCTTTTCGTCGAACATGTATAAAACGCACTCAAGCCTGCTGCCGGGGGATGGGTTCACTTCGAACGACCACATCCGAAGGTGCAAAGCGTCGTCCGACACGCACAGGATATTTTGGGCAAACGGCCTGTAATCACGCTTTTCGAGCGGATACGTCACGACTTTGGCGACCGGCAGCGAATCATAGACCGGCAGACCTGTTATCTTGCTGACTTTAAACGACATAGCAGCCTCCCTGTTTTTTCACATAGATTCGGGCGCCGAAATTTTAAGCAGCGAAAGCGCGTTTGCAATCGTTGTTTTCACAGCGGCGCAAAGGCATATCCTCGCCTGCATGAGCGGCTCGTCGTCAACTCCGACGTGGCAGTTTGTGTAAAATTTATGGAACAGCGACGCTAAGTCGATGGCGTAATGCGTAATTCTCGACGGGTCGTAGTTCACGGCGGCCCACACGATCTCACCGGGAAGCTGCGACAGCTTGCGTATCAGCGCGTCCTCCTCGGGAGCCGATAAAAGAAGAAGCTCTTCCTCCGCGCATTTTCTCGGCGCAATACCGTTTTCACTGAGCTTTTTAAGGATGCTGCAAATCCTCGCGTGGGCATACTGCACATAATAAACCGGGTTTTTGCTCGACTGCTCTGTTGCAAGGTCGAGGTCAAAGTCCATGGCGGCGGACGGCGACGTCATGTTAAAGAAAAATCTTGCGGCGTCAAGCGGTACAAGCTCCAGCAAACCGGAAAGCGTTATGCCGAGCCCCTGGCGCTTGCTCATGCGGTAAGGCTCGCCGTCCTTCATAAGCCTTACAAGCTGCAAAAGGACGATGTCCAGGTTTTCGCCGCCGATACCAAGGGCGTCAAGAGCCCCCTTGAGCCGCGCGATATGCCCGTGATGGTCGGCGCCCCACACGTCGATGACCTTTTGAAAGCCGCGCATGCTAAATTTATTGTAATGGTATGCGATATCCGCCATAAAGTAGGTGATGGAGCCGTTTTTGCGCACAAGAACCTCATCCTTGCCGCAGCCGAAATCGGTGGCCTTATACCACAGCGCGCCGTCCTTTTCAAAGACAAAGCCGCGCTCCTTCAGTATGTTAAGCACATCGTCTATGGTGCCGTCATTGTAAAGCGAGCTTTCGTGGAACCATGTCTTGTATTCGATGCGGTAGTCCGATAAAACCTCGCGCATATCGTTTAAATTTCGCGGCAGAGCGTATTTTACAAGCTCTAAGCGACGGGTTTCTTCCGGGGAATTAAGCAGCTTATCGCCAAAGCCGTCGGCATAGCTCTTCGCGAGGTCCTTTATATCCTCCCCCTGATACAAGTCGTCGGGGAAGGGTACGGCGTCCACGCCTTTAAAAAGCTGCAAATACCTAGCTTCTAAGCTTAATGCGAACTTTTCTATCTGTGCTCCGGCGTCGTTTACGTAAAACTCGCGCGACACGTCGTATCCGGCCGCGTTTAAAGCGGACGCCAAAACGTCGCCGATCGCGCCGCCTCTTGCGTTGCCGAGATGCATAGGCCCGGTCGGGTTTGCGGAAACGAACTCCACCATCACCTTTTTGCCCTTGCCGAAATTGGTGTGGCCGTACCGCTCGCCAAGCTCGATGATGCTTGACAGTACCATCGCGCGCCACTGTGGCTTTAAAAAGAAATTAAGAAAGCCGGGGCCCGCGGTTTCGGCCCGGTCAAAATAACATTCGCCGTCATCGAAAGAGAGACGGTTAAAAATTTCCTCCGCGATTTTTAAGGGCGGCAGCTTAAACAGCCTTGCGGATACCATAGCGACGTTTGCCGCAAAATCGCCGTGGGCGCAGTCTGCCGGGATTTCTATCGTAAACTCCGGGAAATCCGTGCGCGGGAAAACTTTTTCACGCATCGCCGCCGAGACTGCGTCCGTTATGAGCTCTTCAAGCTGCTCCTTTGCACGGAAGACCGGGTCCTTGCAGATATTCATTTTGTCTTTGCACGCTCCTTAACATTGATATACATCTCATTTTCACTTGCAAGTATTGAGTTTATATCAAGTGAATATTTAAACTCAAGATTGCCGCCCGAGTCGGTTAAGCTTGACTTGATCAGGTTGCCTGAAACCCCGATCATCATGCCGTCGATTCCGGCGTCGTAATGGCAGTGGTGGCGAACGCCGCGCTCCACAATGAGCTGAGACTTCGTTTTACCGCTGCGCTCCATTGTAACGCGCTTGTCCTTATCAACCTTTAAAGTGGTTTTCGAGCCCTCAAAGCCGGTGGCCTCCGTCTCGTCGTAGGAAATAAAATAACAGCCGTTCCGTTTGTAATATTTACCCGTCGTGAAAATTTCAACTACGTCGCGGTCGTCCTCGTCCACATAGACGCCCTTTATGTTTATCAGCACTTCTTTACTCATAAAATATTTTCATCCTCACTCATACTAATCCGCAATGAAAACCTTACCCTTGCAAATGAATTGCGCGGGGTTTTAATTGCTCAAATGCGCCTGTTTCTCGCCTTTTTTCAAAAGGCAGCTGAAACAGATGCGCAATACGAATTCCACTTTTTAAAATGGAATTCGTATCAAGCATCAATCGATTCGATATCGATATGCGTGATTTTGCCGTTCGCCTCACCGCGCAGGAACAAGGCGACGACGCTTTCAAAGTTTTCGGGGGAATCGGTCAGGAAGTAGTTTACCCGGCCGCCGCCGTCCGCGGATTCGTTTAACATCCCCTGCTTTGTAAGTCCGGTCTTAAGCTCCGCAACGGCGGATACGCAAGGGTCTATCAGCGTGACGTCGTATCCCAGCACGTCGTTTATTAAATCATATAAAAGCGGGAAATGGGTACAGCCTAAAATCAACGTATCGATTTCCTCTTTCATGAGGGGTCTAAGGTACATCTCAAGCACAAGGCGGCTGATCTTGTTGTCAACGCCTATCATGCCGTTTTCCACAAGGGGTACAAGCAGCGGGCAGGCGTTGCCGAAAACCTTTGCCGACGGCGATATGGCGCGCACGGCGCGCCCGTAGGCCCCTGAGCGTATTGCCGCGGTCGTCGCGATAACGCCGATTCTGCCTCCGGCGCTCATGGCGCAGGCAGTCCTTGTGGCGGGCAGGACAATCCCCGTATACGGCATATCTTTTCCTAAAATATCGAGCGCCGCTTTCTCGTCGAGAACCGTGCTGACGGTCCCGCACGCCGCGATTACAGCCTTTACGTCGTGTTTCATCAGGAATCTGACGGCCTGCTTCGCGTATTTTATAATGGTGTTTTTTGAGCGCGTACCGTAAGGGTTGCGCCCGGTATCCCCGAAATATACGATGTTTTCGTCCGGCAAAAGCTTCTTAAGCTCGCGCACGGCGGTAAGCCCGCCAACGCCGGAATCAAATACGCCGATCGGTTTGTTGTTCATACGGTAACCTCCGTCTTCAATGCCGCCGTTACGATTTTTTCGCAAAGCTCTTCGTATGATATGCCCGCGGCCGCTGCCTCCTGCGGCAAAAGGCTTGTGGGGGTCATGCCGGGAAGCGTGTTGGCTTCAAGGCAAAAATGGCTGCCGGCTTCGTCTAAAATAAAGTCTATTCTTGAATAATACCCAAGCTTTAACGCGTTATGTACGTTTATGGCGTCGGCTAAAAGCCGGTCGCTTACGTCTTTTGGAATATCCGCGGGACAAACCTCCACGGCGAGACCGGGCTGGTATTTATTCTTGTAATCGTAAAAGCCGGTCTTCGGGATAATCTCAATCACGGGCAAAGCGACGCCGCCGAGCACGCCGACGGAAAATTCGCGGCCTTTTATAAGGCGCTCGAGTAAAACGATGCGCTCATATTTTTTCGCGGCTTCTACAGCTTCCGCGATGCTGTCCCGGTCGTAAATCAGCGACACGCCTACGCTTGAGCCGCACCCGCACGGCTTCACAACACAGGGAACCCCGATTTTTTCGGCTGCTTTTTCGATATCGCCGGTTTCGGCGTCGTACATAACCCATTCGGGAGTGGAAATCCCGGCTTCCTTCATCAGAGTTTTCGCGATTCCCTTATCCATGGCAAGGAGGCTTCCGGCGTAACCTGTGCCGGTATATTTTATGCCGTACATGTCAAAGACCGCCTGAAGCTGCCCGTTTTCGCCGGCGGCGCCGTGAAGCGCGACGAACGTGACGTCGGCCCGCCTGCATGTTTCAATGACGTTTTTGCCAATAAACGAGCACGCGTTGTCCGCCTGCCCGGCAAGCTCGTCGAGGTCGGGCTCGTGCGGGGGAACCTTATAGCTGTATACCTTGCCGCTTTGCCTGTCAAAAAAGGAGGCGGTATCGCAGCCTATATATAAATCGATAAGCGCGACGCTGTGCCCGTTTTCAATAAGGGCGTTCGCAATGAGGCTGCCGGAAGAAAGCGAAACGTCGCGTTCAGGCGAGTAGCCGCCGGCAAGTACAACAATCTTCAATTAAAAGCACGCTCCAAAACTTTAACAGTATACATTATATAATCATACCACAATACGCGCGTCTAGACAAGGAAAATAGCGGCAACGGCAAAAATACTGTTAAAAACTTCGATTTTTATGTTGACGGCGCGCGTTTATTGTGATATAGTAGATATACCTCTAAAAGGGCTTTATTTTTTTGCGCTGATTTTGCGTGAGACAGGCATAAGGCCCGAAAGACCGCAAAGCGGTTTTCCGAGGGAGGCAAAAGAAACGGGAGGTGCCGAGATTGAGAGTAAAAATTACCCTGGCTTGCACGGAATGCAAGCAGCGCAACTACAATACGATGAAAAACAAGAAAAACGACCCCGACAGGCTTGAAATGAGCAAGTATTGCAGGTTCTGCAAGAAGCACACGCCTCACAGGGAAACCAAATAGGAGGGGCGAGACGATGGCGGAAGCAAAAGAAAAAAAGCCGAATATTTTTGCGCGTATGGCGCGTTCTGTAAGGGATATGCGCGGCGAGATGAAACGCGTGGTTTGGCCCAGCAGAAAACAAACGATAAATAATACGCTGATTGTTTTGGGATTCATGGCGATCATGGCCGTTTTGATCGGGGTGTTTGATACCGGGCTTTCATGGATTATCAGGCTTGTTTTTGGAACGTAGCATAAGCGCTCGCCAAAGACAGCGCGGGAGGCAAACGTAAATGGCAGAGACACCAAAATGGTATGTTGTGCATACGTATTCCGGCTATGAGAACAAGGTTGCCGGCAGTATACAAAAAGCGGTTGAAAACCGTAAAATGCAAGAGTTTATCAGCGAAGTGCAGGTTCCGACCGAGACGGTTGTCGAGATCAAGGACAACAAGAAAAAAGAAGTCGAGCGAAAGCTTTATCCCGGATATGTGATGGTTAAAATGATCATGACCGACGACAGCTGGTATGTTGTGCGAAATATCCGCGGCGTTACCGGGTTCGTGGGCCCGGGCTCGAAGCCCGTGCCGCTCACCGAGGATGAGGTTTCGCGGCTTGGCGTTGAAAAACGCGAAGTCATCGTAAACTTTGAGGTCGGCGATTCCGTCAAGGTTAACGACGGTTATCTTGACGGCTTTATCGGCACGGTTGACTCAATCGAGCCGGATAACGACGTCGTAAGGGTTATGGTTTCCATGATGGGCAAGGACGTCCTTGTGGAGCTGGGGCTTGCTCAGGTCGAGACGCTGGATTAGCGATTAGCGGATGCGAATAAATATGAACGACAGTTCATATGTAATGCAACACACTTATATTTATATAAGAGGCTTCCGCTGTGGGAGGGTTACAAGACAAGATAACCCGACAAATACCACTATTTTGAAAGGTGCGATTTTTAAATGGCAAATAAGGTAATAGGTCTTATCAAATTGCAGATTCCCGCGGGAAAAGCCACTCCCGCGCCGCCGGTAGGCCCGGCTCTCGGGCAGCACGGCGTTAACATCATGGGCTTTACAAAGGAATTCAACGAAAGAACAAAGAACGACGTGGGTCTTTTGATACCGGTAGTTATTACAGTTTATGCGGACCGTTCTTTTAGTTTCATCACAAAAACTCCGCCCGCGGCAATCCTTATAAAGAAGGCGCTCGGACTTGAAAAAGCGTCCGGCGTGCCGAATAAGGACAAGGTAGGCAAGATAACGCAGGAACAGTTGCGTAAAATAGCGGAACAGAAAATGCCCGACTTAAACGCCGCCGATGTAGAAGCCGCAATGAGAATGGTTGCGGGTACGGCGCGCTCAATGGGCATTACTGTCGAGGGTTAGGAGGAGTATGAACAATGAAACGCGGTAAAAAATATAACGAAAGCCAAAAGCTTTTTGACAGGCAGACGCTTCATGAAGTCCCGGACGCCCTTGACATGTGCATGAAAACAGCCAAGGCAAAATTCGACGAGACCGTCGAGCTGCACGTCCGCCTGGGCGTCGACTCAAGACATGCGGACCAACAGGTCCGCGGCGCTGTCGTGCTGCCGAACGGCACAGGTAAAAAAGTGCGCGTTCTCGTATTCTGCAAGGGCGATAACGTGGAGGCCGCCAAAGCTGCCGGAGCTGAATTTGTCGGCGCCGAAGACATGATGGAGAAAATCCAGAAAGAGGGCTGGATGGATTTCGACGTCGTCGTCGCTTCACCCGATATGATGGGAGTCGTCGGACGTCTCGGTAAGATTTTAGGCCCACGCGGGCTGATGCCGAACCCGAAAGCCGGAACAGTCACCCCCGATGTTGCGAAAGCCGTCACGGAGGCAAAAGCCGGTAAGATCGAATATCGCCTTGATAAAACGAATATCATCCACTGCCCGATCGGCAAGGCAAGCTTCGGCACCGAAAAGCTTAAGCAGAACTTAGATACGCTGATGGACGCCATAGTCAAAGCGAAGCCTGCCGCCGCGAAAGGCCAGTATGTGAAGTCCTGTGTTGTTGCCACGACCATGGGCCCCGGTGTGAAAATTAATCCGGCGAAGTTTGTGCCGTGATGCGGTGAAGCTTTCACCTTATAACGCAATAAAGCAACCAAAACGCGCCGGGGATTATCCCCGGCGCGCCTTGATTGGATTGACAAGCTTGCCATAATGTTATAATATAGCATAAAAAACGGGAGGTAATCGCAATGTCAGACGCATATGAAAACTTAAAACGGCTGGGGCTTGAACTGCCGCCTTTGACGGAGCAAAAAAGACTTTTTGACAATGTCCGGCAAATTGGGAATGTTCTTTATGTTTCAGGACAGGGACCGCTTATAAAGGACGAGGTAAAATATACAGGAAAACTGGGCGCGGACGTTTCGATGGAAGCTGGGCAGGAAGCAGCAAGGCTGGTTGCCCTCAATGTATTATCCAGCCTTCATGATTATCTGGGCGACCTAAACAAAGTCAAAAACATGGTGAAGCTATTGGTTTTTGTTTCAAGCGCCTCAGGCTTCCACAGGCAGCCCGAGGTCGCCAATGCCGCCTCGCAGCTATTTTTGGATGTTTTTGGTAAAGCCGGCGCACACGCCCGCTCCGCAATCGGCGTTTATGAGCTTCCATCGAATATCCCGGTAGAAATTGAAGCGGTTGTTGAAATTTTTCCTTAAAATGATTCGTATGAACTGCCGGTAAGCCATATCTTTACAAGGAATTTAACGCAAGGCTTTATGGAGCAAAGAGTGTCCTGCCATTATTATGTAATCATTATTTCCTGAAAATATGCTTGACAATAATAGCGGCATTGTGATACACTGTGTAAAAGTGCCATAAAAACGATAAAAATCCTTTTCTTTTTTTTTACTTTAACAGGTATGGTGGTCCATACCACCTTTACAAAAACAGATGGGGTGAACCATATGCTGCCTATACCAATCGTATTGGATAAATCAAAAGCCATTCCGGCATACTATCAAATTACCAAGCAGCTACAGGACCTGATTGCCCGGGGAACGTGGCTTCCGGGCGACATGATCCCATCAGAAAGGGATTTTTGCCGCGAATTGGATATTAACCGCGCAACCATACGGCAGGCGATCAATACATTGGTCGGCGATGGGATTTTATACCGCAAAAAAGGCATCGGAACCTTTGTGGCAAAACCGAAGCCAAAGATGAATCAGCTTTTATCGCGCATGACAAACTTTACTGATTATGTGATAAGCCAAGGCATGGTTCCCGGCAATATTATGATTGAACGGGAAATCGTACCGGCCCCGCTGGAAGTCTCCAAGGCATTGGAGTGCGAGATGGGAGACGCTGTTATCAAGGTGCACCGACTGCGCCTGGCGGACGACCTGCCTATGGTCGTCGAATGTGCATACCTGAATTTAATGAAGTGTCAGGCGGTTTTGCAAGCCGATTTAGTACATGATTCGCTATATAATACTTTGCGCGAGAAATGCGGTTTGCAATTAAGCCATTGTCACGAAACCATTGAAATAAGTTTATGTGATTTGGAAATCAGCAAGCATCTCGGGATTCCGGTTAATTCTCCGATTTTTTTGCTGAAGCGCACAACCTTTGCCGAAGCGGGCGTGGTTGAATATGTCATCTCACAATCCCGGCCCGACCGCCATAAATTTATTATCGAGCTTGGTCTTTAATCATTTGCTGTAACATGGGAAACCATGTGTAAAGTATAAAATTAAAATAAGGGGGTAATCTTTTGAAACTGTCATTCGAAATTTGGCCAAACGCGGCGTGGGGCAGGTGCGAAATCGTTGGTCCTGCATGGAATTCATGGGGGGACAAGCCACTGGACTGGTGTATCCGTCAGGTAAAGAAATACGGATATGACGGATTTGACGTAATTTTCTCGAAGCTTGAAGAAATCAGGCCTGAGAACCGCGAGGCTCAGGTTAAGGCGATTCGTGCGGCAATGCAAGAAACCGGGCTGGCTTTTTCGTCGATTGGCGTCCACACGACGATGATGAGTTACCGGTGGTTTGATGTGGAAAAAGGAATCCAGCGTTTAAAAAACGCTGTGGACTGGGCGGTGGAAACCGACTGTGACTGTGTTGTAACGCTTGTGGGCGACGGTTATTACGACCCGCCGCAGTATAACGTAATGTCGCGCAAAGAAGCATGGCGTCAGACAATTGCATCCACTAAAGAAGTTGCCCAATACGCAAAGGACAGGGGTATCAACTTCAGCATAGAGCTTCTCCAGGGCTCTCTCATCAACACGGTTGAGGACATGCTCAAGCTGTTTGAGATTGTAGATATGCCGAACCTTTATTGCTGTATAGACGTCGGCACATGGTACAGCTCGGTGAAGCCGAAGATAGCAATCCCTGAAGCCGTATCAAAACTCAAAGACCGCATCAAGGTCATTCATGTGAAAGACGAAGTCGGGTTCCCGAACCTCATGTCGATGCAGCATGTCTGGTTTGGCGCGGGGCTTGTAAACTTCCGCGAGATGGCCGACGCGCTTAAAGCGGTTGGGTATAATGATTATTGCGCCGTTGAGTGGGAGGGCTGGCAGGCCGGCGGACTGTTCGGCTTGGGCGAGCCGTCCGCAGTTGGACTTGCGGACTTTGACCGAGTCGCTGAGGAAGCCATTGAATACCTCCGCGAGCAGGGCTGGTAATTCTATTTTATCTTGTTCATAATATTATGATTCGCGAAACTAAACCGCGAGTAATGTTTTAAAATATGGAGGATCGATATGAAAAAACGTAGTTTTGCAATCATCATGACCGCAATTATGTTACTGTCAATTTTTGCGGCTTGCGGCGGCGGCGCCGGCGCACCGCCCGCAAGCTCCGACAGCGAGGCGGCGCCCTCAGGCAGCGGAGAAGCGGCTCCGGCGCCCGGCGGAGACGACTCGGCTGTGGACCTTGTTTTCTGGCATATGGAGGAACCCCCGCACAGGGTCAGAAGATTTAATGAAGTGTTCGATCAGTTCAACGAAGAGCACCCCGACATCAATTTTTCCGGGGTCGTGCAAAGCTGGAACGACGCATACACCCTGTTCCCGGCTGCAATTATGGCGGGTACCGGTCCTGATTTGATGCTGACCTCCCCCGACCACGCAACCATTATTTACGAGCTTGGCAAAAATCAGCCCGTAACCGATATCATCAACGCGATTGACTCCCAACAGTCGCTTCTGCCCGCTTCCATCGAGTCTTACAAATTTGGCGACGAATATTATGCGGTTCCTGTATACGGCATGGCGCAGGTTTTGTGGTACCGCAAGGATATGTTTGACGCCGCAGGGCTTTCTCCTCCCAAAACATGGGACGAGCTGATCGCGGCAGCCGAAGCGCTGACCTCGGGCGACGTCTACGGTATCGCTTTGCCGGCTTCCAGAACGATGGCGACCGATCAGGTCATTTGGTCGTTTATGACGGCAGGCGGGGCCAGAAACATGATTGACAGCAATAACACGGTTGACTTTAACAATCCCCAAACTGTTGCGGCATACGAGCTTTATGAAACCCTGATGAAATTCTCGCCTCCGGACTCCACTACATTCGCGTGGGGCGAGCCGCAGGCGCTGTTCAACTCGGGCAAGGCTGCCATGGCGATTGAAAAGGGTCAATACCTGCTGCCGTGGACAGACGAATCCGGACGCCCGCCTGAAGATTTAGACTGTGTCCTGATACCCACGCCCACCGGAAGCAATTACGGCTCCTACTTCTTATCCAACGGCGTTATGCTGCTTTCCGAAGGCGAGGACAAGAAGGCGGCAGCTTCCACCTTCTTCCAGTGGCTGCTTCAGCCCGAAACCTACGGCTATTTCATCAACGCGGAGCCAGGCCTGTTCCTGCCTGTAACCGAAACGGGCGCAAAGGCGCAAAGCTTCCTGAACGACCCGATTATCTCGCAATATCCGAAACAGGTCGAAACGCTTCTTGAAGCGAGCAATATTGGCATGCTGTACGGATTTACCGACGGCGCCGCAATGAGAATCGGCCAGATTACCGGACCGAACCTGAAGGCTGCGACCCTTGAGCAAATCGTCGTTGGCGGCATGTCCCCGTCTGACGCTGTTGCCTGGGGCCAGGCTGAAATGGAAAGGGCCGTCGCCGGGTAAATACTTTTGGCACAACATCCTTGAGTGTTCTTATGGGGGCATTATAGAAAATGCCCCCGCTCTTTATATTCATTGCGTGCAATTTTAAACAACCAATAGTTATGAGGTAATATTTATGAATACGCAATCAATAAAAAATCCTTCCGGGCACGGGGAGTGGCGGAACTGGGTCTTGCCATACATTCTGGTTGCGCCTCTTATGATATGGCTGATTGCTACCATCCTTATTCCTGTTGTCACCGTTGTCTACGAGAGCGTTACCAGCGCTACCTTCGTCGGCACCGTCGGCGACTTTGTCGGTTTTAAAAATTATGTTAGCGTACTTAAGGACCCCCATTACTGGGCGGCGTGGCGAAACAGCATCGGCTGGATTGTCGGGTGCACAATCCTGCAGACTATACTTGGCTTTTCGCTGGCGCTGCTGCTCAATTCATCCACCGGCCGCTTAGGCCAATTTGCGCGCACATGGTCAATTGTCGCGTGGATTACTCCGACTGTTGTCGTTTCCCTTATTTGGAGATGGATTTTTAACGGCTCATATGGGATATTCAACGCCTTTTTGATGACCATCGGCGTCATTTCGGAGCCCCTTAGCCTGTTGGGCCACCCGAACACCGCGCTGATGACGGCTATTTTTATCAACGTGTGGCGCTGGTTTGCGTTTACGGCGGTTATCCTGCTGGCGGGGCTTTCCACGATTCCAAAGGAGCTGTACGAAAGCGCATCGGTAGACGGGGCGGGAATCATGCAGAAATTTTTTAGCATCACAATGCCTTCGCTGCAAAACGTAACGTTCGCGCTGGTTATCGTCGGTACGCTTTGGTGCTTTAACATCTTCGACCAAATATGGCTGCTAACGCTGGGCGGGCCGCTAAACGCCACTACCACCGTGCCGGTTTACCTTTACCGGGGAGCCTTTGAAAGCTTCCAGATCGGGCGCACGGCGGCGGCTTCGGTTATCACTGCGCTGCTATTGCTTTTATTGGCGGCGGGACTGATCAAGCTGACACAGCCAAAGGATTGAGGTATGATATAATGAGAATCAACAAATGGAAAATGATTAAATGGATTGTCGGTCTGATTGTTGCTTTTTTGATCGCCTCTCCTATATTATGGATTGTGCTGTCGTCTTTTAAGACGGCGGATCAGATTTTGATTCCAAGGCTTTGGTCGGATAGCTGGACATTTAGGCATTACCGTGAACTGTTCACAGACACCCCCTATTTGATGGCGCTTCAGGCAAGCCTGAAGCTTGCCCTTGGAACAACTGCCGCTGCATTGCTGATTGTGATTTCCGCAAGCTATGCCGTTTACAGGATGGAGTTCCCGGGTAAAAAACTTGTACAGAAAATTATGCTGATTACTTATGTGTTTCCCGGAATACTGTTGATTGTACCGGTATATGACACGATGAGCAGAATAGGGATGACGGACCGGCTGATGTCGATTGTTATTATGAATGTAACGTTTATCGCGCCTTTTTGTGTTTGGCTGATGCGCGGATTTTTCAAGGCTGTTCCGATCACGCTGGACGAATCCGCCGCTTTAGACGGCGCGGGTTCCTTCAGAATATTGTTTTCTATCATTTTGCCGCTGTTAAAGCCCGGTATCGCGACCGTTGCCATCTACAGCTTTATCATGTCATGGACAGAATTTACTTTTTCGTCGATGCTTTTATCTTCGGAGGTGAACAGAACGCTTCCAATAACAATGAATGCGATCATGGGGCAATACACCGTAAGGTGGGGGCAAACCGCCGCGGGCGGCGTCCTGACGCTCTTGCCGGTAATTTTATTGTTTGCTTTTGTGGGCAAATACTTTATCAAGGGCCTTACGGAAGGCGCGATCAAAGAATAAAGAGGAGGCAAAACAATCGTGTTAAGCCAGAAATATTATGAAAATGTAACCGCGATTCTTCGAGAAATAAACGACACGCAAACGCAAAAAATATATCAGGCAGGGGCTCTGGTTGCCGAAGCACTGATGAATGGAAATATCCTGCATCTTTTTGGCGCCGGCCACTCCCATATGCTGGTGGAGGAGGGCTTTTACCGCGCCGGCGGTCTTGTGCCGGTAAACCCGCTGTTTGACAGCGCGGTTATGCTGCACGGCGGCGCAATCAAAAGCTCGGCCGTTGAAAGGCTGGAAGAATATGCGGGCATGATCCTCAACAACTATAAAATCGACCCCGGCGACGTTCTAATCATGTTTTCCAACTCCGGCCGCAACGAGCTGGTCGTGGAAATGGCAAGCTGCGCGAAAAACAAGGGGATGAAAGTCATTGTCGTTTATTCCTCCTCGTACAAAGACGCATCCTCGAAGCATTCATCCGGCAAGCGCATGGAGGCGTTCGCGGATATTGCGATCGACAACTGCTGCCCGTATGGGGACGCGCTTGTGGAGCTTCCGGGCCAAGGTATGAGCATAGCGCCCGGTTCCACTGTCGCGGGGGCGACAATCCTCCATATGATCAATGTTGCAGCCGCAGAAGCTTTGATAGAAAAAGGCGGGGAATTGGAATTCTTTGTCAGCGCCAATATTGACAACGTTCCGAACCGCAACAAGGAGCTTCTGGATAAGTACAAGGGTAAAATCAGGGCGCTGTAAGTGTATTTCTCTTTATTTATAGAAAGGATTTGTTCATGTGAGGCAAGTATATCTGGGCGTTGACCTTGGAACATCGGCGGTCAAATGCTTGGCAATGGACAATCAGGGCCGGTGCCTTTCCCAGGGGGAGGGGCGCTACCCGCTTTACGCACCGCGTCCCGGCTGGGTGGAGCAAAATCCTGAGGAATGGATGGAGCCGGTCTACGGCGCGGTCCGCGATTGCCTGAAAGGGCTTGGTGAAGACTGTAAGCCCGCCGCACTTTCATATTCCGGGCATATGAGCTCGCTTGTTATGTTAGACGATGACTTTAAACCCCTGCTTCCGTGTTCGCTTGTGGGCGATTCCCGTGCCGTAGCACAGGCCCGGGAGCTTAAAAGCTTGTACGGGAACTTATTTGCTGAAGCGACCGGCAACATTCCGCTTCAGGCGTTTATTGTCGCGAAGCTCCGATGGGTTTTTCAGGAACGCCCCGATATTTACGCGCGCATGTCAAAGTTCGTGATGGCAAAGGATTATGTGCGCTTTCGCATGACGGGCGAGCTTTGCACGGACTATACCGACGCGGGCAACACGCTTTTATACCATCCGGTCACGCAAAGCTGGAATGATTCTCTGATTGCGCTTTCCGGATTGGATAAAAGGATTTTCCCAAAGCTTTGCGCGCCCGCATCGCCGGCTGGAAGCATCACCGCCGATGCGGCTAAAATCACAGGTCTGCCCGAGGGGCTGCCCGTCATTTGCGGCGGCGCGGACATGGCCTGCTCGCAGCTTGGCACCGGCGGTATGACGCCTGGCCGCTTGATTATTACGCTGAGCACGTCGGGTCAGATGTGCATGTGCGTAAATCAGCCGTCCCCCGACGTAAAAGACAACATTACGTTCCATCCGGGCGTCGGCTCCCTTTACGCGATGGCTTCGGTATTTTCAGGAGGGCTTGCCGTAAACTGGGGATTTTGCCTCCTTAGCGGTCAAAACCCGGGCAACGTCCCGGATTTTAAAGCCTTGGACGTTCTCGCTGAAGAGATTGAAAGCTATTCCCCCGGACAAAGCGGTATTACATTTCTGCCCTTTTTGACAGGGAGCGGCTCGCCGCACAACCGCCCGCATGACAAGGCCCATTTGGCGGGATTGACGCTTTCATCCGACAAAAGGGATATTGTACACGCAATCATGGAGGGCGTCGCTTATAATTTACGGGAAAATGCGGACGTATTTCGCGGGCTCGGCAAATGGAACGAGGTGCGTCTGGGCGGCGGCGGCGCAAAAATGAAAGTATGGCGGCATATCATAGCAGACGTGCTTGGCGAGGACATCGAAATTTTACGCACCGGCAACGCCTCCGCTATGGGCGCCTGTATTCTGGCGGCTGCCGGTACGGGTGACGCCGGGTCTATTCTCGAGCTATCGGAAAAAATTGCCGTATGCGGCGACCGAATTGAATACGACAGGCAGAAAAAATTGGAATACGACGAGCTTTTTGAGCGATATCTGCGAACTTACGGCGCTCTTAGCGAAATCGGATGATTGGAGGCGCGTTTATGGAAGAAATGCAAAAATTAATTGTCGAAATCGCAAGCGAACTTATTAAAACCCCCGGTCATAACGAGCTTGATGAATACGAGCGGAACACTGCGTTAAAGATGGCCGAGCTGTTACGGAATCATGGTGTGGACTGTGAAATCTCCGAAGCGGCTGAGGGAAGGCTGAATGTTACAGCTAAAATCAAGGGAGGAAACGGGCCAAGGCTGCTTTTAACGACGCATCTTGATACGGTTCCCCCCGGCGGGATGGCTGACGCGTATAATCCCGTAGTCCGTGACGGGTACCTTTACGGTCGCGGGGCCGTGGATGTAAAAGGTCCGCTTGCCAGCATGGCCGCCGTTATGATTTATTTGAAAAAGCAAAACATAACCCCGCCGGGAGATGTTTTATTCGCCGGCGTCGCGGGCGAGGAAAGCGGCAGCGTTGGAATGCGGGCGCTTGTAAGGTCAAGCGATTTGCGCCCTGATATTGCGGTAATATGTGAACCTACATGGCTCGAGGTTTGCGCCGCGCATAACGGTATAATATGGGCGGAGGTCGAGTTTTTCGGGAAAGCCGCCCATGGCAGTATGCCTGACGCCGGAATCAACGCGGTTTACAAAGCCAATGATTTCATTCATCTGCTTCGGGAAAAGCTGCTCCCGGAGCTTGCCGGCCGCAGGCATCCGCTGACAGGCCCGTCAACGCTTAACATCGGCTTCATCCAAGGCGGGACGCGGCCTACAATCGTCCCTGCCAGCTGTGTTGTCAGGTTCGACAGGAGATTCATCCCCGGCGAAACCCGTGAAAGTGTAGTTCATGAACTGACGGGACAATTGGAAGAACTTCGCCGGAATGATCCGGATTTTCAATATGGGCTTAAGGTGCTGCTTGGCGGCGCAGACGAGCCGCTGCCTCCGCTTGACACGCCGTCCGGGCATCCCATGATAGAAAAGGTTTGCGCCGCGGCAAGCCGCGTATTGGGAAAACAGCTTACAGTAAAAGGTATGCCGGGTTGGACCGACGCCGCTTTAGCAAACGCGTTTTGGAATGTTCCGGCTGTAATAGTCGGCCCCGGAGACATGTCAAAAGCGCATTCCGACGACGAATGCGTGGAGCTTCAGCAACTATTTGACGCATATAGGCTTTACATGGACCTTGCGCTGAATATCGGCAAAAAGGAGGAGACGGATTCATGAAGCTTTGCGAAGGCGTCTATCTTGTTGGCAGCGGAGATTTGGGCATAGGGCTTACCCACCCCCTTGACTGCAACGTTTACATTTTGACTGACGGAAACGACGCGGTGATGATAGATGCCGGAGTAGGGCTTGCGCCGGAGCTGATTTTGGCGGAAATAGAAAAGGACGGCATAAACACGGGGAGGATTTCACATTTACTTCTCACCCACGGTCATGCCGATCATGCGGGAGGCGCCGCATGGTTCCGAGAAAAGCTGAATCTCAGCATCGTCGCGCCAAAAGGCGAAGCGGATATGATTTCTACTGCGGACGAAATCCCGCTTGGGCTGGACGTCGGGCGTGCGGCGGGGTATTATCCGGCTGATTATAAGCTGTCGCCATGCCCGGTAGACAAAACCGTTTCGCCCGGTGAAACTTTAACGGCGGCAGGCTTTTCTATCCGTGTATTCGACGCTTCGGGGCACAGCCCCTCCGGCGTCTGCTATTACCTTTCAAAAGACGGCGGGCTTTTGTTTTGCGGCGACCTTTTGTCTTACGGCGGTTATATCAGCCTGCAAAGCATCCCCGGCGCCGACGTATTGCGCTATAACCAAAGCGTCCGGGGGCTTGCGGAGCTGACGGTAAAGAGTTTCTTCCCGGGACACCTGCTTTTTTCGCTGTCAAACGGTTACCGCCACTTGAAAAAGGCGGCGGATGCTTTTTCAAAGCTTGGGATTCCGCCAAATGTGATTTAGAAGAAGATGGAGGAGTAATATCATGCACGCTACTCATCTTTGCTGTCCGCGCTGCAGATGGGAGACAGAGCTTAAACTGGTTTACTCATGTGAAAGGTGCGGGTTTTCTCTTGATGTGAGGTATGATTATGACAGCGTGGATAAATCCGCGCTGAAAGCGGCGTTTTCCGGGGGCAGGCTGTGGTCGTTTCGGGAGCTGCTGCCATTATCCGCAGGATATGGGCCGCTTACGCTTTTAGAGGGCGGAACGCCTCTGCTGCCATCTGTTTCGCTTGGTAAATCCTTTGGCTTTGAGCTTTTATTCAAGGACGAAACCCGCAATCCCACCGCGTCGTTTAAAGACCGTCCGAACACGGTCGGCATTTCCATGGCGCGGCAATTTGGGGCAAAGGCTGTGGCAATCGCCTCCACCGGCAACGGCGCCGCGTCGATTTCAGCTTACGCGGCAAGGGGCGGTATGCCCTGCTATGTATTTGTGCCGGAGCATACTTCAGCGTCGAAGCTTCTGCAAATACGTTCCCACGGCGCAGAGCTTGTGCTTACCCCGGGCGATTACAGCGCGAGCTTCGCCGCCGCGCAGGACGCATGCTTGCGAGAAGGCTGGGCAAACATGACTTCCACCTATTTAAACCCTTATACGATGGAAGGGGATAAAACGATAGCATACGAGCTGTTCAGCCGGCTCGAGGGGCGCGTTCCCGACTGGATTATTGTGCCTCTTGGCGCGGGCGCTATGCTCACCGGCGTTTATAAAGGGTACCGCGAGTTACAAGCGCTCGGTTTTGTCTCGGAATTGCCGCGCATGTGCGGGGTTCAGGCGTCGGGCTGCGCGCCTATCACGCGCGCGTGGGAAGAAAATTTACCGGAGGTTTTAGAGTGGGAGAACTGTGAGACCGTCGCCCATGCGATAGCCGACCCGCTTACCGGATATGCCAAGGATGGCACCCGAACTTTAACGACGATCCGCGAATCGAACGGCTGCGGGATTACCGCTCCGGAAGACGATATCATACGGCACGCGGCAATGCTTGCCCGCAAGGAAGGGCTGTATGTTGAAGCGGGGGCCGCGTCGGCATCCGCAGCCGCGGAATTGCTGTATAAAAAGGGATTAGCGGCTCACGGACAAACGGTTGTGGCAATCATAACCGGACATGGGCTAAAAGAAAATAAGATTATTGGAGGCGCACCGGATGAGAGTAAAGGATAAAATAGCGATGATTACAGGCGCGGGAACCGGGATCGGACAAGCGACAGCCGTACTGCTTGCTGAAGAGGGGGCGTATATTATAGCTTGCGGGCGGCGCCAGTCTCAATTGGAGGAAACGATTAAACTGGTAGAAGCCGCGGGCGGCAAAGGCATCGCCTGCGCAATGGACGCCCGTTCTCAAGCAGATGTGGAAAAAGGCGTAGCCCGCGCGATTGAGGAATACGGCAGGATTGATATCCTGTTTAACAACGCGGGAGTGGGATATTCCGCGCCGTATTTCATGGGCTCCGTAAAAGATACTCCGATTCAGGATTGGAAAGAAGTCATTTCCATTAATGTTGAAAGCGTGTTTTTGTGCAGCAAATACGTAATTCCCTATATGATAAAGCAAGGCGGCGGGGCTATTCTCAACTGTTCTTCAATAAACGGCGTAATCGGCTGCGGTGCGGATTCTTACAGCGCGTCAAAGGGTGCGATTATCGCGTTGACCCGCGCAATGGCCGTGGATAACGCAAAACATAATATCCGGGTCAATTGCGTTTCACCCGGCGCCACCATTACGCCGATGATTGAACCGGCGCTTGAGGAAGACAAAGGATTTTGGGAGTATTGGAGCAACGTCGCGCCGATAAAACGTATGGCTGATTCAAGGGAGGTCGCATATGCCGCGCTGTTTCTGGTTTCAGACGAATCGGCGTATATTACAGGCCAAAATCTGATGGTTGACGGCGGATTGACAATCAGCTAGGACCCGTCAACTAAGCGAAGGGCCGCTCCATCAGGGCGGCCCTTCGTTATTCCTATCAAGCGTCAGCCGCGTCCGCCGAAAGACGGATTCCCACGGCAGTATGTTGCCAAAACGCTGTAATCATCTTTCAAAACAACGATATCCGCGTCATAGCCCGACGAAATCCTGCCTTTGCGGGAGTCCAGCTTTAAAAGGCGCGCGGGATTGATCGTACAGGCGTTTACCGCCGATTCCATTGGAACCGCTGCACGAACGATTAAATTCCTGAAAGACTCGTTCATGCGAAGCGTACTTCCGGCAAGGGTGCCGTTTGGAAGATGGGCGCTGCCGTCAGGATATATTTCTATCGTGTCCTGCCCTATTTTAAAAGAGCCCGCGGCACAGCCCTTTGCTGAAAGGGAGTCGGTAATTGCAATTACATGGTCAGGGCCTTTCGCGCGAAACAGATTTGCAATCGCCGCCGGATGAACATGGATACAATCACATATTATTTCACCAAACAGATGATTGCAGTAAAGTGCTGCGCCGACAAGCCCGGGCTCGCGGTGGTTATAGGGCGACATCGCGTTGTAAACGTGCGTCATGCTGACAGCGCCGTTTGAAGCGCTCAAAGCTGCCTGTTCAAACGTTGCGCCGCTGTGTCCGATGCTGACCATGACGCCTGTTTCGGCGCAAAACCGCGTCAAGGCGAAATCGTCGTCCTCTTCAGGCGCAAGCGTTACCAGCCTGATGCGCCCGCCGGAAGATTTTTGCAATTCTTGAAACAGAGCGATGTCCGGCTTTACGATAAACTGCTCCACATGCGCGCCTTTATATTTTTTGGAGATGAAAGGACCCTCAAGATGGGCGCCTAGGATTTCGGCTCCCGAATATTCTTTTGATGCGGCTTCATCAATATTTTTTAATGCGGCATGAAGCGTTTTCATATCCTGTGTAACGGTTGTAGGCAAGAAAGCTGTCACGCCTTCGGCGGGCAGGCTTCGCGCCCATTTTTGCAGGCCCTCAAGATTCGCGTCGTTTGTGTCAAATCCAAAGCATCCGTGGGCGTGAACATCAATAAACCCGGGAAAGATGCGGCTGTCGCCAAAATCTTCATCCACGGCTGCGTCATAAGAAAGAACGCGCCTGATTTTGCCTTCCAGCATCTCTATTCCGGCAGGAACAAAACCTCCGGAAATCCAAACACGGCGTGAACCAATTATCATAGCAATGACATCCCCTTATTTTTACTGTATAATACATTATAAATACAATTGACTATATATTGGAGGAATAAGCAATGGACAAAAACAGGTTTGAGATTTTGGAAAAACAGATTAACAGGACGGTTGATGCGCTTCGAAAAAATAATTTTGACGCGCACTATGTAAAAAACGTAAAAGAGCTTTTTAAAAAGCTGGATGAGATGGTAGCGGACGGCGCAAGCTGCACTGTAGGCGGTTCGATGACGCTGTTTGAAGCCGGAGTCATCGAATACATAAAAAGCCGCAAAATTCAGTATATTGACCGTTATGCCGAAAATGCCGACCCAGTACAGGTTTACCGCGACGCTTTGCACGCAGATTATTATTTTACAAGCAGCAACGCAATAACACAGGCGGGAGAGCTTTACAATATGGATGGCAACGGCAACCGTGTGGCGGCGATTGTTTACGGGCCTAAAAAGGTTATCGTCATAGCCGGGTCCAACAAAATCGTTAAGGATTTAGAAGCGGCTGTAAAACGCAACAGGGAAATTGCCGCTCCCGCAAACGCAGTGCGGCTTAATAAGGATCTCCCATGCGGGAACACAGGCGTTTGTACCGATTGCAGAAGTCCGGGGCGGTTTTGCTGCCATGAGCTTATCAGCCATTATCAACAAAACAAAGATCGTATTGCAGTGCTGATTTTGCCGGATTCTTACGGGTATTAATTGAGCGGCCGGCTTGAGCTGTCTTCAGGAAAAGGGGGACCTAAACCCGAAAACAGCCCCGCCGCAAACGCAAAAGCCCCAAATAAAAACGTACGCGCATAAAGGTGGTCAAACCCTTACACGCGCTATAAAATATAGCGGTATCACTTTCACCGACTTGAAAAATTGAGGGGAGTGTGGTATAATTAGTCAGGTCGTGTGGAAGTGCAAGGGTGTTGGTGTTAAACGTTTGCCACCTTTGCCCGTCGTTGGTGGTTCGTTGCACCTTCGACGGCCATGCGGCCCTCTGTTTTTTTAGGGCCTTTGTAATAAATATATCACTAATTTTTGGAAAAGTCAAGCGGGCTTGGCTTAATAAAAACACCCCGGCAGGGCTCGATCAGCGGCCTTGCCGGGTATGCTTATTTTTATATAAAATAACAAATCAATTAAAATTTTTTAAGAATTTTCGATATCTGTTACGAATTATTGCGAAGTTTAAATTTTACTTGACATGTATCCAAATCCTGCTATAATAGGTACGAATACCCAAATCAAATTGACCTAAGGGAGGAAAAACTATGAAAAAAGGCATAAAATCGACTATTGGGGTACTCATTGCACTTACGATGTTGCTCGGTACAATCGGTTGCGGCGGCAGTCCGGCTCCGGCGGCGGAATCCGCTCCGGCAGCGGAATCAGCCCCGGCGGCGGAATCAGCTCCGGCACCGGCGTCTGACCAAGAAGAAATAATTGAGCTGCGGGTATTAAATTATATTGACTTGTCCCAAGCGGGCTCCGTGGAAGAGCTCGATGTAATTTGGGCGGCCTTTGACGCGGCTCACCCGAACATCAGAGTGATAAGGGAAGATGAATTTGAAGAACCCTTTCATTTTTCCGTAGAAGCTTATGCTGCCGCGGGTACGCTTCCCGACCTCATATATGTATGGCCGTCGGGGCGTTCCACCACGCTTCATACGCAGCGTCTGCTCAAAGACCTGGCTCCGCTTGCCGCGCGTGACGGGCTTGCCTCCGACTATCTTCCGTTAGCGCTTGACCCCTCCGGCCAGGTAGCGGGTTATCTTGCGATGATTCCCCAAGGCATAACCGCAACCAACGCATTCTATGTAAACACAGAAGTGCTCAGCGCCGCAGGGCTTGAGCCCGCCAAGAGTTATTCCGAGATGGTGGCTCAGGTTCCGACGCTTCGCGCTGCCGGTTATGACACGATCCTGATGCCCAACCAATCCACATGGGTTATGCAGTCCTGCCTGTTCTCCCTGGTAGTCGGACGCTTTATGGGAGAAGACTGGGATCAGCGGATACTTTCAGGCGCGACCGATTTTAACGACCCTGATTTTATCGCGGCCTTAGACTTTATCAAACAAATGTACGGCGACGGCGTGCTGCCTCAGTCGTCGCTTGCTCTCGATTACGGCGAAGGCCCGGGACTCTTTGCCACGAATACCGCCGCGTACTATATTGACGGCGACTGGCGCGTGGGCGCGTTCATAACCGACTCCACCACCGGCGAGGCTTTGATTGATCCTGCAAGACAAAATGATTTCTTCATCACCGTTTTCCCCGATATTGATGTTCCCGGCGTAAAATTCAACAGATCCAACTCGGCTGTACTCGGTACCGGCTGGGGAATGAACGCGAACATTGAAGACGGCTCCGACAAGCTGGAGGCTGCATGGACGCTGCTGAAATGGCTTGTAGGCAAAGACGTCCAAACCTTCAGGCTCCGCTTAGGAGGCATTTCCACTCCTTCCAGAACAGATATTGACATGGCTTCTCTGCCTTTGGAGCCCCTGCAGGTGTCATTGGCCAATCTTGGCAACGAATACGACATAGCGACTGTGGTTGTCGACGGCGTTTTTGAAGGCCCTGTATATACGCCGCTAAACGACGGGCTTCAGGCTCTTGGCTTGGGAACCCAGACCTCGGCACAGGTGGCGGAGCTCACACAGGCTGCCTTTGAAGCGTGGAAAGCCGAATAATCATCAGTAAAGCAGAATAAAAGAATTGTGACGGGGGTAAGGCCACATGACCGATAAAGGTGAAAAGCTTTTTTCATATATAGTACTGGCGATGCCGGCAGTGCTTATCTACTTTGCGGTAGTGGCCTTTCCAACCGTCTTTTCAGTTCTGTTAAGCTTTACCGATTACAACGGCGGCAAAATTTTTGGAAACCCCGACATACAATTTGTCGGCCTTAAAAGTTACATATGGATGTTTACCGAACCTACCGGAAACTTTTATACTTCGCTTAAAAATAATATGCTCATCGTCGGCGTATCCGTATTTGGTCAGATTCCCCTTGGGTTTATTCTGGCCTATGTCCTTTCCAGGAAGCTGATAACAAGAGGGAACAAGGTTTTTCAGACGATGATTTACCTGCCCAATATTATATCGCCGATCATCATTGGCGTACTCTTCAGGGCTTTTATTATCAGCCCTCACTCGGTGTACATGGAAATAGTCCGCTTATTCAATCCAAACGCTGAATTTGCGATCGGCACAAGGCCGATGGTTCCGGTATTATTTGTAATTCTCTGGATGTTTACCGGATTTTACATGATTATTTTTCTTGCACATATGCAGCGTATAGACCCTTGCATTATTGAAGCCGCCAGAATTGACGGCGCGAAAGAAAGCAAGATTCTAAGGCACATTATCTTACCCTCGATGACCGGCGAGATCGTAACGTGCGCGATACTTGCCATTTCCGGTTCATTGAGGACCTTTGACCTGATTTACGGTATGACAAGCGGCGGCCCGGCGGGCCAGACAAAAGTGCTTTCGCTTTTCATGTACGAATCGGCGTTTCAGGGGGCGGCGAATTATCCTTTGGCCAATGCGATTTCCACTGTTATGGTTCTCATCAGCATCGCGCTGATCCTTATTACCCGGCAAGTGGGTAAATCTTTTAACAGGGGGGAGGCGTAAGGCCATGGACAGAAGAAGCATTTCTCCCGTTACAAAAACAATCGTCTATGTAATAATGATTACATTTACCGTTTTGGCGATCTATCCGATCTTTTGGCTTATAATCCAATCCTTCAAATCAAATCAGGTTTACCTTCGGACCAGCAAGCTGTCAATGCCCGCGGAATGGTTTTTTGGCAACTATCCGTTTATCTGGAACCAGGTGGGGTTCAGCAGCTTCTTTACAAACAGTATGATTTACTCTATTACTACAGTTATTGTGGTGGTAGTATTAGCCAATATGGCGGGATTTGCCTTCGCCAAGCTGCAGTATAAGATTACAAAAGTGCTTCACGGTCTTTTCATCATCGGCATTCTGCTTACGATCCAGTCGATTTTGATACCCCTCTTTTTGATGGTTAATGCGGTGGGGCTTCATAATACCCGGATTGGAGTGCTGATTCCATACATAGGGCTGGGTCTTCCAATGGGGGTATACTTGTTTACCGATTTTATAAAAAAAGGTATTCCCAACGAATTGATTGAATCGGCCAAGATTGACGGGGCAAGCTTTATAAGGATTTTCGCAAGGATTGTCTTTCCGATGTGCGCCCCTGTTTCGGTAACGCTTGCGATTATTACCTTTACCGCAACATGGAACGAATTTATTTTAATGAATCTCTTAACGGCCGGCGACAGGTACAAATCAATTCCCGCGGCGGTCGGACGCTTCGCCGGCGCTCTGGGCTCGGATTATGGAAAGCTGTTTACGTCCCTGTCGCTGTCTATCATTCCGCTTTTAATTTTTTATTTGATTTTTAGAAATCAGATTACAAAGGGAGTCGCGGCCGGTGCGGTAAAAGGCTAGAGCTTCCTCCAACAAAATATAAAGCCGCGTGCTTTTGAAAAACAGTCCCAGGGCTGTTTTTCCATGTCCACCATCATATCTGTTTTGAAGAAAGGGATTGTCATAAACATGGAATGGCGTATTGAACAGTGCGAGAAAAGCCAAACGGTCGAATTTGCCGCTTGGGAGCTGGCAAAATATCTTGGTAAAATGGACCCCAATATTTTTGTAGCCGTCCTGAAGCCGGAAAAGCAGGGGCAATTGAGCGGCACACTAAAACTTCAGGTAGGGGATTATGACGGGAAGCTTGTTAAGGTTAACGATCCCAATCTGGATGATGCGTATTATATCGACGTGGTAAGCGGGCGCGGCGTTATTGCCGGTACAAATGAGCGCAGTGTGTTGTTCGGCGTGTACCGGTTTTTGCGGGAGCTGGGCTGCCGCTGGCTACGCCCGGGGGATGGCGGGGAAATCATTCCGCAAAAGGACGTTTCAAGCTGTTCGGTCCGTTGCGGCGAAGCGGCTTCTTACCGGCACAGGGGAGTGTGCATTGAAGGAGCTTGTTCTTTCGCGCATGTGGCCGACATGGTCGACTGGCTGCCTAAAATCGGAATGAACGCGTATTTCAATCAGTTTACAGTTCCTTTTACATTTTTTGATCAATGGTATCAGCATACGGGTAACCCCTATATGCAGCCGGAGCCCGTGTCCGTGGAGGAGGTTCGCGCTATGGTGAACACTCATATCCACGGGATTAGGAAAAGGGGAATGCTTTATCACGCCACCGGGCATGGCTGGACCTGCGAGCCTCTGGGAATAGAAGGCAATAGCTGGGATGAAAAAGATTATTTCGTGCCTGACGGCATACAGGAGCTGTTCGCCCTTGTAAACGGAGAAAGAAGCCTTTTCGGAGGGATTCCCCTAAACACCAATCTCTGTTATTCGAATCAAGAGGTTCAGCAGCGTATCGTTTCCGCCATTGTTGATTATTGCCGCAGCCACAATGAGGTGGATTATCTGCATTTTTGGCTGGCGGATGAAATGAACAACCACTGCGAATGTGAGCGCTGCCAAGAGGCGGTCCCTGCCGATTTTTATGTTCGCATGCTCAATGAAATTGACCGGCGGTTAACAAAAGAAAAGATTGAAACCAAAATCGTTTTCCTTATTTACTATGACCTGCTGTGGGAGCCACAAGTTGAACGGCTTAAAAATCAGGATCGTTTTGTCCTCATGTTCGCCCCAATCTCACGCACATATTCCGCATCCTTTTGTAAGGCGGATGAGGAGCGGCCCGAAAAATTAGAACCCTACGCGCGAAATAAACTGATTATGCCCAAGAGGGTTGAAGACAACATCAAACGCTTAAATGCCTGGCAGGATCAGTTCTCAGGGGACAGCTTTATTTATGACTACCATCTAATCTGGCCGTCCCTCTACGATCTTGGCGGATACATCACGGCTAAGGTTTTGTTTAACGATATGAAGGAATTAGGGGCGCTTGGCTTAAACGGCATGATAAGCTGCCAGATGCAGCGGGTATTCCTGCCCACCGGCCTTAGCATGTATGCGATGGCCGAGGCCCTTTGGAACAAGAACTTACAGTTTGAAGAGGTCGCAGCCGGGTATTATGCAGACCTTTTCGGCGGGCATGGAGAAAAAATACACGCCTATTTAAAAAATCTGTCCTGTTTATGCGAGCCGTCATACCTGTCCGGAGAAAAGCCCGCGGTCAGCGAAGAATGCGCGCTGAAATTTTCAAAAATCATAAGCGTTGTAAATGAAATGATGCCTTTCCTTTTTGAATCGCTTGAAAGGGAGTGCAATCCATGCCGGAAAAAGACGTGGTCCTCGCTTGTTATACACGGGCAGCTATGCATCTATATGGCGAATACCCTTACCCAAAGCGCCGAAGGGAATTTTAAGCAGGCTATGAAACACTGGGAAGCCACGAAAGATTATCTGAACCGGATGGAGCCCGATATCCATGAATTGTTTGACGTGCGGTACTTTAACAAATTAATCGATCGGGCGTTTGACAGGATTGCAGACATTCAGGCGTGATTGATTTCGCTTGGCAAAGACGACAGGTTCCGGCGTCAAATTTGTGCGGAAAAAAGACCGTCCATACGCCGTGCAGGGGTTAGTGGACAGGTCTGCTGATCATATCATATTAAGGCGGGGGACGGATTCATGAACGGATTAAAGGCGGCGATTATCGGTGCGGGAAGCACATACACCCCGGAGCTTATTGACGGTTTTATCGAAAGGCGTAAAAGCCTCAATTTCGAAGAGATTTACCTGATGGACATCGACCGCGCAAGGCTCGATGTGATAGGGGGGCTTGCCAAAAGGATGCTGTCGGCAAAGGGCGCCGGCTCCCAGGTTGTCTTAACCACGGATTTGGACGAAGCGATTAAGGGCGCCGATTACATATTTGCGCAAATCCGCGCGGGCGGGATGCAGTCGCGAATCCGCGATGAAAAAATCCCGCTCAAATACGGGCTTCTCGGTCAGGAGACGACGGGCGCGGGCGGATTCATGAACGCGCTGCGGACAGTTCCCGTCATGCTTAAAATCGCCCGGCGCATTGAAAAGCTTGCGCCGGGCGCGTGGCTTATCAACTTCTCAAACCCCTCCGGCATTATCGCGCAGGCGCTGAATGATCACACGAAAGTAAAAACCATCGGCCTTTGCAACAATCCTGTAAATATGCTCGCGGGCATCGAAAAAGCGCTTGGCAGGCGGGATTTTGACTACGATTATGTCGGGATCAATCATTTAAGCTGGATCACGTCGGTCATCCTCGACGGGAAAGAAATGATTCAGGATTTATATTCAGGCGGCGCCGTTTCGATGAAGAACATACCCGACCTTGATTTTGACAGGGAGCTTTTAAAGGCCGTTCCTGCCATACCGTGCGGATATCTCAGCTATTATTACCTGCGAGACGAGCAGATTAAAAAATGTATGGAGGCTGAAAAATCCCGCGGCGAAATCTGCATGGAGCTTGAAGCCGGGCTGATGGAGCAGTACGCAAGCCAAGAGCTTCATAAAAAGCCGGAGGAGCTGTCACAGCGCGGCGGCGCGCTTTATTCGACCGCGGCGGTATCGGTGGCGGACGCCATCGAAAACGACAAAAACGAGCATCATGTCGTAAACGTTGTAAATAACGGCTCGCTTCCTTTTTTGGACGATAACGACGTCGCCGAGGTAAAGTGCGTGGTCGGTAAAAACGGCGCCGCGCCCGTTCCGGTGAGAGCTGCGCAAAACGAATATATCATGGGGATTTTAAAAGCGGTGAAAGCGTATGAGAGGCTTGCGGTCAAAGCGGCTGTAAATAGCTGCTACACAAGCGCGCTCACCGCTTTGATGGCGCATCCGCTTGTCGGCGATTACCGCCGCGCAAAGGCCGTGCTCGACGATATGCTTGAGCAAAACCGTGAATTTGTAACGCTTTCGGCAAGAGAGGGAGAATCATGAGCCGCTATGTGATGGCAATTGACGGCGGCAGCACAAAAAGCCATCTCGCTATTTTCAAGCACGACGCCGGCCTTGTTGCGTTCGGCTCGTGGGGGCCGCTCAACCATGAGGTCTTGCCCGGTTCATTCGTTCAGCTTGAAAAGGAGCTTCACGAGTTTTTCAGCAAAACGGCCAAACCGCACGGCATAAAGCCGGAAGATATAACCTATGCCGTTTTAGGGATCAGCGGCGTTGATACGAAAGAACAGCACCGTATCATTTCAGGCATGCTCAAAAAGCTTGGGTTTGCGCGGTTTACACTTTGCAACGACTCGTATCTCGGAATTGCGGCGGCCTGCCCGGATAACACGGGAGTTTGCGCGATTAACGGAAGCGGATGTACGATAGCCGGGATTAACGCGGCGGGTAAAATGCTGCAAATCGGTGGCATCGGCGAGCTTTCAGGGGACCTTGGCGGCTCTTCGCAAATCAGCAACAGATTGCTTGGCGCGGTATACGGGGCGCTGTTTCGCGGGGGCGAGCCCACCGCGCTCACCCAGCCTGTTCTAAAGGCCATTGGCGCAAACAGCAAATACGACTATGCCGACGCCATTTCCGCAAGACTTGCGGATGGAAACTGCATACAGGGCATAAACCGGCTGCTGTTTGAGTATTCAGACGACGGCGTGGCGCAGCGGCTGCTTTCGGATATCGCGCAAAACTACGCGGGCGGAATAAGCTGCATGGTGCATGAGCTTGGCTTTACGCAAAAAGAGCCGGTTCATGTCATATTCGCGGGTTCTGTTTTCGTAAAAGAAAAAAACCCGGTTTTAAACGACATGATAAAGAAAAAGCTTAAGCACTTATGCCCCGGATACAGCTTTATCTGCACGTTATTAAAGGTTCCTCCGGTGGCGGGAGCCGCCATTTGGGCGCTTAGCGAAACCGGCGCCGCAAAGGATATTTCCGCCCGTGTCGGAGAGCAGCTTAAGGGGAAATTCTAGCACAAAGGCGCATTGTTCGCGAAATAAAGCGCTAAGCCCCGTGCGCCTGAAGCTCGATTTCTTCGCCCGGCTCCATGACGAGCTTGTTTGGCGCGTCCCACTTTTCGGCTTTTTTGCGGATCGATTCACCGGGTTTTGCGTGAATGAGGATATTGCGCTTCGCTCCGATAATCCGCGCGCATTCGGCGGCTTCCTTAGGCCCCATATTAAACAATCCGTCGCAGGGAAAAAGCGCGCAGTCAAGCGCAAGTGATGCGAAAGATTCCATTTGCTTAGTCTTTGACGTGTCGCCGCTTGCGTATACCTTGACGCCGTCAATCGTGATGATGTAGCCGACGCATTTCTTTGGGTCGTGGTTTTTATTGCCGGCCTCGACGGCCTGTATCAAAATGCCGTCAACGTCAAAGCTGTTGTGGCGGCCGCCCGCCAAGGCCTCTTCGTTCGTGATGATACGGCAATCCGGCTTCTTGGCGCAGCGTTTAATTTTATTGTGGTCGCCGTGTTGGTGCGTGATAAGAATCAAGTCGGCAGGCGCATCGTAGCCCTTGCCCTTATACGGGTCAACGAAGATCACCCGCCCGTCGTTTGAGGTAAGGCGCAGGCTTCCGTGACCTTGGAACAACAGCTTTGGCATCGTATGTTCTCCTTTCAAGCTCTTTCGCCCAAAACTTTTTCCGGCGCTTTTCTTTTGCTTAACGACAACGCGAGGTTCAGGCAATAATGTATGCAGTGATAACATTTTTCGCATTTTTTAAGTAAAAAAACAGGATAACCGTCCTTATCCTTTTCGAGCGCTTTCGCGGGGCAAGCGGCGATGCACCTGCCGCAACGGGAGCATTTTTGCTTATGCGTGTAAATCGGGAACGTGATAAGCCGCCCCGCAAGACTGTTTGGGTAATTCAGGATGCTGTAAAGCTTGAATCCCGGCATGTTTAGGATGATATTCCCGCTCTCAAGCTTTAAACTGAAAGCAAGCGCGTCGTTTTTAATTTTTTCGTCAAGATTTCTCGGGAACTCGAAAAACCGCTTGATAAAAGGGGCTAGAAGCGTCCCGTCAGCCGCGGGAAAGCCACGGAAGCTCCTGTGCGCAACGGGAATCACGTTTTTTGCGGCGCAACGCTTTGCAAATATCCTAAGCGTGTTCGCGCTGTACCACCCGCATGTCGTGAAAATGTACGCCGCTTTCGGCTTTGGCAGCTTTTTAACGCCGTCAATGAAGGCGAGAATTCGTTTCGACGGCTGCGTATGGATTGCCGGAAAGCCGATAACAATGCCGTCATAACTTTCAAGACTAAAGTTTCCCGGCAGATTCACAACCGAAAACAGATCAGCGCTATAGTTCTTTTTAAGCGCCGCCGCTATTTTTTCAGCGGCCTTTTTCGTGCCGCCCGACCCCGAATGATACAAAACGGCGATTTGCTTCATATGCTTTTCTCAACCGCCTTTATAAAGCTCTGTTTCGCGCAAAAGCGAATTGCTTCGCAATTCGAAAAGCGGGCTTCGCCCGCTTACGGGCGCTTCGCGCCCGCCTTTTGCGCTATCCCCCAAGGTACGCCTTGACTACTTTCTCATCCTTGCGAAGGTCTGCGCCGTTTCCCTCAAGCACGATGCTGCCGATGTCTAAAACATACCCGTAATCCGCAAGTCCGAGCGCCATTTTCGCGTTTTGTTCTACAAGCAGTATCGTCGTTCCCTCTTCATGCAGGTTCTTGATGATGTTCGTGATATCGCGGACAATCAAAGGCGCGATACCCATCGACGGCTCATCCATCAGGAGAAGCTTCGGGCCCATCATCAGCCCGCGTCCGAACGCAAGCATTTGCTGTTCCCCGCCTGAAAGCGTACCCCCCGGCTGGCGGCGGCGCTTCCGCAAAATCGGGAACCGCTCGTAAACCCGCTTTAAGCGGCGTTTTAGCTCATGCTTGTCCTTTAAGATGTACGCGCCGAGCTCTAAGTTTTCTTTGACGGTGAGGTCCTTGAATATATGCCGGCCCTCGGGCAGATGGACAAGGCCGCGCATCACAATTTCATGAGCCGGCATTTTTGTGATGTCTTCGCCGCAAAAGGTGACCTTTCCGGCGCTTGGGGCAATCAGCCCGGAGATGGTTTTAAGCGTCGTGCTTTTGCCCGCCCCGTTGCTTCCCAGCAGCGTGACGACCTGTTTTTCCTTTACCTCGAAGCTAATCCCGTTAAGAGCCGCGACGCTGCCGTAATACGTCGAAAGCCCCTCAACCTTTAAAAGCGTATCGCCGCTGCTCATCTTAACGCACATTCCTTTCGCGCAACTTCGGTTGTAACCGCTAACTGTTCACGTCTTCGTCACTGCCTAAATATGCTTCTATCACATGAGGGTCAGACTGCACCTCGGCGGGCGTCCCCTCCGCGATTTTTGTTCCGAAATTCATGACGATAACCTTTTCGGAAACCTTCATGACAAGCTCCATATCATGCTCGATCAAAAAGACCGTAATGCCGAAATCATCGCGGAATTTGCGGATTAAATCCACAAGGGTATCTTTTTCCTCGCGGTTTAAACCCGCGGCAGGCTCGTCGAGAAGCAGCAGCTTTGGCTTCGCCGCCAATGCCCGCGCCCATTCGCACCGGCGCTGGTCGCCGTATGACAAATTCTTTGCGATATGATCCTTTTTATCGAGGATACCGATATAACTGAGAAAAAACTCTGCGTCCTTTAAAATATCGCGTTCCTCGCGCCGCTCGGCGGGATGGCGCAAAAGAGCCCCCATAACGGACTGCCGCCCTCTGCTGTGCGCGCCGCTCATCACATTTTCAAGCACGGTCATGTCTTTAAAAAGCCGTACATTCTGGAACGTGCGAATGATACTTTTATGCGTGATTTTATGCGGCTTCAGATTTATTAAAGACCCGCCGCTAAACGTAATATCGCCGCTTGTCGCCTTGTAAAATCCGGTGATGCAATTAAATACCGAGGTTTTTCCCGCGCCGTTCGGCCCAATCAGGGACGTGATGGAACACTCCGCGACCTCAAGGCTTAAGCCCTCGATCGCGGTTATGCCGCTAAAGCGCATGGTAAGGTCGCTTATCTGCATCAGGGACATAAGGTTGTTCCTTTCTTGAATCGCTTTTGGATGTATAACGGTAGAAAATGCTTATTCTGCAATGCATGAATCACTCACAGGCTCATGCTTTTTATTTCGTTGAAATGTTACGATTATGCTGAACAGTAACGGTTGCGCCATTGTTTCCAAGATACCAAGATTCGCACTGGCAGGTATATCCTCAATAGGGGCAAGATAGAGTAACCCTTGGATGGAGCCATGAGCAGGTCCATAAGTATTGAAGATACCAAGTATTACAAGAATAGCCCAAAGTTTAAGCCATGCCAATTTTTTTCCGATAATGCTGTCTTTAATCCACCAAATTACGATTCCCAGCATAAGCCCCCTGATAATTTGACCAATCAATACCGCCCCAATGCTGATTTCGTCCAAAGGTTTAAAGCCCATGAGTTCTACTACACGATCTGCGTAATGAAAAGTCAGGGGCATAGCCATTAAAGTGACAGCCGTGTAAGCAATAACGTGTGCCGCTATTATTTTCGTAAAAAACCTAAATTTTTCATTTGAAAACAGGTTACGCATTGTTTTCATTCCCCTTTACAAATCTGTTGATTTCACCCACTCAAAATATAAATCATCCGCGTTCCATAGCTTTAAAATCATCCCTGCGGACAATTCAATCATTGCAATATTACGAAGCGCGCGGCGTGCGCGCGTCTTCAAGCCGCCTGCGCTCCGGCCAAAGCCCTTGCGGCCTTGTAATCATCACAATGATCAAAAGAAGCCCGAAGAACAGCATCCGCATATCACCGATGACGGGGACGTCGCGGAACAGCTCCGGGAAGATTGCAAAAAACGCAGCGCCTGCGATAACCCCCGGAATCTTGCCCATACCACCCAAAATTACCGCCAGTAAAATATTCGCCGACTGCGTAAAATCAAATGAGCTGGGCGAGATAGACGTCATCTTGACGGCGAAAAAGCTTCCGGTAATACCGCCCATGACAGCACCGAGAATGTACGCGTACAGCTTGTAAAGCGTGGTGTTCACGCCCATGGCCTGAGCCGCGTCCTCATCCTCGCGTATGTATGCTAAGGCACGTCCGAAGCGGGAGTGGCGTATCCTGTTCGATATGACGACGTATAAAACGATAAGCACCAGAAAAACGTAATACCACTGGCTGATCTGCGTTAATCGCATGCCGAAAAGGCTTGGCCTGTCAATCGCGTTTAAGCCGCTCGCGGAACCCGTGATGGATAAGTTCCGCGCGGTAATGCGCACGATTTCGGCAAAGCCGAGTGTTACGATTGCAAGATAATCGCTTCGAAGCTTTAGCGTCGGCGCTCCAATGATAACGGCGGTGACCACCGACACGATAACCGATACCGGCAGCGTAAGCCAGAAGTTCCAGTGAAATGATTTAATCAAAATTCCCGTCGTGTACGCGCCAATCGCGAACTTCGCGGCGTAGCCCAAGTCGCAAAGACCGCAGTACCCGACGATGACGTTGAGGCCCAAGGCTAAAAGGGCGTAAAACATCGCGTTCCACAATACGTTTAAGGTGTAGTTGTCCATGAACAGGGGAAAGGACGCGAAAATCACAAAGAGAACGGCAAGGGTTAAGCACCTGTATTTTTTATTGTCCATCAGGGCGTAAGCCCGCGTTATAATTCCCACGGCTTACATCCTCTCCACTACGGACCGGCCGAGCAGCCCGTTCGGACGAAGAATCAGTATCAGGATCAAAAGCCCGAACGCAAAGACGTCTTTCCATGACGAGCCTAAAAATTGCGTGCCGATGGCTTCAAGAAGCCCGAGCAAAATCCCGCCGAGCATCGCCCCTGGTATGGAGCCGATGCCGCCGATGACAGCCGCGGTAAACGCCTTGATACCCATCGTGTACCCCATGTTGAACTGGACGTTTCCGTAATAGACGCAAGCCATGCCTCCGGCGATTGCAGCAAGAGCCGAGCCGATCACAAATGTAAGGCCTATGATTTTGTTGACGTTGATGCCCATAAGACGGCAGGTATCCTGATCCATCGCAATCGCGCGCATAGCTTTGCCGATCATTGTGCGCCCGATAAAAAGGGTAAGACCGATCATCAGAACGGATGACACGACAAGCAGTATCATCTGGATATATGTGATGGTAATATTTCCGACCTGAATCCCCGCGGAGTTGTCAAGCCCGCTTACAAAGAACAGCGGCTGGCTGTTCGTGATAACCATGACGGCGTTGTAGATAACAAGCGACACGCCAATCGCCGTGATTAAAAGCGACAGCCTCGGCGCTCCCAGTACCGGGCGGTACGCGAATCGCTGCGTCAAGTACCCCAAAATTCCGGCGAGGAACATAGCCGCCACAATCGAAAGGATGATCCCGGGCCAGCCCGCGACGGCCCTTGACAGCGCGCCGAACACAGTCAGGCACACGAACGCGCCCGTCATGTAAATATCGCCGTGGGCAAAGTTTAGAAGCTTGATGATGCCGTAAACCATTGAATAACCAAGCGCAATCAGCGCGTAAAACGAGCCTAAGATAAGCCCGTTTACAAGCTGCTGTAATATCAGTTCCCATGTTGAAAACACGCGGCGAACACCACCTATAGTTAAATCGTTACAAGCGCAAACGAGCCGTCTTTGATTTGCAGAATGATAAAGTTGGAAACCTCAAGCTCACGGTCTGAGGTGAACTTGATACGCCCCGAAAGGCCTTTATAGTCGGCGTTCTGAACAGCGTCGCGAACCTGCTCGAAATCAGTGGAGCCGACTTTTTCGATTGCTTCTTTGAGCACATACATGGTGTCGTAGCAAAGCGTCGCGTATGTTCCGGGCCCGGCGCCGAACTTAGCCGTGTAATCGGCGACGAACGTATCGCCGCCGGAAGCGAACTCGACAAACGGCGGCGATGTGACGTAAACGCCCTCGCCGGCAGGGCCGGAGGCTGTAATCAGCTCGACGGACGCGCTGCCGTCGCCGACAGCGATGTCGCCCTCGTATCCGCCCTGGCGAAGCTGCTTGATGACGTTTGAGCCGTCGGCGTGGTAACCGCACCAATAGACGAAGTCGGCGCCAGAGTTGCGGATTGCCGTCACGATAGCGGAAACGTCGGCGGAGCCCTTTTCCATGACCTGGACGGTGGCGATATCAATGCCGTTTTGCGGCAGGACAGATTCGCAGATGTCAGATAAATCCTTTGTATAGGCGTCGCCCTGATGAATGAGCGCGACAGACTGCGAGCCTAAGAACCTTAAGAGGTCAACAAGCGTATCTGCGGCATGGTTGCCGGGGCTGTTGAACATGAACGTTTGGTTTAGGCCGAGCTTTGTGATCTCGGTGGAGTTCGCGGCGGAGACAAGCGTCACAAGATTCGCGTCGTAAAACTGCTGCAAAGCGGGAATGGTGGCGCCGGAACAGTATCCGCCAACAACGAAATCCACGCCATGGGAAACAATTTTTGACGCGGCCTGGGTAGCCATGTTCGCGTTACAGCCGTCGTCGGCCTGATACAGCGTGAGCGTGCGGCCCAGTACGCCTCCGGCCTCGTTGATCTCATCGACGGCCAGCTGATAGGATTGGAGCATGTCGGTGCCGTAATAAGCCTCCGACCCCGAGGTCGGGACAAGCACGCCGATTACGATTTCATCGCTGTTTCCGGAACCGCCGCCGCCTGATCCTCCGCACCCGGCAGATGCGACCATAAGCAATGACACGGTTATTAACATTGAAAGCGCCTTTAAAAATTTTATACTCATAAGTCTATCCCCTTGATTTTGTTATACATATCATATAATTTTACCATAAATATCCCATTTGTCAAGGATTTGCGCCGTCCCGCGCGTCGGTCCCGCGCGTTGGACGCAACCGCGAGAATTTAAGTCAACACTTTTCGTTATTGAAGATAGGTTCTAAGCTTTTTAAATAATTTCACTTTACTTCACCGCTGTTTGCTTTTCCACCCGGCGGAGTATTTTTTACAAAGCTCTGTATCGTCACAAAATGAAGAATTTCAAAGCTTTCGGGTATGCGTGAAAGCATGGCGGCATGCTCTTTCTCAAAAGCCGCAATTGTTTTTGGCGGAAGCGACGACGCT
>Ga0099364_10000415_pt1 | contig 71329 bp, 66 predicted proteins | sample TergutTh196P3_FD_73070 | JGI IMG/M metagenome (GOLD analysis project Ga0099364, IMG submission 73070) | Microcerotermes parvus P3 segment gut microbial communities from Pointe-Noire, Republic of the Congo - Th196 P3 | ecosystem: Host-associated > Arthropoda: Insects > Digestive system > Gut ...
TAGCGCTGCCTAAGTGGGTCGTCATAATACGTGTGCGCCGGCCAAGCACTATCCACGCCAGAGCCGAGCCAAGCAGGGCATTTGCAAGACCGATCCATGTAGCGGAAATACCAAACCGCCAGCCAAACTGCCCCGCGAACCCGACAAAAATTACTGCGGAAAAATACGACGCCCCATAGGAAAATGCCGTAATCCAAGGGCCGACCTCGCGCCCGCCCAGAACGAATCCTGCGACATCAGCGGAGCGTTTGCGAAAGTAGAACCCGACGCCGACAGTGACTGCGAAGAAAATGATGAGTAGCAGAATCTTGATAAACATATCCATTTTGTGTTTTTTCCTTTCTTAACCTACGTTATACGTAAAGCATATTTCTAAAACCCTTACGAATTCTCACGAATCCTTACGAAAGATTTTGCACGGCAACAAGCTCGTCCGCGCCATACATTCGCCGAAGCTTCGGTTTTTCTATTTTCCCGGTAGCATTGCGCGGGACATCGGCAAAAATAATTTTATACGGCCGTTTATATCGCGGAAGCGCGTGGCAAAACATGCGTATATCATCCTCCGTACATTCACGGTCTTTTTTGAGTTCGATCACCGCCGCCGACACCTCGCCTTGGCGTTTGTCGGGCAAGCCGATGACTGCGACATCCTTGATGTCCGGGTGTGAAGCCAAAAAATTCTCGATTTGCACAGGATAGATATTCTCGCCCCCGGTGATTATAACGTCTTTTTTTCTGTCAACAAGGAAGATAAAGCCATCCTCGTCCTCCTGTGCCATATCTCCGGTGAAAAGCCACCCATCTTTCAACACTTCCGAAGTGGCCTTTGAGTCGTTGTAATAGCAATCCATAACCCCGTCACCTCTGACACAAAGCTCTCCCACCCCGCCGCGGCTAACGGGGTTCCCGCTCTCGTCAACGATTTTTGTCTCCCAACCGTATCCGGCTTTGCCTATCGAACCGACCTTGTGTGTATTTTCGATTCCCAAATGTACACATCCGGGACCGATAGACTCGCTCAAACCGTAGTTTGTATCATAATCATGGTGCGGAAAGTGTTCGAGCCAGCGCTTTACTAAGCTTTGCGGAACAGGCTGCGCGCCGATGTGCATAAGCCGCCATTGGTCTAACTCATAGTTTTCGAGCTTTTCTTCGCCGCTGTCGAGCGCGAGCAAAATGTCCTGCGCCCAAGGAACAAGCAGCCATACTATTGTGCATTTTTCCCGTGAAACGGCATCGAGTATGTATTTCGGTTCAATACCCTTGAGAAGCACCGCTTTTGCGCCGACAAGAAAACTGCCGAACCAGTGCATTTTAGCTCCGGTATGGTAAAGCGGAGGAATACAAAGAAAAATATCATCACGGGTTTGATTGTGGTGTGCCTGCTCGCAAACACAAGAATGCGTCAAGCTTTTGTGCTTGTGCAAAATAGCTTTCGGAAAACCTGTCGTGCCTGATGAAAAATATATCGCCGCATAATCCTCATCGCTTAACGTGATTTTTGGCGACGCGCTTGAACAGTCGGCAGTCAGCTCTGCGTAATCCTCGGCAAAAGACGGGCAAGCACCGCTTCCGCAAAAAATCAACATTCTTTTGTCGATAATAGTCGCGGCGATTTCCTCAATGCGCCCGATAAACTCCGACCCGAACACGAGAACATCAACTTCAGCAAGATTGAGGCAGTATTCAATTTCATGCGCGGTATAACGAAAGTTGAGCGGCACTGCCAACGCCCCGGTTTTCAATATTCCGAAGTAAATCGGCAGCCATTCAAGACAGTTCATCATAAGAATAGCTACCTTGTCGCCCTTTTTTACATTACAGCCAAGAAGCAGATTTGCAAATCTGTTCGCTTTTTCGTTAAATACGTCCCACGTAATTTCGCGCCTGTAGTGTGCCGCTTGTGACGACTCAATAAGACCATATTCCTTCCACGTTACGCGCCGAGCATCTTTTTTCTCGGGGTTTATCTCAATGAGCGCAATGTCGCTTCCGTACAGCCTGCAATTTTTCTCCAAAATTTCGGTAATTGGCATCGTTATCTCTTTTCTTGCTGTATTTGACTGTCATTTGGCTCGCTTATATTATCACAACCTGTTTGAGATGAAAAGTAAAATAATTTGGAAAATGGTGATATGATATCGTTTCCCTGACATATTGTGCTTATACAATATATGTTATATATTAACTTCGATTTGTTTTATTAACTCTATCTCAAAAATTATATCGTCGTTAATATTTTCTTTATCGCTGTCAGTTTTCGGTCGCAGTTCTTGATATAGGTCAATATACACGCTTTGATAGTCTTGAAAATCCCGACTGTTCAGAATTTCGTTCCCCTCAAAGTCGTCGAACGCTGTTAAAATATTACGCAGTCGCATTATCGCACCATATAAACGTATAAACTCTTTTTTCATTTCCTCGCCGAGTATCTGTGCTCCAAGCGGAAAGCGGTCTGTCAATTCCGCGATAATTTCTGCATACCCCTGATTTTGTTCTCCATTATGGGTAAACCCATTGTAATAATCACTATAAGTTTTAAGCAGTACAACACCGCCCGCTTCCTTGTCACCAAACAGAGCAATTGCATCAGCTGTCGCTTGTTTAAGGTCACGGAAGCAAACGATATTACCAAAGGTCTTAACGCTGTTGAGTATGCGGTTGGTACGGGAATACGCTTGTATTAACCCATGCTGTTTTAGGTTTTTATCAACCCAGAGCGTGTTGAGCGTGGTAGCGTCAAAACCTGTGAGGAACATATTGACCACAATAAGCAAATCAATCTCCCTGTCTTTGACGCGCTGTGACAGGTCTTTGTAGTAATTCTGAAACTTGTCCGAGGAAGTATCGTAGTTCGTGCTGAACGCGGTATTGTAATCAGCAATCGCCGCTTCAAGGAAATCGCGGGAGCTTTTATCCAATTTATTATTTTCAAAGCCCTCGTCGGGCAGGGCATCCTCCGGGTCGTCCTCATTTGCGCTATAACTGAATATGGTCGCAATCGTCAGGTTCTTGTTCTTTTCGTTAAGTTGTTTCCTGAACTGTTCGTAATACTTCATAGCCATCGGAATTGAGGACACAGTAAATATGGAGTTAAACCCCGCCATACGCTGTCCTTTGAGGGTGTAAAAACTGTTACGCTTTGTCTTTTGCTCGAAGTGTTCGAGTATGTACTTAACTATTTCGCTGACACGTTTAGTCGAGTTCATAACTTTCTCGTCATCAATCGCTTTGACTTTCTTATATTTGATGTCGTCCTTTTCCTTAACCGTATTCACAAAGTCAATGCGAAATGGCAATATATTCCCGTCATTGATAGCATCAACAATCGTATATGTGTGTAGCTTGTCGCCAAACGCCTGCTCTGTAGTCCGAAGTGCGGGAATACCTCCTGTTTCCGCATTTTTTGAAAATATTGGCGTACCCGTGAAACCGAACAGGTGATATTGCTTAAACGCATTTATAATACTGCGGTGCATATCTCCAAACTGCGAACGGTGGCACTCATCGAAAATTATCACAACATGCTTCTTATATATATCGTGAACCTTATTTCTTCCGATAAATATATCGAGTTTCTGTATCGTTGTGACGATAATGCGGGCGTTCGGGTCGGCAAGGTTCTTTTCAAGCTGTCGCGTGGATTTACTTCCGTTCGCCGCATCTTTTTGAAAACGGTCATACTCCTTCACTGTCTGGTAGTCGAGGTCTTTGCGGTCAACCACAAACAGCACCTTGTCTATGCTTTCAAGCTCGGTTGCAAGCTGCGCCGTTTTGAAGCTCGTGAGTGTCTTACCGCTTCCTGTCGTATGCCATATATAGCCACCCGCATCAGTTGTACCTGTTTTCTTGTAATTGCTTGAAATCTCAATGCGACTTAAAATCCGCTCCGTTGCGGCAATTTGATACGGGCGCATGACAAGTAGCAGTTCCTCCGATGTGAACACGCAGAACCGAGTAAGGATATTCAGCAACGTATGCTTTGCAAAAAAGGTCTTTGTGAAATCTACAAGGTCTGCTATGACTTTGTTGTTCCCGTCAGCCCAACAGCTTGTAAACTCAAAGCTATTACTTGTCCTCTTGCTCTTACGTCGCTGACTTTCGCCAAACTCCCTGATATGAGCCTCGCGGGTTGTGTTGCTGTAATATTCGGTAGCGGTGATTATGTTGTATTGGCTCATAAAAACACCCCCTTTTTCTTTTTCAAAAACTCATGTGGTGTTAGTACAAAAGATTCATTGGGGTAATGTTTTGTATTGCCTGTAATCAACACTGCGCCGTTCGCCTTTGCCATATCAAAAAATTTCCTGTCACTTTCATCTGTAAATACTGTGTCGCCCACAACAGCTTCAGAAAAAACACCGCTTTTTACAATTTCATTTAGCAAACTTAAAACTTTGTTTTTCGGAAAGTTCAGTTTAGGTCTAAACAACACTTCGTGGTATTCTTCAATTATCTCGCTGTCGAAATATGGCACTATCTCGTTTGTGAAAACCATCCGGGCTATTTTATACGGATTGCCCTGCTGTGACCACAAAGCAGACACTAAAATATTAGTATCTATCACAACTTTTTGCATTTGCTTTATTATCTCCTCGCCCTTATATCAGCTCTTGCCGCTTGAATTTCTGCTTCTATTTCATCATCTGACAAGAACCCACGTTCCTCTGCTTCTGCCCTCATCTCACTTAGCAAAGCTAAACCGTAGGAGTTTCTTGGCGATTCAATCGTAAAGGGTATCTTTTGCTCCCTCAGGGATGCGCGAATAAACATGTTGACCGCAACAGACATATTCACCCCCACATCGACACAAAATTCTTCAAATCTGCGTTTCACGTTTTCGTCTATCCTAATAGTTACAGTAGTATCCGCCATTTCATACACCTCATTTCGTGTTGCGTTGTATGGTTATTGTAACACACGTAATGCGCATTGTCAAACATCCGTCATTGTGAGGAGCATTGCGACGAAGCAATCCAACAACCACATCACTGCGAGCAATGCACAGCCCGTCGTCATTGCGAGCGACAGCGAAGCAATCCAGATACAGGGGTAACAATCAAGGTGTAACTATGCCGTTGTTGCGCTGACTGGATTGCTTCGTCACTATGTTCCTCGCATCGAATAATGTGAAATTCAGAGAATCAACTACGCTAATCGGCAATTCATAACCATATTCATCGTCAAACTGTTTTTTAGCGAGCCGGGCTACATTAAATGTGCCGCTCTCTTTACTTGACATGGCAATCATAATCACTTCATCGCCGTTTTCTATATGTACCCGCATTTTGTCGGCAATTTCTGCAAATGAGACTGTCGCCGTTTTAGGAAAGCTTTTTGTGTTTTTCAAAAGAGTTCGGAAATCCTCACCGCTAATATCACGGTAGGCACGGTATTCGACTCCGTCCAGCTCCACGATGAGCGGTAACAGGTCTATATCGTGTTTTTTTATGTCGTGGAGAGGAATATCAGAATCACTGCAAATAATAAATTTAATCATTTTCTTTTTATCTCCAAATGCTATAAGTCTGCTATTTCAACATTAAGCTGAATACTTGAGACATCTTCAATGGCTTTATCCCAGTCTACGATATAAACAATGCTTTTATATTTAATCGCTTTTACGGGACAATCTGACCCGCCATAAAGAAAAAAATCGCTCTGCGACGGTATGCGTGAAATATGGCGTAAAAAACTCTCAAGCGCAATGCTATCATTCGCCGCAACTTCGCGAAGCGTAAAAAACTTCAATACCTCATTTTCATTCGGAAACCATTTTACGAAAGGCTTGAGAAGCCGTAGTTGCCAGCCATATTTTTTGATAACATACTGTTTGTAGTCCCACTGCTCCACAGCCTTCCCACGCGCAAGCTCGTTACCAAAAGACCCACGCAGCACATAAAATCCGTCTTCTTCAAGAGTGAGCGTGTTCTTGTCCTTTACCCGTAGCTTTTTTCGTATAATATTGGTAACAAGTTCCGAATGTCGCAGGTAATACGGCATATTTGCACGTTTCTTTTCAAGCATTTTTTGTACAGCCACATTGTCTTCCAGTATAGTCGTGTAAGTCAGCTTGACACCGTTTTCAGCGCAGAAATCCCATATAAGTTGATACGCTTTAGGGATATTCCCCGGGACAACCGCGCGTAAACCGGTTAAATAAGCAACATCACCGTTAATGGTGCATCCGCCGACCCCGACAAGCTTCCCATCGGCATTTCGGGCGATTGCAAGTGTTGATTTGTCACCGTCTCTGGACAGAGACAGCACCGCGTTCGGTCTGCGGCAATAGGCAATGGAAATACCGCCTTTAAATTCCGCATCTTCAAGCAACGCGGCAATTTCCTCGCCGTCCTTTTCTGTTGCGTATTCGTAGCTTAATCCTCTCATTTCGCGCCCCCTTCATCAAGACCAATACCCACAGGGAGATTGAGTTTTCGGTCAACCTCTTTTCCGAGAGCTTTGTTTTGTGAAAAGAAAATTAAACTGATCATAAAATTCGGATTACGCCGAATCGACGCCAACCCGCGCTTCAATATGTTAAGCGGACTGAAAAACTGTCGCCGGACAGCAGCACACTTGTCTTTCAATTCATCGGGTGTCATTTTTAACGGACGATACGGAATATCCCCGTATTTGTATCCATCTTTGAGCCACCATTTTTCATATAAAAGCCTGTTGCTTTCCTCTAAACGTTCATAAAGCGGCGTGCCCGGAAATGGCAACAAATGATTGAATGCGGCAAAGAAAAATTTGTGCTTCATGGCGAACTTGATTGTATCCTCAAAGGTTTCGTTGGCATCCGCGTCGAACCCGAATACAAATGTTGCATAAATGCCGATGCCCGCTTTGTGCATTTTACGCACAAGTTCGTCGCGTTCACCCAGTTTGTAATTCCAACTTTTGTTCATCTGGTCGAGGTTTTTTTTGTCGAGGCTTTCAAAGCCGATTAAAAGAACCTGACAACCGCTTTTTTTCATCGCCTGTAGAAGTTCATCATCCTTAGCCACAGCTAACGATACCTGACTTGTCCATTTGATTTTGAGCGGCGTAATCGCTCTACATAAAGATATAAGATGGTCACGGTCTGCGGACAGGTTGTCGTCAATAAAAAACACAAACTTATTCTTCGCTCGCTTAATTTCTTCAACAATGTCCGGTATCGGGCGCGGGATGTAATTCGCGTGATAAAAACAGGTGATCGCGCAGAACTCGCAATGATTAGGGCAACCGCGCCCCGTTTCAATTAGGGAGAGCGGAAGATACTTTTTCGCGCCGTAAACGCTCCTGTCTGGCATAAGAGGTATGCCACCGCGCTCGCCGTCGTATTGTTTTTGCAGTTTGCCGCCCCCAAAGTCCTCAATTACCTGTTGCCAAACCGATTCAGCATTGCCAATGATTACACAGTCGGCATATTCGACGGCTTCGTCTGGAACAGCAGTAACATGATAACCGCCCATAACAACAGGTATGTTTCTTTGCCTGAATTTTTCCGCAATCCTGTATGCTCTGCTCGCAGTATATGTTTCAACCGATATGGCAACCATATCAACGTCGATAGAATAATCAATACTCTCAATACGGTCATCAAAAAAACATGTTTCAACATCAGTCGGCGTAAGGGCTTTCAATGTGGCAATCATAAGCGACTCCATCTTCCATGTGCCGATATATTCTTCACCGTCTTTCCGTCCTATCGCCGGAAGAATAAATAATATTTTCATGGGGTCACCTCCGGTATATCGCTATTATCGCACATAACCTCTTTTGTAAAATGAATGAATTTATCAGCGTATTTCTGATACGCGAAGTTTGTTATGTAACTGAGCGCGCTGAGCTTGTTTATGCGTTTCAGTATATTGCTTGTTTTATAGGTTTCACGCCATGCCCACTCCGTACCCTCATAAAGCTCGTCAGCCGTCATGTTTTTTGGCTGGAATACAACGTGTTCCACATCGTACATAGCGGGTTCATGCTCGAAAATGCGTCCCTGCTCTTGCAAGCTTCGATATAACTCTGTATTTGGGAAAGGTGTGAGTATGGAGTATCTCGGCAAGTCTATACGCAAACGCTGTACTTCTTCAACGGTGCGTTTAAAAACATCTTTTCCATCGTCATCGCCGCCGAATGCAAAACATCCGTTAATGAGGATGCCGCTGTCATGCAACCGCTTAACAAGCGTTTCGTAATCATCAGTCTTGTTCACGCCCTTTTTGATATAACCCTGTGCAGCCTGATTAACACTCTCAAAGCCGATAAGGATGCCTTTGCAACCGCTCTTTTCGAGTGTTTTATAAAAAGCTTTATCAAAATCAACACTGGATGTTGTCAACCCGAACCAACGTTTTTTAAGCGGTATCATCGCTGTGAAAAGCTGTTTGGCGTAGTCCATGTCGGCTAATAAATTCACATCCGGAAAAAGAACATATTTACCTTTTAACTGTTCAATTTCGGCAATAACATCGTTTACAGACCTGCAAACCGGAGTTTTGCCAAACGCCGCCGGATACGCGCAGAAGGTGCAAGGCAAGGGACAGCCACGAACAGCCTCAACGGAATTAGTGGTTATGTACGCGCGCGGTTTAAGAAGATCACGGCGCGGTATCGGTCTACCCGCAAGTGAAATTTCACATGTTTCACGGTAAACCGGTTGAAGTTTCCCGGCCTTATAATCTTTAAGCGCTTGTGGAAAAGTGTAGTCGGCGACCCCAGTAAATAAAGCGTCACAATGTTTCCCCGCCTCAGCAGGGTCAAGTGTCGGTTGTACTCCACCCAAAAATACGGTAATACCTCTTGAACGGAAGTAATCAGCGAATCGGTACGCTCTGGTGCTTGTGCCGGTTATCGCCGTAATAAGGACGATGTCTGCGTCAAGATCAAGCGGTATTGCCTCGACCGTTTCATCATAAATTTTCATCTCCGCTTCCATTTCCTCAGGAACAAGAGAGGCAAGCGTGGTCATGGTAAGCGGCGCATAGTGCAAACCCTTACCAAAACTCCCGTTATATCTGTGCATCGCCCCCGCCGGAGACAAAAAAGCTATCTTCATTTAAACACCCATCCTTGCCTGTTTGACAAACACATTGGTTTTATATCGCCGAGCCGCATTCCAAACCTCACGCAATTATCTATGTACTGCTGCGCCCCGTTTTCAACCACTACAACTTCAACCTTTTTTAGCTGCCCTAATTTACGGCAATAATCATAGTGGAAATTCCCCCGTAACGCCGCGTCTATTGTATCGGCGTCCGCTTCTGTTTCTGTATAAAGCACATATCGGTTTTCATTTGGAACGAGCAAACAAAACCCGTTCTTCGGAACAACTTCGCGGACGTGCATTTCATTTAGCTTTTCGCCAAAATAATCGGATATATTTCCCGCTTTGCCAATAAAATCGAAACATTGATTACCGTTATACCTGACAATATCGCCTATACGATACCTGTACAATCCGCCCGAAGTCGTTAAAACGATTTCATACTCATCGTCTTTGTCTAACTGGTCTTTTAACCTAACATCATTATTTTTATCTATAAACTCAAAGAAATGTGAATCGGTTAAACGCTTTCCCACTCCCTCAATCGGTATCGTCATAATTCCTTCGGTCGCCAGCAAGCCCTTCGGTTGCATATAAGCATCGGGAAACGCCTTTTGCAACTGTTCGGCATAGGTTGCGGAATTGCCATCAGCCCAACAACTAATCACTTCCAAGTGCGGGAATAAATCCTTTGCCCGCATATTTGATTTTTCAAGCATTATCAATAGAAATGTCGGGTTCCATATTGAAACAAGCCTCAATTTTTTAGCCTGTTTTATATAATCAATCGTAGTCTTCCAGAACAAATCCATGTCTTCAATAGACTTAACACTTGCCGGAACACAGAATTTCTTTGCTACAAACTTTCCTAAAAGCCCGCCAATATATTCATCATCCGTATTAAAACCCTCTATCCCGTCCGTCGTATTACCCTGCGGGGTAATGGAAAAATAAAACTGCCCATACTTCAAACGCGGAAAGTTTCTATTTAAGTTCCATAACCATTTATAAATGGCAGATGAAAATTCACGTTGTAACCCGCGAGTATACGGAATCAGCTTTTTTGCAGATGCAGACCCGCTTGTGGGTTCAAGCAACAGAACGGGTTCGCTTGTTAAGATGTTGGATTCTTTATTTTTTATCCTCTCAATGTAAGGGGCGTAATCCTCATAAGTAGAGAACGGAACGTTCTTTTGATAATCAGATATGTTCCTTATATCGCCATAAGAATATTTGTTTCCGTACACAGTGTTTTGATTATTGGTTATTATACTACCAAGCTTTTTATCTTCCAAGTACACGCCTCCCCAATTTGTTCAGGTTATCCACGCTTATCTCGCATAAACAAATCAACTCGTCTCCGTTCATATAGCCCGGATTTTTCTTCAAAAAGAACGCTGTGTTTTTATCCCTTGCCGCTGTTTCTTTTGTAAAATCATATTCATCTTTGAGATAATCATTACCCGCCAGCCACACGCCGTTACGGTACTTATCACCATACTGCCTCTCTGCGAAGGTGTCCATTATACACTGTATTTTATCCGGTATTTCCGTATCAAAGCGGGGATAATATTCTTTGAAAAATGTGTTGAGATATTTATAAGTTTTATACCCTTTACTAAGTAAAAACCAATAAGTCGTCCCATCAAACTTTTCGGCATACTTCATCGCGTTATTTATCCAAGTCTGCGATAAATCATGGCGACCCCAATATTCTTTTTCCACAATGGTATCTCCTGAATATAGCAGTTGCGTCTGTGTGTCATATATAAAGACGGCTAAAGTCGTAAACCCGCGAATGATATTTTGCTCATCTAACAGCATCACCACATCCTGTTTTTTACGAAGTTCACCAATAAAAGCATTTTGAGAAGTGTTGCCGTAGTACACTTCCATGATTTTGTACATGGCTTCAATTTGCTCCGGCGATAACTTTTTTACTTGTAACACAACACTCTTTAACATAATTTTCTTACCTCCCTAAATTAGTGGATACATACTTAAACCCAAGGTTCGCACCGAGTAAAAGCGGTTTATTGCCCCACGGGGCGTTGTTCGCCCGCTTTAATACTTTACCCAGCTTGTATGAATCCCGCCAAACCTTTTGATATATTTCTTCAAGCTCCTGCGGCGACATATTTTTCGGCTGGAATACTGCTTTATTTTGCGTATATTTCGTCCAGTCAGTTGTAATAATACGTCCCTCATCATTTAGCCGATTAAATAGTTTTGAACCCGGAACAGGTGTAAGAATAGCATAACGAACGATATTTGCGCCAAGATATTCTACTTGCTGGGGAAGGGTCAAAAGGGATTCTTTGGTATCATAATCAAACCCCAGTACAAAGCATCCGTTTACGCTAATGTTATGTGCTTGCATAATTTCAATAGCTTGCTTATATTTTTTCGGGTCGTTAAAGCCTTTCTTCACCGCCAGCATTGTATCACGATTAAGGGACTCCAACCCGAACAAAACTCCACCGCATCTGCTTTTTTGTGCCGCCTCAACAAGTTCATTGTCAAATGCAGTTTGTACTGTAGCGTTGCAAGCCCATTTGATATTTAGGTTTTTAAGTCCGTCCATGATTTCAAGCGCATAGGATTTGTTGTAAAAGAAGTTGGGGTCAAAAAATATCAGGCGTTTTGTTTTGAGTGAAGCTATTTCATCAATGACCGCTCCCGCCGGGCGCGGACACGGCGGATTCATTGCGCTGATAGCACAGAACTCACATCGGTTCGGACAACCGCGGTTCGCCACCACACAAGGTACATTCAAGTAGCCTTTCTTTGGCAATAAATCACGGCGCGGAATAACACAATCCTCCGGCATTATACAAGTCATTTCGTAACGAGCTTGAGGTTTTTTGTCAGCATAATCACGCAAAAACTGTGGAAATGCTTTTTCGGCAGGTCCGACAATAATCGTATCAGCGTGCTGTGCGGCTTCATCCGGCATGAATGTCGTATGATAACCGCCAAAGACAACGTGAGCACCTTTTTCACGAAATGATTTGGCTATCTTATACGCCCGAATGGCACTGGAAGTGACAAAGCTGATAGCTACGATGTCGTATGGCGTATCATAAGAAAACGATTGCACCATTTCATCGCAAACATCAACCTGTGCGTTAAACTCCGGCGGAATCATCGCGGCAAGGGCAACAAGGGTAAGCGGCGCATAAGTTAGCTTGGTTGAAAATTTGTCCCGGTATGCTTTATAATCTGTTTCCCACGGTAAGAGCAATAATATTCTCATTTATTTTTGCCCTCCTTAAAGTGGTTTAATCCAAACTTCAACCCCTGCTTTTTATGAACTTCTTTGCGAAAAAGCGGATTATACAGCCAATATGTAATGAATTTTCGGAGTGTCCTCATGTTGGTTTTCGGCTCAAACGCCCTGCGCAAAACAGACAACGGGCTGTTGAAACGCTTTCGGCAGTAAAATGATAACGCTGTAAGCTCATCCGCCGTCATATTTTTTGGAGTAAAAGCAGCATGATTGAAGCGATAATCATCATTCAACCACCACTTACCACCAAATAAAAGTCTGTCCTCCGCTTCAAGTTGTTTGTACAATTCGGTCTGCGGGTACGGCATGAGTATATTAAACGCCGCAAACGTAAACTTATTTTTGAGTGCCCATTCAATGGTCTGCTTAATGCTATCCACCGTGTCGGTATCATGTCCGACAGTAAACGCTGCCCATGTTTGAAGACCGTATTTGCGAAGAGTTGCGACTTCTTTCTTGTATTGATTAAAAACACCCTGTTCCTTGTTTATATCTTTATTCATTAGGGATAGACTGTCGGGATTGATTGATTCAAAACCTATGACAAAGCCCATTCCGCCACTTTCTACAATGAGACGCATAAGCTCGTCATCATAAACCATGTTGACAGTTCCTTGGCTTACCCAATTTATTTTGAGAGGAATAAGTGCGCGGCATAAAGCCTTTGCGCGTTCAACATCAGCCACGATATTGTCGTCAACAAAGAAAATGAGCTTGCGTTTTTGGGATTTTATTTCGGCAACAACTTCATCAATGACGCGGCAGTAATGCTTTTTGTTAAAATAAACGCTGCCCGCGCAATAACTGCACCCGTGTATACACCCACGGCTGAACTGCACAAGAGCGATGGGAAGATAACCCTTACCCTCAAATAAATCCCGCCGTGTCGGTAGTTTATGCTGTGGAGGGTCTGCTACGCCGCAATCATATAATTTTTTAAGTTTGTTTGCTTTCAAATCCTCAATAAGCTCTTGCAAAATATTTTCTGCGTCGCCCATAACGGCCGACGTACAATGCTTCATGACTTCATCGTGCGAGAGTTTAACGTGCATACCGCCCATTATGACCGGAACATTTCGCAAGCGATACTGCGCGGAAATCTCATACGCGCGCTTGGCAGTGAAAGTTTCCACCGTAATCATAACAGCATCGGTATGGTCATCAAACGGTATCTGCTCCATACGGTCGTCAACGAGGACGACATCTATGTCAGACGGAATCAACGCCGCAATAACGCCTAACTGGAGCGGTTCCATGCGCCCCTCATCGACATAAAGGTTACGGCTTTTTGTCCCGATTGTCGGTTTAATTAAAGTGATTTTCATAGATGATCATCACCTCCGTGTTTCAGTTTTTGCTTGCGTCGTATCTCAATGTAAGATATTGCGTTAATCAATGCAAATACAAATAAATGTCTTATATTGACAGGTTTGAACATCCGCCACAATATGCTTCTTAGCGAATAGAACTTGTACCGCAGTTTCTTGCAACCTTCCGCAAGCTGCTCCGGCGTCATATTGTCGGGATAATGTGTTGCATCGCCGTAACTGTAATTTTCGGACAACCACCACTGCGGGTCGATGAGTTTGTCTTGTTTATTTAGTTCATCATACAAAGATGTTCCCGGCATTACCATAAGCGGATTAAAATTTACTATCGCCAGTTTGTGTTTCATCACGAAGTCATACACATGACCAAAGCTGTCAAAGGTATCATTGGAATAACCAAAGATAAAAGTCGCGTAGAACATTATGCCGTAAGAATGTATAACACGCACCGCGTTATCATATTCCGCTACACGCTGCTGTTTACCTATCTCTGTAAGCGTTGATTCATTCAAACTCTCAAAACCCACAATAGCCATAATACAACCGCTTTTTTTCATAAGGTCGAGTATTTCAAAGTCTTTTGCCACATTGACACTTATTTGACAGCCCCATTTCTTTTTGAGCGGAACAAGTTTTGTCAAAAAAACTTTGAGCTTATTTCGGTCGTGGAACAAATTATCGTCTGCGATAAAAAAGATTTTTTCCTTCATATCGGCAATCTCACGGAGAACATCATCTATTTCGCGTTCAATCACGCATGATTTATAAAACGCCCGGATGGAACAGAAATCACAGTTAAACAGACAACCGCGTTTCCACTGAACAACACCGATTTTAGCGTATTTCTTACCAGCAAAAATTGAATGGTTTGTTTTATTAAAAGACAACATCAAGTCGTTTGTGGACGTATATAGAGGTTTCAGAGCACCACTTCTAAGGTCAGTTATGAGATTTCCCCAAACAGGTTCGGCATCACCTGTGACAACCGTGTCGGCATATAAAAGAGCTTCATCAGGAACGGCTGTAGGATGAAAACCACCCATTATTATCTTTAAATTAGGATTTTCCTGTTTGTATTGCCTTGCGAGGGTGTAAACACGTTTCGCTGCGAGAGTTTCAACGCTGAACACAACTGCGTCGCCGTCAATGACGTCCGGCAATTTCTCTACACACTCGTCATAGAAAATAGTAGTAACATCGCTCGGTGTGAGGCTATGTAATATAGCGAATGCCAACGGCTTTAAGGCGTCGCTTGATTGTTTTCCCGTCATACTGGGACGGATAAAAGTTATTTTAATTTTATTCACACTCCGCTTTCGTTTGATAGATCATTTAATTATCTGCTCCGAATAATATGCGTAAAAAGGAGTTTGCTGCATCTGTTATCTCAATTTATCTTAATTAACGATTTCAACAATATCGCCAATATCACATTCTAATACCTTGCATATTTTTAGCATGGATTCCATTGAAATTGGTTCTTCTTTTCCGAGTTTAGCAATAGTCGCACCACTTACTTTTGCGGCATCTTTTAATTGCGTTTTATTCATTTTTTTATCAATCATCAATTTCCAAAGTCTGTTATAGCTGATCGACATCTTGACACCTCATTTGCTAAAATAGTACAATATTCTACACGCCTACTATTATAACAAACTATCTTCATATGTGCAACCTAAATGTTCGTGTTTCTAAAAAAAATCTGCATAATAACAGAGAGGAGCGGCAAGAACGCCGCCCCCCTCTGAAAACAAGCTATGCGTAAATAATTTCTTTTTTTACAATCTCCATAGCGCTGTTACGGATATTATTTATTTTGCCGACCCACGCTATTTGATTTTCCGCTTTTAACTCTTGATAAGTCCAAAGGGCATACCTATGTGTCTATGTTCGATATATTTAATGCGTGGTACAAGGAAAACAAAAAACTCAAAAACGGTGAAATTACCGAAGATGATTACAATACTTGGCGGTATAATTATCCTCGTATCGAAGCCGAACGAACGAAAGCGGCACTCGAGGAACGGCGAAACAATCACTAAACGCAAAAAACTCCCGCCTGAACTTAGCGTTCAGACGGGAGTTTTCACTCTGTCTAAATATTATCGTGGAATAAAAGTTAGTATCAAATCAGTATCAATGACCAATTCCCGCCACTTAAAACGCAGTCATATCAACGGTTTCGAGCGTTTGCTAACTCATTCCCACTCGACTGTTGCGGGGGGTTTGCCCGTTATGTCATAAACAACGCGGGACACAGACGGAAGCTCCGACGTTATGCGCTCGGAAACGCGACTCAAGAGCTCGTGCGTCAGAGAAACGTAGCCGGCAGTCATAAAATCGCTTGAAGCGACCGCGCGCAAAGCGATTGTGTAGCCATAAGCCCTGCCGCCGTCGCGCACGCCCACTGTGCGCAGGTCTGTGAGCACCGCAAAATACTGATCCGCCCGCTCGCCCGAAGCATCAAGCTCCGTGCGGAAAATAAAGTCGGCCTCGCGCAAAATCTCAAGCCTTTCCTTAGTTACCTCTCCTATGCAGCGCACGGCAAGCCCGGGTCCGGGAAAAGGCTGTTTGTTTGTGAGGGCAGCCGGCAAACCGAGCTGCCGCCCAAGAGCGCGAACTTCATTTTTATACAAGATACGCAGAGGCTCGACAAGACCCTTGAAGCTCATTTTTTCGGGCAAACCGCCGACATTATGGTGGCTCTTGATGATTTTAGTACCTTTAACGCCTTTAGAACCGGCAGTACCGGATTCAAGCACATCGGGATAGATAGTGCCCTGCGCCAAAAAATCAACGCCGCGTATTTTTGCCGCTTCCTGCTCAAAGACACGGATAAACTCTTCTCCGATAATCTTGCGCTTTGTTTCCGGGTCGGTGACACCGGAAAGTCTCTTTAGAAATCTCTTTTCCGCGCAAACGCGAACAAAGTTCAAATCGTGACCTCTAAAAACAGCTTCTACCTCATCACTTTCATTTTTGCGCATAAGACCCGTATCAACGTAAATACAGTATAATCGCTTAGGAATCGCCTTTGCCAGCAGAGCGGCGCAAACAGACGAATCCACGCCTCCGGAGAGCGCAAGGAGCACCTTGCCATACCCGACCTGCTCCTTTATTGTGCAAATTGCTTGCTTCTCGTAAGCCTCTAAATCAAAATCGTTTTCGAGCTTTCTCGCGCCATATATATTCATAATCAAACGCCTCCCTAAAAGTGTCAAAGATGATATACGCAAAGCCTTTCGGTGCTTTAAAGCCGCCGATTGAACCATTGTACCAGATAATGCAAAAAAAAAACATAGAGAAATTCATAAAATTCTTGACCATATTGTTATTATTATGTTATAATCCGCATTACCTGTCGGCAGACGGGTTCATTTTTCGCGAGTCAGGCAAATAAAGCGACCCGAAATCTGTCAAATAATTCAGGGAGGCAAGACGTGTCAAGACACGTATTCTAAGGAGGTGCCGCAGTGAGAGTGAAAGTTACCCTCAGATGCAACGAATGTAAACAACGCAACTACAACACCACAAAAAACAAAAAGAACACACCGGGAAAACTCGAAATGAACAAGTATTGCAGATTTTGCCGCAAACATACTGTTCACGCCGAAACGAAATAGCGAGAGGAGAGTAATATGCAAAACAACAAGATAGAAAAACTTGATACTCCCGATCACAGCGCGGCAGGCGTGTCAAAAAGCGGCGGAAAACGCAAGATCAAAGGAAAAAACCGTATTTCAAGATGGTTTCGCGAAATGCGAAGCGAGCTTAAGAAGGTCGTATGGCCAACGCCTAAGCAAACAGTAAACCACACCATTGTAGCTCTGACCGTGATGGCTATAGCGGCGGTGGCGATATGGGCGCTCGATTTTGCGAGCGGCGAGATATTTAAAGCAATAGTAGGCATTATCCCAAGTTTAATAAAAGGATAAAGATAGGGTGGATGTTATAGATGGCAGAAGAAGCGAGATGGTATGTAGTCCATACTTATTCGGGTTATGAAAGCGCTGTCGCCGCAACCATAGAAAAAGCGACAGAAAACCGCAAGATGCAAGACCAAATCTTGGAGGTCAAGATTCCGACGGAAACCATTACGGAGATTCACGATTCTCAAACAAAGAAAGTAGAGCGGAAAACATTTCCGGGCTATGTCCTTATAAAAATGGTCATGAATGATGTAAGCTGGCATCTTGTGCGTAATGTGCGCGGCGTGACCGGATTTGTCGGATCGGCAAACAAAGCAATACCTTTGACCGAAGACGAGATATATAACCTTGGCATTGACCGTCATGAAATTGTCGTCGGTTTTTCGGAAGGTGACACGGTCAAAGTCATTGACGGCCCGCTGGAAGGATTTTTTGGCACGGTCGAAGAAATTGAGCGAGACAAACTCAGAGCGCGTGTCATTGTATCTATGTTTGGACGGGAAACGCCCGTTGACTTGGACTTTGACCAAATTGACCCTATCGAATAGCGTCAAACGGTTTCGGAATGGATTTGCCGAAACATAAAAGGTTCGCCGGAGAGCGAAAATATCCGCAAAGCTCAAGGAGCATTTTTGGCGAGAAAAATTTACCCAAGTGGGAGGGGCGAAATCTTTTAACGCTCCGTCAAAATCACCACATTTACTATAGGAGGTGCACATTAAGTGGCACAGAAAGTAATCGGAGAAATCAAACTGCAAATACCTGCCGGCAAAGCAACGCCGGCGCCGCCTGTAGGACCGGCGCTCGGTCAGCATGGCGTAAACATCGGGCAATTCACGAAGGATTTTAACGAGCGCACAAAAAATGACGAAGGTCTTATAATCCCCGTAGTCGTCACGGTCTATGCCGACCGCAGCTTTTCCTTTATCACAAAAACACCGCCCGCGGCGGTACTCTTAAAAAAGGCGTGCAATTTAGAAAAAGCCTCGGGAAACTCCGTCGCCACAAAAGTCGCGACAATATCAAAAGAAGAACTGCGCAAAATAGCGGAACTCAAGATGCAAGACCTCAACGCGGCGAACATTGATGCCGCAATGAGCATGATAGCCGGAACGGCGCGCTCTATGGGCATCACGGTAGCGGAGGGTTAAGATATGTTTAGAGGAAAAAATTACAAAGAGAGCGCAAAGCTCGTTGACAGAACCATAATGTACGACCCTGCAGATGCTTTTGACCTTGTGATAAAGGCATCTAAAGCGAAATTTGACGAGACCGTCGAACTGCACATAAAGCTCGGCGTTGACTCACGCCATGCGGATCAACAGGTGCGCGGAGCTATCGTACTGCCCAACGGCACGGGCAAAACCGCCAGAGTGCTCGTTTTCTGCAAGGAAGAACGCGTCAAGGAAGCGCTCGATGCAAACGCCGACTTTGCGGGCGGACAGGACTTGGCCGACCGTATAGTAAATGAAAACTTCTTTGATTATGATGTTGTCGTCGCGACACCGGATATGATGGGCATCGTCGGGCGTCTGGGTAAGATACTCGGTCCGAAAGGTCTTATGCCAACACCAAAAGCCGGAACAGTAACAGCAAACATTGAACAGGCAATCGATGAAATCAAGGCCGGTAAGATTGAATATCGCCTCGATAAGACCAACATAATCCACTGCCCGATAGGTAAGGTTTCATTCGGTACGGAAAAATTGGTTGAGAACTATCAGGCTTTGCTCGATGCCGTCATAAAGGCAAAACCGGCCGCGGCAAAAGGGCAATACATCAAAAGCTGCGTGACAGCTTCAACTATGGGTCCGGGAGTAAAAATAAACGCGCTAAAACTTGCTTAGAGAAAATCTTGCCGTAAAAGTAAGAAATCTCGACGCAAAATAAAAGAACCTCACGCAAAGACAAGGGGCTGTGCCGCACGATTTCGCATCGTGGACGGCAGCCCCTTTCAAATCGCCGCAAATCAAGCGTTTCAGACCAATTGCTGCTCATTGACAATAAGTTTAAACTCAAGGCTCAGCCGCTCGGCCGCTTTTCTGCACATTATCATGCGGCCAAGAAATATCTCAAAATAATCCATTACCGACCCATACTTGGTATCAACGGTCAGTTTTAGTTTAACGAGCGTTTTATCTTCATTGATTTTGAGCAAGGATTTCCTTACGGAGTAATTTACTCTGTCATGTATGTCAAAATTGGACAATTCCGTGTTTCTCACACGTGTACGCCGAACGTCGGATTTGTCGGCCAAAATAAGCGCGGCGCATACGTGGTTTACCGGCACTCCGGTTTTTTCATCATGATTGCCTATGGCGGTTGTTATCGTGGCTATCTCGCTTGCTTCAAAACCCTGCTGTTCTAACAGGCGAAAAGCCATGACTGCCCCCGTATGAGCGTGATCCGCCCTGTTCACAAGGTTGCCTATATCGTGCAAATATCCCGCTATCATAGCCAGCTCAATATCACGCTCGGGATATTCAAGCGTTTTGAGGATATATCCGGCATCTTCGGCTGTTCTCGTCACATGGGGAAAACTGTGCTCGGTATATCCGAGCGCGCTCAGTGACTGATCGGCTTTATCAATATATGTCCGTATGCCGTCATTTTTCTTAATGTCTTCAAATGTAAGCACCCACATCACTCTCCTTTATGGACGATATTATATCATGTTTGAGAGAAATATGCGGAAATATGTGTAAATATAGACGTAAAAGTATTGCAAAGGGCTGTAACGTATGTTACAATTTGCGGGCTTATACATTGTTTTGCTTATAAATTGGTCATGGTGAGTATAGCTCAGTTGGTTAGAGCACCGGATTGTGGTTCCGGGGGTCGTGGGTTCGAGTCCCATTACTCACCCCACAAAATTGATTATGCCGCGGGGCATAACGTCAATATGCAAAATGGGCTGTCGCCAAGCGGTAAGGCACCAGACTTTGACTCTGGCATTCGTTGGTTCAAATCCAGCCAGCCCAGCCACCTTGATTGCTGTCCGAACACGCTTGCGGCACTCACGTTTGAGGTACTCACGCTGCCCGGCTTGCCGCGTCGCGCCGTCAGGTCACATCACACAGACCTTGATTTATCATTGACACAGATGTATCGCCGTGTTAAAATTCTCCGAGTGAAATCTCCGAGTGAAATCTCCGAGAGTTTGTAAAAACATCTCATAAATATCAAGACCCGTTAGCTCAGTCGGTAGAGCACATGCCTTTTAAGCCTGGGGTCCCGCGTTCGAGTCGCGGACGGGTCACCAAGACAAACAATCCGAACGCCCGCTGATGAGTACATCCATCGGCAGGGCGTTCACCCGTTGCTTCCCGCCACTATCCGTTTGTGCGGCTAATTTCGTATGATCATGCCTACGCTTTCATGAACGCCGCCGCTTTTATCAAAGCATAGCGCAAAACGCTCCATTTCGCGCAAAACAAGGTCAACTAAATTGCTCGTGACGGAAACATCTTTTTCCCACCACCAATTTTTTATGCGTATATGCGTTTTTGACTTTTCGGGTTCAAACCGGGCAATAAAACGATTACCGCAAAGAACAGGAAGCACATAATAGCCGTATTTTCTTTTTGCGGCGGGAACATAAACTTCCCACGTATAGTTAAAGCCGAATATTTTCGACACCATATCACGATCCCATAATGAGTTATCCAAAGGCGCGAGGAAACGCACACCTTCCGGTAAAGCCGTAGGCTTTGCGTCAAATAAATACATATCCTTACATCTGACGTAAAATTTTTCCGATATGCCCTCAATCTCGACGCACTCAACCGATTTTTCTTCAATATATTCATCGAAAATACGCTGCCGCAGAGTTTTGTTCCCCATAAGGGTTGCAAGCCAAGCTCCGCCATTCTTGTTCCAAAGCATACCCACGCTCCCGAGCCGCCTGTAAACATACCATTTTTTAAAATCATATTCCGTCTTAAAAGGATTAGCTTGGGTTAAAAGCCGAGCGGGAAGCAGGTTTTCAATAAGGTCATAAACCTTATTGACGTTTATTTTATTTGCCACGCCGACTTTTCCGGCGTGAAACAGATAATCCAAAGCAGCGCTTGATAAATTTCTGTGACCCCAGCGCCCTGAATTTGCGGAGCCGAGCGGTATTTGGCGAGGGAGCATTGCGCCGTTTTCGGCAAGAGCTTTCAAAACAGTGTCCAAGTAAAGCAACGCGTCTTCGGATTTTCTATGCGAAAGCGTACAGATAGCGTCGGAGCTTCTTTTTTCGCGGACAAAATGAAAATGCGCCCAATCTTCCGCCGGATAAATAGACATCATTTTGTCCCAGCCGTCAATTAAAAGCCGGTCTTTGTAAAGAAGCTGTTCGAGCATTTCGGGTCTAAAATCAAATATTCGGGATTGCAAAACAAGGTCGGCATTTCGCGCAACAATATTCAAAGGATCGTACTGTATACAACCCACCTTGCCGATATAATCAAGAATACCGCCCATGCCCGAGAGAGGTTTCAAACAATCAAGGCTTTGATAACGAATGATGAAATTGCACGCATCTTCTTTGGATATTCTGAGCATTAAATCCGCCTCATTGTCTTTTTAGTATCTTAATTTTCAGCATCTCCCGATAAGCCCATTTGCAGCTTTATGCTTTTTAGGTAGAGCATTTGCGAAAGGGCATTGTTAAAATTGAACGAACTTTTGGACTTGCTCTTACTTATCAAACCATCCGCATCGAAACCGTCGTATGTGGTCATGGAAGCCGATATTTCACTGCCCAAGTAACTGAGCACTTTTGGTACATAAGCCTGAGTTTCCTTAAACGGAGGTATTCCGCCGTGTTTTTCCACCGCAGGCCAGCCCGCGTTATATCCGGCAAGAGCAAGCCGGACATCTCCGCCGAATCTATTTAATAAGTCTTTCAGATACTTTGCTCCGCCCGCTATGTTCTGCTCGGGATCATAAGGGTCATCAACTCCGAGAAACTTTGCGCTGCCGGGCATGAGTTGCATAATGCCCATTGCGCCGTTTTTTGAAGTCGCGTCGGCTTTAAAATTTGATTCTACTTTTGCTACCGCTTTCAGCAGGCTTGGCGAGACGTTATACGTGCGTCCGGCTTCTTCAAAAATGGCGTCAAGATCAACGCTTCCACTGCTGATGGAGCGCGGTTTAAATATGTTTGAAAAGACCGATGAACCCATGGGGTTATGAACGTCGGTCCTTGTCAAACCATCAAAAAACGTGTTGTCAGTTGCATAATGTACAGAGTCAATAGCCATCAATTTCCCGATTCTGTTTCTAATTTCGGCTCGATTTAAACTGTAAGCCCGGGAATCGCTGTTGCAGGTAACTGAGTCGGAGTTATTACTCCTGTCGTCTTTCCGGCGAAAACCTGTATAGTACAAGTTTTTTGTGAATTCCCTTATGTATATATCTTCGGATATTTCCGCAAATACTTTAGCCGTTTCTGACAACGAAAAATGTAATTACAGATACCCATTACATCGCTTGACATTGCATAAGCAAATAATTATAATCATATGAAGAAACTGCCGCAAAATGAACAGCGAAAGGTTAATGTGACGATGAACAAAAAGCTGCCAAAACTACTGCAACCCGGCGTGCGGCTTCATTTTCTGCTGCTCTTTGTGCTGCTCATCATATTTGCGGTCGTCTCATATTTTCTGGGCGGCTACGGAAAAATTGCGGCGGCGGCACAGGCGGTTGCTATTGTTTTCGCCGCTGTTTATATAATTTACTCTACGAAAAGGCACACCGAAAGGCTTAGAAAATACTTGGTATCGCTGACAGACAGCATGGATTTGACCGTGCGGACTACGCCTTTGCCGGTACTCATCTACAACTCGCAAACGGGGGTGGTGGTATGGTCAAATGACAGGTTTGACAGACTGATAGGCGACGACGGCGGCGGTAAATCTTTTTTTGAAAGAAACATAACGGATATTATTCCCGATTACTCATGGGACTGGCTGCTCGACGGCAGAAGCGAATGTGAAGAGCCTGTTCCAATCGGCGAAAAACTGTATTGGGTGTATGGGAGCATTATGCTGTCCGAGCGGCAATATATCGCGATGACCTTTTGGATAGACGTTACAGAATACACGCAAATATGCCGCTCTTATGTTGACTCACGCCTTGTATTCGTCCTCTTGACGTTAGATAACTATGACGAGCTGCTCAAAGACTTGAGCGCGAAAGATAAATCCCTCTTACTTTCGGAAATTGACGAGAAAATCAGCGCGTGGATAACGGGCAAGGACGGCTATCTGTGCAAATATGACAGAGACAGATACTTTTTTCTGTTTGAAGAGCGGTTTTTGGAAGATACCGTCAAAGACAATTTCTCAATTCTTGAGGACGTAGGCTCATGCACGGGAACAGGCGGAGCGTGCGCGACACTGAGTATCGGCATCGGAAAAGACGGCGTATCGCCGCAGGAAAGCTACCGGTTTGCGACGCTCGGTATGGAGATGGCTCTCAGCCGGGGTGGAAATCAGGCGGTTGTGAGAAACAGGTACGGGTTTGAGTTCTATGGCGGGAAACCTCAGCCGATAGAACGCCGGACAAAGGTCAAAGCCAGAGTCATGGCAAACGCGTTTGGAGAGCTTTTGAACGATGCTTCAAAAGTATTTGTCATGGGTCACAAAGGCGCGGATTATGATTCGATCGGCGCGGCAGCAGGGGTTTGCTGCATGGCTCGCGCAAAAAGCACGGCGGTGCGGATTATCATCGGAGAAGCCGAAAGAGCCGTGCAAAAGGATTATATCAGCAGCTTTATGCAGCACCCGGAATATAACGGTGTTTTCATATCAGAACAAGACGCGATTTTGGAAGCGGATAAAAACACGCTCCTTGTCATTGTGGACACAAACAGGCCCGATCAGGTTGAATCAAACTCACTGCTCCTGTCCTGCACCCGCATAGCCGTCATTGACCATCACCGCCGCGCCGCCGATTATATAGAAAACGCGGTTTTAAACTTTCACGAGCCCTACGCTTCATCCAGCTCTGAGCTTGTCAGTGAAATGATGCAGCACCTTGTCGATCGCGGCGATATACTTCGCATAGAAGCCGATGCGCTGCTCGCCGGCATTGTGCTTGACACAAAAGGCTTTACGATGAATACCGGCGGAGGAACATTTGACGCGGCGGCATATCTAAAGCGTGCCGGCGCGGACGCATCGGCGGTAAAACGCTTGCTTCAATCGGAATTTGATATTGTTTCGGCACGAAGCAGCCTTGTGCGAAACGCCGAGATATACAAAGACGGCATAGCAATAGCTATCGGAGGGGACAGTCAAAGCAGAACAAGTATCGCCCAGGCCGCAGATGAACTTTTGGAGATAAAAGGCGTGCGAGCCTCGTTTGCCGCGGCAAAAGCGGATAACACAGTATATATTTCGGGACGCAGCATCAGCGACGTAAACGTGCAGGTAATACTAGAAAAACTCGGCGGCGGCGGCAGTGCGGCTGCCGCGGGAGTACAGGCAAAAAACAGGGAGATAGACGAAGTGGAGCAGGAACTCAAAAGCGCAATTGACGAATATGTCAAAAAACACGGCAAGAAGAATTGAAATCGGACATAGAGGGCATAAATATCATTCCGATAGCGGAGCATGGACGCCCAGCGTCCGATCGTTTGCGCATGGATGACTGGGTTGATCGGGGAGGAATGTATTTATGACCGAAAACGAATAATACAAGGAGGAACATATAATGAAAGTCATATTGAATGAAGATGTTAGAGGGCAAGGGCGCAAGGGTGAGCTTGTAAACGTATCTGACGGCTATGCCCGCAATTTTCTCATACCAAAAAAACTTGCGATGCCGGCAACGCCCGAGAACATAGCGGTTATGAAAAAACAAGATAAAGAGAGAAAAAGAAAATTTGAAGAAGATAAGGCAAACGCCGAGGCAACCCGCGCAAAACTCGAAGGCGTAATGATAAAGATAACGGCGCGATCCGGCGGCGAGGGCGGCAAATTGTTTGGATCGGTCACATCAAAAGAAATCGCCGATGAACTTTTTTTGCAGCATAAGATAGAAATAGAAAAAAATAAAATCATACAAGACGAGCCGATCAAGTCTTTTGGTGTGCATGAGGTAAAATGCAAGCTCGGATTTGAAATAACCGGCACTATAAACGTAAACGTAGTGGAAAAATAAGTTAGCGAAAAAAAAAGCAAACGGCAGAGGACAATCCAAGCGGCCTTGAAAGCTAAGAAAAGGACTCAAAACTATGGACGATTTATTAGACAGACGCATACCGCAAAGCATTGAAGCCGAACAAGCGGTGTTGGGCTCAATGCTCATAGACAGCCGATGTATCGGCGACGTCATAGGGATAGTACGGTCTGAAGATTTTTACTCCACAATAAATAAAAGCATTTTTGAGACAATCTTTTCAATGTTTAACTTTGCAAAGCCGATAGACGCCGTGACGGTGCACGATCAAATGCAAAAAGACGGGGTAGCCGCCGAAGATTTGCGCGAATATTTGCGTGACCTCATGATGATAACCCCGACGACGGACAATGCTATCGAATACTCATGGATAGTCAGGGACAAGGCGATTTTGCGCGGCATTGCCGACGCGGGCTCGGAGATAAACGCAATGGCAATTTCCGGCGAAGGCGGCGCGGCGAGCATATTAGAAGCGGCGGAGCAAAAAGTGTACAGGCTGCGCTCGGGCAGCAGCAGAAGCGAGATAGAGGACATCTCAATAATATTGCGCGACGTATACAAGCAAATATCGGATGCCGCCAAAGCGGGTGTCGGAATACCCGGACTTTCGACCGGGTTTATAGACCTTGACAGAATTATCATGGGACTTAACAAGTCGGACTTTATCATCATTGCATCCAGACCCGGCATGGGAAAAACAAGTATCGCGCTCAATATCGCGCTCTATGCCGCCAGAAAATCGGGCAAAACCGTTGCCGTATTTTCGCTCGAAATGTCGCGGGAACAGCTTGCGATGAGGCTTTTGTCATCTTCGTCCTACGTTGACGGAAAAAAACTGCAAACAGGCAGAATAAATGATGATGAATGGAGCCGCCTCGCGGACGCGGCCGCGCTCATCAGCGAATCCAAGCTCAAGATAAACGACGACGCCTCGCTCACAGTCTCCGAAATGAACGCCCAATGCAGACGCATAAATGACTTGGGATTGGTCGTCATTGACTATATGCAGCTTATGTCGGCGGCGACCAACGAACGCGCTTACAGAGGAGAAAACCGTGTGCAGATAGTCGGTGAAATAAGCCGGGCCATGAAAGTCATGGCAAAAGAGCTAAATGTCCCGGTTATATGCCTGTCGCAATTAAACCGTGAAAGCGATAAGAGAAAAGGGGACGACAAGAGGCCGCAGCTTTCCGATCTCCGCGAATCCGGCTCTATCGAACAAGACACGGATGTTGTCATGGGGCTTTACAGGGATGATTATTACAACTCCGAGTCGGAGTTTCCAAACATCGCCGAATGTATAGTTTTGAAAAATCGCCGGGGTGAAACCGGAACGGTCAACCTGCGATGGGACCCGGAATATACAAACTTCTCATCAATCGAAAGATATCACGACGAAGAGTTTTAAAGAATCAGCATTTCGGCGGGCGCGAAGGAAAAGGAATCAGCATTAGAAATGATAGAGGAAATTTTGGAGTTTGCAAATGAGCATGATATGCTCCCAAAAAAAGGTTCGGTACTCGTATGCGTATCGGGCGGAGCTGATTCTATGTGCCTGCTTGAAGTGATGAGGCATATATCGTATGAATACGGATTTGAGATAGCCGCGGTTCATTATAACCATAGGCTGCGCGGGGAGGAATCGGACCGTGACGAAACCTTTGTGATGAACGTATGCCAAACGCATGGGATACCGTTTTATTCCGCAGGCAGTGATGTGGCGGGATACGCGAAAAGGCACGGCATCGGTATAGAAGAAGCCGCCCGAGACATACGGTATGGATTTTTTCGCGAAACAGCGGAGAAAATCGGAGCGGAGCGCATAGCCACAGCTCACACGAAAAATGACAATACGGAAACAATGCTGATGAATTTTGTGCGCGGCACGGGGGCAAACGGCATGGCGGGAATACCTCCGGTCAGAGATGAGGTAATCCGCCCGCTGCTTGGCGTCACGCGAAAACAAGTCATGGAATTTCTGACCGTGCGCGGCATTTCATATATGGAGGACTCAACAAACAGCCTTGACATTTACACGCGAAATAAAATCAGGATAAACGTGATCCCGCAGCTCGAAAGTATCAATCCCCGCCTTAACGAAGCGGCGTTTGCGGCGTCCCAGCTTTTTCGCGAGGACGAAGAGTTTATCTCAGATATAGCCGATTTATTTATAAAAGATTGCTGTATGGGGCTCACGGCCAACGCGGCAGACCTTGCAATACTGCCTTTTTCGGTTTCGTCCCGGGTCATCAGGAAGCTGTACGAGCAAGGGTCGTTATCACACAAGCATGTCCGGGATATTTTGGATTTATGCGCAAATGAAAATCCGTCCGCGCAGATTTCCCTGCCGGGAATGACCGTTTACCGGGAATATGACCGTATCATATTTGACCCGGAACAAATGCCGGGCGACTCGCAGTTTGCGCCGGTCTATCCTAAAGATGGGGATAACATCACAATTTTTATGCTGGGGCTGGACATATCGTGCAAAACTGTCATATATGACGAAAAACGCCTCTTTGAGAATGGGGACGGCAATGTTTACAAACCTTTTACATTATTCTTGTTCAAAAGTATTGACATATGTGGTAAAATAACCGTCAGACCCCGCAAAGAAGGAGATTTGATAAAGCTAAAAGGCACAGGCGGCACCAAAACGCTAAAAAAGCTATTTATCGAAAGGAAAATACCCACCCGAAAAAGAGCGCTTGTTCCGGTTATTTGTGATGATGAAGGCGTGCTTGGCGTTTATGGCATAGGGATTTCACAAAGAGCCGTCCCAAAACAGGGCGACAGCGCGGTGCTTATCAGCTTTAAGGAAACTGACAAAAGCGCATCGGCGCATAATGCCCGCAAGAATTAATATTTATGGGCGTGCAAGGAGATATATCTTGAAAGACGATATTGAGAGAATTTTATTTACCGAGGAGCAAATATCCAAGCGGATCGCCGAGCTTGGCGAGCAAATCACAAACGAGTATGCCGGGCGGAAAATCATGCTTATCGGGGTGCTGAAAGGCTGCTATGTTTTTCTTGCGGATTTATCAAGAAAAATCAATCTGGAAAGTGAGATCGTGTTTTTGTCGGCGTCGTCTTATGGGTTTTCGTCGGTGACATCAGGAAAAGTAAATGTCGAAACGAACATAGGATTTGAAGTAAAAGACAAGCATGTGATAATAATAGAAGATATTTTAGACACAGGCGTCACGCTCACGGCATTGCACGCACTGGTCGTCAAAAGAGGACCCGCGTCGCTCAAAATATGCGCCTTCTTAGACAAACCGGAAAGGCGAGACATGCCTTTAACCGCAGATTATACGGGCTTTATTTGCCCGAACGAGTTTGTGGTCGGATATGGACTCGACTATGCGGAGAAATATCGCAATCTGCCGTATATAGCGGTGTTAAAGCCCGAAAAGTACGGCATCTAAAAAAACGATAAACAGGAGAAAGATTATTGAACATAAAGAAGGGTAAAAGCCCGCGCGAGATTGGGTTGTACATTTTAATATTGGTAGTCATACTTTCCGCATTTTACCTCATGTATCAGCCGGGCGGCGTCTCGAGCGCAGAGGTGAGCTATTCAGAGCTTGTAGGGTTTTTCTTGAGAGATCAAGTGAGGACGTTCAACATTGACGGCAACAATAAAGTCACAGCCGACCTTACGGTAAACTATAAGGATACGGGCAGTCCGAAAATCACACATAACTTGCTCGATATATATATCTTCCATGAAGATGTCGGAGACGTGTTGCTCGACAAAATAAGGCGCAACGGAAACAGCGGTTTTGGCGAAGAACAGTTTGTGTATGACCTTGAGCCGGGATATAGATTCCCGTGGTGGGTGTCAATAATCCCGTATGTCATACTCATAGGAGTATTTATCTTCATCTGGAACGCAATGATGAGCCGCTCGGGTATGGGCGGTGACAAGGGCGCGATGAAGTTCGGGAGGGCAAGGACACGCGTTGCCGGAGACGAAAAGAAGAAAATAACATTCGCGGACGTTGCCGGAGCCGAAGAAGAAAAAGAGGAATTGAGCGAGATCGTTGATTTCCTCAAAGGTCCGCAGAAATACATCACAATCGGTGCGCGCATACCAAAAGGAGTGCTGCTCGTCGGGCCTCCCGGAACGGGTAAAACCCTCATAGCAAAGGCGGTCGCGGGGGAGGCCGGAGTCCAGTTTTTGTCAATTTCCGGCTCGGATTTTGTAGAGCTGTATGTCGGCGTCGGAGCGTCGCGTGTGCGCGATCTGTTTGATCAGGCGAAGAAAGCCGCCCCGTCAATCATATTCATTGACGAAATTGACGCCGTAGGCCGCCAGCGCGGAGCCGGGCTCGGCGGGGGGCATGACGAACGCGAACAAACGCTAAACCAGCTCCTTGTCGAAATGGACGGCTTTACCACAAACGAAGGCGTAATCATCATAGCGGCCACAAACCGCGCCGACATCTTAGACAGCGCGCTGTTGAGACCCGGTCGTTTTGACCGTCAGGTCTACATAGGGCTGCCTGATATCAAGGGGCGCGAGGAAATTTTAAAGGTACATTCAAAAGGGAAAATCCTTGGCGAGGACATAAACCTTGCGGAGATCGCAAAAGGCACGATAGGATTTACGGGCGCGGATTTGGAAAACCTGCTCAACGAAGCGGCGCTTCTTGCCGCGCGCAAAGACAGCCGCTTTATAACCATGCCGGACATCGAAGAAGCCACGCTAAAAGTCATGGCGGGGCCGGAGAAAAAGAGCCGGGTCGTCACCGAAAAAAGCCGCCGTATTACGGCATATCACGAAGCCGGACACGCAATCGCGTCTTTTCATCTCGAACATGTTGACCCGGTGCATCTTGTCACCATCATACCGCGCGGACAAGCGGGAGGCATGACGGTTTACCGTCCGCAAGAGGACAAGGACTATACGTCGCGCAAGGAAATGTTTGAGCGTATAGTGTCAATGCTTGGAGGGCGCGTAGCGGAGCGGATATTCCTTGACGATATTTCTACCGGAGCCGGAAGCGATATTCAGCACGCAAGCGCGCTTGCCCGCAGCATGGTCATGAAATACGGTATGAGTGACGCAATCGGCCCGATTTCGTTTGACGACAGCAGCCGCAGCGTATTTATTGGACGTGATTTTTCGACGACAAAGAGTTATTCCGAAAAGACGGCCGCCGCAATTGACGACGAAGTCAAGGCCATCTTCGACTCGGCAAACGAGATATGCGAAGAAATACTTACGGAAAACCGCGAGCTTGTGGAAAAGGCCGTAGCTGTTTTGCTTGAGTTTGAGACGATTGACGGGGATGACTTTAAGTATTTTTGCGAAAATGGGGGCAAGATGCCGCCTAAAAAAATAAAACCGGAAAATCAAACACAAACAGGATACGGGGACGATTCGGGCATATCGGGTGATGACCCGTCGGGCAAGGATGAGAAAAAGGAATTTCCGAACGTACCAGACCTTGGCAGCTTTTTTGGCGGAAAGATAGAATGAGAAAGACAATAAAAGCGGGTATAAGTATAGCTTTGCTGACTGCTATTGCGCTTTTTACGCTCGCCTCATGCGGACCTTCAAATGTTGTTTTTTCGGTTGATGATGTTTACGGAAGCGTGATCGGAGGTCTGGCGGGTACGCCCTCATATCGTCTCGCAACCGAATACGGCACGGCAAGAGCCTATTATTCGGCGGAGCAAATGATGGTAGATTTACGCGCGGGCTTGCTGGATTGCGTAATAATGGAGGGCTCTACGGCGGCGGAACTCGTATCGGGCACATCAGGAGTCAGAGTTTTGTATGAGCCGCTGGTCGAATATGACCTTTGCTTTGCCGTACCTAAGGAAAACACAAGGCTGCTCACAGCCGTAAATGACGCTCTTGGCACACTGAACCGAAACGGTACGCTCAGGGGGTTATATAACAAATATTTTGCGGGCAGGAGCTATACATACACCTCGACGCCCCCCGACGAGCCGCGCACGGCGACGCTCATAGTCGCGCTGCCGCCCGACTCGCCGCCTTTTTCGTACAAAGACGATGAAGGCAGATTTGTCGGAATGGATGTTGAAATGGCGGTGGCGGTGGGCGATATATTGGGTGTAGATATTAGGGTACTCGAATATGATTCGTGGGAGCTTGCCGTCGCCGTTTGGCACGGAAAAGCCGATCTTGCCCTCGGTTGGCATCCGGGCGAAGGAGAGGGCATAGTAAATATGTCAGAGCCGTATGCTACGGTCATTCAGTCTATAATCGTGAGGAGGTAAGTTTGATGAACATAACATGGCTGCTTGAACAAGGGCCTTGCCGGGACTTTGCCGCGGGGGAAGAAATTCCATGCTCCGCCGGCGCGGATAACGGCAATAAAGCAATGTATATACTGCTCTCGGGCAGTGTTGAGGCAATTGATAAAAACGCGTCCGGCACTGCGCCCGGCGGAGCGTTTGTCATTGCGCCCGGAGATGTGTTTGGCGGACGCGAATATTTTATAGGAGCTTGTGATTTTACATATATTGCAAGCGGGGACGTGACGGTCTATTTGCTGACGAAAGAATCTTTTGATGAATTGTCATGGTCGCATCCCGAAGTATTGTTTGAGATATTGCGCAGCGCATACTCAATGCCTGTACTTTCAAAAACACAAGCAGCCGCAAAGTCCGTGCCGCAAACTGCCGTTCCAAAGCCCGCTGCCGTTTCTAAGCCCGCGCCCGCAGCCGTGCAAAAGCCCACACCGCAAGCCGCCGTTCCTAAACCCGTGCCTCACGCCGCCGCAAAGCCTACGCCACCCGCCGCCGCGCCAAAACCGGCACCGCCCGCCGCTGCTGTGCAAAAGCCCATGCCGCAAGCAGGAGGAGAAATAAGCGGGGGGATATTCCCGGCAGGCCACATGCAATATGAAAATACGGGTTTGACATTCAACGACAAACTTATTTTCCCGAAAGAATATAAATGCCCATACTGCTCGAAGCCGTTTCAAGACTACCGGGTATTTCGCACAAAACTATTTGAAGCACAGCCGATGCGCTATGATTTGCGCAGAATTTTCAGAGATTTTCATGTCGAGTGGTTTGATGTGTTGACGTGTTCAAACTGCCTGTTTAGCACGTTCCATAACTATTTTACAGAACCAAAGCCGCTCCGCAAGACGGAAATAGAAGGCGGCCTTAACGCCGCCCGCGCAACCGTGCATATGGACACATCCTCTGTACGGGATATAAACTATGTATTCACATCTCACTACCTCGCGCTCTTGTGCGCCGCCGCCTATCCGACGATGAGCCGGCAAATAAGCGCGAAACTATGGGGAAATCTCAGTTGGCTCTATGAAGACGTCGCGGATAATAATATGGAAAAGATGGCGGCACAGAAAGCGGCGGATGCTTATGAGCGCGTCTATACGGAGAGCCGGCTGACTCCGGTGCAGGAGCAAATAACCTGTTTGTCAATAGCGGGTATGCAGCACCGCGCAGGCATAGATAAGCACCTTAGAAAGTTTTTGTTTACGGTAAAAACACAAAAGATGGGGGACAAACTTTACGCAAAGCTCGCGGAAGATTTTATGTACGAACTCAAAATCGCGCAAGAAGAAGAGTGAGAGGACGTTGGCAAGCGGATTCAAAGGCGAGGCAGCTATGGTGAAAGGCGGCAATGAAAAGCAAGACAATATTCTTTTGTACGGACTGCGGAAATGAATTTCCAAAGTGGAGCGGCAGGTGCGGCGGATGCGGGGCGTGGAACACCATAGTCGAGCAGCCGTCATACGCAAGGCCAAAGAGCGGGGCATCTAAGGGCGGCAAAAATCAAAGCTCGGCGCAAAAAGCAAGCGGCGTCCCGCAAGAACTCAGCAAAATCAGTGCGGCGGGCGAAATGCGATTTTCCACAGGGCTTGGCGAGCTGAACAGAGTGCTTGGCGGCGGCGCTGTTTTGGGTTCGCTCGTACTTGTCGGAGGATCGCCGGGCATAGGCAAATCCACCTTGCTTTTGCAAATCTGCGGGTTGGTGGATAACGGAAGCGCGGCCATGACTACCCTTTATGTGTCCGGCGAGGAATCGGAGAGTCAAATTAAAATGCGCGCCGAGCGTCTTAATGTAAAAGGCGGCGGTATATTTGTACTGGCGGAAACCGACATCGCGGAAATTATTGCTGTCGCCGAAGAGCAAAGACCGGATATTATCATTATTGATTCGATTCAAACGCTTTACAACCCCGAGCTTTCAACGTCTCCGGGCAGCGTCGGGCAGGTAAAAGACTGCGCGATGTCGCTTCTAAGGCTGGCAAAGGACACGGGAATCACGGTATTTCTTGTGGGGCATGTAAACAAGGAGGGCGCGATAGCCGGGCCTAAGGTGTTAGAACACATGGTAGATTGCGTCTTATACTTTGAAGGTGAGCAGAATTTAAATTATAGGATACTCCGCGCCGCAAAAAATCGCTTTGGCTCTACCAACGAAATAGGCGTATTTGAAATGTTGGACTCGGGGCTCTGCGAGGTGCCAAACCCGTCCCAAATGCTCCTGTCCGGCAGACCCGAAGGTACGCCTGGTACGTGCGTGACCTGCCTTGTGGAGGGTACGCGCTCAATCCTCGCGGAAATACAAGCGCTTGTAACCCCAAGCTCGGCAAATATGCCCCGCAGAAACGCAAATGGTGTTGACTATAACCGCGCAATGATGCTGATAGCCGTTTTGCAGCAACGGGGCGGCTTGAGGATAGGCGGGTGTGACTGCTATATAAATGTCATCGGCGGGCTGTGCATAGACGACACGGGCGCCGATCTTGCAACCATGCTTGCGCTTGCGTCAAGCTATAGGGATAAACCGCTGCGCGGCGATATTGCTGTTTTTGGCGAGGTTGGGCTGACAGGCGAGGTGCGGCAGGTTTCGCAGCTAAATCAAAGGCTTTCTGAGATTGCCCGTATGGGATTTAAGGCGTGTATCATGCCGCAAAGGAGCAAAAGCAAGATACAAATACCGGAGGGGCTTGAGCTCATACAGGTAAAAAACATCGCCGAAGCCATAAACGCGGCGTTGCAAAAGTAAAAACGCCGCCGGAGGTCTCTGCATTATGTAGATAAAATCTACATTTTCATCACTCTTTTATTGATATGCTAAAGTTGCTAAAAATTGCTGGTATATCGCGTTTTTTTATGATATGATAAGCGTCTTATGAACAAGAAGAAACACTTTGCTTTGTCATTACTTATTGCTCCGCTTTTAGCTCTCCTTGCAGGGTGTCTTGGCATATCGGCGGACGAGCTCTATAGCCTGCCGGAGCTGCCCGAGGAGCATATACGGCTTCAGACTCATATAAATACGATATTAAACCAAGGCGCGGAGTATGCGGCTCCTACGGGAGGACCAAACAGGCAAGCCGTGCAGCTTGTAGACTTAAACGGCAGCGGACAGAGCGAAGCGTTGGCATTTTTCTCGATACCGGGAGAGGGCAGGCTTTTTGCCTATATTTTTGAAGCGGCAGATGATGATTATATTACGGCGGATATAATTGAGGGTGTCGGGACACACATAGAAAGCGTCAGATATATTGATATGGACGGCGACGGCAATTTAGAACTCGTTATAGGGTGGCAGATGGGCCCGACGTTAAAATATATGTCAATATACTCAACGGTTGGATTGCAAAGCAAGCCTCTTGTCAGCGGAGAAGAATACGCGCAGATGCTGACGTACAACTCTACGGGCTATGGCAACGAGAATGTGGCGGTTTTTAAACTGACCGCCGGAGATGTTAGCGGAGGAGCTGCGGCGACGGTGTTTTCGTTAAGGCAGGACGGGGAAATATTTACCGAAGAAGAAAGATTATCTTCCGGTATAGAAACAATATCGCAAATCTCCGCAGGGCGTCTTGCCGATAATGTTCCGGCGATTTTTGTCGAAAGCGAAGGCAGATTTGAAAACGGCGGTATTGTTACGGACATACTCTCCAGACAGAGCGGCGAGCTTGTAAATATAACCTTAAATCAGGCGACGGGGATCAGCGAAGAAACCGTGCGCCACAGGATATACAACTCGGAGGTAAATGACGACGGCATATTAAAAATCCCCGTGCCGCGGCCGCTTGCGGCGATATCGGAGACGGAGTATTACGCGATAGACTGGTATGCTTATCGGAGCAACGGCAGCAGAAATCTAACGCTTACCACATATCATAACACATTCGATGAATGGTTTTTGATATTGCCGGGCGATTGGCGCGAAAATGTCACGGTACGCAGAGACGATACAGTGCCCGGTGAGAGGACGATCATATTTTCATACATAGACAGTGAAGATTATACCGCGTATGAGGATTTTTTGAAAATATTTAAATTCTCGGGAGCGGCAGCGCAGGAAAAGGCCGAGTCGGCGGACAAAGTCCGGCTGGCAGCCGGGGAGTCCTCAATATATGCTTTTGAGATTCTTGCCCCGGCAAATAGCTTTGGCCTGACATTTAGCGAAGATACGATAAAAGAAAACTTTAGGCTCATTTACGCCGAGCCGGACTACTGATAATATATATTCAAGATAAACACATGAAAAAGCCGTAAAATAAGAAAAGGGGATAATGAATTTGAAAAAGATATTAGTGCTTGAAGATGAAACCAGCATACGCAGCTTTGTGGTGGTCAACCTAAACCGCGCGGGCTATGAGGTCGTCGAGGCGGGCACGGGAGCCGAGGCGTTTGAAAAACTAAGCCGGCATCCCGACATTAAGCTCGCAATACTTGACATTATGCTGCCCGATACTGACGGATTTGAGGTATGCAGAAAAATACGGACAGCCGATCCGCATATCGGAATCATAATGCTCACGGCAAAAACGCAGGAAATGGATAAGGTCATGGGGCTTATGACCGGCGCCGACGATTACATCACCAAGCCTTTTTCACCGGCGGAGCTCACGGCGCGTATTGACGCTCTCTTCAGGCGTTCTGAAAACACGGCGGGGGTCGAGGCCGGAGAAATCGTGCAAGGGCCGTTTCGCCTAAACACAAGAAACAGGACACTCGAAAAAGACAAAGCCCGTATAAAATTGACGCAGGTTGAATATTCAATTATGAAAATGTTCATGGATAATCCGGGCAAAGCATTGTCACGCGAGGATATTCTAAATACGGTATGGGGACGGGATTACTTTGGCGAACTGAAAATCGCCGATGTGAATATCAGACGGCTTCGCCTGAAAATCGAGGACGATCCCACAAATCCCACGTATATTACCACAGTATGGGGATTCGGATATAAGTGGGGGTTGTAAGGCTTGACGTCATTTTTTGAAAACTTCACAAAGGGGCTGCGCAGGCGGTGGCTTAGAACAACGGTTATTGCCGCGCTGCTGGGCGTTATCTTTGTCACTGTGTTGTTTTCAATACTTATTTACAGCAGCTACTTTACGGCGATCCGCACGGGCATGGAAGCAAAGGCGCGTACAGCCACTGATTTTTTCGCAAATTTTGTAGCAAGGTCATATGATGACTACTACGACAGCGCAAACAGATATGCGCAAACATTTAATGAAGCCGACCGCATAGAGCTCCAATTTTTGGGTAAGGACGGCAGCGTTATGATATCAACCTCGGGATTTGCGCTCGGCGCGGCTCCGCAAACGCAAGATATATACACGGCTCTTGAAACGGGAGATGTGTCGTCGTGGGTAGGCAGACGAGCTGTCACGGGAGAGCGCATAATGGCGGTATCCGCGCCGCTTGTGTACGGCGGCGGTGAAGTGATTGGCATAATGCGCTATGTCACCAGCCTGCGGGTCGTAGACAGGCAGGTAGCGCAAAATATACTGATCGTAATTGGCGTCGGCATAATAGTTCTTGCTATTGTTTTGGTTTTGAACATGGTTTTTACACGTTATGTCATTACCCCGGTCAGCGAAATAACCAAAATAGCGCGGCGTATAGCCGAAGGACGCTATGGAGCGCAAATATACGATACCTATCCTGATGAGATAGGCGACATGGTTGATTCCATCAATGAAATGTCAATAAAAATCGCCCAAACAGACAAGATGCAGTCAGAATTCATTTCCTCGGTATCTCATGAGCTGCGCACCCCGCTCACAGCCATAACGGGATGGGGCGAAACTTTGATATATAGCGAAGCCTTAGACAGCGAATCAAAGCATGGCGTAGAAATCATTTTAAAAGAAGCCCGCAGGCTGACAAAAATGGTTGAGGAACTGCTCGAGTTTACCCGAATGGAGGACGGCAGATTTACGCTAAATATCGAGCAAATAGATATAGTGGCGGAGCTTGAGGATGCGATATTTGCCTTTCGGGAGATTTTGCGCCAGGATGAACTCGAAATTGACTATTATAATGAGATAGATGATATTTGCATCATACCGGGCGACGCCGGAAGGCTAAAGCAAGTGTTCTTCAATATCTTTGATAATGCCTTAAAGTATGGGCGTGAAGGAAAACGAATAGAAATCTACGCGGGCATAATTGACGAATTTGTAATTATAACCGTTCGGGACTTTGGTCTCGGAGTTGAAAGCGACGAGCTGCCCAATTTAAAATTAAAGTTTTACAAGGGAAGTAATGCAAAAGACCGCGGGAGCGGTATCGGACTATCCGTATGTGAAGAGATTATAAAGTATCATGATGGCCGTTTAGAGCTCGCCAATGCTCAAGGCGGAGGGTTTGTAGCCACTATAATATTACCTATGACAGACACAAGCATTGATAATACTGCAATCTAATAATAAAATTAGTAATAGTTAAGTGAGTGAATAATGATGTTACAAAAACAATCAAGTAAGGAAAGTAAAAACGGGTTTCGCACATCAATCGGCGGTCAAGCATTGATTGAAGGCGTGATGATGAGAGGACCAAAGAAATATTCGGTCGTTGTAAGGAGCAAGGACGAGCTTGTAGAGACAACAGAGGACCTGCATCCAATCAAAGAAAAGTGCCGGATATTTGGGTGGCCATTTATACGGGGCGCGGTCAATTTCGGCAGTTCGATGATGCTCGGCGTCCGCTCCATTATGCATTCGGCAAATCTTATGCCGGAGGAAGAACAAGAACCGGAATCCAAGTTTGACCGATGGATTGAAGAAAAACTCGGCAGTGAAAAAGCGGAAAAGGTAATCATTACCATTGGGGTCATTCTCGGAATCGCCATGTCTGTCGGACTATTCATGCTTTTGCCGACATTTCTTGCCGGATTCGTTGCCGAATACGTCAAACATATTGCAATCAGAAACCTTATAGAGGGTGCGATTCGCATACTGGTATTCCTTACTTACCTCTGGCTCACCACAAAACTGCCATATATAAAGAGGGTCTGGGCATATCACGGAGCGGAGCATAAGGCGATTGCATGTTATGAAAGCAAGCTGCCGCTCACAATTGAAAATGTAAGGAATCAATCGCGGTTTCACCCCCGATGCGGCACAAGTTTCTTGTTTATAGTTATGATAGTCAGCATCCTCGTGTTTTCGTTTACGTCATGGAATAACTTACTTATACGTGTTGCCTTGCGTATCGCGCTCTTGCCAGTGGTGGTATCCATAAGCTATGAGCTAATAAAAATCGCGGGCAGATATGATAATATCCTTACTTTCATTATTTCCGCGCCCGGCAAGGCTCTCCAGAGGTTTACAACCAGAGAACCGGACGATGAAATGATAGAGGTTGCGATAAAAGCGCTTGAAAACGTAATGCCGGAAGATGAAAAAGAAGCAAAATGGTGATGCTTTGCCATGCGCGATGAAAAAACAATAAAATGTATGGCAAAATACACGATGAGATGAAATGTGCGGTGAGCAAAATGGAAACATATAACGATGTATATCTAAGGATTCGCAAAAGCCTAAAAAGCGCGGGCATAACGTCGCCGGAGCTTGAAGCGAGAATGATCATATCATCCGCATCAGGCAAAACTAAAGAAGAAGTGCTTGCTATGAGCAAAATATACGCGACAGACGCAAAAATAAAAGCAAAGATAGAAGATTCATTGAGCAGAAGGCTAAAAGGTGAGCCTCTCGCGTATATCTTGGAGGAGTGGGAATTTTACGGACTTCCCATCATCGTCAGCCCGGACGTCCTTATACCGCGCATGGATACCGAATTGCTTGCCGAGAAAGCTATTGCCATTTTGAACGCAAAGCCGTGGCAGACAAGAACTCTCGACTTATGCGCGGGCAGCGGATGTATCGGCATAGCGATTGCGGCAAAGGTTGCGAGCAGCCGTGTCGTGCTGGCGGATGTATCTGAAGAAGCCCTCGGTATTTGCCGTCAAAATATGCTAAAGAATAATCAAAGCCGTAATATAACACCGATTACCGCCGATGCCTTAAAATCGCCGCCGTCGCTTTTGGGAGCCTTTGACCTAATCGTCAGTAACCCCCCCTATATACCAACAAAAGATATAGAAACACTTGAGAACTCAGTTAAAGATTACGAACCTTTGAGCGCCCTTGACGGAGGGGAAGAGGGGTTGGAATTTTTGAAAGCTATTGCGGGAAAATGGAGTAAAATCCTAAAGCCGGGAGGCCATATGGCTCTTGAGTGCGGTATCGGTCAGGCGGCGGCTGTGAGATATATAATGAAGCAAGGCGGTCTTTCGGATATAAAAACGTATAAAGACACCGGAGGCGTCGAGAGAGTGCTCACCGGAAAGGCAACATAAGATAGAACATAAGCAAAAAAGCAAAAACGGAGGGAAAGAAAATGGCGGAAAAAAAGAAATACGTGCCGGCAATACCGGCGGGCGACAAAAAGAAGGCACTGGAAACGGCGCTTTCGCAAATTGAGAAAAGTCACGGCAAAGGCTCGATCATGCGGCTTGGAGAAAGACAGGAGATAAATGTAGACGCAATTTCTACAGGCTCTATCTCGCTCGACCTCGCTTTGGGCATCGGCGGTGTTCCCAGAGGCAGGATCATTGAGATTTACGGGCCGGAATCATCGGGAAAGACAACGCTTGCGCTTCACATTATTGCCGAAGCGCAGAAAGCTGGAGGCGAAGCCGCGTTTATAGACGCCGAGCACGCGCTCGAGCCGGCATACGCCAGAGCACTTGGCGTGGACATTGAAAACCTGCTGATTTCTCAACCAGATATGGGTGATGACGCGCTTGCAATCACGGAGGTACTTGTCCGCTCCGGCGCGATTGATGTCGTGGTGGTTGATTCTGTGGCGGCTTTAGTGCCTCGCAGCGAAGTGGAGGGGGATATAGGAGACGCAAGCGTCGGTGTCGTAGCAAGGCTTATGTCACAAGCACTGCGCAAGCTCGCGGGTTCTATTTCAAAAACTAATTGCGTGGTTATTTTTATAAACCAGCTTCGGGAAAAGATAGGCGTTTCATACGGCAACCCCGAAACAACTCCGGGCGGCCGTGCCCTCAAATACTTCTCCAGCGTGCGTATTGACGTGCGCCGCATAGAGTATATCAAATCCGGCGCAGAACACGTAGGCAACCGCACCCGCGCAAAAGTCGTAAAAAACAAAGTAGCCCCGCCGTTTCGCGAGGGAGAGTTTGATATTATGTTTGGCGAAGGCATATCAAAGATAGGCGAGCTGATTGACCTTGGAGTGAGGCTTGACTTGATAGAAAAGAGCGGGTCGTGGTTTACGTTCAATGAAATGAGATTTCAAGGGCGCGAAAATGTAAAAGAATACCTCAAGGAATATCCCGACCTGGCGGACGAGCTGGAAGCATCCATACGCCGCGACGCCGTAAAGCTCATGTCGCCGCAGGAAAAAATTGCCGCCAAAGCGTCGGGGCGGGCGGTAGATATTGATGCGGAAGAGTTTGAAGGATAACCGCGTCGCTCTGCGACGCGGGGGAGAGTGTTGTGTTTTCAAAAGATATAAGCGACACAAAAAAACGTGCGCTCCGTATGCTCGCAAAGCGTAATTTTTCCGAGTCGGAGATGTCAAAACGCCTCATAGAAAAAGGCGAAACACAAGAGGACGCCGAAGAGACTGTGCGCTGGCTCACGCAGCTTGGCTATATTGACGACTCAAACTATGCCGCGCTCATCGTAAATCATTATGCAAAAAGAGGCTATGGAAAAGCGCGTATAAAAGAAGAGCTGTATAAACGGGGCATAGCCCGCGATATGCGAGATGAAAAGCTCGCTCTCATAGACGAAAACGAGGGGGAATACGCGGCTCTTGAGCTTTTGCGAAAGAAGCTAAAAGGCTCGGAAGATAAGGATGATTTGCGGCGGGCGCGGGACGCGCTGGTGCGCCGGGGGTTTAGCTATGACGACGCAAACTCCGCGATAAGCGCGTATCTAAGTGCCCGCAGCGAGTAACGGCCTTAGTAAATAACGAACAATCACTTTGCTTGTGAAAACTTTCGATATGCTAATACATTTTGTTACACTTTGTGATATACTTTACCTATAAAAGAATTGAAAAATACAGAAGCGTTATAGAAAAGGGCTTGTAAATTATGTTAAACAACAGCGAATTACTAAGAATAGAGAGTATAGTGCGCTCCCATCTGTCAGGGTTTGCAACCGGATTTAAAACGAGGCATTTCGGCGAGCTTGAAAATCCTCAAGGAACGCTAAACCTCAAAAAGCAAAACGTATTTGTCAGAGCCCTTCCCGGCGAATTTATATATTATTCCGCGCTTGTGCGTTCTTTCGATTCAGCCTTCGGAGGCCTGCTTGAAAAACTTGCAATCGAAATAGCCCGAGAATACTATGAAGTGTCTCAGGAAGTTTCAGGACAAATAAGCGCAAGGCAAATAGATTACATTAACGATATTCTCACCAACTATAAAAACAAGGACGCCATCCCGGATATTTCTCACTATTCCAATTATAGCGCGGAGCCGTTTTCCCTCAAACCGGCGTCTCACGCATCCGACCATCTATTTTTTGATAAAAAGAAAAACACATACCACATCGTAGAACTCAAGGCGGGCGGAGACCTTGACATAAAAAAAGCCGAAGTCGAAAAACGAGCTTTACTTGAGCAATATTTCATACTCAGGAACACAACTTCTTCTGATATAAAATTGCATTTTGCGACCGCATACAATAAATTTGGCGAGGGAAACGACTGGGCGCAAGAACGGGTGCAAAGATTTTTCGCTGCCGAAGAGTTGTTAATTGGAAAAGATTTTTGGAATTTTGTGTGCAAAGACGATACAGGTTTTGCTGCGGTTTTAAGTGCATATACAAACAATATAGGCGTTATAGTTGATGCACTCAGCGAAATCAAGGAGGCATATAATATATGATTTACTCCAAATTAAAGCAAGGGGACTGCAAAGAGTTACTGAAAATGTTGCCGGATAATTCCATAGACCTCATATTGACGGATCCGCCGTATAATATTGCGCAATATTCGACAGGAAACATTAAATTTAACTGGAGGTCAGATATAAACAACGACATTGCGCAGTGGGACGAAATACCTTTAGAGCCAAAATTTTTCGTAGACGATTTTAAAAGAATTTTAAAACCCACGGGCAACGCTTTTGTTTTTACAAGCTATAATATGATAGGGGAGTGGCATAAAGCGTTTGACAGCGAATTTGACACATTTCAGTTTATGGCATGGCATAAAACAAACCCTGTGCCGAATTTTATGAAAACATCTTTTCTAAACTCTGTTGAGCTTATTGTATGCTTTTGGAATAAAGGACACACCTGGAATTTTGCAAACCAAAGAGATATGCACAACTTTATCGAAACATCTATCTGTGGCGGGAGCGAACGGCTTAAAGAGCCGAAACATCCAACGCAAAAACCCTTAAAGGTATTGGAGCACATTATAAAAATCGCTTCGACAGCAGGAGATGTCGTATTAGACCCGTTTATGGGGGTAGGCTCTACCGGTGTGGCAGCAAAAAAGATGAACAGGAGTTTTGTGGGATTTGAGTTAGACACTTCTTTTTTCGAGGCGGCACAAAAAAGAATCAAATGCTGTCAAATTCAACGTGAGAAAAATATATCCGAGAATTTAAAGCAAGGTGTCCCGAAAGCGGTGTACGGTGAAGGACAAACAAGCAAAATCGCCGAGAATTACCCGATATCAGCCCGTGCAGAATTTTCACGACAACTCCCCGAAGAAGCGAAATTTTAACGAACAATCTCTGGCAGAAACGATGGTATGGCGAAGAAAATTGGGATAATTTCGCTCGGTTGCTCAAAAAACCGGGTCAATACAGAGCAAATGATGTATTTGCTAAAGCAGGCAGGTTATGCGGTGTCGGGAGAAACTGATAATGCCGACGCTGTTATTATAAACACATGCGGATTTATAGACAGCGCAAAAACGGAGGCCATCAATACGATACTTGAACTGGCAAACGCCAAATCCGGCGATGCGGGTTTTAAAATCATTGTCGCCGGGTGTTTGGCCGAGCGCTATAAAGATGAACTGCAAAAAGAGCTGCCGGAGGTTGACGCTATAGTCGGAGTCGGCAGCTTTGACGAAATCGCCGATGTAGTAAGAAGAACCGTAGATGATAGCCGCCAAGATGGGAAAGTGAGTTTTTGTAAGAGCGAAAGGCTATCCAGGACGGAGCTGTCCGGCAAAGAGCCGCGCAAAGCAGATAAAGAAACAAGAGAATCATTTAACCGAAAAGAATATTTTTCGGATATAAACGCCCCCGTCAGTGAAACTGTGCGTGTTATCAGTACATCAAAGGTGTGGGCATACCTCAAAATTGCCGAAGGCTGTGATAATCGTTGCGCATATTGCGTTATCCCGGATATTCGCGGCCGTTTTCGCAGCCGCCCTATTGATATGATAGTCAAGGAAGCAAAGGAGCTTGCCGGCAGAGGATATAAGGAATTAAATATAGTGGCGCAGGACCTTACGGCATACGGGCTTGATTTATATGGAAAACGCTCATTGACAGAGCTATTGCAAGCGATGTCAGATATAAATGAGCTAAAATGGATTCGCTTATTTTATCTTCACCCACATGGAATTGACAGTAAACTCATAAAAGAAATTGCCCGTAACGACAAAATTGTAAAATATTTAGATATACCTATCCAGCATATAAATACAAGGATACTTGAAAAAATGAACAGGCGTGTGACCCGTGACGATATACAAAAGCTGTTTGACGCCGCAAGGGAGGGTATTGATAATGTCGTGCTGCGCAGCAGCATTATTACGGGCTTGCCCTATGAGGATAATAAAGCGTTCGATGAGCTTTGCGCATTTTTGGAAGAAGCAAAAATCGAGCGGGCGGGGGTTTTCGCCTACTCTCCGCAGGAAAACACCCCGGCGGCAAAAATGAAGAGGGTGTCGGCAAAAATTGCACAGCAGCGATGCCGAGCGGTGCAAGAAATACAATCCAAAATAATGCACGAGTTTGACAAGAGTCATATCGGCAAGGTATTTGACGCGATAATTGAAGAACATGAGGACGAGAACGCGCTCTTTGCCAGAAGCTATGCCCAGGCTCCGGAAGTTGACGGCTATATAAAAATCAAAAAAAATGCGCCGCTGTCAGGATTTTATAAGAATAATTTGCCGAAAAAAAACTACGCCAAAAACGGAAAAAGCACAACTAAAACCGCAAATTTTGACAAATCTGTAAATAGTGGTAAAATGGTAAAGCTCATAATTGCGGATATCCAAGACGGCCAGTTGATTGGAGAAATAACATGAACACGGCAAACAAGCTGACAATGCTAAGAGTGCTGCTTATACCGATTTTTATAACATTGCTGTATGTAGAGTTTGAGATATACACATATATTACAAACATCAAAGCCGCGCTCTTTGTATTTATCATAGCCGCACTGACCGATCTCGCAGACGGAATTGTAGCAAGGCGGCGAGATCAAATAACGGATTTCGGGACATTTATGGATCCGCTTGCCGATAAAATCCTGACATTCGCTGCAATGCTGTGGTTTATTGAAGTAGGACTGATGCCGGCATGGCTTGTACTCATTGTGATAATCCGCGAGTTTATGGTGACAGGAATACGCCTTGTGGCAGCCGCAAAAAGCAAGGTTATTGCCGCTTCCACAGCGGGCAAGTTAAAAACGTTAGTCACGATAAACTGTATTGTCGCGATGTTTTTGATTTATATATTTCTTCAGGAGATGCCGTGGGCGCTGATAATATGCTGGGCGCTCATCGGCGCGACTACTGTGGTCTCCGGGGTTGAATATTTCGTCAAAAACAGAGAAATCATGAAATTGGATAGATAGCCCGCTGCTATAAAGGCGCGAAACCTTCAAAGCAAAAATCACAGGTAGATTGCCGCGATAGGGTTTTTGGAGGTTGCCAAAAGAGAAAAGAAAATGGAAAACAACAGTAAGAGAAAAAAACGGCGCATTTTACCGATACTTATTTGCTTGATTGGCGTGATTGTAATCGTGTATGCTTTTATCGAGGAAAGCATACGAAGCAATCCATTGAGCCAAAACGGAGAGAATAGGGGGCCGAGCGAAGGAATTCAGGCAAGCATAGATGAGCTCGACTGGATTACCCCGATGTTTTTGACCCGAAACCCAAACTCAAGGCCGGGTACAAAACTTGATGAAGTCAAAGGTATAGTAATCCATTATATCGGAAACCCCAATACAACGGCGTTGCAAAACAGAAACTACTTTGAAAACTTGGCGACCACAAAAGAAACAAGCGCAAGCAGTAACTTTATCGTGTGCCTTGACGGGTCTATCATACAATGTGTGCCTGTTGACGAGGTCGCCTACGCATCAAACAACAGAAACAATGATACATTGTCTATAGAAATATGCCATCCCGATTATACAGGCGAGTTTACAGAAGCCTCCTACAATGCCGCGGTAACTCTCACAGCGTGGCTTTGCGTGCAATATGAGCTTACTACAAGCGATATTTTAAGACATTACGACATTACGGGCAAAGAATGTCCGAGATACTTTGTCCAAAACGAAGAGGCATGGATGGATTTTAAAACGGCTGTGGCAATAGCTATCAGAAACATGGACTCCGATGAGAAGGGTGCGCTGCGATGAAGATTAAAAACTGCCGAGCCGCAATCATTTCAAAGGCTAAAGCGCACCGCGCCGCGATAATGCAAGCCGCAAAATTTTTTCTTGTAGGTATCATGAATACTGCCGTATATTACGGTATCTACTATCTTTTGCTGCAGCTCGAATTAAACTATGTCATAGCGGTAACAGCCGGTACAATTGCCGGCATGATAAACGGCTATCTGTGGAGCAAGTATTTTGTATTTAAAACCGCCAAAAAATCTATTGCGGAAATCGTCAGATTTTGCGTTGTATACGCGGTGCAATACTTGCATAACATCGCCATAATTTTTGTTTGCGTGACGTATCTTGACATGGAAGAAGAGCTTGCCGGGCTTATCCCGATTGTGACCGGACCGATAGTAAGTTTTGTCGGATTGAAATTCTGGGGATTTAAAAAGCCATCTGTCAAGGAGCGGCTGTCCGATAATGGACAGCCGCCCGATAGCGGAGATAAGTAGCGGGGGATTCGAGAGGGAGTGCCTGACCGCGTTACAGTTGAAAAAGAACAATGAAGATTTTTTAAAAAGCAAAAATGCAATAATCTCAAAAGTAAAAACATGATATTTCCAAAAGTAAAACCTTGACAAATCCAAAAGTACAGGGTATGCTGTATAAGGGTGATAAAATTGGACAGCAGATATTTACCAAGAATTGCCGATGCAAAATTGGCTTTGGCGCTACAGGCAATGGGGGCCGTTTTGATAGAAGGCCCGAAGTGGTGCGGAAAAACCAGCACTGCACAGCATATCGCCAAAAGCGTTCTTTATATGCAAGACCCTGACACATTTGAAGAAAATATGCTTAAAGCAAAGACAAAACCGTCGCTCTTGCTTGAGGGAAAAACGCCCCGTTTGCTTGATGAGTGGCAAGTTGCACCAGTGCTTTGGAATGCCGTGCGCTTTACGGTTGATAAACGTCAAGAGACAGGGCAATTCATTTTGACAGGCTCTGTCGTTCCGGTGCGAACAGACGATATGCACTCCGGGACGGGACGCATATCAAAGATGAAAATGCGGGCAATGTCGCTCTATGAGAGCGGCGAATCTTCCGGGGAAATCTCATTGAGAGACATATTTGAAGGAAAGACAGATATGTTCGGAAAGTCAAAGGTGACACTGGAACAGATTGCCTTTATTCTGACCCGCGGAGGCTGGCCGGCTGCTGTCAAAGAGCGAAATGAAGCATTGGCACTGAAAAAAGCGTTTGATTACTATGAAGCTGTTGTGAATGAAGATATATCCAGAGTGGACAACGTTGAGAAAAACCCGGATAGAGTCCGCAGTTTGATGCGTTCTCTTTCCAGGAATATATCATCAGAGGCGAGCACAACTACGATCTTGAAGGACTTGCTTGCTAATGACGAATCGCTTTCACAGGTCACGATAGATCAGTATATCAATGCATTGAAAATGCTCTTCGTAATTGATGACCTCCCTGCATGGAGTCCGAGTCTGCGTTCAAAGACCGCGATTCGCACCACAGCAAAACGTCATTTCTCTGACCCATCAATCGCGGCGGCGGCGCTCGGGGCAAACTCAAAAAGGCTGTTTGATGATTTTTGCACATTCGGGCTATTGTTTGAAGCACTGTGTATCCGTGATTTGCGTATTTACGCGGATAGCCTCAATGCGAACGTATATCACTACAGAGACGCAAAAGGGATAGAGGTGGATGCGATTATCCAGAACAGCGATGGCCGCTGGGGCGCGGTAGAGGTGAAAATGGGAGCCGGAGATATAAAAATGGCTGCGGAAAATTTGACAAAATTCAAAGCGAACATTGATACAGGAAAAATACAAGAACCGTCTTTCCTTCTGGTACTGACCGCTACCGAAACCGCTTTCCAAATGGATGACGGTGTTTGGGTCGTTCCGCTCGGTTGTTTGAAGAATTGATATACGTTTATTGACCGCTTTTCGTTTCTTTTAGATACTTTGAAGCGTCCTTAAAGAATGATATGGCGATGAGCGTCACAATAATACCGATCGGAAAAGCGGCGATGATCGCGACGCTTTGCAGACTGTATAACGCGTTTTCGGAAAAGAGCAAGGCAATCGGGAACAGAATGAACAGTATCGCCCAAAACGCGCGTACTTTTTTGTCCGGTTCCTGACCGGGATTTAGCTTTGTGTGTGAATAACTCGAAACAACCATGGTCAGAGCGTCAAATGTCGTGGAGTAGAACATTATCATAACAATGCACAGGAGGATAAGACCAAACGCGGGCAAAGGCAGCGTGTTGAAAATGCCGATTATTACAGCAGAGATCGCTTCTGACGAATAGTCGGATGCCGCGATAGCCCCTGCCGAGTCCACGCCATATTTCATCTGCTGAGCCAGCCCATAGTTGCCGAGAATGATAAAGGACGTGAATGTCCCCGCCAAACCCCAGCAGTAGCCGCCAATAACGGTATTTTTTATTGTTCTGCCACGGCTTATCATGCCGATAAAGAACGGCGTCGCGACGCACCATGCCATCCAGTACGCCCAGTAAAAGACGGTCCAATCTTGCACAAAGGTATCGGGGTTTACCCCGAGGGCATCTGTCCTTAGCGGATTGGTCCACGTAGAAAGGCCGATGAAGTTCTGAGCCAAATTGCCTATTGAGGACAGGCCGGTTTCCAAAATATAGCGCGTTTCGCCGCCAAGGAATAAAAAGTAGAAGAGAAAGGCGAAGAATACATAAACACAATAGCTCGCCAGCTTTGAAATGCCTTTCATTCCTGTAAGCACCGCTATTGTATATACGACCGCTATGAGCAGTAAGATACATATAGCAAGCGTGGTAGTCGCGTTTAAACCAAACACTTGGGCGGCGGCGGCGGATAAAAGCGGAGTGGCAAGCGAAAACGTCGTCGCCGTGCCCGCAATGAGAGACATGATGGCCACAATATCAATAACTTTCCCCCAAAAACCGTCAACCTTGCCGCCGAGGAGCGGCCTGCAGGCTTCGGAAAACTTTTGCTTTGTCCGGCCCCTGATATGCAGCATAAATCCGAATGCCACCGCGAGCAGAATATAAAAGCTCCATGCAATCGGACCCCAGTGAAAGAGCGGAAACGTCGAAGCCCAAAGCTGCATATTGCCCATTTCCTGCACGTGAGGCTCCGCCGAATATAGAGCCCATTCGCACAGCGAGTAAAACAAAATGTCGGCAGCCATTGTCGCCGTAAAAATCATAGCCCCCCATTTAAAAGAGCTGTACTCCGGTTTTTGCAAGGCTCCGAGCTTTATTTTGCCAAACTTTGAAAAAGCCATGTACATACTTACCCCGAGTGCGCCAAGGCAAGCTACGATATAGTACATACCCATATCGTCGCCGAGAAATCCGCGCACTGTGTTGAGAACAAGCTCTGATTGATCGGGGAGGGCTATAAAAAGCGCGCCCAATACAAGCACCAAGCACAAGGGTACTATCATTGCGATCCAGTCAAATTTTCTTTCTTTCTTTTCCATTTTGTTTGTCCTTCTACTTTCTATTTTTATTTTCGTTGAAAACTTTATAGTAATCTTTCGCAAAACGATATTGCAGCATTGCGTACTCGCCATATTCAACGCCCTTTGTACGCTTAAACTCGCACCAATTGCTCCAGAGAAAACCGCAAGATGCTATATACGCGTATATTTTGAGCCTTGTCTCGGGAGGGCAAGAGCCGCCGTCAAAATAGCTGTCAATCAAAGCCTCTACATGCTTTCTGTCGTACATCGCGTATACGGCAAACATCGCAATATCAACATGCGGGTCTTGCATACCGGCATATTCCCAGTCAATCATGCGGATTTCGCTAAAATCTCCGCTCCCATCGCCGATAAATAAAAAATTATCCGGCACCGCGTCAATATGCGAGAGCACCCAATCCTTTTCCTGCGCGTCAATATATTCGCGAAGCTCCATTATGCCGGCCTTTGTGTCGGCATAATCCCTGTAACAAGAGCTGCCGCCAAAGAGCTTCTCATAAAATTCTATTTGCCCGAAAATATCAAAAGTATGCTCCACGCGAAGCTTTGATGTGTGAAACTCACGCAGCTTTTTCATGCACATACGCACATCTTTTGCATCTTGCGGGTCACAAACTCTGCAATTATCAAAAAACGCGGCTATTTTATGACCGTTTTTCGGGTTAATATAAATAATATCCTCGCACAATCCCAGCCGGGACACTATCTGATAAACGCTGTACTCATTTTCCCTGTTGATGAGCTTGTCAGTGCCTGCGCCCGGCACGCGGTAAACATAGTTTTTCTCCCCGATTGAAAACAAGAACGAATCATTTGTCATGCCTTTTTTTATGGGCTTGACGTTTTGTATTTTTGACTGTGAAACATCAAATACTTTAGAAATAGAGCGCATGATACCGCTTTGCGCGTTCTTGTCGTATGACGGGTCAAATATTCGCAGCTCATCGAGATTTTCAAACTCGTGGACATTGCCGGACTGACGGTTTATGTACATGGGTAAAGACTCAATTTTATCTCTCAGAATATGCTCCCAATAAAAATCCTCAGTACCGGGGCGCGCATAATATTCCTTTACATATTCGCTGAAAACGGCGGAGAACGAGGCGCTAAAATAGGCCGGACCCACAATAGCCCAAGCGTCGGAGCCGCCAATCGCCAGAGACGCGATTTTGTCCGAAGCCGTAACCTCAACGCACCACTCGGCCGTTGCGACATCAAAATATTGACACGAATACCAACTGCGTGATTCATATGTATTGAATATGTTATTTTCGATCCAAAAATCGGACATGAGCAAATACGAGCTTTCAAGCCACGGCAGCACGCGGTATACGCTCGATAAATTGTTTTTTGTGGTGTATTCGGGATTAAAAACGAGCTTTACGCCATATTTGTCAATCAAATAATCAAAATGCTCTTTCTTATACCCGACGACGATGATTATTTCTGTGATACCTTTTTCGTGAAGCTGCTTTATTTGCCTCTCTATCATCGGCTCGCCATATACCGAAAGGAGACCTTTTGGTGTTTCGTATGTCATCGGCACGCAGCGCGACCCAAAACCCGCGGCGAGAATAATAGCGTTGCGGACGCGATATTTCTCGAGCTCCGCCAGACCTTTTTTTGTCAAAAAGAGCCCCTGCGCATCGGCGCTCTCTAAAAGCCCTTCGGTTTTACATTGATTTATCGTGGCGTTAACTATGCCCAAAGATATGCCGCCGCCGGAGGCAAGCTCTCTTTGAGTAGCTTTTGGATTATTTATAAGTTCCCTGCATATGGGGACAAAGTATTGTGATTTCATGAAAAACCCCTATCGCGACTCCCATCGCCCTTGTTCAGATTTGAGCATAATACAACAAAATATGAACAATGTCAATAGGGAATTTCAACGCCTCGTCGGGGATTGATATGTCCGCGCAAATCAAGTATAATGGTAAAATCAACCTCCTAAAGCAATATTACAGAAAGGAACAACCCATGAAATCAAAACTCTTTAAGTTATCGGCGATGCTATATTTTGGAGTCTTAACAGGACTATGCTTCCAAACAAACGCCTTGGCATATGTTGACCCGGCCACTACAGCGATGATGGTTCAAATCGTAGCCGGAATATTTATAACATTGGGCGTGGCATTTGGCGTATTTCGCCGAAAGATTTTCGCGTTTTTCAAAAACATGAGCATTAACCGGGCAAAGCGCAAAATCGAGAAAGAAGCACGAAAGAAAAAGGACACATGAACATTATTGACCTTACGTTTGGGGCGTTCTTTGGGCAGATAATGCGTGTATGCGATATGCTCACGGGCGATTTTGGCCTGACGCTCCTTTTATTTACCGTTTTGACGAAGCTCATTTTGTTGCCCGTTTCGCTCATCTCACAAAAAAACGCTATAGTGATGGTAAAGCTCCAGCCCGCGCTTTTGGATTTGCAAGCCAGATATGAAGGCGAGCTAAGCACGCTTATCAAGGAACAAAAAGCCCTGTACAAAAAGGAAAAATACAGTGCCATCAAAGCCCTCTTGCCTCTTCTCGCGCAAATTCCTCTCATCATCGGCGTTATCAGCGTTGTAAATAATCCCATGCGGCATCTTGCCGAAACCACAAACCATGTTTTTTTCGGCATAGATTTATTCGCGCTGCCCGAAACCCTACTGATACCGGCAGCCGCGATCGTATCTACATTGCTGCTATGCGTGACGCAAAATATATATAATGTCATTTCGCGCGAGCAAGGCTTCTTTGGGAAGTGGGGCGTGACGATTGCCCTCACCGCTTTCACGGGATGGTTTGCTTTTATTTGTCCGGCAGGCTTGGGGCTGTACTGGACGTTTAGCAATATACTCGGCATAGCCGTTCTTGCCCTATGCAACCTCATATATAACCCCAAAAAATACATAGACTATGAAAACCGCAGCATAAAACCAAAGCTGACCCGTGAGGAGAAGCAGGCAAAGTGCGAGCGGAAAGCTCGGGAGAAAATTCGCGAAAAAGAGGATATGAAACGCTTTTTTTCGACCTCAAAGGAGCTTGTATTTTATTCCGAGTCAAGTGGGTTTTATAAGTATTTTCAAGGCATCATAGAATATATCTTAGAAAATTCAGATATAACCGTGCATTATCTTAGCTCGGATATAAACGACCGGGTATTTGAACTAAAAAAGCCGCGCTTAGAGACGTATTTTTGTTCGGCGCACGGAATGATAACCGCGTTTATGAAGATGGATGCGGATATTGTAGTGATGACCATGCCGGACTTGGATGTGTATCACTACAAGCGTTCTATCGTGCGCCGGGACATTGAGTATATATATACCGACCACGGGCATGGGAGCGTAAACCTCATGCTTCGCCGCGGGGCGCTCGATAATTATGATACGATATTTTGCAACGGCAAGAGCTATAACGATGAAATACGCGCCGCCGAGCGTGTCTATGAGCTAAAAGAAAAGAATTTGGTCAATGCGGGATTCTCGCTTCTTGACATGCTCATTGAAAGATATGAGGCCGAAATATGCGGGGCAGAGGGCGGCAGAGCGCAAATCCTCATTGCTCCGTCATGGCAAAAGGACAACCTGCTCGAATATTGCCTCGAACCCGTACTCAGGGGATTGCTTGACACGGGCGCGAAAATTATCATCCGCCCGCATCCGGAGTTTGTAAAACGGTTTCCCGGAAAAATGAAAGATATGTTTAGCAAATATGCCGCAAGGATAGAAGATAAAACGTTAGAGATCCAAACGGATTTTTCGTCAAACTCCACGGTATATGAGTCGGACCTCGTAGTTACGGATTGGTCGAGCATCGCGCTTGAGTTTTCGCTCACGACAAAGAAACCATCGCTCTTTATCAATACGCCGATGAAGGTGATGAACGCCGAATGGAAAAAACTTGACATAGAACCGGTGGATTTACAGATTCGCGATAAAATAGGCGTCTCGGTAGACACGGATGAGCTTGATGATGCAAAGCGCATTAAAACAGCCGCGGAGGAATTACTCAAAAACCGCGATAAATATAAAGCGGCTATAATGGATTTTTTGGCGGAAAATATGTATAATGTCGGGGATGCCCGCCGTGTGGGCGGCGAATATATCATCGGTCAAATAAAGACCCGCCGCGCTGCGCAAGCAAAAACGCAAACTGAGGAATAAATGAAAGAACAAACAACAGAGGAAGCGAAAATGCCGACAGACGAGCAAGAGGAAAAGCCGGAGAGTAATCAAAGCGTCGCGGCGGGGAAACAAGTAAAAATGAGACCGGATAAGCAAAGGTTTGCTGCCATAATCGCGCTGTCTGTTTCTTCGGGCTTTTTGGTTTTCTTTCTCACGCCGTTTGATATGTTTTTGCACAATCCGACAGACTTTGTGGTAAGCTGGTCATTTTTGTTTACGCCGCTTTTCATTTTCGCGCTTGTAGCGTCTGTGGGATTGATTGGCGTTTTTCTTATTTTATTGTACAGGAAAATTATCTTTGCCGCCGCCTTATGTGCGATATGCGCCGCGTATGTCTTATATGCCCGGTTTGCTCTTGGCTTTTGGATGGGAACATATTTTTTGATACTGCTTGCAACTTTCGGATTTCTGGGCGTATGGATTTTATTTGATAAGATATTCAAAGAAAAGCTCATAGACATAGCGCTTCTTTTGGGTGTGGGACTGTTGATCAGTGCGCAAACGCAGACGTTGTTCCTCAATGGGAACATGGCGCAAATAACGGGGGGGGGGGGTATATTATCCTGTAAAGCTGGTTATATATTCAGGCGTTATTTGGGCGCTCATAACTGCCGCTCCGCTTGCCATATGGCTTTTGCTCAAAAGGAAGAAAAGCGGCATACGGTGCGATAAAGCTATTGTTTTTGCCGCGTCCCTCATCTTTGGTATGCAGCTTACCGGGCTCATATCCCTTGCCGTAAGCGCGGACTTGCCGGAAGGATATGATGAGGGGGAGGCGGCATATGCCTATTTTTCGTATGACGCGCTGCTTGACCTAAATGATGAGGATAATATCATCGTATTTATCACCGACACCTTAGACGGCGAATATATGAAACTGGCATTGCGCGAGTATCCAGAGATGTATGAAATGCTCGACGGGTTTACATACTACAGCAATTATGTTTCGGAGTTTCGGCAAACATTTCCGGCTGTGACAACCATGCTGACGGGGCATTATTACGATTACGGCGCGGGGCTGACATTTACGGAGTATTGGAACGAGGCGTGGGCGCAACGCACCCCGATAGATATTTTGCGCGAGCACGGCTATAGCACAAACCTGTATCTTGATAGATTGAGTACATACAATAACATGAATCAGATTCGGGACAAGACGGATAATATCGCGTTTGCAGGCAGCCTGAGGGTTGACTTCCAAAATATGATAACCACCGTGAGTAGGCTGACTCTCGGTCGTTTGTCTCCATATTTTCTGAAAGAGTTGTTTCTTTCAAAAATTGATTCTTCGTTCGCAAACAATATGTTTTATTTGGATATTGACGCCTACCCCGATTATTCACGGCCGATTGTCAGTTGGACTTACGATTTGGAGTTTTATCATTACATCAAAAATAACGCGGTCACGGTAAAGAGTGAGAAAAAAGTATTCAATTTGATTCACCTAAATTTCGCACACGAAACGAACTTGCGTTATGATACCGATAACGAAACGGTTATCAACGATGATGGGAACGCGTATATCACAGCAACAGTTCGCGGCGGGTTTGAAATCATCAATGCCTATATGGGAAAAATGAAAGAGCTCTCTGTTTATGATAACAGTGTGGTAATAATTGTGAGTGACCATGGTCGTGACCACGGTGATGATGGTCGTTCAATATCAACGCTACTCATCAAGCCAAGAAACTCGAGAGGGGTAATGCAGGAAGATTCGAAGACGCAGCTATCGGGTAAATACTTCCCGGCAAGCCTTTTGGATGCGGCGGGGATTTTACATCATGATTTTGGGATATCATATTTTGACATAATAGAGGGCAAGGTGAAATCGCCACCACGTTATTTTTATCTGCAAAACGACTACTTTTTTGAAAGGTTTGGCACAGAAATGGGTAATCTTTTTGCAACTTACCTAATCCCCGACGATGCCTCTGACTTAGATAACTGGCGTCTCGTAGGGGACTAAGCAAAAAATAAATGGCACAAGCATCGCTCAAACAATCAGGTCAAACAATCACTCAAACGTCAGGTAAGTTAAACCGCTTGCAAAAAGGTGAGTGGTTTTGTATAATTTGAGGCGAAAAAGAAGCGAGAAAGCACGCAGCGGATCAAATTCAAATGGAAGAGCAAACAGCAGAGGAAGCGAAAATGCCGACAGACGAGCAAGAGGAAAAGCCGGAGGGTAATCAAAGCGTTGCGGAAAAACGAGCGAATAAGCTGCCGGATAAGCAAAGGTTCGCGGCAATAATCGCGCTGTCTGTTTCTTCGGGCTTTTTGGTTTTCTTTCTGACGCCGTTTGATATATTTTTGTACAATCCGACAGATTTCATAGTAAGCTGGTCATTTTTATTTGCGCCGCTTTTTGTTTTCGCTCTGGCGTCGTCTTTGGGCTTGATCGGCGTTTTTTGTATTTTGATGTACAGGAAAATTATTTTTGCCGTCGGCTTGCATGTGGTATATGCCGCGTATGTCACTTATGTCTGGCTGGAGCATGGCTTTTATCCGCGCTCATACTTTTGGGTGATGCTTGCCATTTTCGGTTTTTTGGGCTTATGGATCGCGTTTGACAAGATATTTAAAGAGAAATTTATAGACATAGCGCTGCTTGTGGGCATGGGGATGCTTATCAGCGCGCAGATACAGGTTTTGTTTCTCAACGGAAACCTTGGGGAGATAACGGGCCAAGGTCAGAATTATAATTTCAAAATAATAATATACAGCAGTATTATGTTTGCGATTACAACCTTTTCCCCGCTCACCATATGGCTTTTGTTAAAAAGAAAGAAAAACAAAATAAGGTATGAAAAAATGGTCATTTTTGTTGCAATCCTTGTTTTTGGTATGCAACTGTCCGGCCTCATATCCGCCGCCGTAAGCGCCGAGCTGCCCGAAGGCTATGATGAGGGGGAGACGGAATATTTATCGTATGAAGCCTTGCTCGATTTGAGCGGGGAGGATAACATCATAGTATTTATCACCGACCGCCTTGACGGAGTGTATATGGAATGGGTTTTGCGCGAGTACCCCGAGATGTATGAGCTGCTTGACGGGTTTACCTACTACAGCAATTATGTCGCCGAGTTTCAGAAAACCTTTCCGGCGGTGGCCACCATGCTGACGGGGCATTATTATGATTACGGCGCGGGGCTGACATTTACGGAGTATTGGAACGAGGCGTGGGCGCAACGCACCCCGATAGATATTTTGCGCGAGCACGGCTATAGCACAAACCTGTATCTTGACCGAATATCCACATACAATCATATAGACCAGATTCGGGATAAGGCGGACAATATCGCGTATGCAAACAACGTAGAGCTGCATATCCACAACATGATAAGCACTGTGGGAAGGATATCTTTTGGCCGTCTATCTCCATATTTCATGAAGGATTTATACCTTATGTCAATAGATTCTTCGCTTGCAAACAGTATGTTTTATGTGGATATTGACGACTACCCCGATTATTCACGGCCGGTTGTCGGGTTTGAGAGCGATTTGGATTTTTACCATTATATTAAAGATAATGAAGTTACGGCAAAAAGTGAGAAAAAAGTGTTCAGCTTTATTCATTTAAACGCCTCGCACGGTGGAGAAGGCTATCGCTACAGTGCCCAAAATGATGAAATCGTTGATTGGGGCGGGGCTGTTCTGGAGACGACCCGCGCAGCTTTTGAAATCATCAATACCTATATGGAAAAAATGAAAGAACTCGGCGTATACGATAACAGCACCATAATTATTTTGAGCGATCACAGCGCGTACGAGCTGTCAACGGCTGTGCTGTTCATCAAGCCAAAAAACTCGAGAGGGATAATGCAGGAAGATTCGAAGACTCAGCTATCGGGCAAATACTTTCCGGCAAGCCTTTTGGACGCGGCGGGGATCGAAAGAGCATCGGGCGGCAGGGGTACTGACGGAGGGTTTGGCATATCGTTTTTTGACATAATAGAGGGGAAAGTGACGCCTCCGCCCCGTTATTTGTATGTGCAAAGCGACTGGTGGTGGGCACGCTGGGACACCGAAAATGTCACGCTCGTCGAAACGTGGTTAGTTCCCGACGATGCATCCGACATAAAAAGCTGGTATCGGATTGGGGATTGACTAAGCTCTTAAAACCATTTAGAATAGTAATATTCACGCGCCGCAAAATACCGGCTACTAACTACTAACTACCAACGATTGACAGGAGAAATGCTTATGAAAAGAGTTTTTTTATGCAAGGAAACAGCAAGCGGTGAAACGCGCGTTGCGCTTGTGCCGCAACATATCAAGCGGCTTTGCGAGATGGGCTATGAGCTGACTGTGCAAAGCAAGGCGGGCGAGAGTGCCGGCATTGCCGACGATGAGTATGAGGCAGCCGGCGCAAAAATTGCCGCCGCGCTCACGGACGGCTATAAGGACTGCGACATCGTCGTCAGAATAAACAAACCGGACAGCATCGAAAAAATTGCGGAAAACACCTTGCATATAAGCTCTTTTGATGTTTTTAACGAAACGGCGGCTATAAAGGAATACGCGGCTGCCGGAATAAACCTTGTCAGCTTGGAAATGATGCCCCGCAGCACTATCGCGCAAAAGATGGATATCCAAAGCTCGCAGGCATCGCTCGCGGGTTATTATGCCGTTATCCTTGCCGCGTCAAAGCTGCCAAAGCTCTTTCCCATGATGATGACCCCGTCGGGGACAATATCTCCGGCAAGAGTATTTATCATCGGCGTCGGCGTGGCGGGTCTGCAGGCGATTGCCACCGCAAAAAGGATGGGGGCTCGCGTAGAGGCTTTTGATACGCGCCCTGTCGTGGAGGAAGAGGTAAAATCGCTCGGCGCGAAGTTTGTAAAAATTGACATTGGAGAAACGGGGCAGACAGAGCAGGGCTACGCAAAGGAACTCACGCCGGAGCAAGTGGAGCTTCAGCGCAAAGGGCAGGCAAAGGTCTGCGCACAGTCTGACGTGGTAATTACAACCGCAAAGGTTTTTGGCCGCAAGGCGCCGCTTCTTCTCACAAAAGATATGACGGCGCAAATGAAGCCCGGTTCGATAATTATTGATATGGCAGTCAAGACCGGAGGAAATGTCGAAGGCAGCGACCCGGAAAAAGAAATACTGCTCGATAACGGGGTGCGTATAATCGGCGGTGACAGCTTGGAACGCAATGTTCCAAAAGATGCGTCCAATATGTTTTCGGGAAATATTTTTGCTTTTCTCGAGCATTTTTGGGATTCGGAAAACAAAACATTCAAGCTGGATGCCGGAGACGATATACTAAAAGGCTGCCTTATCACGTTGGGCGGAAAAATTATCCACCCGTCATTTGCAGATAAATAATATTTAATATTTTGGAGGTATCAATATATGAGTGAAATAGTGCTGTTATTCTTTATCTTTGTTATCGCCGCTTTCTTGGGTAAGGAGCTGATTTCAAAAGTCCCGTCTCAGCTTCACACGCCGCTTATGTCGGCGACAAACGCCATATCGGGCATAGCTATTTTGGGCGGTCTGCTTGTTTGTTCTATAAGCCCCGCATGGTCGCCGAGCATGATTTTGGGATTTTTTGCCATAATATGCGCCTCGATCAACGTGGTGGGCGGCTATATGGTGACAAACCGTATGCTCTCAATGTTTAAGAAAAAGGAGGGCAAAGCGAAATGATAAGCAACGAAATTATCAACATAGCGTATATTATCGCGTGCCTCTTTTTTATAATCGGCATTAAGAACCTCGGAAAACCGGCCACGGCGCGGCGGGGCAATTTTCAGTCCATGATAGGCATGGCCATTGCCGCCGCAGCGGTATATTTTGAGTCAAATCCCGATGCCACGATAGTAACGGATAAGGGAATCGCCGATTTCTGGCATACCGGCTTTACGGAATCAGGATTTTTATGGTCATTTGTCGCCTTGGCGATCGGCGCGGCCATAGGCGCTATTTGGGCGAAAAAAGTTAAAATGACGGGAATGCCGGAGCTTGTCGCGTTGTTTAACGGATTTGGCGGGCTTGCGTCCGCACTCGTCGCGATCTCAACCTCTCTGCTTGTGATAGCTCATTTTGGCACAACACAAGAGGGCGACGCGCAGATGGTTGAAACCATAGCGACCGGGCTTACGATTTTTATTGGAACAATGTGTTTTTCGGGTTCGGTCATTGCATGGGCAAAGCTCGCCGAAAAGATGACCGGCAGAGCGATTGTTTTTCGCGGGCAAAACATCATAAACGGCCTGATACTCCTTGCCATTATCGGCGGTATTGTGCTTTATGTCATGCCAAACGAAATAATAAACCCAGATATGAAATTTATCGTTATGATAGCTCTTGCCGGTGTTTCCCTCGTCTTTGGCGTTATGTTTGTGCTGCCAATCGGCGGCGGAGATATGCCTGTCGTCATTGCGCTGCTCAACAGTATCTCCGGTTTGGCGGCCGCCACATCGGGATTTATATTGGAAAACACCGCGCTCATCGTCAGCGGTTGTCTCGTGGGCGCGTCGGGGGTCATACTCACGCTAATCATGTGCAAGGCTATGAACCGTTCCATATCAAACTTGCTCTTTAGCGGATTTGGGGCTAAGGACACGGTGTCGAGCAAAGGCCCCGGAGCCGAGCCGAAAGCCATATCAGTAGAAGATGCCTATTTGATACTTGAATCGGCTTCGTCTGTGGTGTTTATCCCCGGCTATGGTATGGCAGTCGCGCAGGCGCAGCATGTGGTGCGTGAGCTTGCCGCTAAACTTGAAGATAACGGGGCGGAAGTGAGCTATTGCGTGCACCCGGTCGCGGGTCGTATGCCCGGCCATATGAACGTACTCTTGGCGGAGGCGGATATTCCATACGAACAGTTAAAATCAATGGACGACATGAACCCGACTATGCCTATGCAAGATGTAGCAATCGTAATCGGAGCGAACGACGTGGTAAATCCTGCGGCGGAAACGGACGAGTCGTCACCGATATACGGTATGCCGATTATTAAAGCGTATGAAGCAAAAACGGTGTTTGTCCTCAAACGCGGAAAAGGGCGCGGATATTCGGGTGTAGAAAATGAACTGTTCTCAATGCCCAATACGCTAATGCTCTACGGTGACGCAAAGGCGACGATTTCTTCGCTCGGTGCGGAATTTGCGGCAGAGTAAGGGAGTCCGGCAGTGAATAGTTTTTCCGGCTATGAAAATATTGCAATGATAGAGCCAGGCGACGATGAGCGCGGCGTTTTGAAAGCGCGGTTTGACGAGATTGCGGAGAGCTTTAAGCTGCTCTTAAAATATGACGCAAGCACGGTGTCTCCGCTTGTGTCCGTGTTTGATGTGCCGTGCGTATTGCGCGAGGATATATCGCAAAAGCTGCTGTCAAGAGAAGAGTTGCTGTCGGGCGCGCTAGATAGCCATGACGGGTATTTCAAGGTTCCGTCCACTCTGGAGTAGGAGAGTTTAAGTGAGTTACAGCATTTTGCTTGAAGAATCCATAATGCAAAAAGGCATATACGCGACGGCGGGCTCAAAAATGCTGGCAAATTTCACAGCGCCCATAAGCGCGGCTGTGGCGGACTCTCTTGAGGCGGGCGGCATGCAAATAGCAGGAAGAGCCAAGATGAGCGAGTTTGGTGCGTCGGGGCTGTATGACGATTCTCCTTGTACGCTATTGACCGAAGCGGTCAACGCATTTTGCTCGGATAAAAACGACGCAATACTGTGCAATGATTATACGGGCACTATCGCCGCCAACGCCGCGCGGCGGGGTTTATGCTACATACACCCGACATACGGCACGGTCTCAAGATACGGCCTCATTCCGGCGGTCTGCTCAATGGATCAGATCGGGGTGCTCTGCAAAGTCCCGAGTGTCGGGTTTGAGATTTTGGCGATTATCGCGGGATATGACGCGAGAGACGGCGCAATGCTCCCGAGTGCAAACGACGGAGGCGGGCGCACCGTCGGTTTCAACAACAACGACGGAGGCGACAAGCGTACCGCCGACACTCGGCGCACCGCTGCCTTGCCCGTAATATCCGTCGCTAAAATGCCGCTGTATGCCGAAATTTATCGGCAGATAACGCAAATTTTGTGCTCGGCGGAGCTTAGCGGCAACATCAGTAGATATGACGGTATAAAATTTGGCTACGCGGCAAAGGATTACAGCGATTTGCGCGAGCTTTATACAAAAAGCAGAACCGAGGCGTTTGGGGAAGATTTAAAACTTTCCGCGCTCATTGGGGCTATGGTGCTTGGGGCTATGTGCTATGAGAAATATTATGACAAGGCGATGCGTTTGCGCCGGGTGATTAAAGAGTCGGTATGTTGGGACGGGTTTGACGTTTTGCGGTATATACATGACGCTGACGGCAAAGACGCGATTGTTTTCGCCATTTTTTCAAGGCTTTGCGGCCTGCCGTCTCTTAGCGTACAAGAGTGTACATATGTTGCGGATGCCGGAAATGAACACGCCCTGTCTATGATTGCCGTCGCTGATGAACAATAGGCGACGGCGAACGCACCGTCGGCACTCGGCGCCCCGACGCTCGCGCAGCGGGGAACACCTCATACCGAGGTGCGTCCGCCGCCGCCAGATTATCCAAACCACCCCCGAAAGGAGGTACAGTAAAACGACATGAAATATGAAGTAGTTATGGGTCTTGAAGTTCATGTTGAGCTTTCCACACAGTCAAAGCTCTTTTGCTCTTGCTCGGCAAAGTTTGGCGCTGAGGCAAACGAGAATGTTTGTCCCGCCTGCGCGGGGATGCCCGGTATGCCCGCGCTCGTAAATAAGAATGCCGTTTCGCTCGGCATAGCCGCCGGTATTTTGACAAACAGCGATATTTCTGAGGTTATAACCTTTGACAAGAAAAATTACTTTTACCCCGACTTGCCCACCGGATACCAGATAACACAATGGTTTGCCCCCATCTGCAAAAACGGCTGGATAGACATTGAGGCAGTCGGCGGCGGCGGCGCCGATGACACCATTCCTACAAAGCGTATAACGCTAAAGCAAATCCATATTGAAGAGGATGCCGGAAAGCTCGTGCATGAGCCGCGCACTCGCTCCACGCTCGTTGATTTTAACCGGACTTCGGTTCCGCTCATAGAAATCGTCTCAAACCCTGATTTCAATACATCCGGGGAAGTCGTCGCATATCTTGAAAAGCTACGCCTGCTCCTCACGTTCGCGGGGGTATCAGACTGCAAAATGCAAGAGGGCTCTATGCGGTGCGACATAAATATTTCCGTGCGCGAAAAAGGCTGTAAAAAACTCGGAACGCGCACTGAGATAAAAAACATGAACTCGCTAAAAGCGATTGCGCGAGCCATTGAATATGAATCGCAAAGGCATATTGACGCGCTCGAAACGGGCAGCGAAGAGCTTGTTGTGGAAACAAGGCGTTGGGATGATACGCTCGGCATGACATTTGCGATGCGCGAAAAGGAGCAGGCGGAAGATTACAGATATTTTCCAAATCCCGAAATTTTGCCGATACGCATAGACAAAGCATGGATTGAGGATGTCAGAGCCACACTGCCCGAGCCCGCTCACGAAAAATATGAGAGACTGACAAAGACGCTGGGCTTGCCGGAGCATGACAGCCGGTTGATTTCGGAGAGCCAAAACCTGTCGCGCATATTCGACGCCGTGACAAAGATAGTAAACAAGCCAAAGGATGTATCAAACTGGATAATCGGCGAGCTTTTGGCTGTTTCGTCGGGCGCGGGGGTCGAGGGCGACGAGATTGATATAAATGTCAGCGATTTTGCGAAAATCATTATGCTTGTAGACGAGGGGAAGATAAACCGTGCCGTAGGGAAAAAAGTGCTGGCACAGGTTTTTGAAAACAAGGTCAATCCCGAAGAGTATATCAAAGATAATTCTTTGGCGATGGTCAGCGACACGGGGACTTTAGAATCGGCGATAGCGGCTGTTTTGAAAGAAAACGATAAGACGGTCGCCGAATATAAAAACGGCAGTCAGAAGGTTTTTGGTTTTTTGGTCGGGCAGATAATGAAAAAGACCGGGGGCAAGGCTGACCCGCGCATGGTAAATGAGCTGCTAAAGAAAATGATTGAAACATAAATTTTTGTGTTATTTGATGATATAGGAGTGACCTTTCACATTATATAGTGTATAATTACGATATATACGTTCGTGTTGAGCGAAGCGGTGAAGAGAGAGGAGTACCTTTATGTATGTCGGAGTAGATTTGGGCGGATCAAAAATAGCGGCGGCTATCGTAGATGACAACGGAAAGATACTGACTCGGGTGCATTACCCGACAAAAGCGGGCGGAGGTTCGGAAGCCATAGTATCCGGCATTATAGAAGCCTGCACTGTTTTGCTGCGCGACTCAGATAACCGTGTGCGTTCAATAGGCATAGGAGTGCCCGGCGCCGTGCGCGAGGACACCGGAACGGTAGTATTTACGCCAAATCTGCCGCTCATGAACGTAGATATGACAAGCAAAATGCGCAGCATGTTTAATATCCCCGTCCGTCTCGGCAATGACGCAAACTGCGCGGTGCTCGGAGAAACCATAGCGGGAAGCGCGAAGGGATCAAAAGATGTCGCCATGATAACGCTTGGCACCGGGCTTGGCGGAGGTATTGTCGTTGACGGAAAATTATTGACCGGGCTTAGCGGCGGCGCCGGTGAAGTGGGGCATATGATCACCGTGGTCGGAGGGAGAAAATGCGGCTGCGGCAGGCGCGGTTGCTGGGAAACATACGCATCCGCTTCGGGGCTTGTCAGAACGGCTCTCGGGCATATGGAAAAACACCCGGAAAGTTTGATGTGGGATTTATGCGTCGGGCTCACGGAACGGGTTGACGGGCGGACAGTTTTTGACGCATACCGCACGGACGACCCTGCCGCGTTGCTCACCGTCGGCGAATATGTCGAGCATCTGGCGATTGGCATTGTGAACATGATAAACATATTAGAGCCCGAGATATTCTCTATCGGAGGCGGCGTGTCAAATGCTTGGGATTGCATGGAAGAGCCGCTCAACGCGGCCGTTGAGCTTGAAAAATTCGTGCGCTTTTCCGAAGACGCGCCAAAAACAAAGATAGTCAAGGCGCGGCTTGGAAACGACGCGGGCATTATCGGCGCGGCAATGCTGGGGCGTGAATGGGTAAATTGAGTACCGGGTGGGGCTATATATGCAGCTTATATTTAATATCATAACTTTGGCTCTGCTTGCCGTTACCGTGGTCATTATGATAGCTTTGCTTATAAGGAGCAAGAAAACGTCGGGGGCGGATTCGCTCAGCGAGAGCGTGACGAGGCAAATAAGCGACGGAGCGACCGAGCAGTTTAAGCGATTTGGCGTCATTTCCGAGAGTATTCAGGCTACTTTGCAGGGAAACCGTGAGGAGACGGGCAACAGGCTTCGCGAATTTCAAATGCAGCTCGACAACAGATTGTCGTCAATTCAGCGAGATTATGCAAACAACACGGAAAAAGTGAACGCCACATTAGAAAGCAAGATGAAAACCTTGCAGGAGAGCAACGAAAAAAGGCTTGAGCAAATGCAGGGTATTGTGGACGAAAAGCTGCAAAAAACGCTTGAAACACGTTTGGCGCAGTCTTTTGAGCTTGTGAGCCGACAGCTTGAGAGCGTGCAGCAGGGTCTGGGCGAGATGAAAAACCTCGCCGCCGACACAAAGAGCCTCAGAAACGCCCTGACAAACGTCAAGGAGCGCGGCACATACGGCGAAGTCCGCCTCGAAAAGCTCCTTGAGGATATTCTCGCGCCGAGCCAGTATGAGATAAATGTCGAAATTGACGACAAAAAGCGCGTTGAGTTTGCGGTAAAATTTCCGGGTCAGGGCGACGAGCCGCTTCTTTTGCCGATTGACGCGAAGTTTCCGATAGAGGACTATAACAGAATACTCGACGCCGAGGACAAGCAATCTACCATAGAGGCGCGAAAGGCTTTGGCTCAAACGATACGCGTTTTTGCAAAGGATATAAAAGATAAGTATATTTTGCCGCCCAAAACGACCGATTTCGCGCTGATGTTTTTGCCGACGGAGGGGCTTTATGCGGAGGTTGTGCAAAATGCCGCACTCTTTGAGGAGCTTCGCGCAAAATATAAGGTCATCGCGGTCGGAGCGACAACTTTGTCGGCATTTTTGAGTTCTTTGCAAATGGGTTTTAAGACTTTGAGCATGGAAAAACGCTCTATCGAGGTCTGGGACACGCTTCGCGCGGTCAAAGCGGAGTTTATTAAATATGCCGCCGAGCTTGAAAAAGCTCACAAGCAGATTCAAACAGCCGACAAGACCTTGGAACATCTTTCCGGCACAAGGGCTAAGGCTATGCACAGGAGGCTGCGTTCCATAGAAGAGCCCGAAGAGGCAAGCGTTCCGGGTTTACCCGCTCAGGCGGATTTTGAAGACGACCTTTTTGAGGAAGATGTATTAAATTAATTCGCTCCGCTATGCGCTGACAAAAGAGCAACCCCCAAAGGTCGCTCATTGTTGCCTATATTTGCTTTTGCCAGCATCTGCGGCGTTTGTGCTGCTTGGTATCAAAATATTTCCACAGGGCCTGTACGCTTGTGTTCAGCTCAAGCTCCGGGCCTGTTTCGGCATACCGGACACCTCTTTTTATGGCCGTGAGCAGCATCGAGTTGATGAGCACGGCGGGCAAGCCTTTTGATTGATATTCATTTATCACACCCACAAGGCACAAGTCAATTTCATCGGTCTTTCTGTATGGAGCGGTGATTATGCGATACCACCCAAAAGGCAATAGCCTGCCCCGGCTTTTCCTCACGGCTTTGCCGAGTGACGGGACGCTCAGGCCAAAAGCGACGAGTTCATTTTGCCCGTTGAAAATCATTTTAACATATCGGGGGTTGATTATGCTCAAAAATTGGCTCACATATTTTTTCACTTGCTCGTCGTTTAGCTCAACCATGCCGTATAAGTCTTTATAGGTATCGTTGAGCAGGCGGAATATCTGCGGTATGTACTTTTTTACGTTGCGCTTGCTTTTAAATTCACGCAAGGTGAGTTTGCCGCGTGAGAGCACCATATCCGAGAGTTTTATCAGCTTTTGCGACGGAGCGTCGGGCACTGTGAGGCGAAACTCTATCCAATCCACATCTTTTTCAAACCCGAGTTTTTCCATATGCTTTGCATAGTACGCGGCGTTATATATCGTAAAAAAAGGCCCAGCGCAGTCAAAGCCTTCGACAAGCATACCTTCCTGGTCGAAATCGGTAAAGCCGAGCGGCCCTATGAGCGTGTCCGCGCCGTGCTCTTTTGCCCACGAAGCAATAGCCGAAAAGAGCGCAGTGGATACTTCAACGTCGTCAATAAAATCAGCTCGCGTAAAACGCGCATCGCTCTTTTGCCATTTTTCGTTTGCCTTTTTGTTATAGATTCCGGCAATACGACCCGCGCACTTGCCGTCTTTATACGCCAAATATTGGACGACATCGCAAAAAGCGTAGGCCGGATTCTTTTTTTGGTTAAAATTATCCAGCTCATCTTGGACTAAATCAGGTATTGCGCATGGGTTATTTATGTACATATCAACATTGAAGGAGGCAAATTGCTTTTTCTCCTTTGATGTCTGCACTTTTCTTATTTCAATCATATAGCTTGCGTTACTCCTTTGGTATGTAGGCTATGCCTATGGTGTTCGGGCCGCAATGCACGCAAACCGAGCAGCCGGGCTGGGAGAAAATTATCTCTTTTATATCGGGGCGCAGAGCGCGGATTATCTCAAGCAGATAATTATTCATCTCTTCGTTAAACGATGTGTTTGCGACAAGGATTCGGTTTTGATCAAGCTTCAAGCTCTTGTCGCTGAGGGCGTCGGTCAGGTAACTTTTGCTGACGTTTTTCATGCTGCCGCGATATTTTTTGCCCGGCGATAAAACGCCGTCTTTCATGCTTATGGCCGGGTGCAGATTTAGCAGGTTAGCTCCAAGCGCGGCGAGTCCCGAGCAGCGGCCGCCTTTGTGCAAAAATTCCACGCTGTCAATGACAAAGCTAACTTTGACGCGAGATTTGATTTTTTCTATGGCATCAAAAATCTCACGGCCGGATTTGCCCGCGTCACGAAGCCTGCAAGCCTCAAGGAGTAGCGCGGCGACGCCGATAGACACGCTTTTTGTGTCTATGGACCATATGTTTTCAAATTCTTTTGCCGCCATATCGGCAACTTGATGAGTAACGGTCATATCGGAGCTTATGTGAAAATGAAGTATCTCGCAGCCGGGTTCCCGCTCGCGCACTTTTGTCCAAAAGTCAACATAGTCCATTGTATTTGGCGCGGATGTGGTGCATAATGTGCCCGTTTTTTTATAATACTCAAAAACCTCGCCGGGAAACACATCGTGCATGTCAAGACGGGCGTCGGCGCCGACGTTGACCGGGAGCGGCATAAATCCGACGCCGAGCTTTTTGCGCCACTCGGGAGGCAAATCGCAAGTGCTGTCGCCAAAAATCAAAACTTTTCCCACTTCAAAACCTCCTACCTTTTATAGGTAATTTTATTATACTCAAAGAGTCTCGGAAATACAATATCTGTTTGACGAAATCTTATTATCTATGATAAAATCATGATAAAGTTTTCGTGAGGTATGCGTATGTCAGTGCTTGCGGCCGACTATTCCGGCCAAACTATCCTCATATATGATATGGACGGCAATCATTTGATTGATACCGTCGTTTTGACCCACAATAAAACAGAAAAGCAGCTATATGTCAAAAATATGCCCCCGCGGCTAAAGGTAAACGAAGACTGCAAGCTGCTCATTATGACCTCTCCCGCGCCGTGCGAGTATGTGGGCAAGGTGAAAAAAGTCGGCGGCGAGCTTTATTTGGCGCTGTTTCAAGGGCAGGTAAAGGAAACCCGCGCGGCCACGAGATATAAGGTAAACACGCCTGCCGCTATAGATTTGTACATTTGCGAGGGTCAGGAATATAAGCTGTATTCGCCCGTCAAGGTGTCTCTTCTCAACATAAGCACCAGCGGGGTGCGTTTTCGCGCGCCGTTTTACTCGCTAAATGACGGCGATCAATTTCGTATAAACATGACCATAAAGGGAAACAAGAAGAGCCTTGTCGCCGAGACGATCAATCATCTTGATAACGAGACGGCCACAACAGATTACGGCTGCCGATTTATCGGCTGACAGGCAAACCGGAGCATTACCTTATGAGTATTATCAATGAAAATGTGTTATCACCAATTTCAATCAGGCTTCTTTATGAAGGCATGGTTGTAGAGGACGACATTTATGATGCCGATTGTGAGCGTTTGCTCATGAAGGCCGGTAATACCTTGACTTCCGACCAAATTGAGCGAATGTACAGAATAAACAACGGCAGGGATGTCATATATGTCACCGGGCGCACCCATAAGGCTATGGCGTCAAAAAGGCCAAGCAATGTTGAAATCGAGACGTTAAACGAGATTGAACAGGCAATGGGTTATGCGAAAATCAAAGACAGAACCCTTGAAATTTTGACCGATATTTCCAAAAACAAGAAACTAAAAGCCGACGACGTAAACGACGTGACAGGCGAGCTTTCCGGCTGCATAGAAGATTCGCCGCCCGCCGTCATTATCGCTCCCATAAACGCGATGGCGCCCACGAGCGAGTATTTGCAGCGGCATACGGTCAATGTCGGTTTACTAAACGGTTTGCTCGGCAGATGGTTGGGGTTGGACAAAAATCAAATTGACAAGCTGATCCTCATTGGTTTTTTGCATGATGTGGGTAAAGCGCTCATGCCGCCCGCGATACTAAATGCCGCCCGCAAGCTGACAAAGGTTGAATATGAGGTCATAAAGCTGCATCCCAAGCGCACTTATGATTTGTGCGCCGCGTTCCCGGAGGATGTGCGCAATGCCGCCGCGGATCATCACGAGAGGTTGGACGGAAGCGGCTATCCCAAGGGTCTTTCCGGCGACGGGGTCAGTATCGCGGCACAAATAACGGCCATCTCTGATGTTTATAGCGCGATGGTTTCAAGGCGCGTGTTCCAACCGCCCAAGAGCCCGCTGCATGTCCTGTCTTTGTTTGAAAAATCCCTCAAGTCTCAGCTTGACTGTGAGTTGTCAAACGTTTTGAGGGTTAATCTGCCCGCTGAGCTTATGGATAAGCCTGTTTTGATGTCGGATGGGACGATTGGTATTTTGCGCGAGGTTTTTAGCGGCGATATTGAGTTTCCCGATGTTGAGATCAGCCGCCGCTTGGTCAAGACAAATGATAGGCTCTACTGCGTCTCCATGTACAACGACGACTAATTTGTGTCTATTGCGGCACAAAAAAATGAGACCTGCCCCGATTGTCAGGGCAGGTCTCTATTGTGCGTTGGGAAGGTTACTTTACGGTGACATTGAAGACGACGAAGTCAACGTCGGAGCTGATTTGCAGATTGTTGTGCTCGTGCGCTTCCTGCGTCCATGTGAGGGTGTACTGCGTCCGCTCTGTGGTGAGCGGGAAGGTGTTGCCGTCGCCGTTGGCGCTGTTGTTGTCGGGTATTATGTTGATGACGCCCGACTCTATAAGCGCGGCGGCCTCGATAATTATCGTATACTCCTCACCCACGACAAAGTCAATGCTTTTATCGTGAGAATACCACTCGGCAAATTGGAAGCCTCTGGCGTTGCTTCCGTTTTTAACGACGAGTACACCGTTTACAATGTCCATAGTCGTACCGGCAAAATTAAGCCCCAAATGCCCGGACCAGCTCATACGCTGAATACCGATACCGTTTACAAACTGACCGCCGTCGGCAAGCGATAGGCCGGCAAAGGTAGTAACTTGATATGCGGCGGAAGGATCATCGTCAATCACATCGTCGTTTGAAGGAATATCGATCTCAATAAGACCTTGGGCGATACAAAACAGGTAAAACTCACGCGAGCTTGCAAAGCCGTCAAAGACCCACTTGCGCGATTGTCCGCCTTCAAGATGTTTTAGCCAGTTTGCCATACCGGCTTCGTCGGGCTCACGCCCAAAGAACG
>Ga0099364_10000416_pt1 | contig 71212 bp, 56 predicted proteins | sample TergutTh196P3_FD_73070 | JGI IMG/M metagenome (GOLD analysis project Ga0099364, IMG submission 73070) | Microcerotermes parvus P3 segment gut microbial communities from Pointe-Noire, Republic of the Congo - Th196 P3 | ecosystem: Host-associated > Arthropoda: Insects > Digestive system > Gut ...
GGAGTGCCTCTCGGCGTATATTTCCACCGCAACTTGTACTTTACTTCGGGGTAATTATCACTCATCTGTCACCTCTATCCAATCTGTTGCCTCAAGGTTTTCTTTTGTGAGGGCGAAAGAGACGTGTCCACCTACCTTAAAATGTACGTTCCAACGAGAGACCGTTTTCCCCGCCATAAGCAATTTTACCGCCTCGTAGCCGGTCATTGTCTTCGACTCGCGTAAGGTCTGCCTCTGTGGAGGCACCGGCGTTTCTTCCGCCGTTATTTCTACGGATTCTGGCTCTTCGTATAGCTCCCAGCCTAATTGGTCCAAACCTACGACAGACCCCAGACGATACTGCATACCGCGGGATGCTTCAACTATCTTACCGATAGAATCGAGAATCAACCATAACTTCGGAGACCAAGCGGATTTTCTCACTTTCTGTCCGTCCTTACTCAACTCGCGTAAGGTCAGATTCGCTCCCGTTTCTACTGGGTCGTTCTCTTTTTCTTCCCAAGGAACAAAGTCCTTCCCATCCCAGCGGTAAAGTTTCTTCTCCTCGTATCTTCGGGCGACGGGCTTCTTCGACTCCACTTCATCTGCCCTTTGCGCCAAGAACCCTTTAAGCCACAACTGAAAATCCAATTCCACCGGCTTTGACGGATACCGATAACATCCGCCGTCATCGGTAGGTATTATCTTGCCCCAAGGCAAATGCCGTGACATCTCGAACTGAAAATACCCGCCGTCCCTCCAACGAGCATAATAGAAATTTCCGACACGCAGCCCTAACAGATAAGCGTCCTCGCTATGGCAGTAGTAAAAGCGATATGGACTCTCATCGCCCTCTTCTTCCTCCTTTGCCCTCTTCTCATGAACATGCGTCGTGTCCACGACTGTGTCATCATAAACCTCCCAGTCATCAGCGAAGTCTAACTGTCCGCTGCCTATTTTTCCGCCTGACGTACTTAGGGTGCCCTCAATCATCCTCCCATCAGAATCGAGGACGACATATTCTTCCGGTGCCCAATGCCGTTTTCTTACCTTCTGTCCGTTCTTGCTCAGTTCTCGCAACGTCTGCCTTTGTGGAAGTGCGGGCGTTTCCTCTTTTGGGATCGTCTCGTCCCGCCCAAGTAACTCTTTCACTTCCTGCGTTACTCTCTCAATTGTTACGTCAAGATCAAACAAAACCTGCGCTGCGATCCCCTCCCGCTCCCATAAAAGACCTAAAAGAATATGCTCCGAGCCTATGTAAGCGCATTTAAGCCTTTTAGCCTCCTCGAAAGCATACTTCAGTACCTTTTTCGCTCTGGGCGTTAATGGCAACTTCGGCGTATCGGAAGGGGCGGCACCCAGTCGTACAAGCGTGTCAATCTCATGCCGCATTGCAGCAAGATCAACCCCCATATTCCGTAAAGCGGCTACAGCAATTCCGTCAGGTAAACGGAGTAATCCTAATAAAATGTGCTCCGTACCGATATACGGACAGTTAAACTTTCGGGCTTCTATTGTCGCCGTAACCATGAGTGTGGCGGCTCTTTTTGACCATGGAAGTTCAAAGCAAACCCCGTCAGCAAGGTCAGGGCTTTCGTCGTTCGCCGACGACGGGTACAGCCCTGTCGGTTTGACCTTCGATAGCCGCAACAACAGATCTGCTAAAATTCTGCACCCGTACATCGTACTATTGAATGAGGCTCGTATTGCCGATACGTCCGCATAATTCAGTGCGTCGGTGAGGCCCAGCGCTTGCTCTGATTCGTCAATAAACTTTTCGATGTCTTGCTGTATCTTCTGTAATTTGTTCATGTTGTTTTCCTTTTTGTTGAGTTTGTATATGTCAGTCCATGTACTTTCGCAACAACTTGTACATCTGCTCCAAGTCTTCATCACTCCATTTTCTGTAATCCGCCCATCCCATGCGGTGTACAGCCAGCCAAACCCGCTGAATGAGGCTCTGCCGTTCCTTGTGACGTGAGTATGCCTCTATGGAAGGGAACCACAAATATCGTGTAAAACACGAGCCATCGTTCTCCTTCTCTTCCAGTGTGTCAATCGCTACCTTGTAAACGGCAGAGGCATCGCTCTCTTGAACGGTATAATATTTTCGTCCCACCTTGATGATATCGAAGGCGACTACTTCTTTCTCCAGGGGTTGATTGATGCGATTGGTCTCTTGCCGGTACCAACCATACAATTTATCGCCAACTTTCAATTTGTCCATTGTTGTTCGATTTGTTCGATCTTTATTTGTTTGATCTGGTTCAAAAGCCACTGAATGGCTTCATGTAGCGTGTCCGCAATTTGGAGTGTTGGACGTGTTCCGGTGTTATCCATCAAGTCACAACACGCAAAATAACCTCCGCTATTACTCTCATAATAACCAGAAGCCATACCGAGCCTATCTTTACCAGAACCGTCACTTGCATATAGTTCTACGTCACCGAACACTGGGTCTTGCCTCGCAAATATGCCCTCCGGTAAAACGATTGCTGTCGATTGTGTCTTTGAGTTGATTGTTAGTGTCTGTCGTCCCATAATCCCTTGTATTCAATCCTCTAAAAGTTGTTTGAGGCTGATTTGCTCCCAGCCATGGTCTTTGTAATGTTTCCTTCTTGCCAGTGCCTTTTTATGGAACTGATCGCAAAACTCGTCCGTAAAATCAAAGACAAGGCTTACATCTTTGTCGTCCTGCTTTCTCGCGGCTCTGCCCGGCCACTGCGTATTCGCAATTACCGAACTCGCCCCGTCCGCCCTGATTAAAACAGAAAGTTTGGGAAAATTAACCCCGCGGGACCACACCGAAGTAGCAATCACTTTCGTCAGCCCGCCGTATTCAAACCGTTTTTTAATCTTGGCTAACTTTGCCTTGTCCATCTTAGGGATTTTGTCGATTCCTTTCAAATGTCGGAACCGATTCAATTCCTTGTAATCCTTGGGCGAGTAAACTACCCAGTAGTCAGGCAACAAAGCATAGAGGTGCAACGCGTGGTCTATGGTTTTACATGTGATGAGCACCTGCTCGTCGTCGCCGAATAAATTGGCCACCTCTGCAATCGCTTTGTTCCGCCTCTCGTACCTCCAAATCCCGTGCCGTTCTTTCGCAATCGGTGTCTCGTGGTAAGCAGTGGGGTCGATATTGCTCCTAACCGGGCACCAGACCACGCAAATCGGTGTCACCAAATCTTTGTCCACCGCTTCGTCATACTTCATTTCCTCAATCGCAGGGCCGAACAGCCCTGTAATTCGGAATTCTGCTTTATCCGGTCTCGTAGCATTCGCCGAAAAACCAAATAATTTCGCCTCCCTGACATTTTCAACCAGTTCCAGCCGTTGCTTCGACCCCATCTCATGCACTTCGTCGAATAAGACCACGTCAATATTTTGATCCCCTTGCGGCTTCAAATACTTTTGCAAAGTGCCGGTACTTACGCACACTACACGAGCATCGGTATTGAACTTTTTACTGCTGCAATTTATCCCCGCTTTGCCTAAAAGGCTTTTGTTGATGTTTTCCCACAACTGGATCAGTACCGATTGGGAACTGGTCGTTACAATGATTCGAGCTTTCGGAAGGAGAGAAATATACGTCTGAATGAACAGCCCTTTGCCCACGGCGGTTGGGACCGTAATCAGCCCCCTGTCCGCCGCAAACATCTTTTCCAAAATCTCCCGCTGGTTTGCCCGGAACACAATATTTTTGTCCAGCCTGCTCCAATCCGGGGCGCAGTTTTCATCCCACCGCTTCGGGCGGTTTTCCACCAATTTAATGTCATATTTACTGCGAAACTCCTTGATAAGTCCATCTTGGAACCCCATACTGGTTTCAATAGCGTTCCATAAATTCGTCCTTTTGTAGCACAGCTCTTTCTGTACTTTCCACTCCAACTTCCCCCATTTCCGCTCGGTAACAGGTCGATTAAAGGTAAGAAAAGCCGTAATTGCGTTCACCGCCGTTTGGTTGGGGCAATAGACAATCAGCCTGTTCGCCCGTTGTTCTAGTGTTAATCCCATGGTGTTAGTTTTATGTAAAAAATCCCCGCACATGTGCTTTCCGACGCATCGGAAATGGAGAGAAAATACAGGGCGGGGAAGATAGGGTACTCCTGTCAAACTGCCTTCTTCCGCTAGAATGACACTGGTTTTGAGAGTCTCCTTCTCAAGGTCGGTAGGGTGGCTCCCTAGGACAAAATAGCCGTGCCGTTCCTTGTAAAAGGGGCGGCATTTTTCATTCTTTTAGTGGAAAACAAAATATAAGATACACGTCATCTATTTATAACGCAAAAAACAGCACTTTTTAGGGCAAACACTTAAAAACAAGGGATATGATGCTTCCACGACGTGGAAACATCAGCATTCTGCTGCCGCCATTGCCACCCCCGTTATAATAGGGGCTGTCTACTGTTACTAACCCCCTGCGTTTGTGTAAGATTCAAAAAGATATACCGCACCGTTCTAAAAAAGACGACCATCAAACCGCTTAATGATCGTCCCGTTAATGCTGCGTACTGATATTCCCTCCTCCCGTTGCCGGGCAGTGCCTTTACCAGCTCTTTACCCTCCGCTCCCTTACAGCCATCAGGGAGTCGGAGAATTGCTATCCATAGTCGTCCTGGCGAATCTTAGCGGTTATATTCGCTCGTCCCTTCTTATAATCCCGACCGGGTACAAATTTACTTGCAACCCAATCAGTTAAAATTAGATGGATGACGACTAGGAGAAAAACTCCAAGTATCATTTTTCTCTCCTTTAAGTTAGAGAAAGCTAATTCCCTTCACCAATGTATAACGCAAAAAACAAGGAAATTTAGCGATTACACCGACATTGCCGATTCTACCGGCAATCATGGGAAAAATCGGCATAATTTACCTGCGTTCACGTTGCATATTCATTTCTATAACCTACACTCTCATTATTACCGCACCCATCCAAACCTCCAAATAAAATGCCGCGTAAAGGTTTTTCCGAAGCAGACAAAGCAAAAGCACTCCGCATGTTAAGCGAAGGGCAGACCCAGGACAAAGTAGCCAAGAAAATCGGCTGCTCTGTTTTCTCTTTACAGGAGTGGAAAAAGAAGGCAAATGCCGCCCCTAAAAAGGAGAAGGCGGAGCAAAAATCTACAGCCCCGAGCAGCACGGTACCGGAGAAAGAACTCACTGAAACTGCGGCAAAAACAATCGAGCGACGCGTGTTCAGTAAAGACGGCTTGTGGGCTGACCTTTTCCTGGACCCCAAGAGTTTTAGTGCTGAAGAAGTCGTCAAGATTGTCCGGACCACAATACGCGAGGCGTTAAAATGACCGCCTGAGCCGCAGAATAATTTACACGGCGGTGTAAATCACAAATTCCACAGTATTTCATCGTTGATTTCCACAGGCAGTTCGCTTTCGTCCAGAATAGGCATCTGCCCGTATTTCTGGAGCAGTGCGTCAAGCACCATCGCCGAGCTCTCATCTGCTGTCTCCGCAACTTTCGCAAACAGTCGCGGATGCAGTAACGTCATTCCCAACGAAGCCTGTTTTACTAAATCCGGCAACAGTTCCTTTACTTCCTCAAAAGGGAGTGCCTCGAACTGGTCGGTGGTATAGTGCTTGCCGCTGGCGAGTTTGTGGATGCTGTCTTCCGCTAGTTTCTGTACTTCCGGCGACATGGGATCCCGCCCTGCTATTTGGAGCAACGCACATTTTTCAGAAAGCATGGGGGTGTACCCCAATTCCGCCGCTTTTTCAAAAAGGTGATCAACAATTCCTTCCCGCAACCCTTCGTCCATAAATCCGGCATTTTTCTCCAACCAATTCTTCGTTCTTTTCCAGTCGAACTCCGTGCGGATTTGCTGAGGATCAATGTCCATCCTCTCTACAAACGCCGACGCGTCCTTGACATGATCATAAATGCCGTAACGCATCGCTGCGTCTGTAACTTTCTTCTGATAAGAATCACGGACAGCGGGCAAAAAATCGCCGCACGCTAGTTTCACCGCTGAAAGCCAAACGCTCTTTTGACTGTCAATGCCGATGTCATTAAAATCGTCCGTAACCTCAACATCTGCTCGTTTCTCGCTCACATAATCCGGGATCGTAAACCCGGATTCCGTCATCGTGTCCAAAATGAACTTTACCGATTTTCGCATAAACAATGTTATCGCCTCGAATCTATACGGCATGCAATCAAGCCGACCTTCAAAAGTATTATAACAAATCAGACCATCCGCTTTTATGCCGTTTTTGCCTTGAAAAAAATAAAACCCGTATTCTACGGGACTATTTACTTTCTGACGATCTGACTCATTGGTATTTTTGTGCCGAATGCGGATTTGCCGGAACGGGGACAGAGTATCTTGCATTAGTGAACGGACTAAACATTAGAAAACAAATATACGAACTCGCCCGTAAGGGTAAAATCCCCCCAGTAGAGACGGAAGATATTCAGAAATTCCAAAAGTTTAGAGAGACATGTTCCCAAATAAAAGATCAATTCGCGATCACAGCCTCCTTCCGCAGAAACGCCTCCTTTGCTTTCACCGACCTGAACGATCTTGATTTCTACAGACCCGCTGGCAGTTTTCGGCAAGATACAAAACAAACATTTGAAGCTCTGTTCAGACACAGCCTTAAAAAACAGAAGTACAACACCAGCGGCTCACGGCTTTTTCGCGGGAAATGGGCGAAAATCACGGCTATCCCACTTTATGATTTACCGCTCCATCTTAGCGGCTTTCTCTTTGTCAATGGACATGAACTAGGAGAACCGCCTTACATTATCCGAAGGCTCAGCCCTTTTGCGGGGAAACAATACCTATTCGATCCGGGATTTCTCGGCTCCCGGGCAGTATATAGAAAAGATCAGTCCGCCGTTATTTTATGCCCCCAGTGGAAACTCACCCTTTTACTTCAATCTGCTGTGTTCCGGCAAGAAAACGAGTCGCCTCCATTGCTCGGCTGGTTCCCCGTTGATCCTCGCACCAAAACCGCAAATACCTACCACTGGTCTGCTTTAAAAGATATTCCCAAAATTTTCTGGTCAACACCTGAAGACCTGTACAGTTTGCGAGAAGCGTGTCTTCAACAGGGACTCGTTTCCTACGCTTATTTCAACCATGCGGGTCACTTTTCACCGCCGAGCAAGATGTACGGCCCCCTTTTGCGGTCAATTATCAAAACCGCTGATCCGTGGCACAAAGCACTCACCCACTACCTAACAGGCGATCTTGCGGAAACTACAGACAGGTTGAAAAAACTCGGTCTTCCGCCAAAAATTATCGAACAATATGTCGAACATGCCCCTGCCGTTATTCGCAATACTCTCACGGCAAAAATGTCTTCCATTGAATCCAACCACGCCCGTTACATTGATGGAAGCAGAATCCTTTCCAACGAAGACGGATGGTGGAAATTAGGGAGCGGACTGGCTCGCTCCCTTTTATCGAATACCCGCTGCGCCATCGAAAAAGTAATTCACATTGCCGACGACCAACCCATTTATCAGGGGAAGATATTCATCGGCAAAGAAACCTACTCTTTTACCGAAAAAGAAGATATTTTTGAAAGACATCCCATTCCTACGGTCAAAAACGTCTGCATAGAAAACGGATGCACACAATTCCTACGTATCAACGTCAAAAATGATGCCTACCTCCGGCTCGTCAAAGAAACCAGTGTTCCGGAAACCATTTATCGGAAAGAAGGCTACGGCTGGTCTAAAAAAGAGTCTTCCCTGTTACTGCCGAATGTAACCATTTCCGATACGTCCGTTATAGATACTGCGATTCACCTACAGACCGGACCGCTCCATAAAATAACAGTTCAGCGAGATAAACCGCTAGGACATGCCGAACGTACCGCCCTTGCTAATTTCCAAGAAGAGACACCGATTGTCTTTTCTATTTTTTCTGCCATCGTCCCCGCCCTTTTTGCTCCTGCCTACCGAATGCGGCCGCCGCAAACAGTCATTGCCGGAGGGGATTTTATGCTGGTGAAACAAGTCAGCGATATGCTGGGATTACCCAATTTGCGACCTAAAAGCAAGGACGAAATTGACCGTTATCTTATGACACACCGATGCCCATTTTTAGTGCGGCTTTCTACCAACCAGAAAAAAAAGAGGATTACCCACGAATGGGCGGATACATTCGGCATCAACACCCCGGCTTTAGTCTGGACATCTGTTACCGAAGCCCTCGCAAGAATGTCCTACGGGCAGTCCAATCTTTTACTTCTACCGGGAACACGATTCTATCGGTGGTTCGACGGTAGGCTGCCCAGTATCTTGCAAGATTGCTTTACAGCGTGCTTAAAACATTTGAGCCGATATGTTCTCGATCCCATTCCGCATACCGAAGATTGGAATAACGACCTACTCAAAGAAACCTTCCGATTCTTTAAAGAGGAAATCGGTATAGCACCCGCTAAAAACACGCTATTCGGCGGATACTACGCCGGTGCAGACTACTTCTACGATTACGTTAATCTTCTCTACCGTGCTGAAATGGTCGATATAACAGACGGGCAGAATCTGTGCGTTGTAAAACTGGCAGAATGCTACCGTCAACACGTCGGCATATTCGATTTCCAACAAATTAACGATTATTTACAGCAGAGCGATGCCGTAGGGGAATACGATGCAAAAAAACAAATCCTCGTACTCCAAGCAGAAAGACTCCTTAAAAGTAAACAGAGACTGGAGAAATTTTACGGGACATTGCTGCGGAATTGAAAAACGGGTAGAACTGTGATTTTGAACGTCACATGTTCCTCCCGATCATAACCATTTGTCCTCGGCGTAAAGTGCTTCTAGTTCAGACATAATAGCCGCCTGTAAATAAGACGCAGAAACTTTCAAGGAGGGGATGGATGAAATTTCCTGTAAAAGCCGCTGCATTTGCTCCTCGATGTAATCGTTAACAGCGTTTGTCCTGTCTGCCTGTTCGATCATAACATTCTCATCGCAAGGAGTAATGTTCCCATAAGCTTCTTCTTCTTTCGCAAAAGTAAGCACAGCAGGAGGGGCAAGAAGCCCCTCCCTTTTAATGAGTGTTTTGCAGTACGCCACAATCTGCGAATCGAACAAATCCTCTTCTTGCGGGGGCGATAACAGAAGGGCTTCCATCATCGCCCACGCCAAATCCTCCAAATCAATCGGTTCCGCATACGACCAGTCTATGCCGTCACCCAACAACCCATGTATGGTAAACAAAAACGACGGAAGACTTCGGAAAAAATTATTCGTTGTAATTACACTGATAGCAGCGACTAATTTACCTAGATTGTCGTCAGGAATGGCTACTTCAAAATAATCTTGGATTTCCATCCGCAACATTTCCGGTGTCCAAGGTCCCTCTTCCCCATTGAGAAGTTCTTCCCCGAACTTATCGAGCATAAGTACCAACAACGTCGAGGCAAATACGTCATTGTCAGCAATAAGTGCGGCAGACTTGTTCATCGAAGGCCATTATACTCGTGGGTGACGCAGTAATAGTGATCGGCAGGCGGTGCGCCCTCTTCCGGTTTATCAATGAAGGTGAGGTCGAGTGGCTTGCCGTCCACATCGCAATAAAACGGCACCCCTCTTGAAGAGATGCCGACCTGCATAAGCGGCTGCTTTGCGCATAAGTTCACCCCTTCTTCGATAAGAAGATCAGAGGCGACATAGTCCCTCGCCTCCCGTGCGTCGTGCGAATGCACAATAAAACTGACGGAAACCTTCGTAGGATTCATGGCGTCCGGCGTTACCACCTGTTTCACAATGGTGGGTTTGTTCTTTTCTTCTGACATAAATTTTATCCTCTTGCTACCTGACAACTTCTTTCAGAGGCTCCAATAACCTCTGATACGTAATTTTGTATTTTACCGCACCTACAGCTCGTTTGACTAATAATGCAATGTCGTCCGAACATTCCGCAAGGGCGATTTTAGCCCGATTAAGCGCTGATCGGTCGATTTCCGGCGGTTTCGTACACGATTTGCACTCATTTGCTGCAATCCTTCGCTCCAACGCCCTAACCTCGTTCATTACGGGGAATAATTTAAGAAGTTGAGGATACCTCGCCCATGTAAACAGAACCATATCCGTTACAACCACCGGCGGAGCGTCTGCGAAACTGGGAAAATCGCTGAGCACCGCCGCCCGTATTTGTTGCGAGGCACCGGGCATTCGACTCCTTGTCTGACCTACACGCATCGTTCTCATTGATCCACAACAGTTTCGCCTCGTCATAACGGCTTCAGTCTTTCAATATCTTCCATATCTTTTGCAAGCACACGGGCTGCTTTTTCCATTTCTTCTACTGCTTCCATGACAAAAGCCCGATTCGGCAGAATAATATCAATCGCAGACCTGCGGAAAAAAGGCAGTTTATGCGTGTGAACATTAGGTCGTTTCCCTGCAGACTCATGCGAATATGCCTTCCAAACCGGCTGTCCCGCCCCATCAGCAGATCGAACATAAATTTTGTTTTCTTGGGCAGCAAAAAGGAATGTATCCGCAGAAAATCCTGCTGGATCGACCTCTTCAATCGCACTTACCCCGACAGGGTACTCCGCAAGATCCTCTACAGAACATATCGTAACAAAACTCTCCCGAAGTATCTGCTCAAAAGCGTTCGGCGGCTCCACACAACACAAAAAAATAGCCGCAGGATTATCGTAGGTATCTCTCGCCCTAATAAGCACCCGCGTAGCCCCGTTGGACAAAGGGCGGGTAATCGCCGCTGTTTCTACGGAAATGACAAACATACTCCCTATTTTACCTGATTACGATGTTTCCACGACGTGGAGATATACGACTATCTAGCCGAAGCGTGTTTTCAGCAAGTGCCGCACGGACTCCGACGCTTGCTTGCGGCAGCCGTCACACGACTAATCCTTACAGGTTGGGACGGCACGGACTTGCCGACAGACTGGACGGGAACAAAGGCAGGTTTCTGCTGTGGGATAACCGAAGACTCCGCCGGCGCATAAGCAGAGCATTGCTCGCTACATCCCTTTAGACACGAGTTCCCCTGTCCAGCCTTACATTTTATTGTCCGGCTATACGGCGTACCCGCGCAAGGCATAGGTTGAATATCAGCATGCACACATCGTCTCATTGCACCCCCTCTCCGTTATCGCCAAAAAACAAAAAAGGCGGAATGTAAATCCCTTTCCAAAAGCTTTGAAACGTCCGAGACTGCCCGTCCCGCAATGGGTCCGCCTTCCAGCGTTCCCATTCTCGCCGCAAAGCAGCATATCCAGATGAAAGCATCAATGTACCTAAGTTATCCTGTGAGTGATAAATCGCCAAATCACTGGCGGACGGAACAACCGCACTGTACTTGCCGTAGTGCCCGGACAAAGAACGGTACGAGTCGGTACCAGCATAGGGATACACATAATCTTTCTTCATATCCTCCATCAGGCTGCTGCCATACCAATCCTGTACAGTAATTCGTATATACTGCACCCGCTTAGGGTAGGAAAAATAAGTATGCGATCTTGCACTAAAATGTTCCAATGTAAACTCATCCATCAGTTCCCACGGTGTCTGCGATCTATTATCGGCACGCCCCTCTATCAAAACCCGCCACGGAACGTTGTAGTGCTGATAAAGTCCCGGATGAAACACATACTGCCCCCAGTTAGCCCCATCTTCAGTAAACATTGGCTTGTTGAAAGTAGCAGGATTAGACATAGGATTAATGCAGCCTCGTACCAATTCCGCTCGCGGCAGCACCACTAAAAGCCTTAACTGATCGGGGGTGCTAAGACGGGTATGGTTGCTGCGCCACATATTTGTTTCAGGGATATAATACCACCGTAAAAGCAGCTTATTGACAACGTATCCCAGATTATCCCCCGCGTCCCGCTCCGCCCAGGCTAGAGTCCCATTAGGATTTCGATGTTCGTAAATATTTTTCCCGTACAACCAATGGTCCCCCTCGTAATCGCTAGAATAAGCGTCGGAATTCGCCCGCACACCTCGCAGCCTCCAAATATCCCCTAAATATCCCTCCATAGCGAACCCAATCGGCTCAGCTGTATAGTAATCTATCCCGCCATAAGGATTATCAGTCGAACCATAGGAATTCTCTCTACCCGCTTTAACTGGATGGCGAAACCTAATGCCGGTCGAAATATCACCGAGCGATTCTATTTTCACCCGGCTAAAATCTACAATACTGTTTGCCATAGCGGGCGATGCCAATAAAATCTTTTCCGCCAAATGTTGCCAGTTGAACTCCATCGGTTCGTTGTCAGCCAACGTCCAGTATTGCGGCTGAATAATCGGGGAATCAAGCAACTGGAAGTGCGTAAGATACCCCGTCCAACGAAAAAACAACTCTTTCGTGGAGACCGAAGAATCTAAATTCACCACACAAGGTACTCCTCCACGATACTCACAATCATGTTCAAACGGTCTTACTGTTGGATCATCTTGCGAAGGTACGTTCTCCCCAGGCTCGGTATAGTTCTGCACATCGGCAAGGTCAAATATCTTTTCATACGTATCGGAATACTCCGGCAGATGCAATAGTTGTAATGAATGTTTATCACTATTAACTTCACCGCAGGTTCGGCTATTCCACTGCCAGACTTCTTCGATACGCCGCCCCCAGTAAGTGCGATAAAACAACACGGCGTGTACCTGCCGGGGTTCCCCGAACCGCAGCCGTAACGCCGGTGCGGTTTTCACGTCGAAATTTTCTAAATCTGTAGAAATAAGATTTCTATTGCCGATACGTATGCGGATAGAATGCGGGGCAAAGTAGGGCTGGAGCAATAAAAACTTATAAAAAGCAAGGTTATCAAAGTCACGAGGCACCCTCGGCAAACTGACCCTGCTGTCGCCGCCGTCGTATGTAGATCCGCTATAAAGCTCCAGATGGAAACCGTTAAAAAGGTGTTCGCCTATTATGTACCCGTCATGATTATAGACGAGCGAGCGGGTGCTGTGCACGCTCGTAATAGGGTTCACACGATCTACGTCAGCTAAATCCTGCCGAAGGAGCATGATGTTTCTCCGGGGCAGCGTAAACATCGGCGGATCACACTGTCCGTTCAAATCACGCTCCCAATATAGTTTTTGAAGATATAAATTGCAATCCCCCTCAGCCTGCGAAAAAAGATACACCCTATCCGTGCATTTATACGAATTGTTGATAGAGTGCAGAATATTTACAGCGGGAAAACCGTGCGATGTAATGATCATGTGCGTCTAACCGTAAAGGTAAAAAAAGGAAACATGCGGGAACTGTTGTCCATCGTTTGCCGGTAAAACAGTGTAACACTGCTGCTGGTATAATTCGACTCACGCTCCGGTACGAAGGAAATCACAGAATCTGATAATGGCTGCCAAACATGCGCATCACCCGTAACACTTCTCATTTGAGCAAATACACGGTTCGTATTAACGGCAACCCCGTCTGATCTTACCCCCTCACAAACGATAGAGAGAGCGGCGGCAGGCGAAAGAACAACAGTATCACCGTATTTAACACTGCTGCCGTTTACACGAATATCCCGGCACGTAATATCGCTGCCCGCAAACTGCTCAAAAAATTGAATTTCTCCCGCAATCGCCCGTATCCTATCTGACGCAGTGCGAGCATCCTGCGTATCCGCAAGACCGGGGATGTATATTCTAAACGCCCGTACACCCGTCCGCGTTTCATGTCGATAATATTGTCTGCCGCGATGGTTATCGAAACCGTATGTACCCGCGTCTTCCCACGTATCCGCAGCAAGGTCATAAACAAGCCTTGCTTTATCATGCGGATTGGTAAAGGCAATTCTATCCCGTAACGGGTCGCCGGCTTGATGCGAAGTAGAAACCACGGCCCGCATCCATGCGTCAGCGATTTGACGAAGAATTGCATTATTTCCCGCCATCAGCGAGTTTTTATCTACGTCTCCTATAATCGTCGAAAAGTCAAAAATAATGTCTTGCCCAATATTCTCCCATTCACCGTCGGAATAACGAAGAAGCCGCCTGTCTGCCGGAGTATGGACAACCGTGCCGTCCACTATACGGTCAGGATGCGTATCACCGTATATCTGCTTTTGTGCCGTCATCACCTGGTTATTCAATTGTGATTTCATATCGTCCGTAAGAGCAAGACTATTAAAGTTGTCCAGCGAAATCTGCCCAAAATGCCTCCACGCATTTACAAGAACGAAAGGGGTATAGGCAGAAGAAGCCAATGCAGTTTCCGTATTGATTGCTGCTTCGGATGTCTCTACGGCAATAGCGCCTGCCGTCGAATACTCCTCTACAATGCTCGTATCGTAACGGACCCCAATGATATTGACCGGCACTGCAAGCGTAATTCCCATGAACGCCAAGGAGGAACTAAAAGGCATAAGCCCATTTGCCGCATCGTTCACTAATTGATAAACCCAATACGCCGGTTGATGATAATTGGTATGAATATCAATCCCGTCATAAATCGCTGTTTGTCCGCTCCCGGACAATATCACGCCCGAAAACAGTTTGCCGTCGCTGACCGACACTGCAACATGTTCCGAGGTATTTACAGGAAAACGAGTAAGGTATTTAACGATTCCAGTGTGGACATTCAGTTGCCGGTGGTCACGGGTTCCTCTTTGCACTACAGGCATCCTCTTAAGCACGGGGTACCCCTCGTAGAATTGGAACTGTCCGATCCTACCGTAATTACCGTTACGGACACGTTCTACTGTAATCCGCACTTTGCTCCAAGGGCGTGGAACAACCGTAATATAATCAATGACAATCTCTTCCTCGTAGCCGTAGCCGCCGTAACCATCATATTCGGAAGAACTACCGCCGGAAGGCAGTGTACTATAATTGTGCACAGCACTTATCGGCTCCCATCTGTTCAGCCCATCCAGCCACCCTTCGATAAGAAACCCGCAAGCAACGTCGTCCCCCTGTACTGAATAGCTCCAACTGCGGATGACGCGGGAAATGTCGAACGCCACAGTGAACGAATCACCCACGGAAACCCGTTTATCAGTGCGGTTGTCCCGGTTGAACAACTCAAACGCATCCGAAATTGTGCTGCTTGTTATAGTCGTCAAACTGTCCACTTCTTGATCCGTAATGTCCAGTTCCGTATCTTCACTTAACATTGGCGGCACAATCACATTACTAAGTAAGACGCGGTTGTATACGATTACTTTGAACTCATCAGCAATAATCCGCGAACCCCCTTGTACACCGCTTGCGTCTAAAAGGTCTTGCAGTGCAATCGTATCAGGCACGATACTCTGCGCCTGTACTGTGTAAATCTCATGAATATCCGCGCCCTCTGCGGGGCGGTGCCATCGAGTTAGTAAGTCCCCCGCAGCAGCATTGGTTGACGGCGTATATTCCAAAGCATTACCACCGTCATGCCCCAGAACAGAAATCACCGCGTCAGGATTGGTGAGCAGATAATGATGCTGCGTCCAGTTGTTATCCCACTGCAAATAAAGATTATTTGCGCGAAAAAAATGAGGGCATCGGGTTTCAATCCTAATTTCTAATGCAACCGCTAGAACAGCAACGTTTGTTATACCTGTCCTTGTTGCATTATGTTGAGCACGATTATAAGCAGGAAACGTTAACGTTACAGTCTGTTCGCTACGCAGCCGCAACAAAGTTGTAGAAAATGTAACAGCACGCGCCGAAACTTCATAACTTAGCTCGCCGCTTACTGCCACAAAACTTGAGCCGCTTGATTGCAATCTATGGTTCGCCCGTACCGTTATTGACTGGCGTATGTCCGAAACGGCAAAAGTCTCATTCGGAGCGACCATAGCTGTCAGATAGATCCAAACTGCCGCAGGCAAGTTCACCGCGTCATCGTAATAAAACCCCTTTGATATCTCCCACGTCGCATTGCCGTTGGAAGGGCGATTATCTACACCGGCAATCTCGAAATTAAGTTCGATATTGCGGTGGCATGTAACCCTTATTTCGCTCGTCTGACGAGGCACTTGATTACTGTCTGCGTCCAGCATAAATGGTGTAAAAGAGATCACTTGAGAATACGTACCTACCTGGTCTGTAACCACATTCCCGATATACTTCACCGTTACCTTCTCGTAGACCGTATCTGGGGGATCCCCCGCAGAAAACTCCGCCGGCACCTCTGTAACGCCCGCAACCTCCCGTATAACAGTATGCTGGGTGCCTTGTCCCGTAATGTCATACCCCGCAAAAATTCGCTGCTTCACATAAAGCGTCTCCGAGTAATGCTTGCCAGGATCACGGTTTGGCTCCAGTATCAAATACCGATTTCTGCTGCCGGGGGAGAACACATAACTATCGCTCACATCGAAAATCTCGGCTACGGTAACTCCGACCAAAACAACCACCCGCTTAATTCCGGACTGAATGATAAAACTGAACTCCTGCCTGCCCAATTTATTGTACGAAGGAGCTATACACAAAAGAGTTCTTGCGACCCGCACCCCCTCTAAAATACCAACGGTAAGATCCTCTGGCAGCCCCACAATCCGCCAATATCTGTCCCTGACAATGTCCAGCGCCGCACACCGTTGGTTTTCTGTCAGTTCAATCATTAAAAGACCATTCAAAGGGTTATCGGCTTCCGCCGTTTTGCCTTGGCTGCTCACCGTAAGCGGTACGGCATAGTCTAAAACAACCGGTACAATATAAGGTGCATCCTCCTCCGAAGTATCCGTAGAGAATAAAAGCACTAAATCATAGAGACCGAAAGTTAAAAAGGTGTTACTTTTCCTAACATGCAAAATATCATTCCCTCGCCCCTCTGTAACCGGTTCGCTGCTGCCAAGCGTACACTGTATTCTCGCTAGGTCAAACTCGTAAAGCGACCAATGTCCGTTACTTTCAACCGTTGCATTAGAAGCGTAAGCATTCTCTTCGTTGAGCACAATCGGTTGCGGCAACACCCTGAGTGTCGTCGCCCTATCTTGAAATACGAGAACCTCCTTCCAGCCCTGTGCATCTTCCCTAACCGGATTTCGGCCAAGAAACAGAATAGGGTAGGTAATCGTCTTCCCTTCAGTAACAGAAACTAGCCTACCGTCAATTGACCGCACCTCCATCCCCCCACAACCCACCGGTTCATAATCAAAGGAAAGAGAATAAATTTCAAAGTCAGAAACATACTGCTCCCAACTACTCCAACTCCCGCTCCATTGCCTGTAACTTACTTGAAAAAAAAGGTAAATTTCCTTAGCAATTTCCGTCTCTGTAATAGGAAAATATTCATCAATATAATTGTTATCGGAGAAAGTAAAGAGCGAACCCGTTGTGCCTTCAGTAATAACCTCGCGAAGAATTCGGCCAGCTTCGGACTCACCGGTTATGTTTGTATCAGGACTTTTACCGCTGCCGCGTACATTAACAACAAAGGTACACTGCAAGTTTGATCTGCGGGAATTCACAGTGTCCGAGCTTTGTGGTTGGTGTATTCTAGCCTGCAACCGTACTCCGCGTAAAATGCTGCCCGGCACCACCGTGAGGGCGAGCCGGCACCACACCGGCGCACCTACAGGCGATGCACCTATTGAAAAAGACATATTCTTCGTCCCTTGAAGCAGGATATTCTCCGCCCCCGATAAATTCAAGTTCCCAGCTGACCTTATCTCTACACGTATTGAACTCATTCGATTTTCTCCAAAGTCTCTGCATTAAAGTCCATTCGCCCCAGTGCCGTATCAAAAACGTGCAACACGCCATTTGCCCCGGTAAGTAATCTATCCTGTCCCTCGGTAAAAGGGCTGCGGAGATAATCCATAGAAGAATCGAATTTGTAATCGCTATGATTGCAATGATCCTCAAAGGGCTTTTCCCAACTCAACGCCCTATCATACCGCACTGGTGCGTTCCTGTCATTGAAAAACAGGAATCTTCCGTAATGCCTCGTGTGAGCGTCGTCCATAAACCGCTTTTCTTTATCAAAAGGCGGTTCAATCTGGTCTGCCGCACCCTCATCGCTACTGGCTGATACCAGTGTTGTCTTATCAAACACATACGCCCCGTAAGGCGTATATTTCCGAAGCCAATCGCCCATTACGAGCATATCGTAGGTATCCTGCGGGATTTCGTGATCTAACTCCTTATGCGAAAGTGGATTAGAAATAGATAGGTACATATCGAAATGCGCACGAATAATCCGGTAAGTATCGTTGCCCAGCGCGTTCACTCCTGACTTTTCGGAATAATAGCTCGACCGCTCAATAATCGGTGTGTCCCACCAATACGATTTATGCCCTACAAAGTAAAAGACACCGAAATTCCCGTTGCAATAGCATTTTACGTCCCGCATACGCGGATCGTTAATGCCGAGATATTTTGGGGCACGGCTCTCTGGTTCGCAATAGTACGCCGCCGCTACATTTCTACCCAATTTAAACTCAAAGCCCCACAACCATTCATTCCCTTCCGTGATCCTATCGTCGGGACTTGGCGGAAGCACCATTGATGGGGATTCGCCATTCTCCACCCTAATTATCTGCAACTCTGTGAGAGCAATCTCTCCGTCTAATTGTGCGTACCTACGCTGCAACCCCTGTATTTCTACCTCTATAGCTCGAACAAAGTGAATATTACCGATGCCAGGGGCGAGTGCTGCCGCCTCCAATTCCTTATTTCTAACGAGTCTCGGAATCTCTTCCTTCGCTGCCTTAAGATTCTGTAACCGGATTCGGAGAAGTTCCAGAGGATCTTTATCTGTACTGCTGAATTCGCGTATGGTATTGATACCCAGCAGCGTTCTCATAAGGGACATCGCCCCTTCTCCCGCCTCTTTCGTAGGCAGATCAAGAGCAGGCTGCGTGGGTGCCCCGTTACTCCCCCACCAAGGCGCAAGCGGGTCGTCAAACTCGTAATCAGATATTGCAGAATAAAGGATCCCCCCTTTTGTATCCAATACCGGCGGACGGGCGATACCTATAGTACGCCATCGCCCCGGACCTACAATAACGCTATCTCCTCTTGTCTGCATTATCCGTGCTTCAATGACTTCGCATTCAGTGCCGTCTAACAAGACCATCCTCGGTCGTTTCTCCCTATCCGGTTCCCCGTTTTCGTCAACAGCGTTTACAACGGTCTCCATCCAACGTTCCACCGCCGCCTCCGGCTCTTCCCCGTCGCCAAAGTCATAAGGCTTCTCTTCTCCGTACCAGTGTTCCCACGCCGCTTGTACCGCAGGAGAATCCAAACTCTTTACCGTATATTCTTTTGCTTGGTGGATGTATTCCTGCACCCATTTAATCTCGTTCCTGCTGTGGCAATAAAACAGGTAATACGCCTCGCAACATTTCACCGACAAGGGGTAATCGCGGTTATTCGCCGGCGCTTGCTCCGGATGTGGGTCATGCTCAAAAATCGGCGATGTATCAACCTCTTTCCCTTCAATAAAAACACGTTGGAAACCGTCGGTACTACGTGTAAGAATCACTGCCTCCCCACAACATGTATGGAAGCCCCAGGTCCCTTCTACTGGCATCCCTTTGCGATCTTCGTTTTCCCAGTCCTCAAAAGGCACTTCTTCACCGATTAGAGGCATCGGAGATTCTTCCACGTTCGAAAGCCACGGCGATTCGTCGCAACAACCGGCAATCCCCCATTCGCTGCTGATCTGCTCTACCAACTCGTCCCGGTAATAGAAATAACCGATTCCCTCTCTGCCGTTAAGGAACAGAATCGTATAGGGGCCGCAACATTGAAGGTGAGGTTTTACTTCTCCGCTAACATAACCGCCGACTGAATATCGCCAAAATTTCTCACCGCTGTCTACATCGACAATAATGTAACCGGTAGCCTCCTCCGCTTCTCCGCCATTCGGTTCCCCAGGAAAAAAACTTGCCGAAGCCGAATATCCTCCGCCGGAGCAATAAATATCGGGTTTGCACTTACTGTGCAGAACGGCTTCCCAATAACCCGAAGTCGCACACAACGCATTCGCGCCTGGACCGCCTGTATCTACAAAACGGCAGTGATAAAGAGCGTTAGACTCCTCCCCCTGAACTAACCCAGAGTAAGAGCGCACCTCCATTACAATCTGCTGTTCCCGCACATTATTCCACGGGCCATGTATCAATACAGCGTAGCCATTATCGACGTTACCGTCTGCGTCCTCGATACGGTGTATAGCGTAGGACTTGCCGTTAATGCAAACGCCCACCACGTTTGCCGATAAAAGACAGCTCGGCGGTACCATACACGTACCGCTGTATTCGCTCGCATACGTTCCCGCAAGCCCCGTGTCTACAGCAACGATAGTCTCCGAATAGGGATCTGCGACATAAACCGTACCAGAAAGCCGAAGATATTTTGTATAAGTATACGTCGACTGATACGTTCCTACCCCGCCTGCGGCACCGCGAGTCTGATACTGATAAGCTGCAACAAGTGAATCTTCTGCCCTGCCCGTTAGAGAAAGAGTTTCACTCGATCCCGCCCCAGCATTATAGGCTATGTTTACCGACCTGCCTGGAAATGAAAAATCAACATCAATAACCCCCTTACAGACTTCTCTATCTAACCCGCCGTTAACATGAGCAATTAACTCCCACGGAATTCCCGTATCAATAAAAGGCAGCCCGTCCGTAGCTGTTCCGACCGCATCATTCGTCAAAAACTGTCCGCCTTCATCTGTCCCATCCACAACACCCACGCCGGTCAAATCCGGCATATCTGCCGTCCCACTGCCATTATTAACCAGTCCTCCACCGATACTGATAGTGTCGACAACAACACCATCTACTTCCGAACCCTCAAAAAGACGTATCAATTCCAGCCCGCTGTCGCATTGCCGCAATAAATAGTTAGTAACAGCCCCCGTTTCCGTATCTCGTTTTGAAACCACGCCATTATATTGATTACTGCCGAATGTCTCAAAAGAAGAAGTAACATAACTGGTCGCAGTCCCCGGCGTTTTTACGGCTGAAGAGTATGTGACACCGCCTACCGCTACTGACATGTTTTCTGATGTCGTAATCCCGGGAGAGCGAGTGAGAACGTGGGCAGAAGGAGCGAGTTTCGCCGACTGACCAGTGAGCCGGCACATTCCTTCAGGATAACAGTCCCCATCACCTGAACTAAAATGGTTGCAAAATTCGATCACCGGTGTCACCGTTGCAAACACGTCGTCGTTGTATTCACCACAAGGCATTGTTTCCTGTGCTATCCGCTCACAGGTCGTCTCGCAAATCGGTCGCGGCTCGCACGTTGCCGTCGCCGGTATGCCGTTAACATATCTAACACTGCCTGCAAAAGCGTCTTCTGATTCGCAAGGGATAAAACATTCCGCCGTCGAACTAGCGCACCCAGAAGCGGGCGAAAAATTAACGGCATTCTTAATATCCAAGTCCTTAATGTGCCGCCAAGCACTGTATTCCATCCCCAACCGACCGCGGCTTATAGCCTCCCGATAAAAATAAATCCCCTTCTTATCAGATTGCCGTAAAAAGTAATACCGACAATTAGGACTGCACCCGCCGAACACAGGCGCTTCCTCCACAGAAAACGTGTTAATCCAACCCTCTACCCGATCCGTCTTTGTAACATAGCCATCCGCATCAATAGTAATGTTATAAAAAAAAGACTGCACCCGTCCCCGCAACTCCAATACCGTAAAACCAAAGAAACTGTCACAACAGGCAAAACTCTCTTTTCCATATTGTTCCGCAGTAGGGAAACCGTCAAGGTCAAAACGTTGAAGTATTTCATTTCTAAAATAGACAAAACGGCTTTCGTAAGCTGTTCCCAGACCAATCAGCAGAAAATCACCGCAGCATCGAATACGGTCAGCACTTGCCGGGATAATATGAGAGCTTTGTTCGCACTGATCAGCCTCTTCCAACCCCTTGTAAAAAATGATGTTCAGGTCTTCTTTCGCCCAGTTTTTAAGGTCTTGGTACGAGCCTTCCCCCCGCACCCAGTCCAGCCCGTCGAAATAGAACCAACTTTTGAACCCGTCTTGCTCGCTGCCGCCCACAGAAATAACATCGTAGCGGCGGATGCCGTAAGAAACTTCTCTGCCCGGTTCCTCTGTAGTAGGGTAGTAGGGGTTCCACTGTTTGAGCCTCGCAAGCGGTATCGGCAGTATCCCCGCAGCACTGCGTGTCAGCGTCCGCTCGGCATTCGGCGGCACTTCACAAAACTCTTGCTCCAACTTAAGTTCACCATCTGTCGGGTTGTGGTTACGCGCTGCTTCCTCATTCCGTTCAATCCGCCTGTCATCGGCTAAACTGCCCGGAATGTTCAAATCCTTAACATTTTCAAGAATCTTGCGATCATTCCGCTCAAAGACCATCCACTGATTCTTTGCGTCGGCATGCCCCCCATAAATGTAATAGGTCTGTAAGTATTCCCGCCACCAAAGCGGGACACCCCAGCCGTCACGGGGAACGTTGGAAAAACTCCCAAACCGTTCCTCCAGCATCTCCAAATCAAAATCTTTCGGCAAATGCTTCGGCAACTGGTCTTCAGAGGACACAGTACCCACATACCTGTACCACTTATTGTTGGATACCTGATGATTGCGGAGAATCACCCTGATAAAGTTACCGCAGGTGTTCAATTCAAACCCCTGTATCTGGTGCGCAAGCGGCATCTCCGGCGGGAACTCCGACGAACACCGATGGTAGGTAATCACCTCCTCTTCCTCGCACTCTAACTTATCGCCGAACGGCAAACCGCTTTCTACTGCACCGGACGGGGGGCAGATTCGCTCCCTTACCAGATTGCGCGGAAACGGCACCGGGATGTTGGGGGCAATATTGCCCAGCGGCAGGGATCTGTCTTCCGGCTGTTCGCACGCATACTCCAATGAAGTCGAGTAATACTCGTAACTCTTGTCGGCACTGTAGCCGCAGTGCTTGTCGTCCCGATTCCCGACTTCCCAATCTGTCCGCCATGCAACCCCCGCATAGCCTACACCTAAATGCCGGAACATCGGTCGAGTGGAAGTTTCTGCCTCTTCCTCTTCCGACATCCAGCGTATTTTGTTAGCCTCGCCGAAACGAGGATGACTTTTAGCGTTGACCACCGGTGTTTTGACAGCAACAGTGCGGTACTCAAACCGGTCAAGCGTAAAAGTTGAACGGTCATGCCCGTTATAAAACATCGGGAACCGCCTGCCGTCATACTCCCCTTCGTAAAGAAGTTTTCCCTCTGCATTAAAAATCACACACTGGTCGATGTCCGTTTGAAATCCAATGACATCCCGCCAAAAAGGGAATATCATGCCGCCGTTGTGCGACAAGTTCCTGGTACTCGGGGGGAGAACTGGGGAGCGTATGGTACTGCCCGCATGATTGGAACCTAGCCGCCATGCACGATAAAGCCGGGCATGGTACTTGACATCGAATTCATCATGCTCCGGCAACAGAACACCGATAGTGCCGTCGGTACTCACTGCCCAGATGGCACCGTTGTACATCGGAGGATAGTATTCCGGGCGTGTGCGGTCGCAACAGACGCAACAGGAGCACTCGCCGCTGCCTATAAGAGGAGAGCGGACGGTTTCGACACCGTTCAGTTGTAATCCTATTTTGTCTTTACTCATGATTTCCAGTTATCGGCGAGACTGTCGTAATCGCTGAACACAGCCCCAAATGTTCTACGGGAAACATTCGGCGGTGTATTTCCGTTAATAATACGCTCTGCGGTTGTTGTCTGCGGTGTTGCGATCCCAATAAAGGTTTCTTCAAATACACCAAGTCTGCCTATATTATTGCCGACATGGGGGATCTGATAGTCTTCATTGATCACAAGAGACGTACAATCTTTAAACTTCCACTTAATAAAATTGTTATCCGCAATCGCAGGGCTGATTTCTACGTAGCCATTGGGAAGAGCGGCAAGCCTAGAACAGCCCTCAAATTTCCCTACTTGGCAGTTTCTACCAGCAAAAGAAACGTCTAACGATTCTGAATACTGCAAAGGTAAAAAGGTAAGCCCGCAATTCCGAAACTTATAGCCGAGGTAGTTATCGCCTACTGAAATAGCCGTCGTCTCCCTGTACAGATCGGGAAGTGTCCGCAAACTGCTGCATCCAGAAAACTTACAAAGCTGAAAGTCAAAAATACCATCGCTGTCTAATTGCAGAATCTCTGTATACCGTTCTGGAAGTTTAAGCAGCTTTTCACAGCCGAAATACTCAAACATTTCAAAACCGTGACCCACTTTTGTAAGATTCGGCGGAGATGTGTTCACCAATCCGATACTCTGTAACTCCCTGCAATCATAGCATTTATACGCCTTGAAATCGTCCCCGACTTCGATAAATCCCTGCGGTTCCAAGTAATCCATTGCAAATCTGTCCAAAGCCTCGCAACCTTGGAATGCCCGCAGCATGAACTCATTCCCCGCCCGTGTTACCTCGTTCCAATCTTCAGTAAAAGTAAAGGAAGTACGTAACCGAAGATTCCGGCAACCGAAGAACAAATACCGCATGCAGTAATTCCCCGCGTCACTCTCGCTGTCGCAGAACATATGCGGCGTAACCGAGGTAAAGACCTCCTGCATTTTGTCTTTATTTTTCTGGGTATTCCACTCTTCAAAACTCGTGGGGTGAAAGCCAAAGGCGCGGAGCCACCCGTAATGGAACCTGCCGCGGTAGTGGGGGCGGATGATGATACGGCTGGTGCTGCCCGGAACATACTCCGGGCACGCGAGGTCAACCTCTTCAAAGAGGTCTTGCCGTTTTCCTCTCCGGACAGAACTTGCAGTTAAGGTGAAGTAATCGTTGCACGGCAAAGGAGCAAGCTCGCACTCCCCATTCACGCAGCGATACCCCGGCGGGCAGGGGCTGTGGTCGCAACAAGGCTTTGAGGTAATGACCGGCTCACAAATCCCGTGGACACAGCGAAATCCCGGTGGGCAGGGCTTGCCCCGGCAACATTGCACACCGGGGCACGGATCAGGAGTGTCGCAGGGGACACACTTGCAAATGGGCTCCCCCCACTCGCCAAGCACCTCGCCCCACTCCCCGAATTCATCCCCCCAATTCAAACATCGGAAGCACTCCCCCTCCGGGCACGGCGGCGATTCCTCACAAGGCACGCACCGACAAATCGGCGACCCCCACTCGCCTAATTCTTCTCCCCACTCGCCGAATTCGTCCCCCCAGCTCAAACACTGCAAACACTCCCCCTCCGGGCACTCAGTTAAATGCCCGGAGGTACGCATCACACCCCCAGATAGACCGGTAAAACCAGAGGTCTCCTGCATACCGGCAAAACCTTGCAACAGAGGTTCTACTGGGGATTGCGACATTGCCTCGACCAACGTCTCGTTCAAAATACATTGCGCCGCGGCTGTAAGGCTCGAATCAACATGAACGTGTACCGTGCTGCTCCCCACGGAGAAGAACGGCGGGGCACAAGTATATTGCACCTCAACCAAGGACTGGTTAAGCCCCAGAGGGTGGAGGTTAAGCCAAGGGTGGCAAAAATCAAGCAACACCAATTCCACGGCGCATCCCTGTAACTTACGACTGGGATAAAAGATAAAGCCTTGAAGCAACCGGTAGATGATTTCATTCCCCCCTTCTCGGCGGGAAACTAATAGAGTTTGATTGCCGGTGTTAATGTCCTGCAACCCTGTCACCTGTAAATCATTAAAAACGCCAAGCCCCCGTGAGACCAACCTGCCATCGTCCTGAAGAATCACCCAAAAAGGCAGCACCTCCCACCTACCGTCAGACTTAACGTCTATGGCGATGTCCTGCCCCTCCTGCGTTCTGTCCAGCCGCAAATATCTTGGCGAAGCCAATACACTTTGCGCCGAGATATAGGTCTCCGGTTTCAGGTCTAACCGAATCCCCTGTGTCCGTAATCCGCTGTTCCCCGTGTACCTGCCGACATAGTTGTAGTCCACCCAGATATCCCAATCAAACAAGCACTGTGACCCCGACGAACTTAATCCGCCGGTAGGGATAATGAACTCGCCGTCTGTATTGTCGACGGTAAAGGTAAACTGCTCCCTAGCAGGGATAGCCGGCTCCTCTACAAAGGTGTGTTTATCCTTATAATCTCGCAAATGTCCCGTTACCTGCGTAAGGAACTGCTGAGCAAAATGAAAAACACCGTCCTCCAAGGGGGTACGGAGATAGCCGTTCATTGCTTGGAAATACGTGTTTTCTTCCGAAGACTTGTGTACAAAATAGGGGCGAGGGGCTTGGCGGGCAGTTAGTGCAAAGTCCACGTCACAAGGCTCTATATTAAAAGGCAGAGTACTAGAGAATGACGACATCATTGTCCTGCCTTGAATCTGCGGACGCGCAGGAACTTCTAACACCCGCGGGGGCAGTTGTTTTGGTAACGGTAATTTCGGCGGTGCTATCCCCTCTATTTTTCCGCACTGCTGCCAACAATCATTGTTCAACTGAATCATCAATTCCGTGCTCCGCCGAATCAATTTCCGCAACGGATGTTCAATGACATCTTCGCACACACGCCTCGCCTCATCATAAGCCTGATGACGGAGGGCAGTCGGAATACCATAACCCTCACTGGTATCCGGGGTCGCTAAAATAGGGTAACGAAGCCCATCGGTATCCATTTTGTAGAATACACCACGGGAGGGGGCATATTCACACATCCGACACACTTTTTCTTCATTGTACATTGCGGGAAAGCCCGACTCCTCTACTAATTTAAGCCGGACATAATCCGTCACCCCAACGTCTCCAACCCGGTATTCATCATTATGGTCGATAGAGTGCACGAGCTTTTTGAAAAGATAAACAAAAGTCTCCCCCTGTCCCCGAAGTGGCTCCAAATACTCTGAATAAGGGACTGCTTCGTAGTAGGTATAGCCGCCCCACTGCCACTCTCCCTCAATAATACCGCCGTAAACGTCAAAAACAGGGAGCTTGACAAAGGAGACTTTTCGTCGGAAACAAAGCTCCTCCCCCTTTACAAAGCATTCTCCATCCGCCGCTTCCGGTACAATGCAAATATCATAATTCAATTGCGCCTGTGAGAAATCCGAAGTCAGCTCCCATTCCTCCGGGAACACCCCTGCAAGCGGTATTGGCTTGATATCAAAGTGACAAGGTCTGCCGTCAATATACAAAGAGAGAAAGGGGGAATCTGTATAAAAATTCACCATATAGGGGTTACGCGGCAGCAAATCTTTAGCAAGGAAAAAGTCCTCGTGCCTTGCAAAGTAATCTTCGTCATGCTGAATTCGCCGCCCCAACAGATACAAAGGACAACCCATCCGATCCACCCGCAAATCCCCCCTTTGGCGGGTGTCCAGCATCCCGTAGTCATTAACAAACATTTCCCCGCCAAAGAACGTGGATTGTATCGGTGCGTATTTCTTTCCCTTTAACCGAAAAGTTCCGGAACTAAGATGGTGCAGGTAAGACGGGTGAATATCCCGCAGCGATTTTGGAATAAATACCCCATCCGCATTCGTCGGAACAAAACACGGCAAATAATCACGGTAAGGGGAAGAGACCGCCGGCTCCTCAATAATTCCCTCCTCTGCATGGTAAATAACTTCCCCTTCGGCAGTTTGTTTGGAATAAACCAACCGTTGGAACATGTCCAAAACAAGGGTTATGTTCATTCCCGCAGTAAGAAGATCATCGGAGAAGTTGAAACCGTATCGGTACTCCTGCGTACCCGTAACCCAAAACAAAAAAGGGATAGGTTCTGTCCCTTCTGTATAGGGCAACGAGTCTTCAAGCAATACACCGAAATAAATCACGTTAAAAATCAGGCAAACAATCAGGATTGAGTGATCCTCGCACGGAGGCAAGCAACTGACCATACACCTCTTCCGTAGAAGAGGGAAGCAAAAAGTCTAAGGACAGCGAGGTTTCCATTGCAAGGTTGTTTTTCAATTGAGCATATTCCATTTCTGTAAATTGTAGGAAATTTACGGCAACGCAATGGTGCTGCCCATAAGGGTCGGTATAGTAAAATACCCCTTCCTGCGTATTTCCCGCAGAAGCCAAGCTAAGCCTCACCACGATAGGCGAGTCCAGATCCGTCTCCTGCAACGCTTCGTAGAAGTGAACAGAGTAGATGACCGCCGCCCCGAATTCGTCTCCTGCAAAGGTAAAAACAAAGTCTTCTATAAAAGAGCTGCCCTCTATTCTAAAAATCCCCCGCCACTGCCGGTCACTCTCTGCCGTCCACTCAAAATCCGCATTTAACAGACGGGCACGTCCGTTGTCGTCCGTAACAATCTCTATACGTTCTATACGCCTTGCCTGCCCCAAAGAATAGACTAAATCTGCAGAAAACCTTCCTACTAACCGTAAACTACCGGTCGAAGTATAGCTCAAAACACCCAATACCTCCACGCGGACACCGACAGACTCAGCGATAAGCACCGCATCGTTGTAGATGCGGATACGGTGATACTCCGCCGAATCTCCCGCAGATAGGCTCAATACCACAGTGTCCAACAAAATACCGCTGTCCAACGTAATTTCGATCGTGTACAGCCCCTCACTGTACCCCCAATCAGACGCGGATAAAGGAATACCGTCACAATTAAGCGTAATTGTCTCGCCGACACGCGACTTAAACGCAGCATCCCCTGCCAAGACGATGCTCGTAACATTTATTGCAGGGAAAGTGTAGATTAAATCTACAGCCGAACCATGAATAATCGTCGGATTTTCTGGGTCATAGTCTTCGTACTCATGTCCCGGACTATACCCGTACCCGTAACCATAGCCGTACCCGTAACCATAACCGTAACCATAACCGTAACCATTAAGATAAGAATCCCCATTGCCCTGAATAAAATTGGCAACATGAGCATAAAGATTCGTCGCCAAATCGCTGCCTGAAGTCACCGGGGTTATTAGTGAAAATACTCCTTCCGGTAATTCATAATATTTCGGGGGAAAGGTTACAAAAGGAATACTCGCCGTAACATCGGTAACGAGTTTCGCGTGGACAGAGTCTCCGACCCGCTCCACGTCGGTAACACAACCCGAAATCCCTAGCCCATGCTCCACCCCCGAAAAGTTAAGAACAAGTTCGCTGTAACGCAAATCATACACATTGTAACAAGCACAGTCCGGAGGGATGTACGGAGTGTATTGAACAGTTCGAGTATTCGCCCCGCAACTGTTCACAAGAGTCACACTGATCTCTTTCGGTTCGCTGTCCCCGTAAATATGATAAAAACCGGGTATCCGGGTCAGCCGCATCTCCTCATAATGCTCCACCTCCGACCCATCCCCCCAATCAATGCTGATATTGTAAGGAATATCGTGCGCGTGTCTCGGGTAGTCGTCAATATACAAAAAACATTTGCTTAAAATTCTGTCATTGCTCATCTCGGCAAAACCGGCACTTGCAACCGGTGCTTAAAACATTTCGTAGGAGCAAGTTGAAGTGTCTTGCCTTTCTGCCCCTTTACCCGGTCCGCCCGGTTAACCGTATACAATTCCAGAAGATAATGAGGAGCACATTGATCCAGTTCTGTACTAAAAAAATGTTGAATATTTCCGGCTTCAATACAATGCCCATACCGCAGTGCGTCTACCTCAAAAAGCATCGGATATTTTCTGTCTTCCTTGTCTTTTTTATACCATAACGCCCGCAACCTCTGAACAAATTGCCCATTCCTATTTTTCTGCAAATCGTTCACGACGGCGAGTGGATTGATCAACTCCGGATGAGCGCTATTTTCCCGAAGTGCAACATAAACTAAAGAGTAGTCCGGCAGAATAACGTCTTCCGGCGGAACATAATCTTCCTCCCGTTCTAATGATGTAATCGCTACCGCTACATCCACACTCCCGGAGAGAGAATCGGTAAGCCGCAGAGTCTCCTCTGTTCCGGTGTAAAGTTCAACATCCGGCTGCCCTTCTGTCGCGGTACGATACAATTCAGGCGGGATAAGCTCATAGTATCGAAATACGCTTAACTTTTTTACAAGAACGGGAACAGGATTTCCCCAATCGTCCAATACAACCTCACCCAAGTCGTCGCGTAGATAGGCATATACTGGATTTCCATAGTTGTCTGTGGCCACAATATCAAAAACAACTAGCTTTTCCACGCACTTAACCTTCTCACCAGGTATAAGCGACTCCGCCCATTCTAAATCAGGACAGTAACCAAAATCGTAATTTAGTTGCGCTTCACTTGGATCCATTGTCCTCTTCCACCATTGCGGAGAAACACCTACTTCTTCCCTCGAAAACTCCGTTTCTACCGAGCTAAAAGCATAGTAAGGCTTCATTTCAAAATAGTCTTCATTCCGCAAGTCAACAGTGTCAGCGTCGTCATGTGCAAAATAACCTAAAGACAACAAATGCGGATCGACCTGATACAACATCACCGGGTACGTTACGTGGTCTTGTTCTATATTTGAAAAAGCGTGTAGAAAAGTACCACCTAAATAGTCATTAACTCCGCTGCTAAACTCTGTTCCGTCCACGTACTCCCATTTGAAGGGATAGCTGGTGTCCCTTCCGCGTCTAACCGTACAGTTACTATCTGTCGTTTTCAATCTCCGTCTCATAAGAAACAAAGGTTTGCCTCTCTCATCTACTCGCTGCATGCCCTGTTGAGCGACTCCCATGCCTAGAGGCGTTCCGTTTTCCCAAAAAAGAACACGCTCCCCACCGTAGTATGTCGCGGGTAACGGGCTATATTCTTTACCCATGAGTTTAACCAGCCCCATCGACATATACGCGTTAAAACCATTATCATAGGGTATTGCATCTTTAGGCAAAAAAAAACCATCTGGAGCAATCGCCATTGGGTTTGGCGAGACGTTTTTATCGTAAAAACGTGGACAACGAACGGGCTCTATAATTTCGCACTCTAATTCTTGCTTCGGTAAAACAATCGGCTCACTCCCGCAATTAACACCTATATCCAACAAAACATAATCTGTCTCGAAATCATCGACCTTATAAGTCGTGTTAGTATCGGTGTAAAATCTTAAAGGCGTTCCTGCTGGGACATCGCAACGTATCTGCGAATAAGGAACGTAAATCAACAGAGGCTCGCTGCCCTCCTCACCGTCTTCTACCTTACTGGGATTTTGAACAGCCGCTAGAGGCTGTCCTTGCAGATAAGGCTCCCTTAGAAAAGAGACATAAAAATTGCCGATACCGTCCTGCCCGTCTCGCCCGTCCTGCCCGTCGGTACCATCGGTACCATCCTGCCCGTCTGTACCGTCGCAACCGTCCTGCCCGTCTCGCCCATCCTGCCCGTCGGTACCATCGGTACCATCCTGCCCGTCTGTACCGTCGCAACCGTCCTGTCCATCCTGCCCGTCCTGCCCGTCGGTACCATCGGTACCATCCTGCCCGTCTGTACCGTCGCAACCGTCCTGCCCATCCTGTCCGTCGGTACCATCGGTACCATCCTGCCCGTCTGTACCGTCGCAGCCGTCTTTTGGAGGTAAAACAGGAAACAACGACGAAAACGTCGGTATCGGCCCCATATTGCACTCCACAATATCAGGCAGGCCTGGGATAGGCGAGACGACCGGCAAGTCACATCGCTCTGTTTTCTCCGGAGAAAAAATAGATTCAATAGAATTAGGCATGAGTTGCTTTCAATTGTTCCAACAAAAGCGCTTGAGCGAAGAGGATCATACAAAACTTGTGTAACGTATCTGTCACACGCTTAAATCCTTCTTCATATTCTGGAAAAGTTTCGCGTAATGGAGAAAATAATTCAAAATAATCTGCAGTAGTAAGGCTGAGCACAGCAGACATGATATCAGATATTTGCCGTTTAGGAGGATTGCGGGCATCAAGCACATACTCCTCACCCCACTGCAACCCCCTAATTCCAACACCCACAGATGGAATAACCACTTCTCCAGGAGCGTAAGACTTAAACGACAAGTCAACCCCCTTACTCATCTCCAAAACCTTTATCACATCCGGTTTTATTGTAGAGATAAGAATAGGCGTCCACATGGGTAAATCGTGCACCTGCATATCTGTCGGTAAAGCAAAGAGCAAAACGCCGTAATCTGGAACAACTGTAGAAGCAAAACTTACCGGAAAAGCAAAAGTATAATCTCGCCTGCAATAAGTCTCCCTTTCGTCAAAACGCAATACGTGCCCGTAGAGACCGCACGCTTTAATAACCTGCAAAAATTCAAAATACCGATATCCCCGAAGCGAACTATCCGACGCTGCGCCAAATAACAAATTATCCAACCTCCGCGTTATACCCGTATGTGATGCAGGAACAAACGTAGGATCGGTATATGCGTAAAATAAAGAACCCGCAAAAGACTCGCAAGGTTGATTCAATAAATGGGTTCTAAAATGATTGATCATAATCGGTCTAACAAACGCTGCCGCCGAGGTTTCCAATGCTGATGATCACTGTATGCTCCTCCGGTTTCACTGTCAAAATAACGGTACTAGTGGAAATCATTTGAACATGGTGCCCCATCGCCCCACAAAAAGCGTACAGCACATTTTCATCATCTGGAAGACCGTCTTTCCGTAAGTAGTCTATCGGAGGCTCCTCACATACTATTGTACTAAAATCAGCGATACACCCTTTAGAGATGTCTTCCGTAACCTCGCCGTGACCAGCTGCAACCGCTGCTTCAATCTGCAACCGGTTGAGTGCCCGCGAATGAATTCGACAATTAAATCCAGAATAAAATAAAAGCGGCCCCGTGAATTTATCTCCCTGCTGCCACCAACGCCTTTTTCTATAATACGCATGTTCTATACCTTCCGGTAAGGGCAGGGCATTACGAGGACGATTTCCCACATGTACCGACGAAATCCCCCGATGCTGTAACCACAAAATACGGGTTGGTTCTACTCGTAAACGAATTCCGGATAAGTTAACATTTTCTTGCGGAAGATTGCCTACGATCAAAACGATATGTATCCTCGCGGCATCAGTCTCATCGTCTTCGTGTTCTTCCGACACAAATCTTTCAAAACAAGAAGCGATGACAGGAATAGATACAGTTTTTTGAACGCGTTTGTTCTCCGCCTCACAAGTGAATTGAAGGTTATGCCTACCGTTCTTCGTTAACCACCCTGTAAGAAAGACCGCTGGAAAATCCGAAAAACCTGCGCCAAAATCGAAACAAGCCTTAATACCGACCACCCACCCACTGGGGATTTTAGTCTTATCCGTTGAAACAAAGGGATAAGCGCGATAAAGGTTGTCGTTATAGAAAGATGATGTTGCCATACTGCTATTTTACCCTATCAGATTACATGTCTCGCAAAATACTCCCCAGTTACCTTCCCCCCAATGAAACCTTTACCGTACTTCCAACCCCCTCTACTCTCAGCGCATCATCAAAAAGATTCCCCTCAAAAGGATTACTCGCAACAATAGCCACACTCTTGGACTCATCCCCAGTTAAAATGATTTCCGTTCCAAAGGTATCGGTACAGACTACCTGCTGAATCGGCACTTCCGGCCAAGGCGATACGTAAGTCGGGTCTCCCACAAAATTCACTTCAATATACCGCACGCCCGCAGGCGAAACTAATAATTGCAAAGTGCTCCCGTGTCCTCCAGAGATAACTATATCGCCGGACACGATATCACCGCTATCGGTAATCAACCGGGATACGCCTACAGGCGGCACTAATTCAATACAACGGGGACAAAACGGCAATGGATTCACAATCGTATGACTACCGTCTTTCCAGCTCTCAAGAAAACGTATCTTTGTCTGATTCAAAACTAAAATACCGCTAAAAACTCCGGACTTCTTGTAAAGCGAAAGCACCTCTGGAATCTCGCTCAGGCTAAACGAGCCAACGGCGTCCCCCACCACAAAGGTAATCATCCGCCCCGCTTTTTCAACACTAGAAAAGGCTGAAAAACCAGAAACGGTCTCACAGTAAATAGACGCGTCTTCTATGGCACCTACCGCAAAGACATAGCCGGTATCCGTAAGCTGGGCAGTACCGCTCGTAAAAGGATACCCAGTCATGCTCATTTCTTTTCTGTATTCTTCAACAAAAGTGTGGGGCATATTCGATTTCTATAAATTCTATAGGACAATCCTCTCCATCTGTAACACTACTGCCGTCATCAACCGAAGTCGGCGGATAACAAACGTCATCATGAGTAATAGTCGTCCCGACAACCAACGCCGATATACTTGCGTCCTCCACGTCTTTTTTTGCTACGGCAGCGATTTTAAAGTGATCCTCGAAACGAACAAAAACACTCCCAGATAAATCCGGCGGAAACCCGCATAAAGTGTAAATAGGAGCCCGAACGTTTTCTATATCATTGAACGCGTTAATCCCATTTGCGTATAAAATCATTGGATTATCCGAAGACGTAACACCTGTGTCGATAAGATCGAGCATCATTGACTCGTTCGCCGTAAAACAGCCTTCTGGCAATCGCTCTGTAAATGACCTGCTATGGGTACTGTCTCCGCCTATAGACACCTCGCCAGTTAACCGCACGCCGGTGCAAGGAATAGAAACATACGGTACCTCTGAAGGACTGTACCGAGTTAAACACTCCTCTGAAACGGGAGCAGTCCCCTTGTAATGAACGTCTTCCTTCAAGCTCCCAAATACAAGCACCCCCTCGTACCCCTCCTTCCAGCTCTTCATTGCGTATACACGTCCGCTCCGGAGCGTATTTCGACTGTTTGAAGTAAACGTCACGGCTATCTGCCCGCCAACCGCGACTACGACCTGAACACTATCTTCCTTGCTTAAAAGACCTGTGACGACTGGGAGGGCACTATAACTGGGAACAGAGATTTTCATATCCGATATCACAGCAGACGGAACACTTTCGTCCGCCGCAGCAAAACAATATCGCCGCTCGTGGTTCAAATCATAAAATGTCCGATTAAACCGCGCCATCACAAACTATCGTAATCATTGAAGGGTCAAACGTAGAAATGTCAAAATGCTCACGAAAACGGACCCTCAATCGAGCCGTCTTTTCGCCCACATAATCTGTCCGAATATCACGCATCTGCACCCCTCTTCCTTGCTCGCACACACTAACAGTGAAAGATAAAGCAGCCAACTTCACTTTTGCCGTTACCGACCTTACCGTGAGTAAAGAAGTGCCTCTTGTAAAGCCAATAGTCGCCGTAGTGCCCGGTCTAAGAGATACCGTCGCTGCAATAACAACCATGACTATGCAATAAAATCCATCGCTATCCTCCCCCCATTCACCAAAATAAGCACGTATAAGTCTAGCCTTTTTTCGCAAATAAACTTCAATACGATCACGTAGATGTACTGATTGGGCGTAAAGAGCAGAAAACTCGGCTATTAATTTACTGTGAGCCGCACTCAAACCCCTTAACCGTTCATAGGCACTAATGTACTCCTCACAACGGCAACAAGGACGGCAAGCGTTTTGAATAGCGATTTCTCCTTCCTGTAAACGAACAGCATTTTCCAAAGGATCAAATTCCTCATAACGTTGTGTAAAACGATGGCAACCGCCGCTGACACAAGAAAAATTGCCGACTACGTTCGACTCCATCCCTGAAATTTTGCGTACCATTTGTGTTTTTTCTTCTGGATCGGCCCTTGTTACGGTAATAGACGCATTCTGTATTGAAAAGTCAATTTGCGATCCGGGCACGAGCAATACACGCCCGCTAAAAAGCCGCGAAGAAGGAAGTGACGAATACAGGCAGTGCGGATCAAGTCTCGCCGATCTCCCAGTAACAAAGCAAGGGCGTAAAAATGGAGACGTATGCTCGGGTCTGTCAAGAAAAGTCACAGCCACAAGACAGCACCCTTCACCTACCCAACTATGCTGAAAATACTTATTAGAAATCCTTATACCGCTGTACCGCCATGCCCGCGTATCATAAGTCTTTTTTCCAATAACGAATTTCAAATCGACCGGATTAACCGATGGATTCGGATTAACCGACGCAACGACAGGACTGATATTCAACCAATGATCGCTAGAAAATTCCTGCCATCTCTCCCCGGAAAAGGGAGTGTCTTGTGTCGGTGCAAAGCCCTGTGCAGATGAATACTCCAGTAGATAAATATCCGTCTCGTCTCCCACGTCGCCAGACAAACTTATCCCCGCAAAAAGCCCAGAATACGCACAGCCATGAAGAAAAGGATAAGCATCCCAAAGCGTGCCCGATGCCGGACCAAGTGAGCGGCCGCCTTGCATGTCCTCAGCAAACGCGGCGTTCACAAAAGAAGAATGCGTAGAAAGCCAATTAGACAGTTCGGAAGAGAAAGGCATACGCCTATTTTACCAGATAACTACCAAATAATGCCTTTAACTCCTCTTCAGAAAGAAACATTGATCCCTGATTATTTCCCTCTTTCATCTTGTCGAACAAGTCTTCATGTGCTTGTCTAAACACAGAATCGTTATACTGCGCCTCGCAAAATACGGCAAATGCAGCGTCAACAGCCTTCTCTCCCGCTTCAGAGAGCGGTTGATTAGCCCTCTCTAGCTCATGCCTTATACCCCATAAAGTCTCCTCCCCAAATCCGAATACCGTCCCAAAGCCCATGGCTGCGGAAATAGCATCCACCCACATTCTTGCTTTGGAACTCCAAATATACTTCACACTGCCACTTCCCTCTTGCATGTATTTGATAGTCCCATGAACATAACCTCTCTGGTGCCGTTGCTTTTTGATGCGATCCGCCAACGGTTTGACTCTCGCTCTATTTCGGACTAAAACTCTTTGCCTCATTTTTATTCACCTCATGTTAATTCGACGCACTAATGCTATGTAACAAAAAATCATGTTGAGTGTTTAATGTTTCCATCCTGGAAGATAGTTGAGATATTGACACCGTAATCTCTTTAATCGCCGCTTCTATAGGTGCTAGTTCAGCGCAAGTACAGCACGGCTCAGAACAAGTATCTGTAAAAACAAGAGTATGCTGCCCTTCCGGGGATATTTTCAGACAATTTTGCCCTACAAAATTGATATTTCCGGCTCTGTCCGGTTTTACTCCATTGATAGTGCGAATACAGGGGCTAGATGCATTAGCGTCCAATGCGTGAATGACTACTTCAGTTCCTGTTCCAGAAAGAGAAGGATCAAGGCAATTCAAGTCCCCGTCTGTCCGAATCCCCAATACAATGTTGTCCCCCTCCTCAAAAGTTACTGTACCATGAAAAGGACCGAGTGTCTGTCCTCGCGAGCGGACATAAAGCTCCGAAAGCTCTTTCGCCACATACCTGACGCAAAAAGGATCAATTTGCGCAGCTGACGGCTCAAATATCCATTCCCCCGCCGGCTGACGGGACAAACCGTCAATCCCCCCCAAAACGAGAATTCCACTCAGAACCAGCGGGTTCCTCGCAAAGAGTTGAACTACCTCTGGCAACTTACCTGTTGAAAGGTCAACAGTCGTCTCCGCCACCTTCTCGCCCGATCCACCGTAATAAATCTCGATAACGAGTCCAGTATGGTAGTAAGTCAGACTGCCGATGTAGAATAAACCCGGATCGCTGTACTCCCCGCTAACGTTACAAGAAAGATAAAGCGAAACAATCAAATCATCAGGAATCGTGAACAGACCGTCTGTAGATACCGGCACGCTGTCAAACATAAGCGGAAACCGGCGAGCTTTATTGAAATGCGTCCAACTGACATTACGAGGGTCTAACATAAGCCTATTATAGTATTATTGCGGTGTCCTCATCCTGCGGAGGCTTCAAGAAAACCCAATACCCCTGTTTTTCTAAGCAAAATAAACCGCTCGTTATAACCATCCGGCGGTCTCCGTTCAATTTTCAAAATAAAAATATCACCTGGGGACACTTCTACCGCTTCACTTTCCACAAAATAGTACCCATAAGTTGTCGAGTTCTCGCTTACAGAGAAATCGCAAGGCAACGCAACCATGTCCGTTTGTGGGAAAGCTGACACGGCTTTGTTTGGACCTTGCGGGTTCTTAATAATCCTGTACGACAATTTCAGTATACTGTTTGGAACACTCCCGTGTAGAATAGAGAGAATACCTAATCTAACCGAAAGCATCATAGTCCTAAAAAGGTCGTCGTATGGAACGGTCATCTGCGTCAACAATGAAGTAGGATATGCAGGCGAAAACGCAAGCCCTACTGAATCCCTTATAAGGGTTTCTTCTACCCCATTTAGGTGCGTCGCTGAGATAGGCACTTCTGCCCCAACTACTCCGGTAGGGTCAGAAAGAGTCACAGAACCATGACAAAACCCTTCCGCATCCTGATACTGCGAATGTACACGGAGTACCCGCGAATTTACACGAAACCGCGACACTACGGGAACTTTTAATAATACATTGTCCTCAACCTCTCCTGTTTCAGTCTGTACATTATGTCCAATCCCGCCTATCGCATAGCCAACCCCTTCAGGCACCGCCTTTTCCGTTAGCCGCAAATCGAGACCTACTTCTAAGTCGCCTGAGATAGCGGGGCCTCCATACGGAAACTGCCGCACATAGACCCCCTTAGAGGTACCGGTGCGCAATGTCGTTACCCTTGCGTCAGAAACAGCATAGCCGACGTCAAGAACGTCCAGCCACATCTTCTGCTCGTACTCGCTCTCAAGTAAATCCTCCGGAACGTCGACAGGCTGTCCAGCAGCAAAAGATACCGTAGCGTCCCACGGATAATTGTCAAAAACCCTCCACCAAATAGATGTGTCGTCGATATGGTAAAACTCCGGCGGCACCGCCGCTAAAAGCGGTACCTGTACCCTACGAGTCCGCTGCCACCGTAAGGACGCTTGAGACGGACATTGAATAGGCCAGCCGCAATCCGGTAAAAAATGCGGATTATACCCATAAACGGCTCCTATCGGATTTTTACCTCCAAAAATTGGATGCGATGCCGGCAGCCATCCAGGCAAATTTACATTTGCGTTCGTAATACCTGCTTCCGATCTCCAGTCTCCCGCGGGAGATGCCGCAAGAGCGTAAGATTTGTGTTGGTGCATCCTTGGATCAACCGACAAGTAAGATCGCACAAAAAACTGAACTTCTCCCGTCGGTTTTGCCCCTACCAAAAAACCCACACATTTGTGGGGAGACTTTGACTCCTCTGAAACTCTACCCGGAACAATAGCACTCAAAAAACGAGGACCAGGCTGCCCCAAAGAAGTATAAACATCTCCAGACACGCGAAATTCACACAAACCATTCGTGCAAATATCTGCTCTGCCGTCTTTAATATCTATAACAACCCCCCACACTAACGAAGTGTCAGATTCAACAATACTGTCACCGGCAAGCTCAAATCTTGCAAGCCCCTTCTTAAATACACGAGAATGGGCATCAAAATACACAAAATCGCCGATAACTACATCCGCAGATATCGGCATACGCCAAAGATACTCCCCTGAAAGGTTTCGGAACTGTTTGATCAAGGCATGAATAACCGCAGTATTCTCGGCGTTAGCCCTCGGTAATCGGTTTGTAACCGCCGCATTGACAGGCTCTCCATCCATTACCGGCCTATTCGAGAACAATGAATCCGGAATACTAAGGGGAACCGACTCTAAAAAAGGATTATATGCTGTCATCGTTAGGATCAACGTAAGGTACTGTTACAATCACATGCCCGAACTCGTCCACATTGAAAGACTCCACAATTCGGCAAAACGCCTGAGCGAGAACGGAGGGCTTTACAATCGGAGGCAAAATCACACTTACCATTTCGTGTCCGCCAGGCGACATGCTTATACGATACGGCAACAGGTAGGATTCAAGATACTCCTCCATTTCTTTTTCCATCTCCATCTTTTTCTTTGGCGGAGGCGGCGACGGTTTAGGCGGAGCGGCAAAGACAAACCGCAATCCCGTCGCTGCAGCTATCTGAACGTTAACACGTTCTTTCTCCTCGTCGGACGGATTGGACGCGAGCCACTTGTCCAACAGTTCGTACATCTCCTTAGTAGTTTGATCAAGTGACTCATTAAGTTTTGTCAGTGTTTTTAGCTCGTCTATGAGGGGCAGGGCAACTACCTGTTCCCGTGTCTGCTCTACGGATAAATCAGCGTCAAACGTATCCACGCATGATTCCGCCGCCTGCTTTTTACCTCGTTTAAGCGAGGTGCGGCTGCTCTTACGTCTCTGGTCGAATATCCTGTCAAGAAAACCCATAATTCCATTATAACAGAGTAACAGTAAGCATTACAGAGCCAAGTTCCGGTTTCGCTAACTGCTCTAAGTCAACATAATGATGCCTTGCAACAAAAATATCCTCGCGGTCATTCAATTGTGAGGCTGCCAACGTTATCGCATATATCATAGAACCTACTGCTGCAGAAAAGGGCTTTCCGTGTACGCCTGCGTTCCCATCCGTCGCAACAACGACGGTTAACGTTGCTTGTCCGTCTTCTGTTTGCCCTAGTGTGTGTGACAAAATCGGCAACCGTAAATAATCCTGATCCCCTGTCGAAGCCAATGAATCAAAATAGCCGCGTAGAGTCTGTTGTGAAATATCCAACGGAGGTACAGAACGTCCGTTAGCAAACTCAACACAAGCCGTGTCCAGCTTAGCTCCAGAATCCGAAGCCCCAGGGATAATCGCACGAAAAAATACCTGATTAGCGGAAGGATAAATAATCATAATTTGTATTGTAGCCTCACAATGGGTATGTTATCAAATTATCTAATCCACCCTGACACCCTTGCAAAAATAAAAGAAGTACAATACCGAAAAATACTTGCATCGCTGTCGGGGATGTCGTAGATGCACTATGCTTCCACGCCGTGGAAGCATAATCAACATTGCCGAATTGATGTCTCGCACCCAAAAACAAGCACTTTCGCCGCTAAAGGGATCATTCCTGTTCCCTGCTGACCTGCTCTTCCCCTTACAGAAATACTCACTTCCGGCTTAGGCACAGGCGGCATAGACATCTGCAAAGAAAAAAGCACCCCCGGCGGCAGTAGCGAACGTAAAATCTTTGTGTTAACCAACGGCAACCTTTCCCCCGTCTTATTAATGTCAATCAGAAACAAACAAACGCGCGGATATAAAACGTTCTCATAAATGAATTCCGCCGGATTGATCCAACCGCCCAAAGAGGCCTGTTCCAGCAAGTCAGCATCAACTGCCCGCTCATGAAACGTCTGCCAAAATTTATCCACGTCTTCCTGTCTGCCGATAATAGGAAAACAAAGTTTGGACGCAACAGTATTGTACGTAATCCGACACACTTCGTTAGGAAAATAAAGTCCCGCAAGATACTCACTTCCTAAAAACCGCCGCTCTAAAAATAGCGGCACCGATTCCGGCAGACGCTTATGATTTATCACCGAAATAGCGTCAGTAAGAACCGTTCCCGGTAATAAAGTATCACCGACCTTGTATAAAAAATTTGCGTCCGTCGCAGAAAAGTACACCCTTTTGTCGGTAACTAAACAATCCCGGTCTAAAACTTCCACCGTTTCCGTCTCGTCAGTGCAGGGCACGCCGAAAAGGCGGCAAATAATCTGAACCAGACGTACTGCCGAAGTACCCTCAATAATACTATCAACGATCAGGTTACAAAAATCACGATAAGCATCTGTAGACTGTCCATGTGTCCGAGTCAACACCCCAAGACGGTTCTGAAGATACTTGCGGTCTGAGTATGCCGAACGCAAATAAAAAGTACACGTCCGATTCGGCGTCAGTCCTTCCGAAGGAAATACGTCAAAAAGATTTCGATAAAAAACCAGATAATCTCTTCTGATTTCAAAGTCAACCCCTTGAAGCAAAACCACAGACGGATCGACTGGTATATCGGTACAGATATCAACGTCTACAATGCCAGACGGTAAAGGCACAATTCCGGCAATATCGTGCGCATGCCGCCCATACTGCAAAAGAGACCCAAACCTCACACCCTCATCGCCGTAGTAGAAAAATCTTTGCCGACCCTCCAAATAATCCTGCTCCGTAATCGTTACCGGAAAAAATAAGTCCCGATGTAACGGCGGAATCTGGTGCCGATAAAAAAGCCGGGCTGTGTCCAAGGCATCCTCTAAAAGCAACTGCCCCGTCCAACAGTAAGAGTCAAAAAGAGAAAATATACGTTCAGAGTCTTCGTAGTAATTGCTGTAAAACGTCCCTGCGTCAGCGTGTAGACAGTCGGATCGGTGAATGAGATTATGAGTTCGCATAGATTAACAACGACCTTCAAGGAATTGGTGCGACAAGGAAATATCCGCAGGATCACAATAACAAATACTCGTTTTATTAGTTCCAAAGGGAGTATCGTTCAGAACCAATCTATCACGGACATAATAAGGAATAGGAATATCTCGAATATACTGCAAAGCGAGTAAAGACGGATTACTCACATAACTACCTTCCGGCAAAAGCGAATGTAAGATAGATATCAAACCTGACACCGACAGTACACCGTCAAAAGGGAGACCGTTAATGTGATCCGCCACTCTATTCTGCAAAGCGATAAAATCTACTTCTGCCCCCGCTGGAATATTCAGCGTCGCCCCGAACTTTACTGTAACGGGCGTTGCCCCTTTCACTAATATGTCCAAACCAACTGGAGACTGACCGCAACGAAGCAGCCAATCTTGAATCTCTTTAATCTGCGGCATGTAAGCACCGGAAACTTTGACTCTTTTAAGATCAGGCTGCCCCGTAAATCTTATCTCCGTCATTTGATAAGCGGAAAACATTGCCTCTTCATCAGTAAACAGCCTGACCCTGCCGTCAGCGTCTGCTTTAAACTTTTCCTGCCGTGTAATGTGGCAGAGACTATTCGTCGCCGCATCCAAAATTTCCGTAACCCAATACAGCCCAGGAAAATCCTCGTCTAAAAGACGAATAACGTATTCCCCGCCCATAAGCTGGAACTGCTCAAACTCATACGTCGCCGTCTGCAACTGTTTAGATGTCGCCACATACCAATCCGCATAACCGCCCGTTGACCCGGGAAAAACGGTGTGTTTATCCCTAGTCATTTCCATATCCCCCGTACCGATAATAGAGCTGTCCCTAATGTTTGGAAAAACCTCCAATAAAGACGCCTGCATATTCGTCCGGGAGCTGAGAACCTTCGCGGAAATACCGTAAATCATTCGTTGAATGAGATCGTGGTTCGATTCGTCATCCGAACCTCCTGCAAAAGTCTCCGTAACAAATGCCCTGATAAAAAAAGGAATGTTCGTCCGAATCGGCATCACTTCCGTTCCTCGCGGAAGGTTCCCCGCGGCACCATTCCCAATAGCGGACACCGTCAGGTCAAAATAGACGTACCCACTGTCATCCGGCATGGGATACATCTGAGGTCCTGTACCCGGATACTCTGTCCTCGCATCAGAAGTAAACTGCTGCAACGGACGGAACTCCATCCCATTCGCCGTAAAAATATCCATTGGACCGATAGAAACGGTCATTCGCCTGGAAAAAACCATACGAAGTGTGCCGCTAGCACTGCCCCCGACTTTGCGGGAAATACGATAATTCCTCGCAACGGCATCCACAAGATCCATGTCTTGTACCGCCGACGCAGAGGTCAGATAACCGAGGTCACTCTGCCTGCCTGCCGACTGGAACGCCCCTCTCGACACCTCTAATAAAGAAGCAAAAGGCCGCAACACCAAAGAGAGCAACGCCCCTGTCCTCACGTCAATAGTTGGATCAGCAGAAGACCACAACGCACCTAGCAGTCTCTCCGACCGCAAAACGTCTGCGTGAGGTACCGTGTCAAAGGAATCAGGAAGTACAATATCGCCAATACCGCTCATGAATCAAACCTTATCGCCAAACCGTAAGAAATAGCCGACCCCGATCTCGCCGCCACACGTAACGTAAGCCGCACACAATCCAGTTCTTGCTGTAACCGACCTATCTCAATGTCCTCTAAAATTTCGTCCAACGGCTCATTCCCAACAGTCCGTGACTGTATGTTTCTTTTTACATCCAAAACCGCAACGTGAATGAGATGCCCGACCTCTTCCAAAGAACTTACATTCGCCGTACCGATAAGCCCTACCAAATCACAGCCATATTGACGGTCATACCTAACAGAGCCTCGTCTTGTCAGCAATTCCGCAATCACATTTTGCAATAACTTGGCAACACCAAAAGCGAACGCTCCTGACAAGTAAGCGTGAGAAAGCGATTGAACAAGGTTGTTCCCCGTTTCCTGCTGTAATAATGAAAGTGACCGTGTGCCGGACATGAAAAGCTATTGTGCTGCCAGTATCGCCTTCGCACAAGTGTACATCTCGTCAATCACACCTGTCTCAGGTGCTCTCATTATATCGCTAACCCCCGCACTATGCGAAAAGCACCGCAACTTACCCGTATGCCGCGCATTGAACGCTCGAGCGAAAGACTGCAACAGACTTACCTGGTAGTCCAATACGCTATAATCCTTTCTAGCCGGGCAGCCGTCCTCCTTTGCAGGATCAATGTATTCTTTCCCCTGTTTATTCAACTCTTCAAGAGAGTAAGGTTCGCACAGCTGAACAGGGTCCGTAATATCTGTTATGCGTTCAGGCCGGAACCATTTGAACCGATTTACGTCATACTCCTCCTTTGCCTGCTCCTCGTGCCATTTCTTCAGATCGATAAACAGATCGTCAAAACTTTTCGCCAACGTGTCGATTTTCGGTATTTCATCCATAGATTGCGCCCTCCGCTTTGTTAACAATTTCCATAATCCTCTTCCGCCGCTGACTTATTGCTCCCGGCGTGATTCGTAGTTTTGCCGCAAGTTCGTTCGTAGAAAGAGTTTGCCGCCCGTTTAGCTCCATATCGTTTTCGTAGATGAGACTGGAAATGGGGTCTGCCTCCAATGCGGACAACACATACTCGTGCAAATACTGTTGCGGCAATATCCGTTTTACCGTAGGAGATCGGATATTCCCCTCTTCGTCAGGCGTATCATAACTGCCTGTGTTTCGAGCATGATTGGATCTGCGTATCCGTTCTATCTGTTTAGCAGACATCCTCATATGATCGGCCAATTCATCCGTCGTCGGCATCCGTCCCAATCTGTCCTCTAGCTCAACCTCAACCCCTTCTAACTGTTGCGAGGCCAGCACAATCCGCTCCGGCACCCCTAAAACATTCATCTGCTGTCTGGCATATCTTCGCAACGGCAATAACTGATGCGAAAGATAAGTGGACATTGATGCACTATTCGGATCATACCCCTCCATCGCCTTCATCGCTAAAATCTTCCCCTGAATGGTAAGATAATTTTTATCGGCATTCCCGATTGTCTCTACATTCTTGGCAATAAGAGGGGAAATTGCTTGGAGTAGAGCGTCCCGGTTCGTATCGGATTGATCTTGCTTCCAAGCATTGTACGCATGGGTATACTGCGGTTCCAAAAACATTTTCGGTTTTTGGTCCGCAAGAGAACTTACGTCATTCTCGGATAAAAAAACATTCTTAAAAATACTCATGCGTCGGTAAATGTTTTGAACTGATCGTTTGAAATCCACGGTGCGTGCGAGAAAGGTTCTGACGTATAATATAAATGTTCCGTCGATCCTTCATCAGACGTTGCGGAACGCACGAAACCTGCTTGAAAACTACACATCGCCCCTTGTGACGGATGAAAAGACCACTCGATCCGCTGCACCTGCCCGACACTGCTCATCTCTGTAAAGGCATTAGCCCCTGTGTTAAAGGCGACCGTCGAACCTGGGCAAAAGTCAAATCGAATAGGGGAGAGCACCCTGGCAAAAGAACCCATATACTGCCTCCGCCAAAACTCCGTCTCCGCGTAAACATCCCCGACTTTTCGGGTATGTGGGTCTGGGGCACTCAGAAAACCGCTTAGAGTTCTAGGCATCTTCGCTATTCCCACGGGTCCCGTGTGTTTATCTGGATGAACATAAGTACCCCGACGGCTGTCGCCAAACGCCTGACTGAACCAATAAAACCTCTGACTCCTGACTACGTTGGGGCATTCGTCCGAAGGAACCGCAATAAGGGCGGCTGAAGGATGTACAGTATTTCGCTGTCCGCCCATAGAAACAACGTGCATCAAGTTCAGAGGGGCGATTTTACCTCTAGGAATCACTTCCCATGTTGGTATCAAACAAATCTCATGAACTCTCGGAACAATTGTGAGGTCGAACAGTTGCGCCCACGCCTGTAAAAAAGACCAAGCGGTGCCATGCCATATTTTCATGCCCTTAAACCCATCCATTATGTCGTCAATAAGAGCTCCGCGTAACGTTTTTGATGCGGACTCAGCGGCTTTAGAAAGAACACCTCTATCTTGCCGTAAAACAAGGTCAGGAATGTTTGCTCTTTGTACAGCCGGAACGGAAAAACTATTTGAATCAGACGCCGAACCAAGAATGTCCAAAATAGTGTACCCAGCAGGCAAATTTTTTACATGCGGTACGAACTCCCCTTTCGTTCCCTTTATCTTCGGAGACTCCGTAACGTTCCCCTCATGAAGCTTCTCTAAAATCGGACGAAAAATCGTAGGAACCACCTGCCCCCCTAAAGGTCCTCGAAGCCCCTGAACTGTCAGTTGAACCGTCGACGCCCAATTTATTAAACCGCCGCCGCCGGATGGGCCTGTAGAATTTGCTCCGCTGTCCGCCGCAATCATTCTGTGCAAAAATGTTGCACTATAACTCTCCGCACCCTCGGTCGTTAAAGAAGAACAAATAACAGGGCACATATTTAAAGCGTGCCCCCAGTGGACAAGTGAAAACATCAATTGCAACCCTGCGACACCCTGAATAAAATTCAACCCGCTGATAAATCCGTCAAAAACACAGGTTGTTTGATCGGTCGCTACGTTTCGGAACATGATTTCCGCGTGAATGTAATCCCCTTTGGTGATCACTTGATCCTCCATAAGTCCATGGGCTGGGGAACGAACAAAGGAAGGAGAAGTAATGTCCAGCCCTGTTGCGACGGTTACTGTCGCCTCCGGGAGCGCATTGATCTCTGAGGCGATATTGAAAGAAACGAGAGGGATACGTAATATCCCGCCGGAATGATAGTGCGACGCGTCGATTTGAAGGATATGTTCGCCGTACATGTCCTTCAACCGCTGGTACATGTCCAGATCGAACGAAAGAGCATCTACTTTCATCCAAGCCGTGTATTGCGCAACATGTGTGTTATGAATTGTCGTCACGGAATCAAAAGGCAATCTAAACTAAAATCCATTGCAGTATGTGAAAAACTCGAAGTTGAAGACGCAACGCCTGAAACAAGTCCGATACATCTGTCCTGCATTCCGCGGTAAAAAACCTCTATGCGCGGAACATTATTACTATCGTCCGGCAATGCTTCAACACTATTACGTAATCGTTGAGAATTATTACCGAGTAACCTGTGTTCTTTGTAAAAGTTTAAAAGCCAACGAATACCGCCATGATCATCTTTGAAGTCAACCCCACCATTTCCGCATGAAGAGCCGAAAATCATACCCGTCAATCTCATCGCTCCAAGCCTGTCCCCCGCTGCGGATAAAAAAATATGGTTGTCTAAGGTATAGGCGACACTATTATTTACCCCCTTTTCCAAATGCAAACCTGTGAGGAAAAAGACATTGGCGGTATTGAGTCCCGACCACTCCCCCTGCCGCCAAAGACCGCTAATACGGAGTAACGCCCTCGTCGCTGCAGTACCCTTGGCCGCAACAACATAGCCCTGTTTGTCTTCAAAAATACTTACGCCCATGGTTCTCAAGCATATTGTTTCAAAAATCGTGGATCATCATGAATGCGAATATCGGAACTAACTCCCTCCATTTGCACTCTAGGCTCATATATCGGCACGCCGTCGATATTGAGCTCAGCCACCTTCATATATACTGCAGAGACGTCTAAAGGTCTTTCCTCACTCCCGATACTCGACCGGGTACTGCCTTCGCTCATTGGGACGAGGTCAAGCGACCGCACAGGTTTCATAAAATCCGGAGAGAGTTCCAACGTCGGTCGTGTAGGCCCTGATACTTCGCCGCCCCTAACAGGAAAAGCGTAACGCTCCATCCCAGGAAGAGACGGAAAAAGAGAAGTATCCAACTGATAAGGTACCGTCGGTTGCTCTTGTTTTTCATCAGCGGAAATATCTAACTGATCAGACGGCGGTGTCCACCTTTGCTGCCGTTGCTGCGCATAAGCCTTTACCGCCTTTTCCTGCATAACCTGCGACTCTTTCTGAAGCGCAGATATTTCACTTTCAATAATCTGCACCTTTGCCAGATTCGGATGATCAAACATAATTTGCGTAGCCCGTTCTGCCTCCGCTTTATACTTTAATTCCTCGCTCGACCACAGACTTCGTCCGGTTATGTCGCCCCTCCAAACGCCTGACTTATCCTTAGAAAACCCTTTGCTTTTAACGATTTCTTCGTACTTCGCCTCGTATGCCTTTTTTCTTTCGTTTGCTATATTCTCACGCTCCGCCGTCAAACCTGACACTCTACTTTCTATAGCCCCCAAACGAGACAGTTCCTTGTCAGAAAGTGTTTCTGCAAGTACCTGTTTGTCTCTTCCCTCCTTATGTTCTTTCATAACCTCATCCACAACCGTATAAACCGGCTCCATTCTACGCGTCCACCGCGTATAAAAACCGCCCACATCCCTACGATCCGCTGTCAAAAGACTCGATTGAATAGAGTAGATATCCCCTTGCTTCCGCACAAACTTTTTCATAACAGGATCGTCCCACATTGCCTGCCCTGCCCCACTCAACGCAGATTGTATCCGGCTTTTATGCTCATCAGATAATCCTTCTTCTTGCACAAGTCGCTGCAAAACATCCTGCCCCTCAATAAGCCTTTGAGCATCTGCCTCCGTAGACGGTACCCCCTTACGCTCTGCATAAATACGCGACCGTGTCGCATTAACTCTATCAGACGCATACTTCAAATTCTCCTCGACAGCCCTTTCCTGACGCTCTTCCTCTGACCGCCTAGTAATATCAGCAAATGTACCATAAACAACCGCTGACTGCTGCCGTACCTCCCGCATTTCTGCATCAGATAATTTAGTTATTCTGTCCGAATCCAGCTCCAGACTCCCATCAATACCGGATAACGTCAAGAGCCCCATGCGTTCAAGTCGGTACCAAGAATGCTCTAAAACACCCTCTAGCCGTCTTCGCTCACCAGGATGAAGGTACACATCATCTGCTATTGCCGCCTGAATGTGCTCAATCTGTCCCAACGTGTCCGCTACAAACCTCAACTTTAACGAAGAAGAATCTGGTTCTTTTTGATACCTTTGCCACGACTGCTGCATGTACTGAGCGTGTCCATGTATCTCCCCTTCAGGCGTTATCTCTTCTCCTATTCGGTGATCCAGAGCGTCTCTCGACTCCAATTCCGACGGCAATTGCCCTGCCGACGCTTGCGACATTTTCGGCACCACAGCCGTCTCCCGCTCTTCTCTCGCGGTCTGAGCGTTCACCGCCCAAATACGTTCCGATTCCAACTGCGTCACACCGACGTTTGCCTCCGATACTTCTTTCATCGCCGCGGCAACTTCAGAAAATTGAGTATTCAACGCTTTTATCTCGTCCGAATCCTTAATCTCTACAAAATCCCCCTTCTCATCCTGCACCCCCCAAACAAAGTCCCGCGACACACGAGGTGTCCCATCAGGCAAGGTTAACTGCTCGCCTGTCTCCGGATGCAGCAACGGACGTTCCACACTGCTAACCATAACACCCGCCGACTCAAGAGCATCCTTCGACTTTGCGATTATCTCCTCTAAAGCCGATTCTTTCATGTCTCTTTCTTCTCTCGCCTTCTTAATCCGTGGGGTATGAAGAACGTCCAAAGCCTCCAGCTCCAGTTGCGTTTCTTCTGCAATCTCTTTCAAGCGGGACTCCGCACTTCTAAGTTTTCGCCCCAAATCCTTTAATATAGCATTAGCCCGAGTCAAAAAATCATTCCAAGCATCTGTCTCCACCTGCACGGTCTTATCTGCCTCTGTTTTAGCCGCGGTTAGTTTTAACCTTTCTGCTGTCAATTCATTCAATCTTTCCGCCTTTACAGTATCCAGCGTTTTACCTTCTTTTTCTAACTCTTTCTGCTCATCTTGAAGTCTGTCCAATTCTTTACCCCCAGATGTCTCAAACCGCGACAGCACCCAATGGGCTTCACTTCTTGCCGTCTCCGCTCTTGTAACCGCCTTTGAGCTCTCTGCATACTCTTCTAATACCTCCCTCTCGGAATCATTAAGGTCAACTGCCCCGGAAAGCCGCACTATCGCCTCGGCGGTGCTCAGTTCGCCGCTAAAGATTGTTTTCAACGCATCCCGAACCCCCATGTTTGCCCGCAACAGTGTCGAAAACCCTGCCGCACGCTGCCCCTCTCTTGACGAAATATCAACACTTTCCCGATGGAAATCCCCCACCACGTCATAGTTTTGCATAGATTCCACCAAACCTTGATTCGTCACCCGCATAGCGTGCTGGTGAGTCAAACCAGACGTATTCCTATAATCAAAGACATTCGCCATTGACGTATCAAAACCGCCTTCCCGCAATCTATCCTCAAAAACCTTCTGTAAAAGCAACATCGGGGTTTCTTTGAATCTGGCACGCTCTATTGGATCCGTTATCTTGTCTAACTCCTGCTGTCGAATCTCAGAATTGTACAAAATATCCATCATTGTTTCGCTGCCAAGATTAAAGACCTGCGTCTGTCTCGCTTGACCTTGCGTATCGTCCTTGCCTGTCGATAACGCCCTGTATGCGTCATTATCCCAAAAACTGCCTATCAGATCTGACATTGTCCCTTGCACAATCGCTGACCTAACTGAACCAGCTGCCATTCGAGATAGATCGTCCCTAATACCAAACAGTGCCCGTTGATTTTGCGGATCATCCGCCAGCATACTGTAATAGTTAACATGCCCCGGCAAACCCGCCTCCACTGCCATATTATAAAGTTGACTGTCGTTAATGCGGGTAGACAACCGCTCACCTGCTGCAGTCGTAAATACCGCATGTCCTGCCCGCTTCGCGTCCAGCCAACGGTTAAGGTCTGTCCCCGCCAACACCGATTGCGGATCAAACTCATCCACCCGTACTACTGTCTTGCCGTCCCGTAAAGTAAACTCTTCATCCCCCCTCGACCTCGCCGCACGCCAGCTGCGGACATCTTCATCATAATCCAATATCGCTTCCTGCAGCCGCAGCCCTGTCCCCGTGAGATTGCCGTCCTCGCTAGCAATAAAGCCCATCGCCACCTGCGACTGTTTAGCGGACACTTCATTCAAATTCCGTGCCCCCCAAACCCCCTGCATCATTTGTTCCGGGGTTTTATAACGGTTAATAAGATCAAACGTCATTGTTTCCTGACCGTGCCATGCAACAAATCTTCTGTTCACACCGGTCATATCTGCCATCCTCTGACTTTGTGCCATGATTGATTGCAACTCCTCATCACCGTAACCGAGTTGTCTGCCGACCGCATAAATCTGATTAACATTTCGGCTAAGTTCCTCTGCACTAGTCGCAAGCATCGCCCCGCCGGAAAACGATGTGTAAAGCCGTGCAATCTGATCGGGGGACATGTCCGTTGAAGTCATGACTTCCTTCAGAATCTCCAACCCCTTTTTATATTCCCTGAAATCCTCACCCGCCCGCCGGATATTGACATTATTCCGAACAAAAGACTGAAAAGCAGGGTCACTTCGGAAATCGTCTAACAGAGCCTGAATATCACCCAGTTCACCGAACTCCTCGATAGTCGCGTCAAGCGCTTTTTCAAGTTCTTTTGCCACTCCCTCATCCGACAAAATTTGAGAAAAAGCCTCCTGTTGCCCCTTCTTATGGGTCTCCGCCTGCGAATCCAGCCGCCTTACAGCCGCCCCCATCGCAACATCGCCCAAAGTTAAAAGCGAGTCAGCGTCTAAAGTCTCTCTTGACTCCTCCGCTAACTTTAGAGCAGCGATTACCAAACTGTCATCCGTGCTCTCTACTCTCAGGGACGCTCTAATTTGCTCTCGCTTTTCTGCATCAGATAAAGACGGAGTTTGCCGGATCCGTTCAACTGCCTGTACAACGGCTTCATACGAAGAGGCAATAGGCTCTTGTGTCTGCTGTTGTACCTCGTTGAATTTCCGCACTATGCCCGCAGGACCCTCGAGCGGATCAATTTCTCGTAAAGCCGCTTTAATTTTTTCTATCCGTTCAATTTCTTGAGTGCTGTCAAGTGCGTCTACTACCGCATCCCTAATTTTTTCTTTGTTTTCGCTTGTAATGCCGTCCACAAGCCATGACAGCCCCGCATTATCCTTTCCGAAAGTCTCCAAAGCCAACTGAGGTGCCCGCCCGTCGAATAAGCCTCGTGACAAAGTCGAAAGTTGATTCGCTGTCGGCGTAAAACTGAAAGGCGCAAGCCGGGCTAAATCACCTAAAACATCGCTTAAATCGACTTCCAACCCCGCATGCATTGTCTGAGCTTGCTGCACACGTTCGGACAAATCCTGTGACCTCGCCTGGAAACGGGCAAGATTTCGATTGCGATACGCCTCATCCCGATCAGGGTCATGTGAAGCCTTGTAAAGATTTTTCATATCTTCGCGGATTTCGTTAATCTCGCGAAGAATAGAGACCCGATTTGCTGCCTGTCTGACCCGCACATTGTCATGCCCCCTCGCTTCATCGGTAAAAAGCCATTGACGAGCATCGTCTTCGAGCAACTTCCTTTGCTCCGGCGTCATTTCATCAAAGTCTGGAATATCAAAACTGTCCCGCTCCCTTACATGAGTCATCAATCCATGCGAATTCAGATGAGAATAAAACGCCGCCGCTTCCCTCGACGTAATAAGACTCGTTCGGTCGTGCATCGCCTCCATAAATTGTTTTCCGTACCGTACCGCCTCTTGCGGACTATACCGCGTCCCGTCGTAATGAGTACGATAGGATGCCACACGATGTCCGACATCGTAAAGAGCCAAACCCGAACCCGTGGGACCGAACATGGCTTCAAATATCTCTGGGGCGGCGCCTTCAAGAAGCATCGAGGCCATATCGAATTGCCGGGCGTAATGCCGTAAATCCCCCTGCCTCTGTAAAGTGAAAACTTCCCCTCTGTGTCTTGCCGCTGCTCCGCCTAACTCGATAGCACGATCCGCCACTACCTGTTGCCGCATATCGGCATAACCCTGCATCCGCCGTTGCCGGGCTTCCATCGCTTCCGCACCATAAACAAGCGGCATCCCTCGCGGCATGTAATTCCACGTATCGGGAACAAGCCCTGTAGATTTCAAGAGCAGGTTAAGAATCAATTGCGATGCTCCGGAATAATCACCTAACGCATCAGCCTCCGTGCGGGTGTAATGCCCGAAAGGATGCACCTGACCAAATCCCGTCTCGCTGTTTGCATTCGCAAACAAAGGAAACTGAGGGTAAGCATACATCGCCGCCGACAGTTGCGACGTAATCTGCAGTATTTGTTCCTGTGTCAGTCCGTCTGTTACCATCACAATCCCCTCTGATTAGCCTCTATAAGCGGCACTCCGTAACACTGCTCCCAAAAACGAGCGAGTGATGTCTGCCATGAGGTATCCACCTCTTCCGACTCTTTTTTTCTGTTACCCAGCAGCGAATAATGTATATACTGGTCTATCGCCGCACTAACAGCGTCAACAGCGCTAGGATACTCTTTTCTATTCGCAACCGCCATGCTGACCTGTGTTGCGAAGTTTGCCATCAAAACCTGCGAAACATGATCCCGCAGTTTAGAAGAGTAATACCATTTCAAAGTCATGCTTAATTCTAGCATAGACTTTCGCTCGAATGGTGAAAAATCTCTGTCTTTCAACCGCCCGGAAGCCGCCATATCAGCAAGGACCTGGAGCGTCAGATCCCCTGCCAAAAATTTTCCGTATCAGCCGCATTATTCGTAAGCCTGTGATCCAGTAGGAGAAAGAGCCCCAGCCTGCCCTCCAAGGCGGCGATAACAGCATCAGAACCGACGGCATCATAGAATCTATCCAACAACTCATCAAAAGTCATAGAACCGTATTTTCCTATCCAGTCCTTAAGCCAAGGGCGGTTCCCCTCCGGTGCCGCCCAAAAAAGGGAAGAAGAGACAAAGTTGCTTTTCAGATATGTCGTCTGTAACACTACCGACGCAGCCACTTCATACCGCCGCATAATCTCCACAAATGTCTTGAAATCGACAGCATGTTTTTTTGTCTCCTCTTGTGCTTTCTCCCCCGCCCACGCCCGTAAATGCTCTTTCTCACCGGGGCGCAACGCCCGGAAACGCACCGTAATCGTATCGTTAAATACAGTGTACTCCTTCTCAAAAGACTTGCCTGTGCCGATAGCCAGGAGATAGTCATGCTTATCGGCTTTTGATATGGGGCTTTTCATTAAATCCTCAAACGGATCGCCGCCGCAATGGACGCACCGCTTGCCTACCGATGTCTCTCTCTGGGACGGAGCAGTCTCTTCCGCAACCTTTTCCTCTTTTTTAGCCGCAGACTGAACCGCCTCTGCCGCCACGGCGGGTTCAGCAGAAGCAGAGGTACTACTGCCCGGCCAGTCGGGAATAACCACCTCCTTATCACTAAAGAAATCCCTTACCTGCCCCATCACATCCGCAGAAAACGTAACAGTGCCAGCAGAGTTCTCTTTCAACTGGGCAATAGACTCCTGAATCGACCGTCTTGCCTTTTCCTGCTCGTGCGGCGGTAAATCGTTAATGTCCTTGACAATCAACTCCCCCTTCGGCACACCGCGGTTTGCAAACTCCTTCGCCTGGTACTCTTCCACCACCTTAGCAAACGTTGCCGCGATATCCGGCGGAACCGGATCACCCTCTGCCCATCCCATTTTTAACAATTCCCGCTTCTCAGCGTCAGAATACGAAACAGTTGGAGATCTGCCCTGCAAGATAGACTGCCTCTCTTCTTCAGTCATCGGTCGCGATGTCGTCGTACCAGGCAGGCTAAAGAACAATGCGGCATCCGCCGTAGAATTAGTGCCGGAGGTCGGCTTCGGCTCCGGCGAGGATACCCGTAAAGTAGACGGTTTTTTCCCTGCCTGTCTCATTCGCGTTTTAAAATCATCACTCATGTTGGATCCATTATTCTGTAAAATTCCGCTGGGGTCATTAACTGCGTCGCTGTGTCAAGAGAACCTGTATCAAGATCCCGTCCCGTCTCAGCATCATAAAGTCTTGACTTGCCTACTTCAACACATTTGTCTTCAACCCATTTACTATAACCAGGCCACGCAGTCTGGTTATGCGTACCCTGATAAGTATAAACCGGCTCCTCCCACGTTGCGAATGTCGTAACAACCATCTGCCCGTACAGCTCCATCCAATAAGGCTCATCAAAAGAAAACCGATTCGCTCCGCATTGATCAGAGGTGCGATAAGAGAAAGTGTAAGCGTCAATAAACTCCTTCGATCCCATCCCTTGATTGTCATAATATCTCTCCTGCTGCCCTACAATAACACTGCTCATAAAACTTTCTTTTGCAGCGTCAATCCACTCCATCCGTTCTTCGTTAAAATTCGGTTCAGAAAGCGGGTCACGATTACAACCCTGATCAGCAAGAACTCTTCGCGAAGATAAAATCTGCCCCTCCACCTCCAAACGCTGGGTCAACAAAGTCGAACCACGCGTCATCTGAAGCAAATTATTTCCGTGACCAACCCCTAAAACAATGTTTGAAGAACCATCCATCCCGATATAAACTGCCTGCGCCTTTAGACTGCCCTTTCCCTCATCTGCGTCTAAAAATATCTCACCGCCATTCAACGACCGAGTGTAAATCCTTCTGCCGTAAGAAGATACGACTGACTCCTCTGCTTTAAGAACAACCCCTCCGCCTGTAATATGCTCCCCCTCTCTCCCAAGCGCACCCTCAATGAAGGGGTAGCCCCTCGCTTTATTCTCCAAAAGTGTTCTGCCTATTCCAGCCATACCGCCAACCATGTCCAAGTTGCGTTCTGCTTTCAACCGCACATCGTGGTCTGTTGCCGTAATATCTACAGAATTCTTTGCACGAAGAACGATATCATCCCCTGCCGTAACCACCGCCGACCTGCCGAAAAAAAAGCGTACATCGCCCGGCGCAGAAAAAGTGATATTCCCCCCTTGAAGTAAAACTTCTTCGCCGCAACTGCCGCGAATGACCACGTCCCCAGCGGGTAAAATCGAAACCCCCGCCCTTGTTCCGTGGTACTCTGTCTCATTCTGCTCATCCACATAGAGTTTTTGTTCGGGCGGAACAGGAATAAGCGGAGCGGTTTTTAACGTGGATAAGCTACCTAGTTCCACATCCTGCTCAAATACCCTCTGCTCTTCCGGTATCTTTTCAAAATCCAGCTTATGCGCCTCGAACCCCGCCCCAGACAAACGCCTAGACGCGTAGATTATGCGGTCAGTAATCGTAGCACCGTTAGGCAACGGACCTAAATCTAACAATTTTGAAAACCTGTAATTTTCCTTTGCGAGATCATCCCCCTGCGGGTCTTCAATCGCCCGTATCCGCTTAAATGACCGGATATTCCCATGTTTAATGAGATGTATCTCCCTCGCAGACTCGAACAATAAAGTCCCGTCTTTTAAAGTATGCTGCTTAGAAACAGCAATAGGGTGTTCTTCTAAATCTTTACTCTTCGGCGGGATAAAGTACAAACGTATTTTTCCCTGCCCTACAAAACCGGAAAACATCTGCTGCCGATAAAAAGGCTCCATAGTTGTCGGCTCACCAAATCCTATCCCCTTCTCCCGCAGCAGCGAAGAGGGATCGTTAAGGGTATGCGTCTTCGCCTCATCAGGCAGTAAAAAGCCATAACCTTCATGCAGATAAAGGGCTGCACCTTCAAAAAGATAGCTCTCCGCCTCATCAACACCGGCATACCGCTCGTGAACAATAGAATACTCCTGTATCGACCGCCCCATCAACCGGAGTAACTGATCGACCATGAACATCCATACCCCGCAGGAATGGGATTGGCGGATATAAATCATGAAAGGATCAGTATGGAAACCGCCGCCGAAGACATTCGATATCGTATAATCCCCTTGCAGATTGTCCACCATCCGACGGTAAGCGTAATCCCACAAACCGTAAGAAAGCGGACGATTTTCTAAAAAATGTTTTGTGTACTCCGGCCAGAAATAATGATAGGAACCTATCCCTGAAATAAAATTTGCCGTCTTCGCTGCGTCCTCTGCACCAGATTGAGTGTAAGGGATAGGCACTGCGCCTAAAATAATACCCCAAGTAGCGTCCTGGTTGAGTAAGACCTCCACGCGGCTGCCAACCGGATAGGTGTAAGACGGTACAGACTGGAAAACAGAGTTGGGACTAAGAGAAGTACAAACAATAGGGGATTGGAAACCTTCAAAAGCAATACGATAGGCGTAAGTGCCATGAATGACCTGATGCACTGTACCGACGCATATCTGATGAAGGTACATGTGGATGTCCGGTTCAATCTGCGCAAGACGTTCATGAATAGGTATTTCGGTACCGTAAGTCTCTATCAGGCTGCCAGCCCTGCCGTAATTAATAAATCCTCTTCGGTTTGCGCCCATAAAAAAGCGACACCGTTTATTGTGTCGCTATGAGTGTAGCCTATCCTATTGCAAAAAACAAACTAGCCAGATATCAGGTCTATTGCCTTAAAACTGAACTGTTCCGTGAACAAGAAATCTTGCGCCCGCATCGCTATCGACACCCGGTCCATAATGCAATTCGACATCGTCAGCTTATCACCCCCGGCAAGAACGTCTACGCTCCCAGGCGGCGTCGAATCCCAAGTACCGGAAACACAATACTTCCCTTTCATCGTCAATACCGCGACATTTGTCCCGATCTGACAGGGATCAGAAAGTGCCTTGTACAAATTTGCCATACTGCCTTTCGGACCTAAAATGCGGTCCATCGAACACTGTGTCTGTGATCGCCCCGACACGTAATAAACATTAGATGAAAAGAGATCATAGAACTCCTGCACCGGTCTCTGGGATTGTATCTGGGCATTCTGCACCGCTAAGTTGGCAGTAGGAGCCCTGCCTATTCCGAGCAGGTCAAGCACTGCCTGAGGCAAGGACCCTAGTGGACCTGGCACTGGCACTGGCGCACCAACGCTGGAATCGAACGTCCCTACTTGGAACTGCACACCGCCGGACATATCAATAGCGCCGCCGAAAGTCGAACTGACCCCGTGAAAAATTTTAGTTGCCATCTGTTATTCCCTCAATTAGGTTAAATGAAAATGGTACAGTCCAAAGCGTTCAATGCGAACGGAGCCTCTACCTTAAACGAAACCACTAACGTATCCCGATGCAAAACATGCCGACGAATCGACAAATCCATAAGATCGGACAAAATGCGCCCGCCAAGCGCCGGGTACTCATTTTCGCTCTTCAAGTAATTCGCCGCTGCTATCAGATTCGCCTCGATCGCCGCCAGTGTTCCATCCACCAAGTTCGTCACCCCGACAAACCCCCGAAGAGCATTACGGAACTCCTTCCTGACGAGCAAGGCGTTCCGAATGTACATTTCTTCGGACAGCTTGAGCGTAAGTGCCGTCTCCGGCTGACCTGCCAACGGAGACTTTGCCGTCGTAACCGCATGTCTCGCCGCCACGAAACCATCCGCATGCCGTGTAATAATCAACACGCCGTTGCCCGCCATGTGGTTCAAGTCGGCGTTAGAATACTTACCCTGCCAGCCGTCCGCCGACCATCCGGCAAGGGGAAACCAGGAAACACCCTGATGCGGTACCACCGAACCAATGAGACCGACAAGCGTTGCCGCAGGACCCAATGGGTCAATGGATTTGTCTACGTTATCTACGAGAATGTAGCGCACAAGCATATCTTGGATGCCGGCGGTCTCTGCAATGACCTCCCGCTGCTCCCTCGGTGTTTGGTTCCGCCAAATCTCAAAGACCTTCGGTACGTTATCCGCAAAGTCGCTCCCCGATCCGTCAGCGATCCTTACTGTAGAGGAGTTGATAACGCCGACGACTGTATAATCAGACCAAACCATATTGCCGGAGAGGTCATAAACGAAATTGGTACGAATAACGTCCCCCGCACGTACCCCTAGTTCGCGAAAATTGACTCCTGCCGCATCGGAAATAAAAGCCGTGTACTCTATACCGCCTTCGGTCTCAATACTGAAAACCCCTTCATAGGGTTCGTCTTCAGTACCCTGTGCCAAGGCAATAGTCTCCGGCGTGTAATCAACCAGGTAAAGCAACCGCTCTTTCGCTACCTCGTCCACATTCATCGCTTGAATGTGACGATAAAACAAATCAGTTACTGCTTTATCCCCATAACACAAGGGGAACACATGAAACACGTCGTCCCGCTCGGAGATAATGTCTGTAACTTTCTCCCACTCGGTAATGTCAGTCGGGTCTGCCACCGCTGTAAGTAATATTTGGGATCCTGCCCCATCAGACAGGGCGTGATACGCGGCGTATTTCAACGGGTTACTCGGATCAATTGGACCGGAAACAAGGTCATTCAAGTCAACAAGCGAACGGACGGGCGTAATCGTTCCCACCAAATCCGAAACAAAGTATCGAAAAGTAAGGTAGGCTTTTGTGCTTGCTCTAGCTATTACCGGAAGCGGCAAAAGCTCTCCCGCTGTCTGCCATGTCGAATCGATCCACTCTATGCCCGGACGAACACGAACTGTATTACTTTCGATACTCCAATTCGCCGAATCGCTATCCGAAGCAATCACCAGTTCCGGTCTATCAATGAACAGTTCCAACGTAACCCTGGTGTCCGAAGACGATATCCATGCGCTAGGCAGGTTATCATTAAGCCCAAGAGACGTAATTGCGTCCGTATAGGGCGACCTCGCTTTAATATAAAACTTGTCCCCTTCAATAAGATAGCCCGTCGGAACCACAATCTGAATACCGTATCTCCCGATAGCCGCCGACGTACCCGCTTGGTCTATCCGGACCGAGGGCGATTGGTCGAGTCCTGTATTCGTAGTCACCGCCAGCACGGGTCGGGCAAAACGCTCAATATCATTAGCCGGCGCTGTAGTAGGAACATATCCGCCCTTAATGACCGTAAGCACGTAAGTTGTTTCCTTCGGTGCCCGCATTGAAGCCTGTACCGTGTAAGATCCCCCCGTCGAAATAGTCAGTGGTGTATACGATGCTGCCGCCTTAAAAACGAAAGACGTACCGGCGACGAAAACAAGATCGCCAGAAACGGGGCTAAACTCAACCGTAACCCCCGGCAATAAAGCCGTCGTCAACTCACCGGAAGCGTCTACAGTAACACTGCTTTCCGTTTCACCGTTAGACGCGATAACCCGGAACCTTGCCGTACTCGTGTCGCCGCCAATAATCGTTTGAACCGTGTAAACAGCTTCAACAAGCCCTTTTTCTAACAATGCCGTACCGCCGGAACCAGAAACCGTCACTGTAATACCTGGCATCTCGTTAACGACGACCGACGTTGTGCCTGCTGCCGCAAACGGCGCATTCGCCGCTCCTGCTTCTGCGACAGGATCAATTTCCCCGTCACGCAGTTTAGGTAACAGCCGAGCAATGGAGCTCCAAACACTTTCGGTCTCGCCATTAACAACGGCAGTCAAACGCACCAGGTCGCCGACACGCACGTCCCTGTTCTCAAATCTGTTATACCTAGGAGTATTCCCGTACTGAGTAAAAGAAAAATCGGCATCCCTAGCCTCGACAATATTCCGCGAATTCGCAGGAATGTTGAAAACCTCAGTTGTCGAATGGAAATACCGCAATGCAGTGTCAGTAAGGACTAACTCCGCAGAAGACACGTCCAGAACGTTGTTCTGAAGAACGGAAGGGAGCCATGCAGAAAGTCCTGACGCCTCCGAATAGCCACCAAGCAACCCTTGCTCGAATGTTGCTGTACCGCGAGAAACAAAATTCGCGTGAGGACCTGAAATATGAACCGCTGCGGCTACCGCAGAAGCCCCACCGTCATCAACAAACCTCTGGCGGACAACCATTGACGGTACCCGATAATTTCTTGCATGTGCCATTTTGTTTTACCCTCTAGTCTAAACCGTACAAAACCTTCAAATTTATGTGCCTAATTGGAGGCAAATCTTCGTCAAGCATCCAACTGAATTCCGTGACATACGAAAAAGTCGTAGGTACCACATACTGCCCTCCGCTCCCCTCCAATTTGCTCAGCACCCCAATCTCTTGAAACTCAAATCTGCCGAAACAAAGGCTCGCCGAAATCAGCGGCGAAAATTGCAATAAAAAAATTGCAACTTCATTTGCAAGTGATTCCGCTGCAGCCGGCTTTGTTGCGATACTGAATAACGTATGCGAGCCGTGCAGCACCACCCAATACTTCTCCCCCGTCTGACCGCCCAACTGCATGATCTCATTGCCGAAAGTATGTCGTTGCGGCATCTGAACCGGATTACGTCTAACCAACACTGCCGGTCTCTGCCCGATATTCGTCAGCACGTCATTGGAAGATGACTCTATCACTATACCAGTACTAGTGTCAGTTCTCCAAACGTAATTTTGCAGCATCGGATCCACAATCGCATTGGGGTTTCCAAAATGTTCCCGAAGCAGACCGACTATCACGCCGGTAGCGACCAACGGCGAAAACCGCATACGACAAAACGCCCGCGGATCGAGAAATACATCCGCCCCTGTATTAGTGGTTTCTGGTTTTTGGAAGTTTTGAAGGTGCATAGTTCGCAATACTAATAGTCCCGAGCCCCACTGATATTTCTTTGTGAAGTTTTATTGTTTCCGGCAGCGGACGAAAAGAAGATGCTTCCACGGCGTGGAAACATGGAGGGTCGTCTAATGGAGAAAAAACAGAAGAGTCCGGAAGCTCATCCAAAACAGGGGGCAAAGACGGCTCGTAATCGTCCAGAGTAATCGTCGCAATTTCTGGTGCATACTCCGACTTGTGATCTCTATCCTTCGCCGCCCATCTTTTTTGTAATTCCTCTGGAATTTCACTCATCCCCTGATTATAACAAACCAATGCAATGCCCACTTGACAAACAATCCGTTTATCAGATAATCTCAGATATGTCCGATTCTGATTTTGGCTGTTTAATCGTCCCTGGGTTGCTCCTCCTTTATGGTTGTCTGTTCGTCACGACCTCGTGTACTTCTTGTATGCGAGAATCACAATATAACCGAGCAGAAGACGCAAAAGCAGGAGTTCGCACCGATTTTCGTCAAATCGTCGAATTAGAGGAAAGCGATCAAAAGGCATATCTTGAAGCCTACCGCACATATACAAAAACAACGCCTAAAGACTCTCCTGAAAAAGCCGATGAAGACTTTCCTGAAAAATCTCGCGGAGATAGACGATTTCTGCTTATAAATCTCACGACATACGCGGAAAAAGGTTTTCCAAAGCGACACACACCCTTTTTGGCAAAATTCTTCATCCAACCCGATCAGCTTATATACCCCGAAGACGGCGACCCAGAGTCGCAAATTTTACTCGGTTTATGCTATCTACACGGTATAGGCGGGGCAGAAGACAGCCAGAGGGCAGTAGAGTGGTTTCATAAAGCCGCAATGCAAGGACTTGCTGAGGGCGAATATCAACTCGGCAAGTTTTATATAAACAATGAAGATAATCCAGAGAATCAAGAAGAAGGAATGAAGTGGTTGCGATTAGCTCGCAATCAAGGACATAAAAAAGCAGAAACACTGCTCACCCAGATTGAACAAAAAGAGTAACATTTACCTCTTCTCGTCCTTCGCTACCTTATTCTTCTGCACCAGGTACTCGGCTACTTTGGGATACCGGTGCATGATAATATCTGTCAGGTCCTCTGCAGTAGGGTTTATCGGCGCATATTCAGCAATGACTGCTTTCAAAGTCGCTTCGCACCGGGCATTTTCTTCCGGCTGTGCCGCCCACTTCTTCAAATATTCCAATTTTTGTTGTGTCTCTGTCGTCATCATAATTTCATTTTACCTGAAACGAGTAAACCACATCCGAAAATGGTATCCGCTCCATTCCCACCTGATAAACAAGCGGAACACCCTTCATCTCTACAAGATGCTTAAGTTGCATAATCCGAAACCGTTCGCTGCTCTCTGCACTCACCCAAACATCTTCGGAAATAAGAATAGGAGAAGCAATTGCCCTGCCGACAACTTGTGTCTCTACAACTGGTCCCTGCATATCTGTGTCTTTTTGAATCGTCGAACCAGACGGCTGCAGATTGACATAATAACAAGGTACCGGAGCGTAATATCCGCCCACCCAACCCGTACCGTAACAGATTTTACAGTTTCCGTCTTTTACCAAACCTGTACCGAAGTCTCGGCATCGAGGACATTTTTTGCCACTGATTTTTCTTTTCAACAAAGTGCCGTTTGTACCGTCGCACCGGAACAGCTGAATACTCTCCGCCCGTAAAATAGACTCCGCCATCCTCCAGTCTACATAGTTGAGTTTTCCAAAAGTGTGCAAAGGACGGGAGTGGTATATCCCCTCATCCGTCTGCAACTTTATCCGGTAATGGGTGAAACTATACACCCCAGGTAAACGACGTTCGGGATCAATAAACAAACAAACATCGGCGGCTGTTTGAATTGTTGTCCACGCCTTCGGATCATCAACACCGGCATTCCCCGTTTGGAGAGAGTACACATACTCACCTTCGTCACGGATCTGGGGGCTAAGAATCCATTGAACCAATGTACCCCCCTCGCGCGCAGGGGTAACAGCGATACTTTGAAAAATGTAATCACAATTATTATAAAAAGGAAGACAAGTATCTTGACAGCGTAACTGATTATCGCAAGGAACGTCGGACAAAGTAGTCTCGATTGAAAGCAAAAAAGCCCTAGGACTCGTCGGTAAAAGACATTCTACCAGACCGGAAACAGACGACAGAACCACAAATTACCGTATCCGCACATAGCCAGAATGTATAGTTCCCCAACCCTGTCCCATCGACATGTTTAGCTCATGTTTCTTCCTACGTACCCATTGAATGTACTCATCCTTGTACAACTGGGCAAGCTGCATATACTCCCGATCCCGCCCCTTTTCATCCCCCTGAATACCGCCATGGTTAGACATCATTTTATTGCGGACATAATGAAAAACCGCTGCCTGTAAAAGCTCTGCAGCCGTACCATGTACCCAGTTCTCGTAAAAAGGGAATGTTGCCAATGTATACTGAAATCTTCGCAAACGCGGCGGTTCCTCGTTGAAAAGATAAACAGGACGAACCATTGCATGAACAATGTCGTCTGCGGAGAACTCATACTGCTTAAGAAAATCGTTCTTTCCGACAAAGTCATCCAATCTACGGCGAATATCTTCCAGCGTAGGAACCAGTTTATGTGGTACTGGGCAATCAGAAAGGTGTTCCATCCACGGCGACCACTCCACAAGCAATACCCCTCTGCCAGGAAAAACATGCCGTACCTTGCCGCTCTCTTTATCCTTTACCGAGTTGTAAAAAAAATAAATGCAAGGCGTATTGTACACGTACTCCGGCAATTCAAACTGTATCCCGCCCCGAGCAGGGTCGATAACATTCCCAATAATATCCGCTTTTGCAACGATAGAATTATCCGCAAAAGAAGTACGGATAGCTAACGCATGCTGCTGATCTTCGGCGGGAACGTCCAAGGGAAACCAATAGGACATGTCTACGGGGCTGCCGTCACTATTCCTTACCTGAAACTCAACCGTCTGGGGCGCACCGCCATTGACAACAACAGTGTTAGACTTCTCATAAGGAATGCACCCGTAATGGGCATCCGCATTTTGGGTTGCGACCGGCTCTGACATGATACTCCCTATTTTACCGTTGTCGGATAAGTCCGCCGTGAGAAATCTAGGTAAAAAAAAATCCCCGGGGCAGCACACCCCGGGGAAACCCTCTCATCCTACAGAAAGAAAAAACACAATCACCGCTACGCAATTGTTTCACTTACGGGGACACCCTCCTGTATACGCCCATCTATTGCCGTCAAAATGACCGTGAAGATGTATTCGCCCAAACCGGCTTTCGCGTCAAAAGTTACCGACTTGTCGCGATGCGCCTTCACATCTACCGTTGTCTTGTCTGGACATTCTGCCCGCACAATAAAGGTATCCTCCATCGTGTACTCGTCCGAAAAATCAGACCAGTCTACTTTGAATTGCTCCAGAGCAGAATCGTAAGTTACGATAGGCGTGAGTATCGGAAGTACCCGTGCTGCCGCCTCGTCTGCCGGCGTTACCGTATCGGTAATAAAAAGATCGCGATCATCCCCGACAATAGTCAAAGACTTACCATCCGCCGCACGGTTGTCGATAACAGACAAGGGCGATTCAAGGAACTCCAGAACACCATTCTCTATAAGTTTTTGTGCTATTGTACTTTTTCGCGGCCACGCATTGGGATCATCAGCGTATCTCGGATCTCCAGGCACACTAAAGACATCCCCAGCCTTAATCGTCCGCCCCCACGGAGGCACGAAGGCGACCCATACGTCACGACCTGATATATTCCGAAATGTACTGCGAAATAACGCTTTCGGTGCAACATTAACGCTCATAATCCTACCCTTTTTTGTTAAATTGTCTGTGCAGTAAGCAACATGCTGGCAGCGGCAACAACAGGCTGATCTTTCATCAACTCATCCGTCCAACGATGCGATTCTTCCGAGTATCCATCAGCAGCAACCTTGCATTCAGCACCTAGCGCTGCGGTTTTTGCTTTCACAACGTTCTCCGCCGCAAAAGGATATTGCTGCAACAGCGTCTGCCCCGTTTCTAACAGAAAGTCCGCCTCTTCGTCGTTACTAGGCTGCAAGCCATACGTAGCCAACTTCTGGAAAAATACAGAAGCCGCCACTTCATGCATCAACTCATCTGCTTGTTTCAAAATTTCCTGGTTCATGTCTATATCTTGTGAAAAAGTAAGCGGCTGCCGCCGCTAATGAACTACACACCTTTGTGGTCAACCCGTACAAGTCCGCCAAAAAAGTATATACCACCGCCCCGCATCGCCTCCACGTAGAAGGAGACTGCATCGTCCATCTGGTGGACATGAAGTGTCGGCTCTCGCCAAACATAACTTCTCCCAATGTATTTAGGATCGCCGAAGTGGTACACAGCACCTCGCTTAACCATTTTCTTCTTGATGGTAACGATAACCTTCAAACCAAGAGCACCATCTTCAAACTGTCCCAGCCCGTTCTTAAGTACCTCTGTACCAATAGTAGGACCGGCTTCCTGAAATTGCCAGTGCCCAAAGTCCTGGAACGTGATGGTATTCATCAACAAGGTCTGGGATTGAAGCCCGTTTTCGGTATACAGGTCAGGGATGAACTTTCGAGATTCCGCCATGCTATGCGGCGTAAGTCCCTCTTCCATCTCATGCCAATGCACCGAACCGGAAGCAGCCATAACTTGTCCCGGCTTGTTCCCGATACAGCGTTGGACACACCCCAGGCCTCTCCCATCAAAATGTCGAAGCACCTGCTTCAAAAGATAATCAGCGTTCAAGTCCCGCAACGAGACATAGTGCGTCAACAATTCGTTAACGTTCTTGCTCATCCGAACCGACCGAATCTGGTCAAGGGATATCAACACGCGTTTAATACCGAACGTCACCATCGGGGACGTTGAGTTAAACGCATACGAAGCCACCGCAGGCAAGTCCGGCTCCAGCTCCAACATAACATACGGCTTGTCGTCATGAAGAGACGGATGCAAGTCGTCCGTTGTCAGCGTGGCTGGTTCCAGAATTTTGTCCATAAAAGACTGCTCCGTAAAATGTTTACGGATAAACTTGTCTATCGACGTGGCAGCCTCTTTAAGCTGCATAGGGTCACGGCTGGCAAGTTTTTCCGCCAGAATTCTCCCCGCTTCTCTTTCTTGTTGTACTGTCGCCATTTTTCAAACTCCTTAAAGGTTTAATATTTATTCGCTCGACTGCCGCTGCTTAATCCCTCAGGTTATCAGCATTAACGTCAGCTTTTCGCAACCTCGGTATCGCCAGCCCCTGGAAAACAATACCAGTAAGGTCTTGGTTCACCCCAATAGCGGCAGGTCTTGCCACCACTATACCGATAACCTGATCAACACAAGGTCGGGCAATTCTTACCCGCCCTGCAGTGTCGAAATTATGGATATTATCCATTTCCGCCGTCAACAGTTGCCCAGGTATAAGCAAAGGCAGCTCTTCCGGTGCAAATTCCGTTGTCTCGTACACGTAACCTGCCGCAAGACTCTGGAAGTTCGCGTTATAGTGATCCTTATACGCTGAAGACCCGCCCTTGGTGTCTGCAGGATCGCCGTAAGCCACCCCTGTTACATCGCCGCTATCCGAGTCGGAACCTACTAACATCCCGACAATCGAAAGTACGTCCGTACTAGAAATACCAGGAATCATTGTTCCCGCTGCCGTCATCGAGAAAACTCGACCGCGAGGCAGATTGGGTCTATTCCCTGCCGTCCGAACGACGCTCGGGTCAATAGGCGCCGAAAAAATAACAGCGTCCTTGTTCTCTTGCGGACCAAGCCTACGCCAGCCATAAGTGCTCAACATCGTTCTATGCGGCGAAGTGTCGACACCCCCCGGCAACCCCTGCATGTAATAGTCAAGGTCAGTATAGTTCATAAAAAACTCCTTCTGTGAAATATTTTGTTAAAGTTATTGCCGGCTGTTTAGTATGTCCTGAACAAAGGTGTCATGAGCATCTCCCGGTGTTTCCTTCGGCTTATTCACTGCACGTCCCACTTCAAGTGATGCCGTTTTTGCTGACGCATCCCGTACAGAGCTCACAAGCAACTCAATCACGTCGAAAACCTTATTGGGGTCGCTGAGCCACGCTTCTGCCTGCTTCACTTGGTCGTACCCCTCAAGGAACATGTCCCCCGTGGACAACCTAGTAGTCGAAAAAAGGTGCGCTAATTTCGCTGCCCGTTCCTTAGACAAGGAAACAGACGCCTCTTTCACACGGTCCTGTCGGTCGATATACGCCTCCATACGGGACAGAACATTCTGTAACCCGATAGAACCGCTCGCCATTTTTTCCATGTAATTCGCAAACTTTGAAACTATTACAGTGTCCACAGTTTATCCTCCGTTAGTTGAAATCTTTTGTGCTGGGTCCGTAAACAATATCCCGAACCACTTTACGGACTTGTGCCGCTCGTTGCTCTTGTTCCGCTGTCTTATTCCTGGGACGGCCTATGAAAGAAGCGAATTTATACTGCCCCGTTTTCTCCGCCTCAGCATCGGCAACCGCACCCATTTCCGGGTCAATTCCCGCCTCCTCTTCCGCACACATATCCGCAATCGCTTCCACAACCTCCTCTGGGGAGATACCCAATTGCTGTGCAGTAAGCTCCAAAGCCTGCAGAATCATTGCCTCATCCGCCTCTCCTTCACCGCCGCCCTCCATTGGTACAGATTCCGGCGGCATCCCCTCAGGAGGTGCTCCGCCCAATGACGCTGGATCAACACCGTTTTCCGCAAGCGATTGGTCTAAAAGCATTTGCGCTTCTTCCGGCGGCATACCGCCACCACCGCCGAGCGGATCTTGCATAGCCGCTGCCGCAGCAGGATCCATCATTTCAGGGGGTATATTCGCCTGTTTAGCGGGTACATCAGGTGTCTTCGGTGCCGCACCAGCGTCAGACGGTTGCGGCGGGTTTGCCGCCGACTCTTTACAAAACTGATCGTATTGCAGAGCGACAAGCTCCGCTGCGTACAGCGCCCGCTCAACCATAGGAAGCATTGCCGTCTTAACTTCATCCGATGTCGGCGCAGGCACAGAATCAATGGCATCAAGCATCTGCTCTTTCGTATGAACGGGGGTTTGACTCGGCGCAGAAGCAGACTTCTCAAGAGCGGATTTCATCATTGAATCAATGATGTCCTGCCCCAAGGCTTCGATGGACTTAAAATGCGCGATAAGGGCTGATGCGTCCTTCTTAAGTTGTAGTTTCTCTTCTACTGAAGGCTCGTTAGAAGCGTTTTGCGGATCAGTAATTTTCATTGTAGGTTCCCCGGCACTTTCAAGTGCGGTGTTAACCCCATCTGCCGGAAGGTTAGCAATCGCATCACTGGTATCCGGTTTGACATCTTTATCTACAACCGGAACATCTACTTGATTCCGAACTAAATCCCGTTGCCGCTCTAAACCCAATTCACCAATACCTGCTTGCTCAAAATCCTCACCAGTATGTTGCAGCTTTGGATCAACCTTTGGCTCAGACGGCCCCGTCTTTTCTGCATTGTCTGCGCTATTCGGGGAGAATTGTGATGCTTGTTTGGCTCTCGCTTCCATAGACCTCTTCACTCCTTGTTGAAGTAATTCAGCCATACTCGCTATTGTCATTTTGTCGGACATATACACAAATTTCTAAAAGTTTCCCAAGCGGCAGTTTTCACTATAACAAAGAATGTTTCAATTCTCCAAACCGAAAATCGACAAAGTTTGCAAAACAGAAACCTTTTCTCCAAACTCCTGAAGTTCGGACGGGAAACAGCACAAAGCCGCTGCTTTGTACAAAACGTAAGCCTCGGCTAAATCGCTAGAAGAACATACTGCTTGCGGCACAGATTGATGTGCAAATGAAACTATTCCTTTTTGCACCAAAGATGCTGTTTTTACCTTGTCAAGTTTATAGGGCACAAGAACCGGAACAGGTAAAGACCACTCCGCTATTTTCGTCTGCGGTGCCGTCGTTAGCCGATGAAGCACCGTACCGGGAACAGACGTGTCTGCATATCTCGAGTAGGTGTTTCGATAAATATTTTTTGAAGAATTCCGAAGATATACTGCCGCACTTTTTTCTAATCCCATTGCCGCAACAAACGCTTCTGGAGAAAGAAGAATTCCATTGACCGCTAAACGATGCAGAGCAGAGTACCTATTGTCCGGCAGCATATCCGCTATCTTCTCCCCCAAAAAAATATCCGAAGGCAAACCATATAAACCGTACCCCAGTAAAAAATCTGGATCAGTTGCGTTCGATAACGTTGATTCCAGAAAAGCTAATTTCTGTAGACGCGAAGCCATTGCTTTAGCATACGCTGGCGGACAATCTGCAAGTTCGATATTGAGATAATCCTCTGCCGACGTTTCTAACGAAGCCGTTTTTTTACTGTGCGGAATATAATCGGCAACGTAACCAAAAGCAGTACGCTCAGCAGGAACGCCCACAGCGGATATGTCAAAGAAATGCGGTTCGATATTATCGACGTATTGCCCCCTGCCGCTACTGGCTATTTTTGCCAAACCGTACTTGCAGCCGAACCCCCATTCCCCTGTCTTCGGATCACGGCAATTTGTTTCGTCACAATACTCCGAAGTAGTTCTCGCCGCATTGCCGCAAATAGAACAAACGTCGTTTTTAATGAAGCAGCCCATAGATACAGCAATTTCTGCGTCCTTTTCTATCTTGTCTAAAAATTCAAAAGGAAGCACCAACCCAGCGTTTTTCTCTGCCGCCTTCTGATTTGTATTGGCAATAATAAGCAACTCAACCCGTCGCATCTTGTCGTTATAACAAGAGGAGGCGATCTTACCGTATCTCTTTTTAGGGTCTTTATTCCTGTGGTGAACGAAAAAATTACCTTCCTTTGTAAAGGTGTGGTGCCACTCCCGAAGAGTAGGTTCGGTAAATGTGTCCCCCTTCCTATTGAATCCATAATATTCATGCGCCCCAATCGCATTCACATGAATCGGCACCTCACCGTCAGCAAGTTTGACATCCTTCATTTCATGAAGAAACTTTTCCGAAGCCGCTGTCTTGCTGAAAAAAGAATGCCGATCAGAAGCAGTGAGACCTTTAGAGCTGATAGGAATAATGTGCCCTACCCCCTGATCTGCTAACCTGTCCCAACTGCCTGCTTCTATTTCTTTGTACATTTATTTATTCTCCCGGTTCTCCCTGTGTCAACGCCGTCCAAGCAGATGGAAGTCCCAACGCCGCAGCCCCCAATACGGATCCCCAACGTCCGCCTTTCGCTCCCCATGTCCGAATGGGCGACCGAAAATTTGGAATCGCTGCATGGGCTAACGCCATTTCTTTACGAATAGATTTAAGAACAGGATCAGCAGAAGTCTGCCCTAAATTACCCAACGCATTGGGAGCACCAAGCTGCGTCCTTACACTCGCCATGTCATCTAACTTGGTCTTAGAATCCAACAAATGTACTCGCATTTGTGTCGCCCATGCATCCTGCAATGCCAGCGAAGACGCCCTTGAATGCACGCCTTTCGCAGGATAATGCGCTACACCGCCTAAGGTGCCAAGTGCCCCCCCGCCTGCAGCACCTCCCGCCAAAGCACCCGTCCCTGTATCGAATAAAACGTCCCCTAAATGGTGTTTACCTCGGGACAACCCTTCTTCAGCTACAGGATCCTGATAAGTCATTGGATTTGCCCCGCCAGCCCCGCCAGCACCAGCCCCGCCA
>Ga0099364_10000417_pt1 | contig 71151 bp, 51 predicted proteins | sample TergutTh196P3_FD_73070 | JGI IMG/M metagenome (GOLD analysis project Ga0099364, IMG submission 73070) | Microcerotermes parvus P3 segment gut microbial communities from Pointe-Noire, Republic of the Congo - Th196 P3 | ecosystem: Host-associated > Arthropoda: Insects > Digestive system > Gut ...
TGAGTGATTTTTTTTACTTTTTTTGTTCAGACAAAAAAAGTGACTTGCCGAAGGCAAGCTGCGCCCGCAGGGCGAAAAAACCCTTCGCCGGAGGCGACACTCCCCCCCTGGAGGGGAAAAAATAAAAACACCCCCCACAAAAAAACTTTTCCTTTGAAAATAGCCGGGCCGCAGGCCCCCTCTGCAAAACAAACCCTGCCCGGCAGGGCAAAAAAACCCTTCGCTGAAAACGACCACCCCCCCGGAGGGGGAAAAACACCCCCCCCTTAGTGTATATATGAAGGCATAGCCACCGTTTGCCCAAAAAGGCCGGGGAGCCTGTCTGGCAGATATGTCCACGGGCTGCTGAGCAATGCAGCGGGGAAACCATATGCTGTTTGCAGGGCAGAGGCCGTTCTGTTTTCGCCCTGGCTGGTGTTTTCAGCTAGGCCTGTGGTCCAAATCTGCTGCCCGCAATAGAGGGTGCCGCTAAACGCCAAGTTGCCTGACAAACTACCGCTGGTGGTGGACGTCACACGCCCGGCATAGGCGCTGGCACACACGTTCTGGTTCAGCGCCACGCTGTTGCGCAGCGTGCCGAAGTTTTGCCCCACCAGGCCACCGGCATATGAGGAGTTAGCAGCATTAACCGTGCCCGTGGCATAGCTATGCTCTATGGTGCCACGGTTTTCCCCTACCAACCCACCGGCATAGTTTCCGCCATTAACGTTGGTTGTGGCATAGCTGTTTTGCACGCTGCCCGCGGGGCCGTTGCCGCCCAACAGGCCACCCACATAGCTCCCCCTGACAGCTCCCGTGGCATAGCAGTTTTGCACCGTGCCGTTGGAAAAGCCCGCCAGGCTGCCTATAACTTGGCCGCTACTGCTGACGCTGACATCCAACAGCCCAAGGTTTTCTACAACGGCACCTTCGCCCAGAAAGCGGAACAAACCCTGATAATTGCTGCTGGTGCTTATACGAAGGCCATAAAGGGTGTGGCCACCACCATTAAGGCTGCCCCTAAAGTGGGCATTCTCCGCGCCTATGGCCGTCCAATTGTTTGCTGAGGTGGTGCTGAGGCTCACATTTTCCATCAACCTATAGTGCCGTACCAGGCCAGCGGCCGTCCTCGCATAGTGGTTAAAAGAAATAATATTCCCCTCATTCAACGGAATGGCGCGCTCTGCAGCCAACCCATCCCTAATGTTGACGGTGGTGGTTCTGCTTTCAGTCTCATAACCCGGTGTACGTATGAGGCTCAGGTTGAAGGTTGCCACACCTGAAGGAAATGCCTCCTCCCCATCATACACCACTCTAATGCTGAAATTTTGAATATTCCCCGTGGGGTTGCTGTTAACGGTGAAGGCCAAGCCATTGGTGGCGCTGATGCTGAGCCATGCGTTGCTGGCCTCCGCAGCATTGGCAAAGCCTGAAACCACCACACCAAAAGTGGTGGAGCGCTCGCTATAGCCCTCATGGAGTATAGGCGTGAGTATTTCTGCACTGGGGCTAATGGAAATGCTCAACCGAGGAAAGCTAGAAGCAGGGAAAAGCTCCCACTGCGCATAAACGGTGAGGTTTGCACTCACCGGGGTGTCGCTGCTAAAGGGCATTCCACTCCCATCCGCCTCCATATTCCACCCCATAAAGCGATGGCCCTCCCATATGGGCGGCTCCGGCAAAGTGTCCACCGTGGTGGCAGGCGGTACCACCCTTTTGCTCTGCGGGTTTGCTGGAGTGTCCCCACCATTTTCTTCAAAAATAACTATATAGCCTTCACCTTCCTTTTCCTCTGGAGGGGAAGGCTCCTCAGAGCAGCTACCCATGGCCGCAACCAGCAACACACACAGCATGCCCAAGGTAAAACGTTTCACAGAAAATGCTTTGGGGGCGTCTATTTTTATATGTCCAACAGGTGTCATTCGGGGCTCTTCTGGTGTGGTTTCGGCCATATAGGCCAGGTTGTTTAGCATAATAGCAACACACGGTGTGAGGAAAAGACGCTGTAGCAAGACACAGTGTGCTTTTGAGGTGGCATATGTTGTCAAACGCGGGGCCTGCTTTTTGAAAAAAGCTGAGCAAGGGAGGGGCTGTTCCTCCGTTATGGAGTGGAGGGTATGGAGTTGGTCCGCGGGCTGTGAGGTGGGCGTTAAATAAGTTTTTTGCTTCTGCGGGCAGGTTTTGTTGAAGCAAGCTCAAGCTTGGCTTGTGGGGGTGCAGCGGCTCAATGCAACATAAAACCGCTCTATGCGAGCGCAGGGAGGGCGTCGTCTGGGGCCATGGCATTGTCCAGAATAAACAGCCCTTCGGGCAAGGCTTCGGTGGCTGCTTCGCGTTTAAGGGCGCGTCGCATGGCCAGCAAAGCAATTTCAAGCTGTGCGTCTGTGGGGGGCCTGGTTGTTAGGCGTTGCAGCCACATGCCGGGCAAGGCCAGCCAGCGCAAAGCACGCGGGCAGTTGTCTTTGGCTGTCAACCGCTGCAACTCATAGGCCAGGCCTGCAATGGGGAATACCATGGGCAGCTTTACTAAAATAAGCAAAAGCTGGTTGAGAAAGTTGTGCTCATGCAGCCTGGGCACCCACGGCAAAAACACCACGTGGACAAGCACTGCCACGCCGACGACCACAAACAAAAAACTCGTGCCGCAGCGTGGGTGCAAAGTGCTAAAAGGCCTTGCATTTTCAACCGTTAATTCCTTCTTGGACTCGTGGGCCCAAATGGCTTTGTGTTCAGCCCCATGGTAGGCAAACAGGTTTTGCACATCCTTGCTTTTGGAGAGCAGCAACAAATAACCCAGAAATACCAACAAGCGAAGGACACCGTCTATGAGGTGGAAGGCAAAGCCGTCGGTGTCAAGCGCCGTATTTGTCCATGCGCCCAGGCCCCAGGTGAGCAGGTGTGGCAAAGCCACAAACAAACCCAGTGCCAGAAAGGTGGCCAAAACCATGCTGAGGGCCATGCTGGCGCCTCCCCCGGGTTGGGAAGGTTCCGCGCCCTCTTTGGGGGGCTCTGCCTGTTGGGCAGAAAACTCCAGTGCCACATAGCCGTTGTGCAAGGACTCCAGCAGCACCATAATGCCGCGGAAAAAGGGCCAGCGGAAAAACTTCAGGGAGGGCCAAAAGTTTTTCCAGGCCTGCTCACGCAGCGCAATTTTCCCATCGGGGCGCCGCACAGCCACAACAAAGCTGCGCGGGGAGCGGATCATCACACCTTCTATAACGGCTTGCCCGCCGACGTAGGGAGGCTTTTTCACCAAACTCAGGCCTTTGTCCCTTTGCCCTTGGCCTCATAGCGCTTGCGGAAGCGCTCGACGCGGCCTTGGGTATCCACAAGCTTATATTTTCCCGTAAAAAAGGGGTGGCAAGCGGAGCAAATTTCCACGTTGAAGGAGCCGCGCGTGCTGCGTGTCTCCAGCATATTCCCGCAAGCACAGCTAATGCGTCCAGGTGGATAAAGGGGGTGTATTTCAGGTTTCATCAAAAAACTCCTTACCCCGGACTCATGTCCGGAGGACTGGAAAGTTGCCATCAATGTTGAGCCGCTCTAGACCGCTTCCACTTTGACATGATCTCTTCGTTGGACTCGTTTTTGTTCGGGTCATGCACTTAAGTGCACTCCCCTCACAAAAGCCTCGCCCGCCTCGACCTCATGCCAAATTGAAACCGGTCTGTAAAATCAAATCAGTTCTAAGTAAAAGCGCTCTAGCGCTTTTTTGAAGGCCATGCCAAGGAAAAAGAGAGAGCGGCATATTTAACTTAAAACCATAGCTCCCCCTATGCATGTTTTTGTCCAGGCCGCCTCCACATTGCCGTGGGTTTAAATTTTGAAATTAAACTTACGGGTTCCGCCGGCTGTCCTATGTGCGGGGAATTGCCAGGTTTGAATGAGTTTTATGACGCAATTGGCAAAATATGTACCTTGGAAACTGGAAGAGGCGGCCAGCTTGACTTGGGAAGTTTTCCCGGAGGTCGCAACATTCCATTCGACGATCATATCGCCTTTGAGCTTTGGATCTCTGTTTTTTTGCTCTCTGACACAAACCAACACTTCTGCCTTTTTGCTGAGGATATATTCCATAATATCGGCATCCGAGAGGGCTTGTTTGACGTTGACGGGAGGAGGCACATAAACCGTTGTTGGGCGCTCTTGACGTGTGGAGCGCGCAGGCGGATCCGCAACACCAAAAGCTTTGTCAAAATCATCCTGGACGCGGCTGGTTGAAGGGCGTGCCGGGGGAGGAGCAACAGAGGCAACGCTTTGGCTTGTATTGCGTTTTGTTTCTTGTTTTTTGGGAGGTTTGGGCGGCGGAGCAAACCGTTCAGCCAAAGCCTGTGAAGGATCTATTTGAGGGAGCTCCGAAGGAGGTGGCACAAGCTCCCTCACAACAGGAGGGGTTTCCTCTATAGCCGGCGGAGGCGGGGGTGGCGGTGGAGGCGGCAGCTGTGGGGTGGGCTGAGCCATAACGGGAGGTGGTGGTTGAGGCTTCTCTGGGCTACGCAGCAAAACAACCAAAATGGCAACGACGACGCCAAAGACAAGCAGAAGCCCTGCCGACAACAACCATATGGCCTTATGGGGACGCGCGGGGGGAGGAGCTGGAGGGATATAAATAGCAGAAGTTTGCGTCGAGTTTGTTGCGGGCACAGCGGCATATGCAGGTGCAGGGGGTGCCGTAATATAGGGTGGTGTTAGTGCCGAGGCTACAGCAGGAGAGGCCGAAGGAATATCAGTCAAAGCCGCTGTTATATTCGTTGTATAGGAGGGGGCCGCTTCTGCCAAAGGAGCCATATGGGGCTCCAAAGCAGGAGGAGAAGCGGCCATGCCTTGAAGCTCGTCTTGCACAAGAGAGGCCAAGGCGGATGCAGCGGAAGGCTGCCAATCGACGGGGGCGGCTTCACTTTCCGGAGGCGGAGAAAGCTCTATGCCAGGGGTGCTTATTGCGGAGACATTCAGCTGATCAAACAATTCTTCCAGAGCTCCAATGGGCTCCCAATCCTTCATGCCGCTTTTCCAGCAAAGAGAATCTCTGCTGATTTTTCCCTGCCGCCAATAAGACTTTATTTCGCCCATGCCCAAAGGCCCCACTTGGTTGTCATCAACAGCAACAAACCACTCAACCCCCGCCGGCTGAGAAAGCCCCTGGGAAACCACAATGCTAGGCTCTGAAAAGAGGGCACCCGAGGCAGACTGCTGCAAAGCTGAGCTTTTGCGTTGGCTGATGGCGCGCTCAAAAGCATCCCCAAGCTCTTCTTCATCCAGCGAGCCAAATAAACCAGTTGAAGGTGACTTAAGCTCTGGATCATCAAACAAACTGCCCAAATCCGCAGGTGGGACAGCAGCTTGGATGGGCGGCATAAACGGCAAATTCTCTTCGGACACATGCTCTTCTTCAGGGCTTTTGGAGAATTCAAAATTTTCAGACAAACCATCCGCGTTTTCAGAAACCAGGTGAGTGCCCGTAGGCAAACCTTCGTCGAAAGCACTTAAAAAAGGCGAAGGTGTTTCTGCGGAGGGCTCGGCAGAAGCTCCTGGAGACAAATCCGCTGCGAAGAAACTTTCGGACTCATCTTCTTCTGGCAAGGGTATTCGAATGGTTGCCTCATCAGACAACTCCAAATCCGGGAGCTCCAGATCTGGAAGCCGAACAGTCATCAGGTGGCTACATTTTTTGCAGCGCACCTTGACGCCCTTAGGCCCCACTTTTTCATCTTTGATCATATACTGCGCAAGGCAGTTTTCGCAAACAAAGCGCATAGCATCCTACTTAAGGTTGCGTGCAAGAGCCAAGGCCCCTGAGCAAATAAAATTCTAAGCTACATCCACCTGGATTCCTAAATCTCCACGCAGAAAAATAAACTCCTCACTCAACATAAACTCCACCAAATCCCGAATTCTACGCTGCAACAAGGCAGGAGCCATAACACCCTGTTCCGCATTCAGAATTTTCTTTATAGGGGCAGCCTCTGTTGTCAACAAAGCACCCACACGCAACGCCGTCATTTCGGCCCCTTCAAAATATCCTGTTAAACCTCCATGTGCATGGGAAGCAACCATTTCTTTTGCCAACTGTTTGAGACGGTTGCGCACCATGAGCGGCAAAACTCTGTTCAAAGCTTGTCTGTCCGGCTCCATCTGCTGCACATTCACCGTATAAGGGAAAGGCTCTTGCGTCAGAGAAACCGCTGCCTGAAATAAAATTTCTAAACGCTCCAAAGGCATAATACGTGTCCACACAAACTCTGGACGCATCAACGTCAATGTTTTGGCCAACCAAAAGCACACTTCATTTTGGCCTGTTTCTGAAAAAAACCGCCCTCCCAGCTTAATAGAAATGGGTGAGGTATTACAAATTTCTACACCTATAGATGCTTCAGGAGGCGTTTCTGAGCCACGTTTTGCACGTGAAAAAACCAAAAAGGGAGAAAATACGGGGATCGCATCAGCACCTAATAAACGAGAAACCTCCTTCAATTGCCCCAATTGGTATTCCAGAGATTTGGAGAGATCCAACTGGTGCTTGCGAGGATTCATTTGATAACTCGCATGCTCTTCTTTGAAGAGCGCACCGGCATGGAGATATAAAAGCCCCAAAAATTCGCGCTGTTGGCCGCGGACGCTGGGGTGATAGAGCGCATTCCAATGTTGAGCTGTCAATGGCTTTTGAGGCAGGCCTTTCTTGCGCGCCCAGCGTGCCAATTTTTGGACAATGGCTTTTTCGTCTTCGCCCTTTGAATCCAAGAAAACGGTTGCGGCTTGTGCTGCCAACCAGGCTGAATCCAAGTGTTTCTTCTCCACAGAAAGCGTGGCCAATTCAACGGCCACCTTCGTCAAATTCTGTGTTGTTAAAGAAGCACGGCGGTATGCAGCCAAAGCTTCATCCAGTTTTCCTGTTTGACGAGCAAGTGTTGCATAGGTTTCTTGTACATGCGCATCCCTGGGAAGACCTTTGGCCAACACGGCATATACCTGCGTGGCCTCGGGGACTCGCTTGAGGACATTGAGATATAGATCACCCAATGTCCTAAAAAGCGCCATGCGCGCAGAAAACATATCATCCGTCTTGGGCAGCCTTTGGATCATCCGATGATAATTGCTCTCCAGCTCCCCCCACCGCCGCTGTTTCCCCAGCATAGACTCCAAAGCTTGAAAAGCCTCAATAAACCTAAAATCCAAATCCAAAGCAGCATTCAATGCCTTGGCCGCCCCATCAATGTCGCTGAGCTTGTCGCGCAGAAGAATGCCCAAACGTTTATAGGCCTGCTTTGATCGTTCAGGACTGCTTTTGACTTCTTCTATTTCGAGCATTCTTCTGAGCAAATCCCCTGCCTTGGCAAATTGCCCCGTCTCTTCTGAAAGTACACAAAGGCATTCCATGGCCTGAAGGGATTGGGGTTGGCTGCGCAAAGCAATGGAATAAGCATCAATGGCTTGCCACGTATCATGCAGGTGGTTTTTGGAAACATCTCCAAGCGACATGGCCAGTTGATATTGCTTGTCTCCTTCGACCAACTGAAGCAGGCGGCGATAGCAATCTGCCACTTGCTCCCAATTTTTCGCGGCCTGGGCAAGGTTGCTCAAAGAGACCAACGAGGGCTCATGCTGAGCATCCAAAGCCAAGGCTCGCTCAAACTGGTTCGCCGCTTTGTCGAGTTGTTTTAAAGTGACATAAAGGTCGCCCAGCATCCAATAGATTTCAACGACTTCAAAATCCGCCAGGACATCGCGATGATAAATGAGAATGTTTTGATAAACATGCAGCGCCTCTTCATGGCGCCCAGATTTCATCAAGCGATTTCCCAACCCCTCCAGTGCAGACAAATAACTGGGGTCTAACTCATGAGCTCTTTGGAAACATTCCAGTGCCCGAGTATCCTCCCCCAGTTTTTCACAAACATAAGCCAAGCGATAAACGAAACGACAAAGCTCTCTGGCCTTTGAGCCATCACTGTCCTGAGGAAGCTCATTTTCCAAGTGCTGGACAACCACTTCCAAAGCGCGAGCGGCATCCGGCCAACGCTCTGAGGCTACGCACAAATCCACCAATGGGCGTGCAGCTGCCAACAAGTTAGGCTTCTCTTTGAGCGCCTTCACATAGATGTTTTCAGCCAGCTCGAAGTCTTCTTTGACTTCTCTTAAATAATCGCCAAATTCGAGCAAATATTGGCTTTTGCTTTCCGGCTCAGAAACCAGCTGAATGATTTTGTTCAAAGTAGATTCATAAGTTGTCCATGTTTTTTCTTGGTAATAAATGGACTTCAGCGCAACCAAGGAAGGCAAATGCAATTCGTCAAATTTCAAAGCCTCCAAATAGGCTTTCTTTGCCGAAACCATGTCCTTCATTTCTTCTTCATGAATCTGACCGATGCGATGATGCAGAGAAGCAGTTGACTTGTTTTCGCCAACAAGCTTCGCCTCTTTGCGAAGCATTTCTAAGGCAGAAGGCCAATTCTTCTGAGCTTCAAAAACGCTGGCGAGTGCATGCACAGCATCACAATTTTGTGGGTTGAAATGTAATGCTTGTTGATAAGCAAGCGTTGCTTTTTCTACATGGGCAAGCCTTTGTTGAAAAACCTGCCCCATGACAACCAACAATTTCGCTTTGTCGGCAGGCTTGGATTGCAAAGAGGACTGCTTTTCAAAAACATCTATCAGCCCTTGCCAATCCCCTCGAGAATAGCGCAAGCGCTCCAAAACACGCAAAGCCTCCGTGTTGCTTGGATCAATCCCCAGCGCAGCTTGAATGCAAGCGTCTGCTTGCTCGAGGTTTTGGAGCCGGCTTTCCCAAATATCTGCTTGTTGAAAATAAAGCGCAATGCGCTCTGAAAGGTTTTCAGAAGCGGCAATGCGTTTTTCCAAAAGCTCAAGCAGTTCAATCGGCCTGTCTGCCTCCGTCAGCAAACGCTCAATGGATTTTAAAGCCAGCAGATGATGTTTTTCAAAAGCCAGCACCCCTTGATAAGCTTCAATGGCTGCTTCTTTGTCATGCAGATCATCCTCATAAATTTGAGCAATTTGCAGTTGAAGCTTTGAAGCCTCCTGGTGGGAGACCAACTCTCTCAAGCGCAATATGTTGGCCACCATCAGCTCAAAGTCACCTTGCTCCCGGCGCAGGCGACAGAGTACATCCAAAGAGGCGTGATCAGGAATAAGCTCAAATGCACGCTCAAGAGCTCGAACAGCAGCGACAGAATTGTTTAAGTGTTTCTCCTGAAGGGTTGCCAGTTTTAAAAGCACACTTTTCTTGTCTTCGGATGTTTCGCTAAGCTCAATTTTTCGATCCAGAACGGCAGCCAGACTTTGATGACGACCATAACGCTCCAGCAAACTTTCAAGCCCTTCTAAAGCATCACGGCTTGTTGGATCAAACTCCAAAATTTTCTGGAATGAGGCCTCTGCGGCATCCACGTCCCCTATATGTAGATCTTGAATGTTGGCCAGCAAACGATACATCTGCGAGGCCAAAGGACCGCTTGGCAAGGTTTCAGCAATCTCTTCAAAAACAGCAGCCAATTCTTCATAGCTTTGTGTTTCATTGGCCAGGCGAACAGCTGCATCTCTTAAAGAGCCGTTTTCTGGCTGAATTTGAAGCGCACGGCACAGCTGCAAAAACGCAACATCTTTTTGTCCCAGTTTTTGCTCTTGCACACGAGCAAGGCTGCATAATGCGGCCACCCGCTCATCATCCGTAACAAAATTTGGCAAAAACCGGTTAATGGTTTGAACATAAGAACGCCAGTCGTTAACGGATGCATAGAGATTAAGCGCTTGCTCATAGGCAGAGCGATTGGACATATCAATGAGGAATATTTTTTCTAGAGCTGCTCCTCCATTTTCAGGTTTTCCAATTTTTGTCTTCCAAATATCTGCAACCTGAAACAACACTCTAACGGCTTCTTCCTCTTGTTGCTCTTCCAAGAAAAGTTGAGTTTGAAGCTCCAAGGTATGAATGAGATCGTTCCAGGCCTGCAATTTATAAAATACGCTCAATGCTTGATCGAGCATCGGAATATGATGAGGCTCAATCTCCAGGCCTCGCTTTGCAGATTCCAAAGCTTCTTCACGTCGCCCAAGAGAAGCCAACACATCTGCAAGTTTGAGACGAATTTCTTTGATGGCCAAAGGTTCTGTCTGCAACGGAAGCAACCGTCGCAAAACAACAATCAAATCCTCTTTTTGTCCTTGCAGATCGAAAATTTCACGCAAAGCCTCAAGCGCTTCTTTGGCTCGAACATCTCTCTCTAAAGCTGCTTTAAAATAGGCAATGGCTTCTTGTGGTTTATTGAGTTGTTTCCAAAGAACTCGACCTGCAGCCTGGTTAAGTCGAACCAGCTCTCTGGGCTCCAACATAACCGTCAACCGACGTTTGAGCAAATGAAGCAGTTGTTGATGTTGGCCTGCTTTCTCAAGCAGATTTTCGAGCGCCAAAGCCGCTTGATCGTTCCGTGGGTTTTTAGAGACCAACTCCTCATAGAGTGCAATAGCTTCAGAAAAATCCTCTGACACATCGGCTGTCAGAGAAGCCAGTTTAGCCGTGACACGATCTTTCTCTGAGCCCGCAACCAACTCTCGTTGCGTTTGCAAAATCGCCCTTAATTTTCCGTGTTCGTTTAAGCTTTCATAGAGAAACTCCAGAGCTCTGGCCGATGGCAAATTGTTTGAGTCTATCTCTAAAATCCGCTCATAGGCATAAGACGCAGCAGCCACGTCTTTCAGCTTATGTTCATGCAGCTCACCCACACGATAAAGCAGAGGTATTTTTTCTGCGTTGTCTTTCGTCCAAGCCAACAACTGCTCTAAAATATCAACTTGGGATTGGTGTTGATTGAGCTTGCCATAAATATGCTCTAAGGCTTTCCATGCTTCAATTGGCGAAGCCACTCCTGCGCGCAAAGCCCGTTCATAATAGCCAGCGGCAGTCTGCAGATCATTCAAATGCTTTTCATAAACAGATGCCAATTCAAGGCAAACTCTCGACTCTGCTGTCGGCTCAAACAGCTGAGGCAATGCCTCTTCTAACGCGCCAGCGAGCTCCTCGAAAGAACCTAAAGTTTCTGCCAAACGCACCAGCTCACTGCGAGCGTGATCATCCTGAGGTATCTCATTAAAGGCTCGCAGCGCTGCTAAAAATGCCAATTCCGGTTCGCCCTGTGCCTCTCGCGCCTTAGCCAATTCAGACAACAAGGCATGGCGCTCCGCAGAATCCATGCTCACAGCAACGCGATTTTCAATAACTTGAATGAGCTCATTTCTGTTGTGAGTTGCTCTGTGAGACTCAAGCAACAAATGAACAGCCATAATTTCTTGAGGAGATTTTCGAACAATGGCATTCACACGCTCAAGCGCACCAGGAAACCTTGGATCGTGCCTCAAAAGCTGAGCATATAACTCAAGAGCCCCTTGCAAATCCGCCAGCCTCCCCTCCCTTATTGTTGCCAACCGCAACATGAGAGGATAACGCTCATCCCCCTTAACAACTTCCAAACGTCGCGTTAAAATTTCTGACAGCTCAGGCCAATGTTGCTGCTGTTCATAAATGCGCTCGATGAATTCAAGCGCCTGAGGATGATCAGGAGAAATTTCTAAAAGCCGACGGAATGTTGCCGTTGCACTGGAAAAATCTCTCAGGCGCTCTTGGATGCTCCCCAAACGCAACATGAGCTCACAACGCTTTTCCGTGTCCTCCTCTAGGAACAATTGACGCTTAATGAGCCCTAACAAATTCTCAAGCTCATTATTGGCTTCCCAATGGTTTGTGATCTCCTGAAGCGCTTGAAAATCTGCAGGCGCATGCTCCAAAACTTGAAGCCAACTTTGAATGCTGCCTTTGCTGTCTTTGAGCTTCATTTGCCACAAGGCACGCATTCGATAGAGGTTGGCCAAGGCAGCGGCATTTGTCGTCTTCTCCACTATCTCCTCAAGCAAGCCGACAAACTCGTCCCCCCCCTCCGTAACCTCAGCCAACTCTGAACACTCTTTAAGCAGCTCAGCACTTCCAGAGAATTCTCGCAGCGATCGAGCTGCCGTCAAAAAGGCCATCTCTGCATTGGCCAATTCTTGTTTATAGACATGGATAATCCGCAAAAACAGCCCCAGACGTTCCTGCTCTTCTGTTTCGGACTCAAGGCGTGACTCTAAAGTTTGCACCAACTTAAGGTGATCGCCTCCACCTGAAAAAATAGGATCCAAGAGCTTGGCTGCCTCTCCCTTTAAAGAGCTGTTTGATTTCACCATCTCCTCCAAGGCACCAATGGCCTGTGGGTAGTTCGCTCTTTGAGCGAGTGCGTCAGCAAATAAATCCAATGCAGCCCTTGGGTTTTCGAGGCGAAAAACCATCAACCTTCCCAAGCGCACCTTCAGTTCCAACTCCTTATCCTCTTCACCCTTTGCTTTTGCCTGTTGAATTTGCCCCGCAAGAAATTCTGCAAACTCAAGATAACGCTCTGACTCTGGAAGGAGTTTCAAGAGGTTTTGAGTCGCTTGAGCGTTTTGAGGATCACATTGAAGTATGCTTTGGAAACATGAAATAGCCAGCGAATTGTCAAGCAAAATGGCTTGCGCAAGTTCAGCTAAATGTTCAAGCAGCTTCACTTTCCGCTGAGGGTTTTCTTCTATCGTCACTTGCTGCTGCATGACCCATGCAAGCTCTTTAGGCCTTTGCAACTCGCGATAGATTTTCGACAAAGCCTCAAGCGCTTCTTTGTCTTGCGGCTGCTGCTCCAGAATTTGCATCCATACGCGAATGGCTGCTTCAGGGCGGCTCAGCTTCTCTTGGTATAGGATGGCAACCTTGCGAGCTAAAACCAAAGCGACTGCAGCAGGCAACATTCCCTCTCGCAAATCCTCATAACAACCCACCAACACTTCAAAAGCGCCCAGCTCAGCGGATAAGCGCTCAAGTTCTTTTTGAACGGCTTCGCTTTCTATGTTTTCTTGATAAGCGCGCACCCATGCATTCAACGCATGCATTTTTTCGCCCAGCAACTCGCGCAGGCGAGCAACCTCACAAAGCAACTCGACGCGAAACCCTCTTTCAACAAACTCCAACTTCTGCTCGAGCAAATCAGCAAGCTTTTTATAATCCTGAGTTTGGCGATAATGAGGCTCCAAACTTTGCAGTGCCTCAATGCGTACAGAAGCATTGGCCAACAACCCTTCCATCCCGGCAATGGCTTCTGGATAGGAAGGCTGTATAGAGAGCGCTGCACTCCACGTCTGAATTACATCCTCCAGACGAGATTCTCGTTCCAAAAGTTGTGCTCGTTTTGTCAGCAAACGCAGTTTTTCTAAGTCAGTTGAGCTAAACTCAACCAGTTTATTCAAAACATCTGCTTGAGCTCCAAACTGTTTGTTGCGAGCATAAAACCGCTCAAGCGCTTCCAGGGCTTCTTTGGTGGGTTGCAAGGAAACTGAAAGCTTAAACACATCATGTGCTGTCTGCTCTTTTCCTGTGGCCTCAAAAGCCAAGCCTGCTTGATTGAGCAATGAAATTTTCTCATCAACCTCTGTGCTCAATTCAGCTTTGCGCAAATAAATTTGCGCCAGCTCCGCTGCATCCTTGTTTTGAGAATAAAGCTTTTCAAGTCGATCCAGGGCTTGACTGTCTTCGGGAGAAATCCCCAGCAAAAGTTGCCACAAGCGCAGAGCATCTTCAATCTGGCCCTGTTGCTCCCATAATTGAGCAGAACAGCGTATCCATTTTTGCTTGCTTTCATCTATATCCGAAAGCTGCCCAGCAACGTTTTCATAAATTTCAGCAAGCTCAAGCTCAGAAGCGGTCGCTTTTGCCAAGCGTTCCAAATGAGGTTGAATGGTCTCCCGTTCCAAGCCTTCAGAAAAAGCTTTCAGTGCTGACATGAATGCAGCTGACGGCTGTCCCAACTCTTTCTCTTGGATCTCACAAATTTGACTCACCAACTGTGCACCCAACGCAGGCGAAGTTTGCTTGAGCAATGCTTCTCTAACAAGAACACGCTTGTTATGCTCATTCTGTTTCGCCCAAATGGGATCCAATATCTCCAAAGCCTGTGTGCCAAGCGGATCGTTCTTTTGTGCCCATTGCTCCAACACAGTCTGCGTCGGCAAATTGGAAGGGGATTGAAGCAAAATGTGGCGATAGAGTTGCAAAGCGCCAAACTCATCCTGAAGACGCTCTCTCCTGAGCTCTGCCAGACGGAACGTCAGCTCAAGCCCAAGAGGTGTTTCCCCCTCTTGTGAGCGCCTCAACTCTAATGCAAAGACAAGCTCTTGAGGCCAATCCAAAGCAGCATAAAGTCTCTCCAATGCGATGGCTGCATCCTTGGCCGATATGTCTCTCTCTGAGATCAATCTCCAGTTTTGTGCAGCACGAGCTTTGTCTTCTAAGTTTTCCTCGGAAATCAGCGCAGCTTCTCGACCAAACTTGAGCTTGTTTGGCAACTCAGCTGATACATCCGCCAAACGCTCTAAAATTTGAACAAGTCCATTCCAATTCTGCTGAACACGATAGAATTTTAACAAACTCTCGAGGACTTCTATATTGTTTGGCTCAAGGCTGAGTATGGCTTCTAATTGCCCAGTTGCTTTTTGAGGCTTCCCAAGTTTTTCAAAAGCATCGGCAAGTTCCCGTCTTAACCCAAGCTGTCCTGGACACTGAGGAGCCTCTAACATTTCCTCGAGGACTTCTGCATACATGTCCAAAACATCTGCCTGCTCTGCCGAGAGCCTGGCTGCCAATCTCAACTGTTTATCATCTGGCGCCAAACGCATCGCATGCGTAAACGCAACAAAGGATTGCTCTGGCTGTTTGAGAAACTTCGCCTGAATCGCGGCTATTTGTCGAAAAGCATTTATCTTCTCAAGCAGATCTGCCGTTGTTCGAGAAACCACCTCCAAGGCCACAACCCACTTGCGATAATCACGCGTTCTTTCATAGACCGGCAGCAATGCACGCGCTGCATCCGCTTGAGTTTCTGGAGCAGACAACAACTCATTCAGTGTTTCAATGGCTTTTTCATCGTTAGGTTTCTTCGCCAAAATTTCTTGGCACCTTAAAACAGCCTCATGCTGTTTGCCTATGCCATGCTCAGCAACTTTATGTTCCTTTGGCAAAACAGTTTCGGCAGCAGTTGAATCCGTCGGCATAAGCTGAGTTTCCGAAGTTTCACCTGTTGAAGCAACTTGCTCACCCACCTTCACGCCATGAGGAGCCAAGGCCTGAGAAATTCTCAGCTGCTCAATACCTTCACTGGCCAGTTGCTCAAGGCTGGAGATCACTTCTGCGTTTGCATCGCCTTCTGCCAAAAGTGAAAGATAGAGTTGCGCAGCCTCATCTTTCCTGCCGAGTTTTTCATTTTGTATTTGCGCAAAAAAGATGCGCCAAACATTTCTTTCTTTTGACTCCGGAAGCAAGGCGACCAATTTTTCTAAATATAAAGCTGCCTCATCCCAGCGTTCCAGCTTCCCATTCACATCCACCATCTTGCGGAGCACTTCCGTATCCTCAGGCTCCAAATGCAAATGTTTTCGATAAATGTCGAGCAACGCTTGAGGCGATGCATTGTTGGCTTCCAAGTCTCTTGCTTGTTGAAGCAAGAGCAGCCGCTCATCTTCAGCTTCAGCTTCGCTGCTGGGCAAAGACTTCAAGGACTCCAGCGCAGACAGAAGCTCTGCATCATCTGGATCAATCTTCTGGACTTCAAGCCACGCTTCTTTTGATTCACTCGCTTTGTCCAGCGCAGACAATTGTTGAGCGATGGCTTTCCAAAAAACAACGGCCGTTTTCTTGTCCGCCTTCTGTGCCACTTTGCGCAGCAGCTGAATGCATGTTTCTTGTGCATTGGCTTGAGCAGCAACTTGCGCAAGCTTCTGCAAATGCTCTGTCTTTGAAGGAAAAAGCTGAATAACCAGCCCCCAGGCCAAAAATGCCTTTGCCGGCTCCTCCTTCTGGGAAAACAGCGAAGCTGCTTCTTCACAAAGTGTTATTCTTTCTTGCAGTGGCTTAGGCGCCTTCATCGCCCTTGGCAACAAAGCAGCTAACTCAGAAACGTCTTCTGCTTTCAAAAGCAACTGGGCAAGTCGAAATACCAGCATCCCATCCTTGGGAGTTAAACCGAGTGCCTTTTCAAAGGCCAGCCTGGCTTTGGCGTCGTCTTTAGAATAAGCCAGAGCAATATCAGCAACTTTCACCAATATTTTTGCCTTCTCCACATTTCCTGTTTGGGCTTCGAAATTTTTTTCAAGCAACTGCAAAGCTTTTGAAATATCACCTCGAGCCAAAGCCAACTCTACAGCTACGCCGACAAGATCGCTGCGGGCTGGATCATTCAGCGAAGCATTTTCAAATGCTGCAGCAGCAACCACCTGGTTGCCTAGCTTTTCCAAAGCCAACTGCCCCAAACGCAGATAGAGCGCTATTTTGGCGTTTCGGTCCTTTGTTTCATGTGCAAGTTTTTCAAATGCGGAAACAACAATATCATAACGTCCAGAGGATTTGGCACCATGCTCTAAAAGGCCCAGAGCGCCAGGCATGGCTGGCCATAACAAAAAACATTGGTCCAAAGCTTCCTTCATGCCTTTTTTTCGCTCAGCAATGTCTGATTCAAAAAAGGCATAAATTTTTGCTATTTTGAGGAAATGCTTTGCTGCTTGCTGTCGGTTTGTCTCCTTCTGCGCAGCCTCGCGAAATGTTTGTATATGAGCTTTCCAATTTGTTGAAAACTGAGAAAACTTTTGTTGGAGCTCACACAAACGCTCATTTGATGAGTCTATTTCAGCAAGGAATGTGAATATTTGTTTGCTAAGCTCCCAGGATTGAGGATCTTCGATCACCGCTTCTGCAAGAAGCAAATGCTCATCCACCAGAGTATCCGCAGGCACCTGCGCTGCTTCTTGTTGCAACAGCTCATAGGCAGCAAAAAAATTCCCTGTTGCTATCAATATTTGACGTGCTTGCCTAAAGGTTTCCTGATGAGAGGGCACCGCTTTCACAGCAAGCTTGCAACAACGCTCTGCGCGATCAAAAAACTGCAGCTGCTCAAAAAGACGTGCTGCTCTCAGCAAGCAATCTGCGGATTCTTCTGGCTTATAAAGCTCAGCCAAGCGTTCCAATGTCTCGGCTAAGCTCAGCAGATCTTTCCTTTGCTCGCACAGAAACTGAAACTCCCGCAGTGCCTCAAGCGAGCATGGATCATAAGCCAACGCACGTTGCAACAATTCTTCTGCTAAAAATGGTTTGTTGAGGCGCGTGTTGGCCAAGCTCGCAGCCCGTGCAAGCAAGGTCGCAGCCTCTTTGAGGCTTGCAACCTCACTCGCACGCGACTCATAGAGAAAAACGAGCTCTTCAATACGTTGAGCTTTAGCTTTTATTTCAGTTTCTGCTGTCAGCCTGTTGTTATTCATGGGGAAAAGCTCATCAACATTTAACCCCACAACATCTGATAAGTGTTGGGGGACTACATGGCTTCACTTGCTTGAGGGTCCGACGACGAAAGATCTTTTGGGGCCTTGGCCGGCAAAACAGTTGGGCGAGGCAAAGCAGCTATTCGAGCTGCTTGCTCTTCATTTCCAGCTTGGCGAAATAAAGCCTCCGCTTTATCTAAACGCTCCAAAGCCTCTGCCAGCTGTGCCGCTTGCTCATATTGTTCAGTTTTTTCAAATAAATACATTGCCTTGTCGCGACGATCTGCACGAAGCCATGCTTCAATGGCTTGGGGCAACTGATCCATAGCTTCCAGCCAACGTGCATGGGCTGAATGGTCTCCTGCTGCGATGGCTTGCTCAACTTGGGTTGTGGCAAGTTTCTGAGCTTCTTCTTCAAGCTTCAGCTTCATGAGGAAACGGTAGGCCTTGGGGCCTGGCAGCTCTTTTAATACGTCGATGGCAGCCTGAGCATTTCCAGTGGCCACCCATAAAGTCGCCGCACCCAGGCGATCTCCTCTATCCATCAACTGTTGAACTTCAACAACTCGTATGCGGGTTGCTGATTCTAAATCTCCTGCTTGCTCATAAGCTTTGCGTGCAAAAGAAAGCCGCCCTGCCTTCTCCCAGGCCAATGCAGCTTGATCCATCTGCCTTGCACGCTCATAAAGACGAGCCACCGCTTCATAATCCTTTGTCTTCACGCAATAAGCCATCAACAAGCCCCAGGCGGCCAACCGTTCCAAAATAAACTTGACTTCCGAGGAAGCCAAACGCCCCATCAATCTCGTGCTTGCTTCTTCAATTTCACCCAATACGGCACAACGCAATGCGGATTTTAAGTCACCTCCAAGCTCAAACAAGCGAACAGCCTCTATAAAAGAGGCATTTTTTTCATGCAGGCGACCTGCATCCCGTGTCCTGCGCGCTTGTTCCAAATGAGCAGCTTGTTCTCTCCAATCCTTAAAAGTCAACCGAGAATCCTCTCGAGAAGGTTTTTCGCGTTTTTCCTTATGAGGTTTTTCTCTGTGAGGGCGATCGGCTGTTCTCTTGGCTGGCTCCGGTGGAAGCTGTGCTTCTTCTGAAAGCGCTTTCAACCCACTCACTTCAAGCGCTGTTTGCGAGCGAGCTTGTTCTCCCAAAGCACGCCATATGCGCCCAACCAAATCCAAAACAGAACGATAGGCCTGTGCCTGCAATTGCTCCGGCGACAGCGAAACACTCTCTTGTTTTTCCTCTATAGAAGGAGCCTCTGTGGCAGCAGATTCTGCAACAACAAACTCTGGGGCAGATTCTGCAGGGACAGACTCTGGGGCAGATTCTGCAGGGACAGGCTCTGGAGCAGCAGGCTCTGCGGCAACAGATTCTGGGGAAGCAGGCTCTGAGGAAGCGGCTGCTTGTGTTTCTTGAGGCAACTCGGGTGGAGCAGCCGTTTCTGGCTGCAAAAGGGTTGACTCTTCTGGAGGCTGGTTATGGGTGGGGGTTTGCGCTGTTGAGTCATCCATTGTTTGCTTTAAAAGCTCAGGTTTTTTCTGCCGCATGACGCGAAACAAGGAGGTAATAAGGCGACCTCGGGCATTGGAATCCAGCTGCTCTAAAGAGCTCAAACGCATTGAACGAATGGTTCTCAATATTTCTTGGAGCGGAGATTGCTCTAACAAAAAATCTCCTTTGGTGAGTGCTCGCTCCAAATTCCCCAGTTCAACAATAATTTTACGGGCTCCAATATCGGTTCTGCCCTCATCAGAACGCCTTTGGCGAGAATTATCTCTGCGCGAACCACGCCCATCACCACGCTCGTCCTTCGAGGACTTCGCGCGTCGTTGCTGCTCATACATGGTCAAAAACCTCGTTAAATAATATCCACAAGCTAAAACGCGTACCTTAGGCTTGGTGTAATTGCAAAGCCGAAAGTACCTGCTCGCAGCAAACCTATCCCAGAAGCTTCCAGCCCAACAGAAAAGTGCCGCAATCGCGTATAATACTCGACACCTATCCCAACATTGGCCAAATAATCTATCTTCGGGAGCAAAACCTTGGGGAAAAAGAAACTGGCTCCAATGGCTGCACGTGCATAAAACCACGTCCTTTGTACGGACTGACTATCGCCAAAACCCACCAAACCCACTTTGAGGGATAAACCTGGTGTCAAAGAGGAAAACCCACCCGAAGCATTGCCCTCTTCAGATTGGCCACGATAGCTAGAGCTCGCAGGGTTGAAGGTACCCAGCAAGATGACACCCAACGAAAGCCTCTCTCCCAGATCATAGCCAAACTCTATTTGCAAAGAATGACCAAAGGACTTTGGGCCTTTCACGCCTTTAGGTGTGGGAGCCTCCAGAAGATACCAAGCTCCTCCTTGCAGCTGCAAATAGACACCTCTCTCAACCTCTTTGAGAGGTACCCTCTCCGTTTCATGAACAGAACCCGTCTCTTGAGCGAAAGCCAACGACAAAGGAAGCAAAAACGTCAGAAAAGCCAATCGAAAACGCATGGTATTCAACACCTAACCGCCACGAAGGCATAGAAAAACAAAATGCTAACACATCCCCTCCTTCTTTCCCATAGGCAATGCATTATTTATATGCCCATGGCCCACAGGAAGAGGGGAGCTCCTTTTGAAAAACGAAAGGAGAAGTTCGTTGCACCCTCCCACCTCCCTTGGGCCTCGGAAATTCCAAACAGAGTTTCCTCCTCTTTCCTTCCCTTTTCATGGGCAGAACCGCGTTATTGGCCTGCAGGCTTAAAGACGAAAGGATAAGTCACATGAGCTGTCCCGCCTCCCTTGGGCCTCGGAAATTCCAAGGTCCGGATCCTCTTCGCAATACACTCCCCTATTTCGGCATTCCTCGGGCTCATGGCTGACTGATGAACTCTGGAGCTGTCCACCGTCCCATCACCGTTGATAACAAAACGAACAGAAACTCTGCCTGCCAATTGTGGATAACGAATAAGTTGATCCTCATAGCAGGCACGGATTTTGGAAATGTTGGCCCGTATCCTCTGGCGAATCAACTCCCCGTCAATGTTTCCATCAATAATGGGTGTGCTGCTCGAAATTTCAGGCAAGTCAGCCTTAGAACGGCCTATAAGCCCTGGCGTGCCTTTGTCGCCAAACGAAGAGCCTCCTTTGGTATCTGCTCCACCAATGCCAATGGAACTTAAAGACGTGCCCCCACCACCCCAGCCTATGCCGCGCATCCCCATCCCATGTGTCCCAGCAGCATCTCCATAAGTGGTGCCCTGCAAACCCGATAAGGCCGCACGAGCTTGCCCACCACGCCCCGGACCTACAACAACTGAGCCTGCTACGCCTCCTCCAGAGTTAAACATCCTCGCCAAAACCTCGCGTTGCCTATTGCTGTCATTGGGATCGCCTCTGGGTGTAGAGTTGCCTTCTCTTTGAGGTGCATCCTTTTTCCCCAGCTGCCCTTCATCGCCTTGAGCTCTCGCTGCCGCTTCGCCCGTATTGGCCTTTTTGATGTTTTCAATTTTCCGCTGAATGTTTTGTTGGATTTCTGGAGATTGCTCAATCAGCTTAACCAAACGCGCATCATTCCCTGACAACTCATCCACTAAACCTCTTCCTCCATCCATGTTGACAGCTGAAATGAGAAACAATGAGCTCAACAAAGCAATAACAAGGAAAATATTGAGAGCGGCAAAGTCAACACGGTTGAGGAATGGGATCCACGCAGGCTTTGGCTCCGTGTCCATGTGGGCTTCAAGGACAATATCGTCTCCTAAGTTTATCCATACGAAATCCGAATCATGCAAGTCGATGCTATAGGCTTGATCCTTGTCCCCCAAAGTCGCGACTTTTGATTGGATGGCAGCCGAAAGCTGCATGGGAGGCTTGCCGTTGGCGTGAAACTCTCCTTGCATTTTCTCCGTAAACTGCAAAGAGGCCTGCCCCTTGTCAAAAGAAACCACTTCCAGGCGATCTCCTCGAAACAACAAATCCCCCATTGGAAAATCAACGCCTGATCCACTCCCCACCACAAAATGAGCTTTTTGAGACGGAGAAAAATAATGGGACTCTAAGGGTTGATCTCCCCAGAGCATTCTGATGGCAAGCCCCAACGGCCTCCCACCACTGGATGAACCCCTCCTCGGAACATGCTCCACAGGCTTCACTGCCGCCGAAAAACCTCGACGCTCAACACCCTTTGGAGAAACAGAAGCCACCGAAGGAGAAGCCGCCAATGCGGGAGAAGACGCCATGGCAGATGCGCTGGGTGGAGAGCCCAGCACAGCAGACGTCGGCACGGCTATGGGCACTGCGACGGGCACTGTGGGCGGCACCGCCGCAGGCAAGGAAACGCCCGCAGCAGCTGCAGACGATGGCGGAGACAATGGCGGAGCAGACAATGACGGAGCAGACGATGGCGGAGACAATGCCGGTGAGAATGCCGGCAACGCTTGCTCCGTAACACTTCGCTCTGCGACAGAAGCATCCTCAACATGAATGCTCGTATTCCCCACTCGGATTTCATCTCCAAACCGCAAATCGCCACGATTGATGCGCTTGCCATTGACAAAGGTTCCTTCGACACTCCCCATGTCGATGATGGAAAAAGTCCCGTCAACAGCCACGTCGATTACCGCATGGATACGAGAAACCTTATCGTCATCTAGACAAAGTTGGGCGGCGGATAGACGTCCAATTTTGATGATGCTACAATCAAAATCCTTGCAGTCAACTTGCGATCCAGCCTTGAATACTCTAAGCCTCAATGGTGTAGCCAAAGGTGTCTCCTCCTCAAACTCAAACGCCGCAGCATGCTAGCTTTTCATCCGGTGCAAATTAAAGCTCTCCTGCGGATTGCATGATCTTCTCTCTATAGTCTTCCCGAACTTTAATGAGGTTTGAGTGCTTGGATCGAACCACCGCGTCTATATATTCGCTGTCAGGTCGATTCAGATCACCCTCAATAATGTCTTCATCAAAATTGAAGACTTTGACTTTCCCGCCACCCTTGCTCTCATAAGTCGCCGTAGGAATATCCTCGGCAACAGCAAAACCAGCCACAAACAGCAGCAAACAAAAAACCCAATTCCTCATATCGCACCTTTCAACAGTATTAGCGCAAAATCTCGGCAATTTCTATAGCTGTCATTGCAGCTTGTGATCTCTTGTCTCCACTTGACCGCCCCTCCCCAAACACGCAAAGCACCCTCACTTGCTTGAGGGTGGCTGAACATTGGCGGCTCCACCTTTGGCATCAGCTTGAGCCTTGCGTAATTCTTCCTCTTTTTTCTTCTTATCCTCTGTTTTTCTCTGCTCTTCCTGCCGCTTCTCTTCCTCCTCCGCCCGGCGATCCTCTTCCCTCTTCAAAATAACAGCTTCCTCGTTGCGAATATTCGCATAAACCGGGTGATCGACCACTATCCTTCCCCCCATGAGCTGAATATATTTTTTAAAATATCCAATGGCTTTTTCGGGCTCCTCTTTTTTGGACAACACAACACCCCTGTTAAAAGCCACCTCAGGCTGGTTTGGGTTCAGCTTGTCAATCTCATCATATATCTGCATGGCCTTGTCCGGTTGCCCAAGCTCGCTATAACTCACAGCCAAGCCGATGAGTGCGGGAATGTTCTTCCCATCCATTTGCAAGACACGACGCAACGCCACCTCAGCACTCTCGGCATTCTCATATCGAAGCTCAATTTTTGCCAGCTCCACCGCTGCATCAAAATGCCCAGAATGAAGCTCCAACGTCCTTTGCAGCAATACTTTGGCATCCGCATCCTTGCCTTCACCCAAGGCAGCAAGCCCTAAATAATAGGAGGTGTCAGGATGATCTTTTTCCACATCTTTGACGCGTTCAGCAACAAGCCGCAGCAAACTATATTGCTTGACGGACAAATAGGCTTCCATCATCGCTTTGTAGGCTGAGAGGTTTTGAGGATCTCTATAGAGGCTCTCGCGCGCAGACTGCACCGCTCGCCTCGCATCCCCCTGCCGTGCATATATGCCGGCCAGCTGTGCTCGGCTTTCCGGATCATCCGGATAAATATCCGCTGCTGCCTGCAATATGGACTGCGCTTTGTCCAAATCTCCAGCATTCATGGCCAGCACACCTAAATTCACTGCCGCTGCTGAAAAACCGGGGCGTTTCTTCAAAACTTCCTTATAATAACTCTCCGCCTCCGCCGCGCGGTTTTGCATTTGCGCCAACACCCCTAGGTTATAGGTGGCTTCCACCAGACGACTGTCCGCTTGCAAAACGGCCTTATATTGTCTCTCCAAGGCAGCAAAGTCATATGCATTGGCCTTGCGCGCAGCCTCCAAAGTCTTGGTGGCATCCTCAAACAACAACTGAGCCTTGGTGGATATTTCCAAACCCGCTTGTGACGAGTCCTCACCTTGAGGTGACAAAGCTTGGGTTGCGGGCTCTGTGGTTTTGCAGGCCAACAACACACAAGCAAAAAGCATAAGCTTGAAACACAAACGGCGATACTGCCGTCCTATGAAAAGCTTAGAGAGGTTCATCATTGGCCTCCTTCAAACTCTCAGAAGCAGGCGAAACAGCTTTGGCAGGCGTTGCTGCTCGAGAAGGCGCCCTGGGGGAGCTATCTATTGCACTCATCAACCGTCGCACTTGCTCCTGGGCTAAAGGTGTTTCAGACATAACAAACTGGCTCGTCGGCATGATAGGTTGAACTTGCTGCTTAACATCAAGACTCATGAGAAGATTTCCCCTCGGTTCAAAACCTGGAATTCGATATTTATTGCGCAGTTGCTCAAGCGCATTTTGCGAACAATGGTTGGAAAGATTGTTTTTGCGGGCAGCAAGTACACTGGCTTGATAATAGGCCACGGCTTCCTTGGAGAAAGGCAAAGCGCTCTCTCGCAGAAAATTCTGAAAATCCGCCTCTAACTCTGCCTGCATTCCGCGAGGCGTCGGCAACTCGAGAAAATTCTGAGCCATGTCCGCATAAGCATCCCCCAGCTTAGCAGAGGCACAGATGGCATAGTGTGGAGAGCCCACTTCAATGATCCTCGTGTATACCTTCAACAACTCAGCCAGTGAAAGCTCCTTCGTTTTAAGCGCCTCTTTGAACTGAGCTTCATTGAGCAGAGCATTCCATCGAATGCGAAGCCGCTGATAGCGCTTATATCCATCTTCTGCCGCATCATAAAAAGCAAAAGCCACATTCTCTTTTGCCTCTGCCCCAAGCTCGCTGATGTTCTTCTTGGGCAAACGCTTGTGCAACTCCTCGCTTGCGCGCATCGCCATGCTTCGCATATTGGCGTTGCGCGCAATGGCAAACAACTTGGCTTGAGCGGTCATATAGGCGTTCGCTGAATGCCGTCTTTTATCATTGGCATATTCTTCCAGCATGTTTATGGTTTGGCGGTTTTTTCCAAGCTTCTCTAAGTTTTGGACCACAGCCCAAAACACTTCATCCGCTTGCTTGGAACGGGGCCACATGGCCAAATAAGTTTCCCCATTTTTTATCGCCTTTTCATATTGGCCAAGCCCTGTCCGGAAGAAAAGAGCATTGCTGAGCGCAAACTGAGCCTGCTTCTCTTTAAAACCAAATTCGGACTCTTTGGGCCTTGCTGTGGCCTTATGCGCTGTTGCCTTGGAAGAGCGCCGCCCAGAAGCACGAGAAGCTTGACGCGTTGTCCCCTCGCCTGAAGACAAGGCACGGCTATATTGCACAACATATTGCTCGAAATGGCTGGCCGCTAACTCAAAGTCCGCAATCATCACAAAGTCCTGCGACAAGAGATAGAGCGTCTCCGGATAATATTGCGATTTTGAATGTCCCTTAATTAAAAGCTGACGTGTCTCTATGGCCTTGTTAAATTGTTTGGCTTTTGAATAACCCAACGCGGCATTAAAAAGAGCCTGAGCCGCCAATTGTGAAGAGGGAAAGTTTTTTGCAAAAGACATATAGGCTTCTGCCGCATTGCCATGCTCCCCTTTCTTCTCAAACAGCTCAACCAACTTAAAAGCCGAAGTCTCAACAATCTTCGCCAGCTCTTCTTTTAGCTTGTCTCGGGCAAGCTGGTTGTTGCGATAGAAACGAACAGCTGTTTCATGCAGCTTGTCCCATTGCTGCAGCTGCTCATAGCAATTTAAGGCCAGGTGCGCAGACAACTCTCCAGCTGTTTTGCCTGTTCCAAAGGGGTGCGTGGGATATTTTTCAGCAATCTCAATAAATCGCCCAACCGCTTCTTCCAGGTGATCATGATCATAATAAACCTTCGCTGCAATATAAGCAGTTTCAACTCGGCTTTTCCCCTCAGGAACATATTTCAGATAGCGATCGCAAGCAGCCAACAATCGCTTGTATTCTTCAGGTATCTCCCGAGGCCGGGGAGGAGCCGAAGAGGAGGTTTTCTCTGGCTGCGCTTTCAAAACCCCTTTTGATCTCGCTTGGGCAACCACTTCATTATAAGCAAAAACAGCGTTGTAGGCCGCATCCCCCAAACGTCTTCCAGGGGCTTGCTGGCTCTCAATGCGACGTACATCCTCATCAGCAACCATCCCATATTGCTCAGCCGCTTTGGCATGGTTGTTGAGGTGTTCAAACAGCAATTCTGCCCAGAAAAATCTCAGCTCATAAGCCTTGCTGCTCTCTGGAAAAAGCGCCAGATAATCCGCATAAACATCATTTGCAAATTGGAATGTCTCTTCATTTCTCGTCTTGGAACCCTCTTTGTGCCAGTTGACTGCGAGATTGGAAATGGTGCGCTCGGCCAAATCTCTCGCTTCACTCAAGGCAATTTTGTCTTTCGCCTCTGTAATGGTTCCACTGGCTTCAACTTGAGTCAGAATTTTAACGAGCTTGCGCACCTGCGCAACAGTCATCGGTTTGTTCCCGGCTCGCATGACACAATCCACAATCTTCCCTTGAAAGCCAGGTGCCTCCGGGGAAAGCGGGCGCTCTTGAATCAGCATATCAAAAGCCACGGCTGCTTCGCGATCGCTGCCATCTTGATAATAAAAGTTGGCCAACTGTTTGAGCATATTGAAACGATCTTCTTCTTTGCTGGTCACACGGGCGAACTCCACTTTGGCATCACCCGGCGTTCCTCCGCCACGCGCATAGGCACGAACAAAGTCGTTCATGGCTTCACGAATAAGGCCTATGCGGGCATTCGGTCTGCCTTTCTCACCCTCCACCGCTTTGCTTCCCGCAAGCTCCCCATAGAGCACAACCGCTTTAAACTGCTCTTTGGCTTTAGCAAACTCCCCCAAGTTATAATAACACCAGCCTTGCATATAAAGCGTGTAGGCATAGGCCTGGTTGTCGGGATATGCCGATGCTTTTTGAAAAGCATCCAAAGCTTTTCTGAGCATGTCCGATTTGCCCTGGGAGTTGTTAAAATAGTATTGGCCAAAAACAACATAGGTGTCCGGGATAAAACGAGACTTTGGATAATCCTTAATGAGCTTCCCATAGGCAACCAGCGCCTTGTTCGTCTCCCCCAGGTTGAAAGAGTTATGGCCCAGGAAAAACAGAACTTCATCATTGCGCGCATAATTTTTATATCGCTGGACAACATCAGCGTATTGACGGTTCGCCAGTTGCCCATATTCAACCTGCTTGTTCAATAGCGCTTGCTTCTCCGCCAAAACACGCGCCTGCGCACCTTTGTCCTGCTTGTCCATGGCCACCACCAACTCGTCGTCTTTGCGGCTGGCTTCAATAAAATAATAACGGGATTCTTCCCCATAAAGCCCACCCAAACGAAAAAGCAGATCCGGCATTTCTTTCTCGTCAGCACCCAGCTGAATAATCCGACTCAACCCCGCAATCTGCTCGCGACGTTTGCTGGCCACCTGCAGCTCCACATCCAAACGAAACTGATCATATTGAAACACCGGAGCCGTAGGCGCTTGCTCCTCTTGCTTGCGCGTAACATCTCCCGCCAAAGCCATATCCGGAGCAGCAGAAACCGACCTCTTTAACCCTACGCCCTGCGTATCGGGTGATTGCGAAAAGGCCAGAGCTGCCAGCGTCATACTCAACAAGAACAAAAATCTTCGCATAGCCATCTTTCTGAAAATCTTATTCACCCCAGCGCCTCATCCATTCCCAAAGCGACGCTATACATATCCACAACATAGCGTCTGCCGCATACGGAGTTCATCAACAGAGGTTTAACCAACGAAAAAGCCACGCATTGCCAAAACACACAAATTGCCAAAATTGCCAAAATACGCAACCCTCACCCCTCACCCTTTTGCATACCAGGACATTTCACGATAACGAAGCAACATCACCCTCAAAACAACCTTGAGAACTGCAGTCACAGGTACGGATAACAAAATCCCCATAAATCCAAAAAGTTCTCCAAACGTAAAAACAGAAACAATAACAACAATAGCTGGCAATCCCACGCGATCTCCAACAATTTTGGGGGTAATTAAAAACCCCTCCAGGGCCTGCGTAACTACGAAAGTGGCCGTAACCCCGAAGACTTGCCACCATCCGGTATCAGGAGACAGCAAAAGGGCAATGCCCGCAAGTGCAATGCCGGATGCGGTGCCTACATAGGGCAGGATGTTTCCAAAGCCGGCGACCAAGGCGATGAGTATGGCCATGTCAATGCCTGAAAGCCTAAACCCTGTGCCATACAAAACGGTCAAAATGCATCCCACCCACAGTTGGCCTCGGACAAAGCCTGAGAGGACTTCATTGAGCTCACCGAAGCGATGGGTGACTTGAGTCTTCGCCCATAGGGGAATCCATCGCAGCGACTTTTGCACCAAAGCATTCCAGCTCAGCAAAAAGCTAATGCTCAAAACAGGCACCAAGCCTATGCCAATAAGGATGTTGATGATCCCGGGTGTGCTGCTGGCAATAGAGCCCACCAATTGAGCAAGCACAGGCCCTAGCTCATTAAAGAAAGAATCCACGCCTTCCCTCAGGCTTGTCACTGCACCATGCAAGGACTCAGGAATGGAGGATTCGAGCTTCCCAAGCCATGGCACAATGAGATCTTTCGTGCGATAAAAGGACTCGGGGATCTTCAAAAACTGCGCTCTCAAAACAGGAATGAGATAAAAAATAAAACCCAGCAAAAGACCCAGAAGTCCCGCGAAGACAAGAATGACGGAAAAAAGCCGCGAAAAACCCTTTTTGCACATGAAGGCAACAAGAGGGTTGAGCGCATAAGCCAGAGCAAAAGCCAACAGTGCAGGAATGGCAACCACTTTGACATAAACAATGAGGCTCAGAACAAGGGCCAAAATAGCCAGTGTCCCAAAGGACCAAAGCCAATCCGCACGCCTTAAAACCTCTTCTTCCTGCTTGGACAAAACCACTTCGGGCAAAGGCGTTTCAGCGGGGGACTGTTGCTTCTCTTGCGTTGTTTGTTTCTCTTGCGTTGTTTCTGGTGTCGGAGAAGACATGCATTTCTTTCCGTTGAGCACTCCGTTTTTGTTGAGCACTCTGTTTTTGTTGAGCACTGTTTTCGTTGAGAACTGTTTTTGTTGAGAACTAAGGATGAACAGAATTTATTTGCATGGGTTGTAGCTGTACATGCAAGCTCATTTTGCTGCTATCTACGGCAACCATCGCCTCATAAGGCCAATAGCCCGCTTTCGTAACGACGATTTTCCGCAAGTGAGGAGATCGGTTGATTCTCAAACCTGTTGCCACATAATCCAAGCAATTGCCCTGGGGAATGCCGTCGAGCACCACTTCTGCATCTTCAGGTTCGCAATGAATAAAGAGATTGCCTCGCTCTGTGGCGCTTTTGTTTTCTTTCTCCCATTGCTCCCAAGAAGCCACCACTGAAGGTGGCGCCGTGGATATGCAAGCCCAAGAAGCCAAGCTCAATCCCCAGGCAAACCTCATTTTGCTTTCCTCTGGCTTGCAACAACAATCATCCGCCCAAGCTGCTTGGCATGGATTTTTAAATTCAATTCAGCAGCAACTTCATTGCTCAACTCAAAACTGCAGCTGTCCCGTTGGATGGCTTGAACAGCCCATATGCCAGAGTTTTCCCCTATTGTTTTATGACTCAAAACACCTTTTTCCAAAGGCCCTGGGTTTTGCACCGCCGCTGGCGTTTGAGTGCTCCACACAACAAAATAATTTTCAGCTGCTGTATCCAAAAAAAACTGTGCATCCTCAGAAAACAACACCGGAAACAAACAAGGCTCTAACGAAACCTCCAACAAAGGAGGAACAACCCAGAGCATTTTCGTTTCACCTTGCTTTGTCTCACCCTGCTTTGTCTCACCCTGCTTTGTCTCGCCTTGCTTTGTCTCGCCTTGCTTTGTCTCACCTTGCTTTGTCTCACCTTGCTTGGTCTCGCTGTGTGTGGCGAGCACTCCCTTCGCAGACAAGGGGGGCAGCTGAGCCATGGCCTTAGCCAACTTTGGGCAGAGGGGAGCTAAGGAAGAGAGTGGCAATTTGAAAAAAAAACTCTGGCCTCCATCCACAAACCGCCAGTGTGCCTCTGGCCTTTGCGACAAAAGCAAGTTTGCAAGTTTTTCTCTCAATTGCTCTTCTGGAGCGCATTCCTTCAATTGGAGGCTTCTGCTCAAACGCAACTCGCGAATCAGCAAAAACAAGCGCTCTGCCGCATTCAACCTTGCAAGGCGTTCAGCGTTTGAACGGGATTGAAGAGCACTGGGCACCAAAAAGTCGGGGGGGGCCTTTCCGCTCACGGCAATGCTCAAGTTTTCAAAGTCCACATAAGCCGTTTCCAAGGGAGGATCCACGGGCCACATGGCCCATGAAAAATCTCCCCCCAAAACGGCTCCCATCAGAAACAACAGCCGCAGGGGAAAACAGTTAACGCCATGGTGAAGTGGCGTGGTTTTTTTCCACATAATCATCAATCATCTTTCGATGACGTTCAGCCAACAATGTAAAGCGTATTCCCGAACCTTCGCGATCTTCCATGTCCATCCACTCTCGTACAACCTCGCCTTCAGCATAAATAACCTCATCACTCCCCGGAAGTTGGAATTGCAACCCAACACGTTTTCCGCCCAACTGAGGCTCAATCAACGTGGAAAGTGAAACGCCGTTTCGAGAAATATCTGAAACATGCGCCATATAGGGGACTCCCTTCACATATTTGTTCATAAAAATGTCAATGGGAGCTCTCTTGCCATCTCGGTTGTCACTCATAAAAATCTCCAGCGCAAAGCATGCCGCATTTGCTACATGCACGTTGCAATGCAGCCTAAACGCAAGCAATCGAAGGTCAAGAAAACGACCAAAGAAGCTTTCTCCAGGACAAAAACTTGACGGAGCATGGAAAATCATCCTGCGCCTTCCAACACGCGTGGGGCGTGGCTTCTGTGGCCTGCGCGGCGCTGCGTTCTATGCCAAATGCTTGCTGCGCTCAACGCTCTTTTTAAAAAAAATCCCAAGGAAAAATTCACAAAATCCCCAAGCCCCATCCAAGCTGGGTTTTCCTTGCTTATCCTTTTCCTTGCTTATCCAATGTCCCCTTCGACAATGCCGTTGCCCTTTTGCGTTCCACCCGCTTCACCCGTTTCACAACAGGGCATGAAGAGGGCGCGAAGGAGCGTGAAGGCATTTTTTTGAGCTTGCCTGGCTTCGCAAAAATAAACCTGCCTCAAGCGGGCTAGGCTCTCAAGGGGACACGCAAAGCTTTGGCTAAAAAAAACCGCCGCCACCTTGCTTGCAAAGTGACAGCGATCTTCAAACCCCATGTGAAAACTTTGGGCTTTCAAATTTTCAGCCCAAAAACAGCGTCAGTTGAAATCAACCAACAGCACGCACATTAACAGCTTGCAGTCCTTTCGCACCACGTGTTACTTCGAATTCAACCCTTTGGCCTTCAGACAGGGTGCGAAACCCCCCCATCTCAATTGCTGTATGGTGGCAAAATACATCTTCTCCGCCACCATCTTGTGTCAAAAAACCAAAGCCCTTCGCATCATTAAACCATTTTACGGTACCAGTTGCCATGTCTACTTAACATCCTTTTACATTTTTGGTTAACATGCCCCATTTTTGAGGCGAAAGAGAGCTTATAAGCTTGTTGCAAGCTTGTCTATGCTTATTTAGCAATGAGTATTAAAAATTATCAGAGGGCTCTCTATGCCATTTCCTTATTGGGCTTGATCCTCATTCAAACTCAAGGCTGTTAATCAGAAAAATTTCCCGAAATAATAAGGCTTCTGGCATAAAACCTTTGCCGGGTTTTCTTTGGACTTCAAATGGTTTTATATTTCCTTAAACCAGGTGATATATCAACCCACTCAAAACCACATATCAACCTACCCAAAACCACATCAGGCTGTTTTTTGAGCTGCGCTTTCAAAAACGCATGAACAGCAGTCCCCTAAAAATTCAACTCACCGTTTTGATCTAGAGCTGATGATATGTTTTGACGGATAAAAAATGAAAAAATATATAGTGTTAATATTTAAGGTTTTGTTGCTCCATGTGGCTTGGGCGAAAGAGCCACAAAAACACAAAAATTGACACTTGAGCCCGATGAAATTGAAGCCCTCTTTTTAAAACAAAACCTGCAACTCATTGCTGAGCACATGAACATTGCTCTGGTCGATGCAGAAATAACGCAAGCCAAATTGTGGAGCAATCCTCAATTTTCTATCAGCGACATCCATTTATGGAGCACCCAAAAACAACGTGGAGGAAAAAAAGAAATGATCCCCCCCTTGTTTGGTTCTTTTGCCAGAAACACACAATTCAGCATAGAGCTCAGTCAATGGATTGAGCTCTCAGGAAAAAGAGGGAAACTCATTCATCGAGAAAAAATTTCAAAAGAAATTGCAATTCAAGAATTTGAAGAGCTGCTTCGCCATTTAAAAGTGGAGCTGCGAAAATCAATTCATGAAATTATTTATATCGATCATATCAAAAAACTTTAGAAAAACAAATGGAGTTTTTCTCTCGGCTGGTAGAAAGCTATAAACATCAAGTGATGCAAAAAATAAAAAAAGACAACCTGCTTGACGAAATGAAAGAGGCTTTGGAAATTTATCCTGGAATCGTCTTTGGCTTTAGTCAGCCAATTCAAGACAACGTTGAAGAATATGTTGCCGGAGTTAAAAGCTCTCTTGTCATTAAAATATTTGGAGAAAACCTTCATCAGCTGGAAGAGCTTGCAACTCAAACCGCCACGACAATTTTTGGCGTGCGAGGCGTTGAAGACGTCAATATCTTTCGAAGCATAGGGCTTCCTGAATTGCAAATAAAACTCGAAGAGTCCCGCATGGCTCAATATGCCGTCTCCATGGCTGATGCGCAAGCTGTCATTGAAATGGCCATTGGAGGAAAGGCTAATGGATGATAAATATGTTCCATTGAAAGAAATCTCCGACATTCAATTCATCACCGGCCCAACATTTATATACCGCGAAGGCAGCAGTCGTTATGTGGGTGTTGGATTTAGTATCTGAATTTCGGAAACCTGAAAGACACTTTAATCGCCGCCAGCGCCATGCCCTATGCTCTTATTGGCGGATTTATATCATTGTGGGTTACGGGCACTGTTTTTGGCATATCCGCCGGCATTGGTTTCATTATTTTATGAGGCCGTGCAGCAAAGAGTGAGGCCTGTGTTGATGATTGCTCTCATGGGCTCTGCCTGCGGCTTTGTCTCAAGGCATGGGCTCAGAAATTCAAAAACCACTCGCCATTATGATTGTGGGAGGCATTATTATATGCATGTTGCTTTCATTCACTGTTTTGCCTCAAATTTTTTATTTCGCCTATAGGCATGACAGGAGGTTGAAGTGAATGGCGTGGCTTGAGTTTAAATCGACGGTTTCGAGCCAGGTGGAGTCGAATTTTCATGGAGTTGCTTCTCGTCTTGAAAATCCAACACCAACTCCGGTTCCCTGCCCTCAGCAATAAGCTTAAGATAACTTCTGTTTCCCAACCACCAACCAATGCCCAGGGCCATAAGCAGAGACAAACCCATGAGAATAATTCCCAGGACAAGCCAACGAAGAGAAAACACGCCTTCTTTTCTTGGAAACTTCAGCAACTCATCGGTAGACGCTTCCGTGGATGCCGCATTATCCCGCAGCCCTGCATCCACCTTGTTTTCCTTCTCGTGTACGATCAGCGAAAGAGGCTGAGAAGGCCGCTTTTGCTCTTCCTTCTTGGCAAGCTCATCCTGAAGCGCCACTTGGGCGGATGAAGAAGCCAAAGCAAGCGCATTGTCTATTTTTTCTGGGAAAACCAAGGGCTGCCCCTGGCTGTCAACCAAGGCCGTGCACTCTTGATCATATTCTTTATCTGAAAATGAAGCATGTGGTGTGAGGGGCAGAGCTTCCGGCGCCCAATGCGCTCCTTTAGACGTGGAATCAGACACAAGCTCTGGTTTTGCTTTGTTGGAAGAGCGGCTATCAATCACTGTTTGAGCATCTTCAAAAGGACGACGTTGGATGAGCGTAGAAGGCTCAATAGAAACATCAATCCTCGAAAGCATGCTCTCAATCTCAGCTCTTAAGGTTGAAAAATGCTTTTGTATAAACTGCAAACACTCCACTTCTGTCCAGACAACCGTCGAAAACTCTTTGTCTAACTCTTCTACGAAGCCTCCCATGGTTTGAAAGCGTTTATCTAAAGAGCGCTCCAACATCCGAAGCACCACATTGTCAATGCTGCGGGGAAGCTTTCTATTGGTTTGCGAAGGCAAAGAAATGGCCCCCTGGAAAACAGCCATCATGTCTTGCATGGGTTTCCCACGCGCAAACAAACGCTCACCACTTAAAAGCTCATGGAAAACAACACCCAACGAAAAAATATCTGTTCGAATGTCAAGAGGCTGATCTGTCGCTTGCTCTGGCGACATATAGGCAGAAGTTCCACGCACCATTCCCGCCGTTGTTCTGCGGTTCGCCCCTACAACTCGAGCAATGCCAAAATCAAGAACACGGCTTCGACCATCAAAACTCAACATAATGTTTCTGGGCGTCACATCCCTGTGGATGATCGGCGCAGCTTGCCCTTTTTCTCCACAATAGTTGTGGGCATGGTTTAAACCCAAAGCCGCGCCGCGAATAACAGAAAGCGTCAGCCCCAGCGGCAAGGGCTCTTGAAAATGCTCCACGAGCTCTTCCAAATTTAAACCCGGAATAAACTCCATCACCAAACATATGTCCCCTTCCGTTACTTCTAAATCCAACACCCGTGCCGCATTTGGATGGTTGAGGCCCGCCATCAGCTTCGCCTCATGCAGCAAAAGCTCCAAGGCCTCCGTATCATCCTCATATTCTGTGAGCATGCGCTTTAAAACAACCGCCTTCCCCGCCCACACCCCTGCCCTTGCAAAACCCAGAAATATTTCGGCCATTCCACCAACGGCCATGCGACAGAGCAACTCGTATTTTCCCAGGCAGTGTCCTGTATGTTCGTCAGCCTGAAACGACATTTTCTCTACCTCTCTACCTGCCAATAACTAACACAAATGTAGAATTAGAAACCTCTCCCGGAGCTGTCTTTCCAATAATGGCTGATTTCAAGCTCCAATCCATCAACTACTTGTTGGAAACTTTGATCGCTTGTATCAACCAACAAAGCATCTTCAGCTTGCTTCAGCGGAGCAAGCTTGCGCTGACTGTCAGCCAAATCTCTCTTATCCTGTTCCAAAAAAACTTCATCAAAAGTTTTGAAAATTCCTTGAGCCGCCAATTCCTCTTGGCGACGTCGAGCACGCTCTCGAGGAATTGCCGTAATAAAAAATTTTAAATCCGCCTCCGGAAAAACCACCGTCCCAATGTCCCGACCATCCAAAATAACCCCTCTGGGGGCTGCCAACGCCAAGGCCCTCTGGTATTCCAATAAAGCAGCGCGAACTTCAGGCCAAGCAGACAACTCACTCGTCAACAAAGATACTTCAGGCCTTCGAATGGCTTGCGTCACATCTTCTTCATTTAAGAAAATACGACTGCCTTCCTGTTGAAAACAAATGTTCAGCTTTGATAAAAGGTTCAAAATGTTTTCGCGTTGAGCCCCTACCCCTCCATGTGCTCGCAATACGGCTAGGCCAAAACAACGGTAAATGGCCCCCGTGTCTATCCAAAGAAAATCCAGACGCCTTGCAAGCTCTCTGGCCAGCGTTGACTTGCCTGCCCCAGAGGGCCCATCCAATGCAACAATGAAAGCAGGCTTCTTCATGACACAGAAAAAACCCCCATCGCCCGAAACCGTTCATAGCGATCTGCGATGAGTTGTTTTGGCGTCATTTTGGCGAGCTGTTGATGGTGTTTCTTCAGCGCTTTGCCAAGCAATTCAGCCGCTTTCGCCTTGTCACGGTGTGCACCACCCACAGGTTCAGCCACCACCTCATTAATCACTCTAAATTGAAAAATGTCCTTCGCCGTCAACTTCAAAGCTTCGGCTGCCTTGGGCGCTTTCGTCGCATCACGATAAAGAATGGAGCTGCAGGCCTCCGGGCTGATCACAGAATAAACGCTGTGCTCAAGCATCAACACCCGGTTCGCCACACCAATCGCTAAAGCACCTCCTGAGCCCCCTTCTCCAATCACCGTCGCAATAATGGGCACCGGCAATGCAGCCATATATTCCAAATTAACCGCAATCGCTTCTGCTTGCCCTCGCTCCTCCGCACCCATGCCTGGATAGGCCCCAGGCGTATCAATAAACGTAAAAACAGGACGAGAAAACCGCGCAGCAAGCTCCATCAACCGCCGCGCCTTGCGATAGCCTTCAGGCCTGGGCATGCCAAAATTCCGCGCCATGTTTTCTTTGGTGTTCCGCCCCTTCTGGTGGCCAATAACCACAACAGGTTGCCCTTCAAATTTCGCAAGCCCTCCCACAATGGCCATGTCATCCGCAAAACAGCGATCTCCAGACAACTCACAAAAGTCTTTAAATAAATAATGCAAGTAGTCCAAAAAATAAGGACGCGCGCTGTGCCTGGAAAGTTGAACAACCTGCCAACGTGTCAACCCACCAAAAACCTTCGCCTGAAGCTTCTTCGCTTGTTTCTCCAAACGAAGAATTTCTGAGTTGAAATGGGTCGCTCCTGTCTCGCTTAAAACTTTGAGCTCCTCTATCTTGTTCTCAAGCTCAATCAACGGGCGCTCAAAATCTAAAGCATATGTCATTTTTATGGGCATTGGTTCAACCCCCCCTTAAGCCGCTTTGCTGCGTGGCGCTATAGACAAAGCATACCAAGCCGTGCGAAACGCTTTGAGCTCTCGAAGGCCTGCCGGAAAACGCCCAAGCGCAGGCGCAACCGTCAACGGCACATGCAACTTCTTCTCCATCAGCTTGGCAACCTCCAACTCCTGCCCCCGCCGCTCTTCCGTCAATGCACAGGTGGACTTTGGCAAAACACGGTTTAAAATAACTCGCTCCAACGGCAGCTTGTGTGTCTTCAAAAATGCAATGGAACGCTGAAACGCCGGCACCACAGAGGCTTCCGCTCGCCCAACCAGAATAAACCGCGACTCTGCCGGGTTGGACAATGCCGCTTCAAAACGCACAAGCCGCTGCTCCCAAGAAGCCACCTCTTCCAATAGCCCAGAAAAACCTTTGTTCCGGTTTTTAGAAAATGCACCCCTTAAACCTTGTAGCCATAAACGAAGGGGGCCTATCGCATCCAAAAACCGAAAGGCTGTGAGATCATCGGGCAAATCCACCACCACACGCTTAAAACGCTCTTGTATTAAAGCATCCGTAAGCACTTGGATGATGGCAAAATCCTCAAGCTCAGGCGGACCCAACTCCACAAGGTTTTTTATAAGCTCCTTCGCCCAACCCAAATCCACACCCCCAACAGCATCTGCCGTCCACGCCCAACTCAACTTCTCTCGAAGACGCTTCTTCAAACCATTCAACCACACCTGTGCATCCAACTCCCGAGCATATAAACCCTTCGTCCCTCGCACTTGGGACTCTGCCTCCATCAACCGGTTTTGCAAAACATCCGAAAGAGAGTGCACTGCATCCGTGGACAGAAGAAGTACGGGGCCCTCTTTTTCAGTTAAAGCCACAGCCGCGGCTACGGCGCATGTGCTTTTTCCGCCACCTCCTGGGCCCCCAAAAAATAAAAACCGCGTCGGAGGCAAAGGCGGCGCAGCAATGTCCGGCATCGAAGGCGTCTTCACCAGCGGGGGAGGACCTTCATGCGCAGCAAAAGCCAAAGCCTTCGTCTCACTCGCCTTCTCCCAACTCTTCATAAAGGCCAAAAGCTCTTCCAAACCTGTGGGGGCTTGCATGCGACGCTTCACCAGAGAAACTTGAGAGCACCAGCTGCCATATTTTCGGACGGAAGGCGCCTGCAGGCCACGGCGAGCAAATACGACGGGGCCCTCATCCTTCGCTTCAACCTGCGCAACCAAAATTTCCGCCGGCACCATGCCTTGTGACTTGAGCTCCGTCAGCAAAGTCTTCGTTTGCGCCTCAGCCAAAGGCTCAGCCAACGCCACAACATGCCACGCAAAATGCTCCGGATCCTTCATCCACGCAGAAAGCTTCTCGCAAAGCTCTACCCACTCTCCCAGGGGAAATGGCTGCTTCACCCCCGTCTTGGAAGCCTTTGAAGCTTTCTCATTCCTCAACAAAGACAAATAAGTACGTAAACGTGGAACCGCTCCAAGCAACCGCAAAACAGAGCCCACAGAAGGGCCATCCACAACAACCTTCTCAAAACGTTGGTTGCTTAAAAGCTCCCATAACCACAATAAACCCGCAACATCCTTCAGAGACTCAATGGTCGGCGTCACAAGCTTCAAAACTTCATCTTTCGTCAACACCCCCGCTTTTGCCATATGCTTCTCTAAAGAAACCTTCCAGCTGCTCCCCCACTTTTCTGCAAGCTTTGTGCGATCACACTCCGCTGCATAAAAAACCACCCCCCCCTTTTTTATTTCCAATTTCTTCGGCTGCTGCGAAAGCTTCACCTGAAGAAGCTCCGATAAACTCCCCCTGCTCTCCCAAGAAACAAGGAGACATTTCTGCTCCGCTGCAGCACCTAAGGCAAAAGCCGATGATAACAAAGTCTTGCTTGAACCCCCCTTGCCGCAAAAGAAATGCAGAAGTTGTCCATCTTTCATGTTTACATCGCCTTCCCAAAGTAGCTTAGGCTAAACCTTCGGATATTAAGCGTAAAAACCACAAAACCTCAAAATGCCTAAAACAAATAAGCATCAACCAAACGCCTGATTATGCTTAGTTTAAAGAAAAAAACAAGCCAAAACCATTAGAGCTGTACTGCAGGCACACATTTCCTTATATTTATTGAAAAGGTATAGGCTTCTATTCTTTTTGTAGGAGACTTTTCTTCTTTCTATGGGAGACTTCTCTCTTTCCATGAGAATAAGGGCTTTAGGACAGGACACTTGGATTTAGCGCGTGGACTCAACCCCCATTATCGGCATTGACATAGGCTCGACAAAAATTGTGGCGTTTTCTGCGCAGCTCGTCGGACATGAGTGGAGCTTCCAGAAACAGGGGGAGCTTTGTGCCAACGCCTATGGGGTGGATGAGCGGGGACAGGAGTTTTTGGGGGAGGCAGCTCAACAAAGGCTCTTCTTGAGACCGGCGCTGACGGTGTCTCACTATCACCACCTGCTCGGCCGCAAGTTGCTCCCTGTGGAGTTTCTGCGCAACTATAGCCCCATTCGCTTTGGTATCCACCAAACCCCCAACGGGCTCCTGTTGCGTTTGGCCAATGAAGAGCTGACGCCCACGCAAATCCTCTCCAAAGTCCTCCTGCATTTTAAACAAGGGCTTTTCAATAAGCTCCCTCCAGATCAACCCTTGCACGCTGTTGCCGTTGTGCCATCGGATTTTTCTCACCTCCAACGCCAAGCACTCATTGAAGCCATGCAGCTTGCCGGAATCCATTGTACACAACTTCTGAATAACCCTCTGAGCATTGCCCTGGCCTCCAAAACCCCGGGAGGAGCCCCGGAGCTTTTGCTGGTTTGTGACTTTGGCGGCACGGCTTTTGAGACAGCTCTTATCGAAATTCACGGCGACAAAATGGAAATTGTCGCATGCAAGGCAGATCACTATTTGGGAGGAAACAATTTTAACAAAGCCATTGCCAATTATGCGATGAACCTTTTCTATTCCCAAACCGGCATCAACCTCTCGCAACAACCGCTTGCCATGCAGCGGATTTATAACCTCTCTGACATTTCAAAAAAAGAGTTGGATGTTCAACCAGAAATGAACTTCAACATTCCCTTCATTTCCATTGATGATCGCCTGCTTCCCGTGGATTTAAATTTTCGCCTCAGCAAGGAAATGCTGGAAGAGCTGGCGACGCCTTTGCTTGAGCGCGCCATCCAACTGGTTGAGCGCCTGCTGAAAGAAACGCATGCGGACACACAAAAAATCAGCCGCACCATTCTCGCTGGGGGCCAAGCTCGCATGCCTGCTTTTCAGGCGCTTTTGAGCAAACGCCTTCAGTTGCCACTGCAACTTGCAGAGCCTGCCACAAACCAGTCCGCCATGGGAGCAGCCATGTTGGGCTATGCGCTTAGGGAAAATTCTGAAGTCCATTTTCAGCTAAGCAATTTGACTTCACTGGACATTGGTTTTGAAAAAGCCGATGGCTCCCTCCACGTCGTCATTCCGCGCTCCGCGCAGCTGCCCAAAATAAAAGAAGTCATCGCCACCACCAGCTTTGATTCTCAAACAGAGCTGACTTTGCGGCTTTTCCAGGGAACCACCCTGTCCAGCGAAAGCGAGAAAATAGGTGAATATTCTTTCGCCGGAATTCCCCCAGGAAAAGCCGGAACTGTCAAAATTAGAATTCGATTTGAGCTGGATGCCAATGGTGTTTTAAAGCTTAGCGCCCAAAATGCCGCCAACAACCAGGCCATAAACGTCTCCTCCCAATAAAAGAGAAATGAGCTGGGCCACAGACCCACTCCCCCCCGGAGGGAAAAAACAAAGGGAGAAAAAACTTAGCCTCCTGTAGGGAGTTTGCCCATGGCCTCCTTGAGGTGTATTTCATCCAGGGCCTCGTCTTGCAGTTTGCCCTCCAAAAAATCCATATATACTTGCATGTCAAAATGGCCGTGGCCGGACAAGTTGAAGAGAATGGTTTTGGCCTTGCCCTCTTGTTTGCAAATGAGGGCCTCATCCATGGCGGTACGTATAGCGTGGCAGGACTCGGGGGCGGGGACAATGCCCTCGGTGCGGGCGAAGAGGAGGCCGGCCTCAAGGCAGGGTATTTGGGGTACCGCAACAGCCTCCACCAGGCCCAGCGCATAAACATGGCTGAGCAGCGGCGCCATGCCGTGGTAGCGCAAACCGCCCGCGTGGAAGCTGGGCGGCGTAAAGGTGGAGCCCAGCGTATGCATTTTCAGCAGCGGCGTCATGCCGGCCACATCGCCAAAGTCATAGGCATAGGCGCCACGCGTCAGGCTGGGGCAAGCCACAGGCTCCACGGCCACAAAGCGCGTCGCCTTTTTTTCGCGCAAGGCCTTGCCCAAAAATGGAAAGGCAATGCCCGAAAAGTTGGAGCCTCCCCCCGCGCAGCCCACCACAATGTCCGGGTAGTCGTCCATCATTTCCATCTGCACCAGCGCCTCCTGGCCCATAATGCTTTGGTGCAAAATAACGTGGTTGAGGACAGAGCCCAGGCAATAGCGCGCCTTGTTATCCTTGGCAGCCACCTCCAGGGCCTCGGAAACGGCACAGCCGAGGCTGCCGGGGTGGTGGGGGTTTTGGAGGAGTATGGCCCTTCCGGCCTCCGTCGTTTCCGAGGGTGAGGGTACGCAGCGCGCGCCATACATTTCCATTTGGCCGCGCCTATAGGGTTTTTGCCTATAGGAGACGCGCACCATAAAAATGTCCACCTCCACGCCAAACTGTGCACCGCCATAGGCCAGGGAGGTGCCCCACTGCCCCCCGCCCGTCTCCGTCGTAATCCGTTTTATGCCGTCCTGTTTGGCATAAAAAGCCTGGGCGAGGCCGGAGTTGGTTTTGTGGCTGCCGGTGGGGCTCAAGCTTTCGGCCTTAAAATACATGCGGGCGGGGGTATCCAGTGCGGCCTCCAAGCGTCGCGCGCGCACCAGCGGCGTGGGGCGCCACAACGCATAGAGTTGGCGCACAGGCTCGGGTATTTCCACCTCGCGCTCCGTGGCCAACTCTTGTTGGGCGAGGCTTGGGGAAAACACCTGGGAGAGTTCCTCCACACCTAAGGGTTTGAGGGTGCCAGGGTGGAGCAGGCCAGGGGCCGGGGCGGGCAAGTCCGCACGTATTTCATACCAGGTTTTGGGGAGGTGTTGGGCATCCAGCACGCACCGGGTTTTGTTCAGTTCCATAGGGGCGCACCCTAGCAATTTGCCACCCTTCCGGTGAAAGTTTTTTTCGCCCCCCTGCAGGGCGCGGGTATTTAAAAATAATTTTTTTATGCTGTGTTAAGAGGCCTTGCTGTTGTGGATCAACTCTTCATCCACCTGAATGAGGTGGCCAGAGCGGTCTCTCTTGGTTTTGAGGTATTCCCGGTTGGCCGGCGTAAACTCAATGGGTGAGGAAATGCGCTCTTCAATGCGGATGCCCCCCTCCTTCAGTCCCGCCAACTTTTGGGGGTTGTTCGTAATGAGTGCCACAGAAAGCACCCCAAAATACCTTAAAATTTCAACCGCCATTTCATAACTACGCATGTCATCCGGAAAGCCCAAATGCAAATTGGCATCTACGGTGTCCAAACCGGACTGCTGCTGCAAAGCATAGGCCTTTATTTTGTTGCCCAGCCCTATGCCTCTGCCCTCTTGGCGCAAATAAATGAGTATACCCTGGTTCCTCTGCGCAATATAATCCATCGCCCAATCCAGCTGAGCTTTGCAATCACAACGCAAACTCCCTAATACTTCACTCGTCAAACATTCAGAGTGCAGCCTCGTCACCAGGTTTTCAACACCCCATATATTCCCGCGTACCAAAGCCAAATGCTCAACTTCTGTTAGCTTTTCTCGAAAAACCACAATGGAAAAAGGGCCCCACCTCGTCGAAAGTTCAGCTTGGGCATATTTTTCGAGGAGTTGCAAAGCAGAGGAAACCGTGTTGGCTGCATTCATAGGCGTTATTGCGTTTGCCATAACATATTCATGTGCAGGCTTGCGTGCTCATTTGCAAGCTTTGCGTGAGAATTCATCTCCACCGTCCATGCTGGGGTGCCTCTCGCGCTAAAGCTCCTGCTTTGGCCTGTTTTAAGCTTGCGCCCAAAATTCGTCCCATGGCCAAGCTTCATGTTTGACTTTCACGTTGTTTTGTGAAGGAAGTGGCGCGCTCATTTGGGGCGAAAACCCCAAAACTTTTAAAATGGATGTTTGGGTTGACACAAAGCCTTCCTCTCGTTACGAGGAGAAAAATTGAGAAGCAAACCCTCAATAATATATAGCGGCTTTCATTGACGAAGGAGAAAGCGTGGCCAGCAAGAAGGTTAAGCCTGCAGCCAAGTCCGCCTCTTCAAAAAAGAACAAGACTCTCAAGGTTTCCCCCCCAAAAAAGGCGAGTCCCTCCAAGAGTTCCTCAAAAATAGGTGGAAATAAGAAAACTTCCGCTCCAAACCCCTCTTTGAAAAAGAAGACACGGGCTTTTTCACCTCCCAAAGCAAAACCTGCCAAGCCTGTTTCTGCGGCTAAGCCTGTTTCCAAAAAACCAAAACCTGTTCCCCCCAAACAGACGGCGGCAAAAAAAGCTTTTAACGCCTCCTCAAAAACCACCCAGCCAAAGCCCAAAACCGTTTTGGCTCAAAGCCCAAAGCCAAGCCCAAAGCCAAGCCCGAAGGTTTTGAAGCCAAAACCTGTTGTGGCAAAGCCCTCTGTGGCAAAACCTGTTTTGGCGAAACCTGTTGTGGCCAAACCCGCTGTGGCAAAGCCTGTTGTGGCAAAGCCTGTTTTGGCAAAGCCTGTTTTGGGAAAAAAATCCAAAGGCCCTCTTTCTCATAAGCCAAGCCCCCTTCTTAAAAAGTCTTCCTGGCAGGCCAAAGTCCCCGGGGAAGAAGGCATGGCTGTTGAGGGGGGCATGGACACTCGCGCAGAAAACCTTGGCCCTCATGAGGTGCAGGAGAGTGTCAACTGGGCCATGTTTTTTGGCCCACCCCCGGACAAGCCTTCGCCCAAGTTGAGTGAGTTGCCAACGCTCATGGGGGCTTTAAACAGGCGAGCTATGGAGCAAGTGTTGACGGTGGGCTCAGGCCGAGGCGTAGCGGGAGAGGGCTCTATGAAGGGGAAATTGCTGCTCCACATGGGTTTCCCCTATTTAGAAGTCATGGGCAGAGATCGCCGGGAGTTATATTTTTTGCTGCAAGGGCCGGATCAAGAGGTGCTGCCTGCCTATTCACAGCACTGGGTTTCTGTCAGCGGCCTCATTCGAAAGACGCACAACTATGGCGGCAGCATTGATGTGCGCAAATATTCCGCAAAGTCCACGGAGCCTGAGGCTGAGCCAGCCCCCGTGGCGCCAGAGCCGCCCAAACTGCAATTTTTGTCTCCGGGGGAGCTTCAGCAAATAACAACGCCAGGCATGGGAGCGGGCATGCGGGGCTTTGCTTCAGTCCGTGGAATATTGGAGCTTTCTGGTGAGGATCATAACCTCGTATTGGGAGGCCAGGGGACATGGCAGCAAGTCTCCCTGAAAATGGAGGGGAAAGCTGCCAGCGACCTAAGGCGTTGTGTCGGGCAGACATTGCACGTAACAGGCGTCATCGAAAAAGAAACCGGCTGGAGCGGGAGAATTTTAACAGAAAGCTATGAGTTGCGTGCGCCAACCTTGAGGGCTTTGTCCCGGGAAGGTTTGGACATTTATACCATTAACCACCTGGAAGAAACGCCCAGCGTGCTGCTTGAAGGACATCAAGCCTTGTTGGTATGCTTAACTGAAGTCCCCCGCTATATTTGGACGGTGGACATTGCCGCGGCCAAACGCCTGGGCCTAAGAGAAGTGGTTTCCCGGCCTCACAATACGCAGGAGGTGCAGGTGCAAAAAGAGTTTTTCTTCCTCCCTCGCATGCCCGGTGTTATTGAGTTGGATTTCTTCTTGTCAAAAATTGCCAGCCCCCAACAGTTTGAGCGCAGTCTCCGTTTGCATGTAACAGTCCTACCTAGCTAAGCAGCAGGTTTTTTGTGCACGAACAAGAGCTTATTTCGCCTCGTTTTCAGTCCATTGTGTCTGAGTTGGTGAGTGCTTCAGGGTTTTCCTTGGATTTTCCCGAGGAAGTCCTTGAGCAAGTTTCCAAAATTCCCTTGCGTCTGTCGTCCAAGGAGCGGAATGAGCCTTTGCGCAGAGATCTACGCGCGCTCCCCTTTGTCACCATTGATGATGAAGATGCCAAAGACTTTGACGATGCGGTTTATATAGAAAAGAGAGGTGAAGGTTTTCGCCTCTGGGTAGCCATTTCAGATTTAACCCACTATGTGCCCGAGGGCAGCGCACTGGACGAGTGCGCGCTGCAAAGAGCAACCTCGGTGTATTTGACATTCCGCGTTTTGCCGATGTTTCCAGAGCGCCTTTCAAACCACATTTGCTCCTTGTTGCCCGGGGAGGAAAAGCTTTGTCTCGTGGTAGAAATGGTGTTGGATGCGCAGGGGCGCTTTTTGGATACAGAAATTTACCCTGCCGTCATCCAAAGCGCAGCCAGGCTGACTTATGAGGCAGTGCAGGCGTTTTTTGATGGAAACCCCTCACAACAACTTCTCCCCTTTCTCCCCATGCTGGAAAATGCGCGCACACTGGCCTCGCGCTTGCGCGCTTTGCGCACCCAACGAGGGGTTTTAGAGGTGCAACTCGCCGGGCGACGTTTGGAATATGACGCACAAGGCGAGCCCCAGGGAGTGCGCTTGTGCTTCCCCAAAGAAAGCCATGGCCTCGTGGAGTTGTTTATGGTGTGTGCCAACGAGGCTGTGGCGCGCTATGCCACTCGACGGGCATTGCCGGTGCTTTTTCGTTGCCACGGCACTCCTGACGAAAAAAAGCTCCTCATTCTCTCAAATGTGGCAAAATTTATGGGCCTTTCCATGGGCAAGCCCAGCCCGCACGCCTTTAACCGCCTGTTGAGTTTGGTGCATGGCAAACCTGAAGAGCGTTTTTTCGGGCAATTGCTGCTTCGCGCAATGAAGCAGGCCGTTTATTCCGAGAAAAACGAAGGGCACTATGGGTTGGCCTCCTTGGCCTATTTGCATTTCACCTCACCCATCCGCCGCTACCCGGATTTATGGGTGCACCGTGTGCTCAAGGCCCACTGGGCAAACACGCTTTTGCCCGCTGACACAACAACCTTGGCCTGGCTGGCAACGCATTGCCTGGAGAGAGAGCGCTTGGCCATACAGCTGGAGCGCGAGGTGGTTGCCCGAGGCGGTGCTTATTTGGCGGAAAAACACCTCGGGGAAGTTTTTCAAGCCACCGTTGTAGGCTTTGCAAGGGTAGGCTGTTTTCTGGAGCTGGAAGGGCTTTGGACAGAAGGCCTCATCCCCATGAAACAATTTGGCAAGCAGGCGTTTTTTGACGAGAAAAACCATTGCTTGCGGCTCCCCAACCGGCGCATTCTGCAGGTGGGCATGCGTTGCACCGTGTGCATTTGCTCTGTCCACCTAGAGCAAAGCCGCGTCAGGTTGAAGTGCTTGTCTCCGCTGGAAGAGCTCGGCAGGGAGCCAAAAAGAAGCAAAAATCCCCAAAACCCGCCCCAGGCCAGGAATGAGGACGAGGACATTTAACGTGGGCGCTTGTGCCTGAAGAGAAGCGACAGTTAAGGAGAAGCGACAGGGCTTCATCGTTTGGCAAAAAATATAGCAAGTACATCCAAGAAAGCCTAGATCGAACGAGGGTTGAAGTGAGCGTGGCGAGAGACGCCGTTTGCGTTCAGATGAGGCGAGCTTTAGCTTGCATCCATTGAAACCGGTCTAGAGGCTTCTGAATGAATGTTGTTTTCTTTGTTTTAATTGTCGGCTCCATCCTCATTGCATCCTTCAATGGGAGAATGCCTGAGCTCACAAGTGCCAGCATCGTCTCTGCAAAAAAAGCCGTAGAGTTGGCCTTGGGGTTGGCGGGGCAGATGACTTTGTGGCTGGGCTTCATGGGGGTGCTTCGCGAGTCCGGAGTGCTCGCCAGCCTGGTGCGTTGGCTCACGCCCCTCACCAAGAGGTTGTTTCCGGAAATTCCAGCAAACCACCCTGCCCTCTCTGCCATGGTGATGAATTTTTCTACCAATATTTTGGGCCTGGGCAATGCGGCTACGCCTTTTGGCCTTAAGGCCATGCATGAGCTTAATACCCTCAACAAACACCAGGGAGTTGCCACCAACTCCATGGTACTCTTCCTGGTCATCAATACTTCGGGACTTGCCCTTCTCCCCCTGGGTGTCGTCGCCATACGCTCTGCCCTCAACTCCAAGGATGCCGGGGGCATCATCCTCCCCTCCCTCATAGGTACTTTTATTGCCACCCTTGTGGCTGTCGCTTTGTGCAAACTCATTGAGCGCCTCCCTCTGTTTTCTGAAAAAAAACACACCACTTCCTCGGAAACAGCTTCTGCAGAAACAGCTTCCTCGGAAATGAAGCCTCCGCCTCCTTTGCCGGAGCTGATATTGAAAGACAGCCAGCCGGCCAGCTGGCGCACTTGGTTTGTGCTCGCCATCTCTATCGCTGTTGCGTCGGCATTCATGCTTTCTCTGGGGAATGTGGAAGCAAAGGCGGGCGCCCATTGCTCCAACAACAGCAACTGCGTTGCGGGCACAGTTTGTGTCAGCGGCATTTGCCAAATACCCAACCCTTCCACATGCGCGCTTGCCTGCGCAGATGGAGAAGCCTGTGTCCATGGTGAATGCCATGCAAAGCCGGGTGCCATAGAATATTTGCGCCCCTATTTGTCCAGCTGGCTTTTGCCTTTGTTAATGCTCTCCATTGTCTGCCTGGGGTTTTCAAGGCGGGTGAATGTCTATGGTGCCTTCATCGCTTCTGCCAAAGAAGGTTTTCAGCTGGCCGTCTCTCTCATCCCCTATTTGGTTGCCATTCTCGTCGCCGTTGGAATGTTTCGCGCTTCAGGAGCGCTCGACTTTCTCATTGGCGCCGTCGGGCCGTGGACAAGCCTGGTTGGGCTGCCGGCAGAAGCTTTGCCCATGGCCTTCACGCGCCCACTGTCTGCCTCCGGAGCCATGGCCATTATGGTGGAAACCATGGAGCACCATGGACCGGACTCCCTCGTCGGCTATATGGTCTCCCTCATCAACGGCAGCTCTGAAACCACCTTCTATGTGTTGGCCGTTTATTTTGGCGCCGTACATATCATAAAAACGCGCCATGCCGTATTGGCATGCATGAGTGCAGACGTCTTCAGCCTGGGCATCACCGTTTTTTTGACTCATCTGTTTTTTGGTTGAGGCTGGCTTGCAAACCTTGCAGCTCTGCTCGCAGCTCTATCAACGGATCCACACTCATCACCCGTTGAATGAGAAGCTTTGCCGCCTCAGGCTTTTGCTTGGCCAGTTTTTCAAAAGCCATTTTTCTCTCTTGCACCTTGGTTTTAATGGACCAGGGCAAGCCATTCTCTTTGCATCTTTTGGCCAACGGCATCTGCTCAAACAAAGCCAACTCCGCATCCTGAAGCCTTGCTTGCGCCAGGCGCAAACTGTTTTGAGCTTTTTTCAAAAAAACAAGGAGATCTTCAGGAAACTCTGTGGCCTCTTTGGAGAGGGCTTCCAGAGAAGCCATGGCAAACTCCCCCATGTTTGTGGCAGCACAAAGCTCTCTGGCTGCGAAAAATACTTCTGCTTCGTGAATGGGCCCCACATCCTCCACCGCACGCTCTACCCACCAAGCCAATTGACGAGCTGCCACCGCCGCAGAATAATATTGTTTCTGCTCCTTGCGCAACGCCACCCATCGCCTCAACAAAATCGGATCCGGCAACTCCGGCAAATAGGCTTTGGAATATAAAACAGCCGCTTTGGATGGCTGGCCAGACAGATCATAAAGTATCGCCCACTTCAAAGCATCATTCCCTTCCAACTCCTTCACCGTTTGCTGTTGCTCTCGCTTGGCAACTTGGTAGTTAACCAGGCTGCTGGGCAATGCCTGGAAAAAACGCTGAAGGCTTTCAAAAGCGCGTTGACGTACCAAAGCATTTCTTGAAGTGCCCAGAATGTCCAACAAGCCATCCACCACCGAAGCATCCATCCTAAAACCCAAGGTTTGCACGGTTTCGGCCCTCAACAAAATATCCGAAGCTTTCAAAGCAGCTTCAAGCTCCTCCGGAGAATGCCATGGAAAAACCATCTGCGTTTGAAGAAACTCCGGGCTTTTGCTTTCCAGCAAGGTTTTGAGTTGACGAAGCTGTTTTAAGCGCGTCTCTATTTCAGGTATGCGATCTGCAAGGGGTTGTTTGGCGAGACGTTCTGCCTCTTCCCATTTGGCAAAGGCCACAAGAGAATCCAACTCCAAAGAAAGCAATGCCACTCGGGCATCATCCCGGTGTTTCCCTGCGGGAAATTGGCGAAGGTAGTTAAAATAGTCACTGGCCGTTTTTGCATTCTGAAAATAAACCTCATCCAAACGATCGCTCGCTATGGCTCCCAGAGGTTTGTCCGCATAAAATTGAGCAGCGCCTCCCAAACGCGTCAAGTCATCCGAATGCTCAAGCTCCACCTGCTCTATTTTAGCCAAATGCTCAACCACCTCCGCATGGTGAGGCCCGTCCGGGTATTCCCTTAAAAAACGTCGCAAAGCCTGAGAGCTGCCCTCCGTCATGGCATTTTCAAACCGCAAATTTTCCAGCAAAATGGCTGCTGTTCTGGCTTCTGGAGCTTTCGGGAATTTTTCTAAAAAACGCTTATATCCCAGAATGCTGTGAAGCTCCTTGGCCTGTTTAAATTCAATCTCTGCCAAGCCCTCCTGCTCCAAAAGCGTCAACTCTTCTTCTGAGTTGCTTTGAAGGTATTCCGGATATGTTTCAATGAGGTCCGCTTTGGGGGTTGATTGACAAGCAAGGCTCAACAACAAAACACCCAGAGCTAAATAGAATGTTTTCACGCATAGAGTGCTAGCACTTTTTCTGAGTTTTTGACCTATAAACAAAATCAAGCGAATATTCTCCTGAATGAAAACGCTTTGGTTATTTCTTGGCTTTGGCATGTTGACAGGGTGCGCAACAAGCCATTCCTCTTCTCATTCTGCTCTCTTAGAAGCATTCGCTCAAGAGGCCATGCCCCCTGCTGAAAAACAAGCTTCTATGAAGCCTTCGGCACAAAAGGCCAGAAAAAAAGTCGTAGAAACAGCTCAAGCTTCTCTTGGAAAAAAACAAATTGTCCTCCAGGGGAAAAAATATCCCAATGACTGTTCTGGATTTGTCAATGCACTCTATGCGCAAGTCGGCATCGACTTGATGCAAACAGCACAGCCTAAAGACAATGCCGTCACTGCCATGTTTCGCTATGCACAAGTACATGGAAAAATATTCAAAGGAGGTTGGCCTGTGCCGGGGGATTTGGTGTTTTTTCGAAACACCTATAGGCTTAAAACGCAACGCTCTTCCGCTGCGCTGACGCATGTGGGGATTGTCGAATCCATGGATGCGGATGGGACTGTCTATGTCATCCACCGCGTCCAACGAGGTGTGGTGCGCTATGCCATGAATCTCAACGAAAAAAAACAAACGAAAAACCAGCATGGCAAACGAATCAACGACTATATTCGAGCACGCCAAGGAAGCCAGCCTGCAAAACTGACTGCTGAGCTTTTCGTCAGTTATGCAAGCCTGCTTCCTGTTGAGTCTGCTTTGATCGCTCGCAATGAGAAATAGAAGCTAGGAAGCTCTCAGCGACAAAATATAGCGCTGAATTTCAAACCACACTTGCTGCGGCGAATAACCTAAAACCCACCACGCCACCGCAAAAATACTCAGAAGAACGGCCACAAGCACCACAAGAGAAATTTTCCACCACTGCGTTTTTTGTGTTGGCGCCACAATTTCTGCTGATGGTCGGAATGGCTCATGTTGATCTGTTTCTTCATCTTCAACCTGGCGACTCTCCTCTATAACACATGGGGGAAGCTCTTCTATAAAACTCTGTTGCGTAGGCTCATCTAATTGAGCAACAAAACGTTGCGTAGGCTCATCTGCTTGCTCCATAAAACGGGGTGCATCAGCAGGTGCTGGTTGTGCCTGATCGACGAAAGGAAGAAGTATAGGGGCAACAACCTGCAAAGGAGCCTCGGGAACAGAAGAGGCTTCAGGAGCAAGCTCTTGAGAGGAAGCTGAAGAAATTTCGCGCATGAAGATGCTGCTGAGCGGATCTTCACGGGAATAATTGGCTCCAAAATCAAAATAGGCAACCTCATGAGCCTCTTGCTTATAAACGCTGGGGGAATTTTCTCGAAGAGGCTGCTCATCCAAAGCTGCCTCCTTGGCATGCTCAGCTTCTCCAGCCCAAGGAGAGGGCTGTGACGCAGAGGTTGAAAACACTCCCTCAGAAGGCGAAAATCCAAAAAGCTGTGTGGCTCCTGAAGAAGGATATGCTGCCTCCTCGTCGGAAAAAGCGGAGAGCTCCTGCGACAACAAAAGCGGAGGAGTTGTCATCTGACTGTCTGCCTCCTCTTCTTCTCCTGTAGGGCTCAGTTTAAAGACATGCCCACAGTGAGCGCATTGGAGAGAAATGCCCTCCGAAACAACTCGATCATCATCAATAGAATAGGTGGTTGAGCACTGCTTGCAGGAAATCAGCACAGGCCCTCTATATCATTTTTTTGTATCGCACTGAATGAATAGGTGCTCTTTGAGGGATTTTAATCGAGCAGGTCCAATACCCGAAAATTTTGCGACTTCCTCCCACTCACAAAACCCCCCTATTCTCTCTCTTTCTTCTAGAAGACCCACAAGCACTTTGGAGGGAACTTTTGGAAGATTTTTCAGCTCGTTAAGGCTGACCAGGTTTAAATCCGCCTTTTGTCCAAGCAACCAAAGTTGATGGGGCAAAAGAGGTGCCCCCTCTCCACAATGTACATGGGTTTCCGCTAACCTTAACTCAGAAAAAGCACAGCCCCAAGGCGTTTGGTGGGAGGGCCACCACTCAACATAAACCCAAGAACAGAAGCTCCCCAGAAGGAAAACCCACGCCAGCTTCCCTGTTAAAATAGGCAAATGCACGCCTTCACCTTCCTTCACTCCAAGCCAAAATATTGATGAAGCGCATTCTCCATGCGCCGACTCAACTCTTCTCTTGGCAAGCTTGCTTCCATGCACAAAATATGCTCCCCAGCTTGCCGTCGAACTGCAATAGCGCATTCATAGTTTTCAGCAACCCTCTTTTGTGTTTCCAAGGCCTCATAAAGCTCTGCGTGGGGTCGTGTGCGCATTCGCTGGGCCGCAAGCTCAGGCTCAATTTTCAAAAACACCGTGCAATCCGGAACCAACGCATGCTGGTTGAGCGCCATTATCCAATCCATCGACGAGGACAAGCTTTGATAGGCCAAAGAAGAAAGCAAATAACGGTCAGAAATAACCCAATGGCCCTGCTCCAATGCAGGTAGCACCTCTGCCTCGAGGTGATCCTCCCTGTCCGCCGCAAACAGCAAGGCCAAGCTCCTGGGCGACAAAGCCTTGCCTGTCGCATCCACACTCAGACGACCTGACAATGCCTGTCGGATCAACGCGCCAATGGGGCCTTTGGAGGGCTCGCAGGTTGCGTGTACGGCCAGACCACGTCGCCTCAAAGAAGCTACCAAACACGCTGCCTGTGTGGTTGTTCCTGCACCATCCAAACCTTCTATAACTAAAAATTTCCCACGGCCCATATCCATATCTCCTAGCCTGTGTGAGCCAAAAGCAACCGCATCCCCCAGCGCTCTTTGAGCACCCTCGCTATTTCTGGGTGATGCTCCAAAGAAGGATCTTCCTGAAGCAATTGAAAAGCCTTCGCTTTGGCTTGAACCAACAACTCCATATCCCTGGCCAAGTTGGCCACCCGAAGCTCAGGCACCCCGCTTTGCCTTATGCCTAAAAACTCCCCGGGGCCACGCAACTCCAAATCCGCTTGGGCGACCACAAAACCGTCTTGCGTCTTCTCCATGGTTTTCAAACGCATGGCCGCATCCTTCGACAAACTGCCCCCCACCATCAAAAAACAAAAAGAGTCCAAGTTGCTCCGCCCTATCCTGCCGCGCAACTGGTGCAACTGGGAGAGGCCAAAACGCTCCGCCGCCTGAATGAACATGAGCGTTGCATTGGGAACATCCACACCCACCTCCACAATGCTGGTGGATACCAATACATTTAAATGGCCTCGACGAAATGCCCCCATCACCTCCTCTTTCTCTTGTGGCTTCAACCGCCCGTGCAAAAGGCCTATGCGCGCACCACGAAGCTCCCTCTCCAGCTTTTGCGCACCTTGTGTGGCGTCAGCCAAATCCATTTTTTCGGATTCTTCCACAAGGGGGAATACCACATAGGCTTGGCGGCCCTTGTCCAACTCCTCTTGAAGTAGCTTAAGGGCCTGGGCATGTTTTCTGGGAAGGAAGACGCGGGTGCTTATGGGTTTTCGCCCGGGGGGCAAAGCGTCAATGGTAGAAACCTCCAAATCCCCATAGACGGCCATCGCCAAAGTCCTGGGTATGGGCGTCGCTGTCATCACCAATACGTCCGGCCTCGTGCCTTTGTGAGCGAGGTGGTGTCGTTGAAGCACACCAAAGCGGTGTTGCTCATCCACCACAACCAAACCGAGGCTTTGGAATTTCAAGTCCGCCTGAAGAAGCGCATGCGTGCCTATTGTTATTGAAATGTCCCCCTTTGAAATGCCCTCCAAAAGGGGGCGTCTCTCAGCTTGCCCCATGCCGCCCGTCAGCAGGCACATGCGGATTCCAAGGCGCTCTACATAGGGTGCAAAGGTGGCCGCATGTTGTCTGGCCAGCAACTCCGTCGGCGCCATCACAGCCGCCTGGTGGCCACCTAAGGCACATGTGGCAGAGGCCAGCATGGCCACAGCCGTTTTCCCGGAGCCTACGTCTCCTTGAAGCAGGCGGTTCATCGGCGTCTTTCGCTGCATGTCTTTCCATATTTCAGCCACAACGCACTCTTGAGCGGAAGTGAGCACAAAGGGCAAGGCCTGCTCCATCCTCGCCTTCGCTCCTGAGGAAACCTTAAACGCAATGCCTTCTTGCCTGGCAATGCCTTGGCGACGCATGGCCAACCCCAACTGCAAAAAAAACAGCTCATCAAACGCCAGGCGCCGGTGCATGGGGGTTTTCGCCGCATTCAACGCTTCCAGCGTTTCTGTTTCAGCCGGAAAATGCAGTTGCTTCCAGGCCTCCTTCAAATCCATTAAACCCAACTCCGCCTTCAGGCTTTCTGTCAAAGTCTCTTGTATTTGGGAAATAAAGCCGTGGAGCAACTTGGAAACCAACTCTCGGAGCATGCGTTGCTCGTGCTTCTCAAAGCCGACATAAATGGGGACAAAACGGCCAAAATGTATTTGGGAATGCGTGCGCTGCTCAGCGCTTTCAGCCTCAGGGTGCGTCATTTCCCAACCGGCCAATGTGTGGCGGGCTTGCCCAAATAACAAAAACCACTTCCCCACCTGGTATTTCTCTAAAAGCCAAGGCACCGCATGGAAATGAACTGCACAAAGCTTGCCACTGTCATCCGCAAAGGAGACACGTGCCCCTCTCCGCTGCCCCCTTCTGCGCATGAGCTCCGCCTGCGTCACCTGTGCCAAAACAACGGCATAATGGTTTGGCTTCAACTCAGCAATTCTAGAAATGTGCCGCCTGTCTTCATAGGCTTTGGGCACACAAATGAGTATGTCCCCCACCGTATGCTTCTCCTTCCTCTTCAACCCCGCAAGCAACTTGGGAGAGCATTTCCAGGCCAGGCTTTGCAAGGGCAAATTCCATGGCGCCTCAGGTGGATAAAGGCTTGAATGCAAGGAGGAAGCAGGTGAAGCGGCCGTCACCTTTGGGGGCTCGGCCTTCTCCACTTCTCTTTGCAGGCTCACTTCTTTTTTTGAGCCAACTGTTTTTTGTAGGTTGCCTTTTTGTGGGTTGCTCCCTTTTTTCAAAACAGGCCTTGGCATCCCTTCAGGCAAAGCAATGCCGGCCTCAACCAACGCATCCAGCACGCGCAAAAGTGAAGCCTTGCGTTGCTGTGTGGAAGGCGAGTCTATGCATGCCAATTCCGCTTGCAGCGCATCCAACAAAAAAGCCGGCAAAGCTTCTTGTTTTCCAACTTCTAAAGCAGCTTGGAGCGGGCCAGCCAAATGGCGGACTGTAGACAAATGAGCGAAGTGGTTGGCGCAGGCATAACGCAAAGGCGCCCAAAGCAGCTGTTGAAATTTTTCACTCGCCTTCATCCTGAATAACCACAGACAAAATTTGATATTCTCTTATACCGCTCGGGGTGTGGACGCTCACTTCTTCTCCCACCTTCTTCCCTATGAGTTGTTTCCCAACAGGAGATGAAATGGAAATCCACCGCTTCTTTAAATCTGCTTCTGCTTCACCTACCAAGCGATAGTTTAACTTGCGGTTGTTTTCCAAATCCAAAAGCTCAACCGTTGTTCCAAAAACAACTCTGTCTTCCAGTTGAATTTGCGAAACATCAATCACCTCAGCATGGGCCAGCACATGGTTGAGCTCCAAAATCCGCCCCTCTATATGGCTTTGCTTTTCTTTCGCAGCATGGTATTCAGCATTCTCTTTCAAATCTCCATGCGCACGAGCTATTTCAATTTCTCGACTAATCTGCAAACGCTCAACAGAAATTAACTGCTTTAGCTCGTCCTTAAGCTTTTGTAATCCAGCTGGCGTTATAGGAAAACGTTGAGTCATAAATCCTCCAAGAGTATTGCAAAAAACAAATAAGCGTTATGAGTCTGTCCACATGCTTTCTGTAAAAGAGCTAAAAAGCTATGCCCAAATGCTCTCTGCCGAGGAGTTCCTCTTGCAGTTGGGGCCTTTTGCTCTCATCCAAAAGCCCGGTGAAATACACGCTGCTTGGCACACAGAAAAAATGGGACTGCCCAATAACATTGCCATGACACATATGGTGGCCCCAGAAACAGTTTCAACAGCAGCACTCAGCCTGCTCTTTCAATTCGAGGAACTTGTAGTCGCAACTTTGCCACCATTGCAAGGTTCAGATATGCTTTATATCGGCCGTCAACCGGATTGTGAGTTGGTTTTGGATCACCCTTCCGTTTCCAAGCGGCATGCGCTGCTTCGTTGGAATGCGGCTTTTGGACGCAGCACGCTGACGGATTTGGGCTCAACCAATGGAACTCTGCTGAATGCAAGCACACGCCTTCGGCGTGAAACCATTTTGAAGGATGGTGATATTATCTCTTTCGGTGAAGTGCAATTTTGGTATCTACTCTCTTCAACTTTGCACCAAAAACTGGCAGAGGCCCCCATGCACCTTCATGGGGACTAAACAACTTCAAAGGACAAGACATTGTCCTGTTTTTTGTGGAGGGATGGATGTTTTTTCAATCAATGCTTGTCTTCTTTTGTTTGGCCCATGGGCATTCCCATGAAGCGTTTTCTCCCCAAACCAAAGCGCTTTATGAGGACTTTGCCTCCTCTTCCGCTGCTCTCTTGCAAAAAAACATAAAGCCTCCTTCCGGAGAAAACCAACGCTCTGGAGCTGCTCTTGTCTCCCGTCGGTTTTTGACACAGCTCCTTCGAAATGACTGGGATGAAATTCTCAGCCTGGCTGCTTTCCCTTTCTGGCTTGAATCCAAAACCTATTCTTTCCCCATCGCCTTGCGTGTAGCTTGGGAAAAACAATTGTCCCAAAAACGCTTGGCCAACTATGAAATACGAGGAATAGAAGTGTTCTCTTTTGAGCAAATGAAAGAGCGTTTTGGACCCCCACCTGAACGGCTTAAACAACTCCTCTCAAACCGCAGAAACCACTGGTTTGCCGTTGCCAACATCTCTGGAAAAGCCGCCATATTGGTGCTTCAACCATCCACGCTCAAGGTTGTTGCCTTTCATGACTAGAGCGTGTCGTCAATAAATCCTGACAAAGAGGCAGATTTTTTATAGCATGAAGGAATGAACAAAGAGACGCACCGTCGGCATGACATAAGTGATAGGATTTGGGAGGTTTTAGAGCCGCGTTTGCTTGGACGGAAGGGGACGCATGGTGGGAATGCGCGCGACAACCGCCAATTTATTAACGCAGTGTTTTGGATTTTTCGGACGGGGGCGCCGTGGAGGGATTTGCCGCAGGACTATGGTGACTGGAAGAATACGCACCGTCGTTTTTGCCGGTGGCGAGATAAGGGTGTCTGGGAAACCCTGCTGGAGTCGCTGATAAATGAGCCTGATTTCGAATGGTTAATGATTGATGCCAGCCACGTCAAAGTCCACCCGCACGCAGCCGGAGCACGCGGCGGCAACCAAGGCATGGGCCGTACAAAAGGGGGCTCAACACAAAGCTACACCTGGCCGTGGATGCGCATGGTATGCCGCTCAGAATATTTGTTACGGATGGTGCCACACATGACTGTACGCAAGCTGTTAAACTTATTGAAGGAATAAACGCAGGCGGGTTGATTGCAGACAAGGCCTATGACGCAGAGTATGTGCTTCATGCGGCAAGGGAAGCGGGCATGCAACTCGTCATTCCTCCCAGAAAACACCGAAAAGAGCAGCGACACCTTGACAAACAACTCTATTCCCTTCGACATTTTGTCGAAAACACTTTCCTTCGACTCAAAGAATGGCGCGGCATTGCCACACGCTATGTAAAAAATACCGCCTCCTTCCTCGCTGCACTCCATGTCAGGTGCATTGCTATGTGGACTAAAATTTATTGACGACACGCTCTAGAGCGGTTTCCAGCAGAGCTCTTCAACCTAAAACGGCCCTAAGGCAAAGCTGAAAACCGCTCTCGCAGTTTGGCGGCGACGTTGGGGGGAACCAGGCCGTCCACATTGCCACCAAAGGCGGCAACCTCGCGCACAGACTGAGAAGAAATATAGAAGCTTTCCTGGCTCGTGATCATAAACACCGTTTCAATGTGCGGCACCAGGTGACAATTCATATGAGCCAGTTGGAATTCAAATTCAAAATCGCTCACAGCCCGAAGGCCGCGCAGGACAACGCCGACGTCGCGGCTTTTCGCATAGTCCACAAGCAAACCTTCGAAGGCCACCACTTCCACACCTTCTTGAGTACAGGCTTCGCGGATCAGCTCAAGGCGCTCTTCCACGGTGAAGAGAGGGGTTTTCTTCACGTTGATGGCAACCGCAACAATCAACTTGTCAAAAACTTTCAAAGCCCGCTGAACCAAGGAGAGGTGGCCACAAGTGAAAGGATCAAAGCTTCCAGGATAAAGGGCAATTCGAGGGTGCATAGGGATATAAAAAAAAGCTCCTCTAGGGGGTTAGCTTGCGGAATGCAATAAAATTGAAACAACCGTGTCGCCAAATTTCATCTCTTTTTGCAAAGAAAAAGCCTTCGGCAAGGCAGGCAAAATGCAGCGTTTGCTCCTCTCCAATATCATTTTGCCTCCTGGGGATAAGACTTCTTCTTCCAATATTTTAAGCCACAACTCCTCCCAGTTTCGGAATGCATAGGGTGGATCCGCAAACACCCACTCAAAACTTTTGCCTTCCATTTTGCAGCGCGACAAAGCCAAAAAAGCATCCATGTGCCAAATTTCTGACTGAGCCTTAAACCCTAAGTTTGAAACGTTTTGCTTGCACAAGCGAACCGACTCCACACTGTTGTCCACCAACAATGCAAAATGGGCCCCGCGGCTTAGGGCCTCCAAGGCCAGTGCTCCTGTGCCTGAAAATAAGTCCATAACCCTCAGGCCATGACAACGCTGGCCCAGCGCATTAAAAATGCTTTCCCGCGCACGATCCACCGTTGGGCGTATACCTTTTGCGCCGCCTCCCAACAAACGTCGAGTTCTGTGAGTCCCTGCAACAATTCGCATTGAAATGTTTTTAGGACAAACTTGAATGCTTTTGAAGCCAACTTGAGAAAAATTTTTGAGGCTATTGCAAATAGCCTCCTTGGCGACTAAGCCTCGCCCACCTGATGATCTCCAGAGAATATATTCGCAATGTCGCCATTGTGGCCCATGTGGACCATGGCAAGACAACCCTCGTTGACCATATGCTTCGCCAAGCAGGTGTTTTTAGAAGCAACGAAACCCTCGTGGAACGCGTTATGGACTCGGGGGATTTGGAGCGAGAGAAGGGCATTACTATTCTCGCCAAAAATACTTCCATCTCCTATAATAACCACCTCATTAATATTGTCGATACGCCCGGACACGCGGACTTTGGCGGGGAAGTGGAGCGCAGCCTGCGCCTTGTCGACGGCGTGTTGTTGCTGGTGGATGCCGCCGAAGGGCCTTTGCCCCAAACACGCTTCGTCTTGCAAAAAGCTCTGGAGCTCAAACTCAAGACGGTGCTCGTCATCAACAAAATAGACCGCGCGGACGCCCGACCTCAAGAAGTCCTCGACGCCATATATTCGCTCTATATTGACTTGGGCGCCAACGACGAGCAAATTGAGTTTCCTGTCCTCTATGCCATCTCCAGGCAAGGCATTGCCTTAAACAACCTCGCCGACGAAAAGAAAAACCTTTCTCCTCTGTTTGAGGCCATTTTAAAAAACATCCCCCCGCCCAATGTTTCGGATGACACGGAGCTTTCACAAATGCTCGTCACCAACTTGGACTATGACGACTATGTCGGAAGACTTGCCGTCGGCCGCATCCACTCAGGCCGCTTCCATGTCAACAAACCCCTCTGCGTCATGCGCGCGGATGGCACTCAACAACAGGGGAAAATTTCTAAGGTTTATGGTTTTTCAGGGCTCAAACGCGCAGAGTTGGAAGACGCGGGGCCCGGTGAAATTGTCTGCATTGCTGGCATGGATGCCATTTCTATTGGAGATACACTCAGCTCCCCGGACAACCCTGTTGCACTCCCCCGCATTCATGTAGATGAGCCCAGCATGAAAATGGTGTTTCGCGTCAGTGACAGCCCTTTTGCCGGACGCGAAGGGAAATATGTCACCTCGCGAAACCTGCGGGAGCGCCTCTATCGCGAAGCCTATAAAAATGTCGCCGTGCGCGTCGAAGACAGTGACAGCCCGGATGCTTTCATCGTCTATGGCCGGGGTGAGCTGCAATTTTCTGTCATTTTGGAAACCATGCGGCGTGAAGGTTATGAGTTGATGGCCTCAAACCCGGAGCCTGTTCTGCGCGAAGTAGAGGGGAAAATATGGGAGCCCATGGAGCTCGTCTTTTGCGATATTCCTGAATCCAGCGTGGGCGCTGTCACGGAACGTCTGGGCCTTAGAAAAGGGCAGCTGGTTGGTATGCAACCTCAAGGCAGCGACAGAACACGTGTGCAATACCGCATCCCCTCTCGTGGGTTGGTTGGCTTCAGGAGTGAGTTCCTCAGCATCAGCCGAGGAGAAGGCATTCTGTCGAGCCAATCCGATGGCTATGAGCCTTGGGTGGGTGCCATTCCCAGGCGACAAAACGGGGCCATTGTTTCTGACAGGCTGGGCAAAACCGTCCCTTATGCCCTGTTTTCCATTCAGGACAGAGGGCAGCTGTTTGTAGGCCCCGGCATGGACGTCTATGAAGGAATGGTTATTGGCGAGCATGTGCACGCCACAGAGCTCAACGTCAACCCTTGCCGGGAAAAAAAGCTCACCAACATTCGTGCCGCAGGAAGAGATGAAAACGTCATTCTGACGCCGCCACGAGAAATGACACTTGAGAAAATCCTCGAGTGGATTTCAGAAGATGAGCTGGTGGAAATAACACCCAAAACCTTGAGGATCCGCAAGCGCCTCCTGGAGATCAACACGCGCCACCGCGCAGAACGCGACAGACTTAAACTTCAATAAGTTTCAACAACCATAACAGCCCCGCCAGCACAAAAACACAGGTTGGCATAAAAACACAGGTTGGTGTGAAAACACAGGTTGGCATAAAAACACAGGTTGGTGTGAAAACACAGGTTGACGCGAAAACACATGGATGGTCGACCCTCTGGATATTATACCCAGAAAACCATTTGAGGCTTTATGACGCCTGCATCCTGGGGAGAATATAGCGAAGTGAGGTTTCAAAGCGATAGTTAATCCCCATGTGGCCATCGCTGAATTCTTCAAAGTGGTGGGGTACCCCTTGCTCCTTCAACACATGGGCAAGCTGCCTGGCCCCCCAAATGAGATGAAACTCATCTCGGGTTCCACAATCAAAAAAAATGCTTTTTAACTTTTTGAGAGGCTCTGTTTTCAAAGGGACAAAACGCGTTGGATCCTTCTCTATCCAACGCTGCCAAATATCCCAGCGCATGGCCCCTGTGTTGAAGTCCATGGGCAATTCCAAATTTAACGGCATGCCCAGGCAAGGAGAATAGCTGGCGGCCATGGCCAAAATATTCACAACTGCAAAATCCGTCGAGCTCATTTTCGTAGCCCAGGCGCGCTGCTTAAACTCCTCAAACCAAGGCAATGCCCCGCCACTTTGACGCAAGGGTTCCGCCGCCTTCGGCAAGTCCCCCAAATAACAATATTCAAAACCCGCATCTGCTGAATGCGCTGCAATATGTCCAAACACCTCAGGGCAATGGCAGGCCACCACCCAAGCGGCATAGCCGCCAGAGCTTTTCCCAAACAGCGCACGCATGGAGGGCGACCGGTGCACCCGGAAGTTTTTTTCAACAAAGTCCACCACGTCTTGTGTCACATAATTGAGGTAATTCCCCTGAGCCACGCTGTTGAGCCACTGGCCTCCTCCCAGAGCAGTCCACCCGTCTATAAAAATGCAAAGGCATTCGGGAAGCTGCCCTGAGGAAATAAGAAAATCCACGCGCTCAACAACATTGGGGCAAAATGCCGACACATTCAACCACTGCAAGGCAGAGCCTGCATAGCCATGCAAAAAATAGGCGGTGGGCAACAGTGCTTCACGCTCTTCATAGCCCGGAGGTACATAGATGAGGAGCTCCCTTGTGCTTAAGTCCCCCAGGGGGTTTTTGCGCAGCGCCGGTGCATCCAGCAAGGGGCGAATGACGCAGCCTTTCATTTCAGAGGTTTTCCAAGTCGCTGCATGACACTTTGTAGATCCAACCATGCGTTTTTTTTCTCCACAGGGTTTCTCAATAAATAGGCGGGGTGATAGGTCGGCATGAGGGGGATGCCCTCATATTCTCTCCAACGTCCACGCAACTTGGTAATGGGGGTGGACTCCGATAACAAAGTGTGCACAGCAAACTTGCCCAGGGCGACGAGCACCTTGGGCCGAATGGAGGCCAGCTGCGCTCTCAGGAAAGGCCGGCATGCTTCAATTTCATCCGGCTCGGGGTTTCGGTTGTCGGGCGGACGGCATTTGACAACATTGCAAATATACACCTCGTCGCGTGAAAAGTGCATGGCCTCAATCATTTTGGTCAGCAACTGCCCTGCCCTGCCCACAAATGGAATGCCTTGCGCGTCCTCGTCCGCCCCGGGGCCCTCCCCTACAAAAACCAACTCCGCCTTGGGGTTTCCTGCGCCAAACACTATTTGCCTGCGGTGTCTGCACAACTTGCATAGCCGACAGTCCCCCATGTGGGCGCGTATTTCTTCAAGAGGCACATGCGCAGAGCTCTGTGCAGAAAGGCTTTGTGCAGAAGGGCTCTGTGCGGAAGGGCTTTTTTCAGAAGGCCCACTGCCTGCTTCTTTGAAGAGAGGTTTTGGTGCAGGGGACTGCAACAGCGCTTGAGTGCCTTCGGAACGGTGCCACAGCAAATAACGGCATAACTCCTTGGCCATGTCTGCTTTATTGGGTTGAGTCTCGTTGCTTGGCTGGGTTTCTTTCATCCGCATCGCTCCACTGTGCCAGCTGCTCCAGAATAAAGGCAGCTATTTTTGCTTTGCTCCCGCTCACTTGCATGGGCTTTGCAAAAGAAGTCACCCAAAAAATTTCATTGTCCTCAGAAGCAAAACCCAAATCTGCTTTGGAAATGTCATTGGCACAAATGGCATCCAAGCGTTTTTCACGCAACTTTCGCGTCGCATATTCAACGAGGTTTTGCGTTTGCGCGGCAAAGCCAATGAGGCGCGGACGCTTGTGGCATGTGTGCACCTGAGCTGAGGCTTTAGCCAAAACATCCACCGTCGGAAGCAAGGCAATGGCCTTGGGGGCTTCGGTTTTTTTTATTTTTTCTGGAGAAATTTCTGCCGGCTTAAAGTCACTCACCGCAGCCGCTGCAATAAAGCAGTCAACCCCATTCACCCTCTCTAAAACAGCGGCACACATTTCTTCTGCAGTAACAACATCGACCCTTTCAATGTTGGAAGGCAGTGTTTTTTTCAAAGCCTCAGCAACAGGCCCCAGCACCAAAGAAACTTCCATCCCCCGGGAGAGAGCCTCTTTCGCCAAGGCAACCCCCATTTTCCCCGAGGAGGGGTTGGACAAAAAGCGAAAAGCATCCCAATGCTCACGTGTCGGCCCAGCGGTCAGCAGAAGTTTTTTTCCTTTTAAGGGAGAGGTTGAAAACAAATTGCAAACGGCTTGGCGTATTGTTTCCACATCCGCCAATTTTCCCATGCCTATGTCTTTGTCGGCCAATTCTCCCTCTTGGGGGGCTATTAAAACAAACCTGGGGTCCTTCATAAGCTCGACAAGGTTTTCTTGAGTCCTCCTGTTTTCCCACATGGCAGTATTCATGGCTGGCGCCAAAACCACCGGCCCCTTAAAGGCCAACACGGAGGCCAACAGGGGGCTGTCCGCAAAACCAGCTCGCATATGTGCAATGCTGTTTGCACTTGCGGGAGCAAAAACAAATGCATCGGCCCAACGGGCCAATTCCAAGTGCCCATAGGCAGAGTGGCTCTCAGCGTGGTCGGTTAAAACCATTTGCCGAGAGAGGGCTTGGAATGTCAGTGCCGAAACGAAAGACTCGGCGGCCCTCGTCATGGCCACCCGCACCTCTGCCCCTTCTTTTTGCAGACCTCGGAGCAACTCGCATGCTTTATAGGCGGCAATGCTTCCGCTTATAAGGACAGCAACTCTCTTCCCATGCAGGCTCATTCTTCTTCTTCAGAGAAAGGTTTGACGGCATGCACAATGGCCAGCTCCTGGCGTGCTTCTGACAATTCAAAATTGGCTGCTCGCAGGCGATCTGCCAACACCTGGACGAAACTCCAGAGCATTTTAACTGCCAAAATGGACTCGCGTTTCATGAGTGTCATCAGCTCGGAGCGTGCAACCAGCATGACACGTGTTGCCTCAGAAGCGCGAATGGTTGCTGAGCGTGGCGCATTGTCAACCAACCCCATTTCTCCAAAATGGCCGCCGGAAAACAACTCAGAAATTTCCATGCCACCCTTTTCAACCACCACGCGCCCTTTAATAACAATATAGAGGTCGTGCCCCGGTTGCCCTTCTCGAATAATTTCTTCACCCTCTGCATAGGAGCGCGTCGTCGCAATGGACAAGACAGCCGTCTGCTCTTTATAAGTCAGGTGCCTGAAGAGCGGAATTTTCTTAAGCGCCTCCATGCGCGACTGTGCTTCGAGGACTTCTTCATTGACAACAGTTGGATCTCCTTTGACAGAAACAACCAAAGCCGTAATGTTGTCTTTTCCCCCGCGCTCGTTGGCTGTTGCCACAAAATGCTCTGGCAACTCTTGGGTCGGCACCTGCTCAAATGTCCTCAAAATTTCTGCTTCGGGGAAATAGCCATGAAGGCCGTCAGAGCATAAAAGGAAGCTGTCTCCGGGCAATACGTCCAAAACCAAAGTGTCTACTTGAACGGATGCCTGAATCCCCACCGCCCGCGTAATAACATTTCTATATTGGGAGGTAGCCGCTTGCTCCCGCGTAATGGCACCTGCCTTCAGTTGTATGGCCACCAAAGTATGGTCTTCCGTGAGGCGGTGGCATTGTGCATTGCGTATTAAATAAATGCGGCTGTCTCCAACATTGCTGATAATTCCCTTGTTCCCAACAATAACGAGGGCAGCCAAAGTGCTCCCCATGCCTCGCTTGGACGTATCCTGCACGCTGAGTTGGTGAATTTCAAAGCAGGCTTTTTGTACGGCTCCTTCTAAAACCTGGACGGCCGCCGCTTGGTTTTCTGGCGTCCAGTTTTTCGCCATGGTTTCCAAAGCTGCCTTGCCATCCAAAAGGTATTGGCGCATCAAGGCGACAGCCTGCGCACTCGCAATTTCTCCCGCAGCCGCCCCTCCCATGCCGTCTGCAACCAAATAAATTCCAAGCTCGGAATCCGCCAACATGGAATCTTCATTGTGAGCACGTCTGCGCCCTACATCAGTCTTCCCAAAGGCTTCAATTAACATGGGCAAAAGAGTCCTCTCTATGTGGATAGAAAAGCAGAAAAAACGGCTAGCTAATTAAGCCAGGAAAGCAAAAGCTGCCAGAGAAATCAGCCCTTAAAAATGTTTCCCTCTACAATTTCTTCTGGCACAGCTGCATTTTCAGAGCACGCCGGAATGCGATAGTCCTCGTCCAACCAGCGGTATAAATCCACTTCCTTGCACCTTTGGCTGCAAAAAGGAGAAGGGGGCTCCTTTAAAGCTTCAGAGGAAAACCCAAGGGGTTGACCACACTGTACACAAGAAGGCGTTTTAGGACTCATGGGATCACCGGCTTCCTTTGTATTTTTTCCTTTTTATTTTTGCTCTTTGTATTTTTGCCCTTTGTATTTTTGCTCTATAATTCTGTTTCGTATTTCTACATGGCATTTCTACATGCTATTCTACATATCATTTCTTGACCAAATATAGAAATATGTTAGGCGGGCCAAGCACACTTGGAAGCATGGCGCTCTTGAGCAGCAGGGCCCTCTTGGGAACCAAGGCTCTCTTGGGAACCAAGCTTGTCCTCATGCCTTTGGTTTTGCCGCAATAGCTCAGCTGGTAGAGCAACTGATTCGTAATCAGTAGGTCAGAGGTTCAATTCCTCTTTGCGGCATTTTATAAGTGTCCAAAAAAGCCCAGCAAAGCCTAAAAAGCCTTGTTGGGATCGCGCTTAAGCGGGTGCCTCCTTCCATGGCCCAGGCGCGGATGGCGCCTATCTCCTCCCCTGTGCGAAGGTGTTTGACAATGGCCTTCGTATGCCCCCCCCAGGGCCTTAATGACAAAACGCACGCTTTTCTCCTCACCCGCAGAAGCCATGGTGAAAGGGTGTGGCTCCTTGCCGTGCTGAAAACGCACAAACGACACATGAAAGCAGCAGCGTTCCACCTATACACTGGGTTGTTTTTTTCATGAGGGCCTCCATCGCGGGCCCAGCGCAACCCTTCATCCGCTTTTTTCCTTGGCTGACTTGCATATATTTTAAAACCCGAATAGTCTGTGTATGAAGTTTTGGGGTGCGGACGGCACAGGTGCGAGCAGGGCCGACCAATAGCAGGGAGAAACATCCATGTCCCAGCATTTTTCACTTGCCCGTTTTTCATTCTCCGTTGTTTTTCTCCTGAGTTTCCTCGTGGGATGCGCAGCGGATGAGGCGGTTTATGTTGCCCCTGAAGAGCTATCCACGGGCGACGATAAAGTGATTGAGGTTGCGAGTGTCTCACTCAACAAAGCTGAGCTAAGGCTGGAAGTGGGCAGCGTGGAAACACTGGTGGCCACTGTTATGCCTGCCGACGCCACCCACAAGCAACTGAGTTGGACAAGCAGCAACCCCGCTGTGGCCATGGTGGATGCCCATGGACAGGTGGCCGCGCTCAACCCGGGCTCGGCAAATATTGTCGCAGCTGCACAAGAGGGCGGCAAAACAGCTGCCTGCAAGCTGACGGTGGTTGCAGCCAACACGGAAACCGCCGACGCCCCAAGCATTGAAGGCTTTAGTCCCCTTGAGGCCCCCTTCGGTGCCAGCCTCACCATTTTGGGAAAAAACTTCAGCGCCATCCCTGAAGAAAACAGCGTCACCCTCAATGGCGTCCCCGCAAGGGTGAGCTCCGCTACACCGGAGGAAATACACATTGAGGTGCCCAAAAACATGCGCTCCTCGGGCCTCCTTCGCGTCAGCGTCGCCGGAAAAACCGCTGTCGCCTCCCCTGAGTTTGTTTATGTGCCCACAACAACGGTCAGCACGCTTGCCGGCAGCGGCGCAGTGGGCTTGGGTGCAGGGGATTTTGCCGATGGCCCCGGAAATGTTGCACGCTTCAATTCTCCCCGCGGCCTCAGCATAGACGTGGCAGGCAACCTCTATGTGGCGGACACCGGCAACCACCGCATCCGCAAAATAACACCGGAAGGCTCCGTCAGCACCCTTGCCGGCAGCGAGCAAGGCTGGGTGGATGGCCACGGAGACATTGCTCAATTTAATTCTCCTTATGGCATTACCATAGATATGGCAGGCATCCTCTATGTGGCGGATAACGGCAACCGCCGCATACGCAGAATAACACCGGCTGGGACTGTCAACACCTTTGCCTGGAGCACGAAAGACGAAATGGGATGGGAAGTTCCATTTGCCGGGCCCACAGGCATTGTGGCGGATGCAGAAGGAAACCTCTATGTGCTGGACAGCCACGGCCTCTATGGCAACATCCACAAAATTGCACCAACGGGGGTCGCCAGAATATGGGTTATGGAGCTTTATGGGCTGAGCTCTATGAGTGGCCCTATGGCCCCCAGAGGCCTCACCATAGATGCGGCAGGCAACCTCTATGTGGCCGGTGACGGCATCAACAAAATTTCGCCTCAGGGAGAAGTCAGCACCTTTGTCGGCAATGCGTTGTTTGTAGCCCCCACCGGCATTGCCCTGGAAGCAAAGACAGGCAACCTCTATATGACGGACACCTATATTTATGTGCAGTCAGGCTCCGTCAATGTGGCGCAACGCATTTATAGAATTTCACCGGAAACAGAAATTGTTGCTGTCGCCGGAAACGGCATGCCGAGCTATAACACCTCGGGTGGAGGTTTTGCCGACGGCCCGGCAAACATTGCACTGTTTGATAACCCCCAGGGAATTGCCATAGACGCGGCGGGCACCCTCTATGTGGCGGACACGTGGAACCACCGCATTCGAAAAATTGTGACGGAATAAAAAGGGCTTTTTCACCCTGGGTCGGGAACAGAGCCAGGTGAGCCCAAGCTCGCCTCAACCTCAGCCCGCCTGGAGGGGCAAAAAGAAAAGCCATTTTTAATGCCCTGCCGTTCAGGCGAAAAAAAATGAAAGAAACACGAGCGCGTTTTTTTTGAACGCTATAAAAAGCAACCCCTGTTGTTTTTTTATGCTCACTCCCTGGAGGCCCTCATGTCAGACGCTAACCCATCCACCTCTTCTTGCAGTTTCTTCTCCCAAGCCATGGAAAGCTTTGAGCGCGCGGCAGACTTGATGAAGCTTCACCCGCGTATACGCCTGGAGTTGCAGGAGCCTGACTTCGAGCATGCCTTCTATCTCACCGTGGACATGGAGGACCGTCTCCTCCCCCTCGCAGAGGCCGATGCCAAAGCCTATGCCTCCTTGCCCGTCTCTTCTTTCCCTACCTTAAAAAACTTGGAATGCCTGGCCGACCAAAGCCTTGTCCTCCCGCCGGAGGCCTTCCGCCAGGCCAATGTCGCCATGAAGGATGGCCACATCCGCCTTGAGGACGGCAAAGTCTATCGCTGGCAGGCCGGCACCCCCAAAAGGTTTCGCGCCTGGCGCGTGCAGCATAACCAGGCACGTGGCCCCTATAAGGGGGGCTTGCGCTTCCACCCCAACGCCAGTCTCGACACCTTCAAAGCCCTCGCCGCGGATATGACGTGGAAAACCGCCATTGCGGATGTCCCCATGGGCGGAGGCAAAGGCGGCATAGAAGTAGACCCATACTTGCTCAGCCGCCGCGAGTTGAAGGCCCTTTCCGCGCGCTATGTTTATGTCCTCAAGCCCTTCGTGGGGCCGGAGTTTGACATTCCCGCCCCGGACGTTAACACCGACGCCTCCATCATGGCCGTCATGCTTCGCCAATATAGCGACGGAGAGCGCTTCCGACACCTGCAACGCGGGTTTATTACGGGCAAGGATGTGCGCATGGGTGGCTCCGAAGGCCGCACACAGGCCACGGGCCTTGGCGTCGTCTGCTGCATTGAGGACTATTATGCGGAGAAGAAGGAGTCCCTGCAGGGCAAAACTTTCCTTGTCCAGGGTTTTGGCAACGTCGGCACCTATGCCGCCGAGTGCATGCACCAACTCGGCGGGCGCCTTTTGGCCGTGGGTGACGTCGGCGGCTATATATATAACCCTGAAGGCATTGACGTCCCCAAGCTGCTCGAGTTTATGCGCAAGCACCCCAAGGGGAAAATGGCCACGGTGGCGGACTTCAAAGGGGCTTCGCCCATTTCCAAAGAAAATTTCTGGAAGCTGAAGGCCGACATTCTCATTCCCGCGGCCTTAAGTGGAGAAATAACGGAGGAGGTGGCCAAAGGCCTCAACGTAAAACTCATTGCCGAAGGTGCCAACGGCCCCTCTACTCCCGAGGGAGATCGCATCCTCTTTGCGCGCGACATTGCGCTCATTCCGGACATTATAGCCAACGCAGGCGGCGTTGTTGCCAGCTATTATGAGTGGCTGCAAAACCGCAATGCGGAATATTGGACAGAAGCCGAAGTGTGTAGGCGCCTGAGTGAAGCCCTCAAACGCAACTACCGCATTATTCGCGACATTGCGCGCAACACCCCCCAAAAAGGCGAAATGCACGACAGCCGCGGGTTTTGCCTCGGGCAAACGACAGACACGCGCTGCGCCGCCATGGTGCTCGCTTTGCGCCGCATTGAGGCCCACTATCTGTTGGAAGGTTTTAGCCAATAGCTCAGCCCATAGGCCGCTTCTCTGTTGAATGCCTCTAGAGAGCGGTTTCAATGGAGCGGTTTCAATTGAAGAAAGCGAAGGCTCGCCTCACTCCATTCAACTGAAACCGCTCTAAGGTGTCAGCTGTGGCGGTGTTTAAGCCTGGCTTTGAGTCTATTCCCCTTGGGTGAGGGGTGCACTCCCCCTCACCCAAGCTTTATTTCCCTTGTTGGATGGCCAAGCTTGCACAGCACCTGTCAAGTCCTGTCCACAGGCCTTTTTTCAAAAGTATTTTTCATCGCTTTGAGGCCAGCCCTGTGGTGAGCTGAAACTCAATGAAGGATACGCGCTTTGTCAACCAACAGCAGAGGCTGTTGCTCCCCCACCTCATAGGCGACGATACGCAAGCCTACGCCACGGCTCCCCGTCTCCCCATAATTCAACGCCAACTGGTAGCGGACTTCACAAAGGCAAGTCATCTCCGTCCCCTCTTCCCCAGAAAACGTCACCTTCACCCTGCAGCCCAATGCCAAGGCTTCCGAAACCTCCACATAGAGGCCACGAGAGCTGATGTTGCGCCCCGTCCCCCGCAAAATACCGTCAGAAGTCTGCAACAATACCACAAACACCTTATCAAAACGGAGGCTTTGTCTGCGCTCAGCTGGCGAACACCTGGTGAACATAACCTAAGCTTATCCTGTATGTATATGTAGTCAAATTCTTCGCTTTGGATTTTGCGCTATGAATAAAATCTCTTTCAAACCACTGGTTTTTATTTTCTTTTTCAGTTTTTTGGGGGTTTCCGCAAAAGCTTCTGAGCACAGGCAGGAGCGGCTTTTTAATGAGTTGCGTGAAAATTCAAAAAAAATTGACAGCTTGTCCAGTTTTCTCAAAATGTATATGGGGGACTGTCAGGCGAGTGCTGAGGCGTCTGAATGTCGTCAGAAGTCTGCCGTTTTTCAGAGGCAAGCCAACCAAAGCAGTTATGTTTTTTTTGCTTTTGAAGACAGCATTGCGTTGGAAATACGTCCTGTTTCTGAGGAGCAATTCAACATCAGCTGGTTGCCTTTTTTCAGTGCTTTTGGCTATGGTTTGTCCTCACAGCCACCCAAGCAATGGAGCAAAGAGGGGCTTCCTTTTTATTCTTTTATGCAAATCCGCGGGCAGCTCCCTCCTGAGGGCCAAGTGGAAGAAATTATAAAATGGAATAAGTTTGGCCGCCTGGCAGCGGAGGTTATTGTCACGCCCAGGGGCACATGGAAAGCGGCCCCCAAGGGCAAAGCCCCTTTGGAGGGTATGAAAGTTATTTGGAAAGCCATACGCATTTTTGACAGCCGCAGCGGACAAACCGTGGGCATTTGGCTAAACCATTAGAGCGGTTTCCATGGAGGCGAGCTAACGCTCACCTGCACTCCACGCCATGAAGGAACACCGCTCAAACCCATGCACTCAAATGTCAATAAAACCTGACATTGTGTTATGTTTTGAGCGACAAAATGTCAATATTTGATGGCATAATATCAACAAAAGGCTGCACTGTTGGGGAGTGAAAGTTGGGGAGTGAAAAGCGTGCCTTGGGGTTATAATTATTTATGTCAATTTTGGGCCTATGTTGCTGAAATTGAGCACTTTTCACCACTAAAAAGGTTTATTTTAAAGATGGTATTTCTTATTTTGCTCCACAGCAAGCTATGGCGGCGTTTGGCTTCGGCGATAGAAGGGCTGCCGGATGTTTCCAACATGGCGAGGCGCAAACGGTGCTTAATGGCGTCGGAGTGCTTTTTTATGGCTTGAAAGTCCTCAATTGTTTCAGCAATATAGGGTCGGTTTCCCGGTTTTCTGAGGCAGCGCAGCACCATTTTTGCGAGAAGGAAAAAGCTTTTTTTTGTGGGGGGTGCTTTTATTTTTTTCCCTCCGGGGAGGGGGTGTCGCCTCCGGCGAAGGGTTTTTTTCGCCTTCAGCGAGGGGAGGTTTCGCCTCCCGGCGAGTCACTTTTTTTGTCTGGACAAAAAAAGTAACCAAAAAAACCCACTCTCCGAGGGCCCTGCGGGGCTCATCGTCGGTTGCTTCCTAGCTTCTTCCTTGCAACACCCA